>JAABUQ010006433.1_pt1 | contig 17816 bp, 14 predicted proteins | sample 5560001 | NCBI WGS metagenome assembly JAABUQ01 (sample SAMN10711888, study PRJNA513371) | rock metagenome | isolation source: Antarctica rocks | place: Antarctica: Victoria Land, Finger Mt nord | collected 2015-12-18
CACATACCGCCGGGCCGAGAAGACGAGTTTTCCGGGTTGTGCCTTGCCACCAACGGAGAGCTACTGGAAGCGTTCCAACTCCTCCGCGAATTTCCGTATCCGTGTGCCTTTCACGCTGAGGACGAGTCGATGCTGCAGCAACTCGAAGTGCAGCTCAAGCGCGCGCATCGGGCCGATGGCCTCGCGCACGCGGAGTCACGCCCTGACTATGTTGAAGCGACCAGTGTCGGCACACTGCTGCGGCTCGCGGAGCATTTCGGTGTGCATGTTCACATCCCGCATGTGAGTTCCAAGATGACGGCTGCGTTGATCCGCGAGGCCAAGGCCCGGGGCGTCCATGTCACTGCAGAGACATGTCCGCATTACCTCCAATTCGACTCGGGCGCGCTCGTGCGTCTCGGTCCCTATGCGAAATGTAATCCTCCACTCAAATCGCCGCAGGATATCGAAGCGGTCTGGGACGCCGTGCGTGATGGAACGATCGATACGCTCGCCTCGGACCACGCTCCGTTCACGCATGAGGAGAAGGAGCGGGCGCGCGACGATATTTGGGTTGCTCCCCCCGGTTTCCCGGGTGTGGAGGTATTGGTTCCTTTCGCGGTTGGTGCAGCGCTTGAGGACAATCTCTCGTTATCTCGGCTCAATATGCTGTTGTACGAGAACCCCGCGCGCATCTTTGGCCTGTGGCCGCGTAAGGGAACGTTGCGGCCGGGGGCAGACGCAGATGTCGTCCTCTACGATCCGACTGCAGTGGGCGTGTTTGATTGTCGGACATTCCGCAGCCAAGCTGGAACCACAGGTACCATCTGGGATGGTACACGCCGAATCGGCCTCGTGAGTACGACGATCGTCCGCGGGATGATCGTCTACATGGAAGACGCAATCGTCGGAGAGTCGGGCACAGGCATGGTGCTGACCCGGGCGGGAGGAGAAAGATGACTATGGCCAATGAATCGGGGAAGTTCGTCGGCATACAGGTCAGCCCAATCAGTTTCGTTGATGAAGGGGTCGAGTCTTTGCTCGATCTGCTTGGGGACCGATTTGGGATCAATGTGCTGCTAATCGGCACGATTTCCTGGCTTGGGTTGAAAGTCGGCCGACGCGTCTCGTGGAAGCTCGATGGTTGGCCGGACCATGGCTTACCGGAGCCGGGAGACCTGCAGGGCGGCTCATACATCGGGGAACACCCAGAATATTACCAGAACACCTTTATCAAGCACTTTCGCTCGCAGGACGAGATGATGAAGGGCGTGGATGTCCTTGATCTGGTCATCCCCGAGGCGCGCAAACGGGGGATGAAGGTCTACCCGGAAGTGATGGAGCCGCTCTTCAACTACGCGAATCATGGCTCCGCGAAGACCGTCAGCATCCCCAATATGCCGCAAGTGTTGGAAATTGATCTCTTCAATCGCTTCGGTACTGAGCCGTGCATCAACAACCCAGACTATCGCCGATGGTGGTACTCCATCATCGAGGATTACTGCCGCAATTACGATATTGACGGTGTGATGTGGTGCAACGAGCGACGCAGCCCCCTCGACAACCTGATGATCGGCAAAGCCCCGAATTGCTTCTGCGAGCACTGCCGCCGCGAGGCAACGCAGCGCGGGATCGATGTTGAAAAGGTGAAGAGCGCCTTTCGCCCTGTCTACGACTACTTCCAGAATGCGCGCGCCGGGACGGAGTTCACCGACGGCTCCTTTATCGAGTTCCTACGCGCCCTGTCCTTCAACCCGGAGGTACTGCTGTGGGAGCGGTTCTGGGTGGAGCGAAATAAGGACATGGATCGGGAGCTCTACGGGATCGTCAAGTGGTGCGACAAGGATCTCAAGTTCGGCCTCAATGTATGGAATCGCAACCATCTCAACCCGATCCGCAAGGCGCAGTGGCCGTGGGAGGAGATGACGCGGTGGGCCGACTGGGTGAAGCCGATCACCTATCAGCACCAGTCCGGGGGCATTTACGTCAATGAGATGACGCAATGGCACCGCTCGATCTTGCGCGATGTTTCGCCCGAGGAGATGACGCCGATCATGTACAAGTTGCTCGGCCTTGATGAGGCACCGTGGAACGAGGCCGTGCAGACCGGGTTTGATCCTGATACCTACGTCTACGGCCAGTGTCGTGACACCGTGCGTGCAGTTCAGGGCAAGGTCGACGTCTACATGGGGATCGGGGTTGATGCGCCCCGCTCGCGGGCGGAGCAGGCGGTCTGCACGCCCGACATCGTACGCAGAAGTGTGCTCGCGACCTATCGCGCGGGCGGCAAAGGTGTCGTGTTCTCCCCAAACTACGCGGGCATGAATCTGACCACGCTTGACGGCGCCGCGCAGGCGCTCGACGAACTCGGCTTGAAGTAGCGATAGGAAGGTCTGTGCGGTGACACGAATTTATCTGGCGGATCCCGCGATTCGTCTCCAACAGTTGGACGCTATCCGGTCCCGTCTTCCGCAGGGGTGGTCACTGGTCGACCAGCCGCACAATGCGGTGGCGATTCTGACGGAAAACGCGGACGTTACCCCAGAAATGCTCGCCGCGTCGGGAACGTCATTACGCCTCATTTGCAGGCTGGACACGGGGGATGCGACCGTGCCAGCGACGACGGTGGATGTGGTTGACCTCCCGAACACCGCGCTGACCGGCGTCGCGGAGCATGCCGTCATGCTCATTATGGCGCTTGGCCACCACCTCTTCTGGGTGGCGCGACAGACAGCGCAACGGCGTTGGTTGCCGGACCGGAGCGATCCCATTCTCACCGATCAAACCAAATACACCTACAACTGGATCGGACTGGAGGACTTCGGCACGCTCTATCGGAAGACGGTCGGGATTGTCGGACTCGGCCGTATCGGTCGAGCAATGGTCACTCGGTTGCAAGGGTTCGGCATGCACATCCTGTACACCCAACGCCACCGGCTGGATACCTGGGAAGAATCACGTATGGACGTCCACTGGCGGAAACTCGACGACCTGCTGCGGGAAAGCGACTTTGTCACGCTGCATCTTCGCTTTGAAGAGGGACCAAGCGGAAACGACAAGCAGTTCGGTGCGCGAGAGTTCGCGCTGATGCGCCCTTCCGCGTACTTCATCAATACGTCGAGGGGGCGAGTAGTCGATGAAGATGCGCTGGTGGAAGCAATCCGTTCCGGCCAGATCGCGGGGGGTGGGCTTGATGTCTTTCGCTATGAGCCACTCCCCGCAGATGATCCGCTGCTAGCCCTCGCTGGTGATAATGTCGTTCTCACGTCTCACCTCGCTGGCGCGCCCGTGACCGAGGCGTGGCAGACGATCGCCGATGAACTCGTGGAGCGAATCCAAGCCGTATTGTAGTGCAGAAGTCGCGTCGCGACGCGTCATTTGGGAAGGAAGCAGGGTGGTGAGCATCGTACGCATCGGTGTCATAGGCGCGGGACAGGCGGGGGCGCGACATGCGGCGGCATACTTACAGGTGCCGGAAACGCGGGTAACGGTCGTCGTCGATCCGGATATTCAACGTGGTCAAGCATTGGCGGCACAAGCAGGTGCCGCGCACCTTCCCATCGTCGATTCTTCGTTTTGGAACACGGTGGATGCCGTGAGCATTTGCGTCCCGCACAGTATGCTCGCCGCACACGCGCTCGAAGCTATTGCACACGGCAAGCACCTCCTGCTCGAAAAGCCGATGGCGTTGACGCTCTTAGACGCGGATACGATCATCGAGGCAGCCGATCGTGCTGGCGTCACACTCATGGTCGGCTTCGTCCATCGCTTCCGCGCCGAAGTTGCCGAGGCACGGCATCTGATCACTGCGGGACACATCGGACGGCCGACCCTCGCCGTTGAACACATGGTTCAAGGGGTCGGACCGCGACCGGGGTGGATTTGGCAGCAAACGCTCGCGGGCGGGGGCGTGTTACTTTACAGCGGTATCCATGGATTAGACCGCCTGCGCTGGCTCATTGGCAGCGAGGCGACGGAAGTTTACGCGCGAAGCGCTACCGTTGTGCATGAGGCAGACGTCGAGGATGTGCTTATCTCTACCATCACGTTCGCCAATGGTGCCTTTGCATCTTGCATGCAGCACACTGCAACGTATCCTCTTCCTTCCGGTTGGCGTTCCGAGATCTATGGTACCACAGGTGCAATCACGATCGCGCCCAATCAAACGATGACGATTCACGAGCCGCACCGCACCGTGCAGGTGCATGCGCAACGTGACGACCGATTCCTCGGGGAAATCCGAGAGTTTGTGAGCGCAATTCGCGGCGGACGCCCGCCCGCAGTGACGGGAGCAGACGGTCGTGCTGCCCTTGCAATCGCCCTCGCACTGTACGAATCTGCTCGGACGGGTGAGCCGGTCTCTCTCGCAACGCCATCCATGATCTGAACTGGACGAAAGTGATGTGAGAGTGTTTCCGGTGGAAGTGCATGGGAAGGGATCCCAATCTCTCTTGAGCACAACACGATCGAGAGTGCGATCAAGGGATGTTCCATAATGGATGTATGGATAGCATGTACCAACGCACGCAGTCGCCAGACACCCTCGATCCTGCATGTCATCTTCGTCGTCGCCCCAGCAATTCGTCCTGATGGGATGTTCCAGAGTCGTGCGATGATTGGCAAGTGAAACAATGAGGTGTATATGACAACACTCATTACGGGGGCAACGGGATTCCTCGGGCCACACGTTGTCTGGGAAGCAGCGGCGCATGGGGCGGTGGTGGCAGCTGATCTTGCGCCTCCAGAGCAGACAGTGCGGGCGTTCCTCGCGCGGGATCAATCACGGGCGGTGCGCGTCACATGGGTGACAGCGGATGTTACGGACTACAATGACCTCTGCGATGCGGCGCGCGGCCACCGAATCACACACCTCATCCACGCGGCGGCAGTGACGCCAGACACGACCGCAGAAGCGGTGGGAATGCGTGAGACGATTGCCATCAACGTCCTCGGAACGGCACACGCACTGGATCTCGCCCGCACACTCGGAGTGGAGCGGACAATCGTCTTCAGTTCGTCGGCGGTCTACGCTGCGAACGATGGCACTCCGCTTATAGAGGAGAGTGCGTGGCGCGATACAGGTTCGTATGTCGTCTCCAAGCAATCGGTTGAACGCCTCGCAGCGTTCGCGGCGGCGGGGTACGGGATGGATGTCGTTGCGGTGAGGCCTGCGGCGCTCTTCGGTCCGCTCGAACGTCCAACGCATGCACGGCAGGCAATGAGCAGTATCTACGACCTCATGCAAATGGCGCTCAACGGTGACGAAATCCGCGTCCCGCATGATGCTCTGATACGCGACTGGACAGCGGCCAGCGAGGTGGCCCATGCCGTCATCGCGCTCCTCCATGCGCCCGTGCTCACCCATCGGGTATACAACGTCGGTGCGGGTCGGGGGTATGCGATCGAGGAAGTGCTGGCGGCGCTTATGAGTGCTATTCCTAGTGTGCGCTGGCGGTTTACATCCCCGGAAGAGGCGAACGTGACCTTCGGCATCGGTATGCGACGTGGTCCCCTGGCGATTACTCGCCTGCTTGCCGTGCCAGATGCCGACATCCGTAGCGATCTCGCGATCCTACTCAGTGAGTACTGCGACTGGCTGGGGCACCATCCATACTGAGCGACTACTACAGCGACACTTCTTTGTCTGTACTGCCTTGCTGGCCGCATGCAGCGACAATGCCGCTACGTTCGTACTGCCGAAATTGGCTCCTAATTCGGAAGTGTCGCTGTAGTACTAGTCTCCGTGTATTGTACAGTCATGGTATACTTTTCATTCATCGCCTCTCGTACTATCGGTTCGAAGACGTGAAGGTGAACAAATAGGTTGGGACGCGCGACGTATATCCGCAAACGGCTGCTGTTGATGATCTTCGTTCTCTTCGGGGTGACGTTGATCATCTTCAGCATGATTCATCTCATCCCTGGGGATCCGGCCTTGCTTATGCTTGGCGAACGGGCCACTGATCAGAAGGTCGCTGATCTCCGCCAGCAACTTGGCCTGACGAAGCCGCTGCCCGTGCAGTACTGGAACTTCATCTCAGGTATCCCGCGCGGCAATTTCGGCACGTCCCTGCTGTACAAGCAACCTGTGACCACGATACTCGTCCGCCGCATCCCCGTCACCTTCTTCCTGACGGGCTACGCGATGGTGTTGACGGCGATCATCACCGTGCCGATCAGCCTCTGGGCGGCGACGCACCGGAACAAACTCTCCGATCACCTGATCCGCGCCGGATTCCTCTTCGCGCTGACGACGCCGAGCTTCTGGCTCGGTATCCTGCTCATCCTCCTTTTCAGCCTCCGGCTCCATCTCTTCCCCGTCGCCGGTTATGGCGCGAACTTCCCACAACACCTGCACTTCCTCTTTTTGCCCTCGCTCACGCTCGCACTGAACCTCTCGGCGGTGCTGATCCGCAACCTGCGTAACGGCATCATCAACACGCTCGATTCCGATTTCGTCCGCACCGCGCGGGCGAAGGGGCTTGGCAACCGCACCGTGCTGATCGCACATGTGCTGCGCAACGCGCTCGTCTCGACGGTCAGCATCTTCGGCTTGCAATTCGGCGGGCTGATTGGCGGCACGGTCGTGATCGAGACGGTCTTCGCGATCCCCGGCATCGGCCAGTTACTCTTCCAGTCCATCACGGCGCGCGATTATCCCGTCGTGCAGGCGATCACCGTCATCACCGCCTTTCTCGTCATCGTCGTCAACCTGATCGTTGACCTGTCGTATTCCTTCCTTGATCCACGGGTATCCTATGAGTGAAAACGTCCTGACGACAAGGCAACCGGGTGGGATCGCGACAGCCGCGCGCCCGCTACGCCCCATTTCCGTTTGGCGGCGGCTGAATATTCGCGGCACGTTGCTGCTCGGCCTAATCGTGTTGGCGTTCGTCCTGCTCGTCGCGCTCTTCGCGCCGCTGCTCGCGCCATACAACCCGATCGAGCAGGACCTCGGTGCGGCGTTCGCGGCGCCCCTTAGCCCCGGACACCTCCTGGGCACCGACAACTTCGGGCGAGACGAACTCAGCCGGATCATCTTCGGCACGCGGCTGGATTTGCAGATCGGCTTCTTCTCCGTCCTTTTCCCCTTCCTCGCGGGCAGCCTGATCGGCGTGACGGCAGGCTACCTCGGCGGCAAGACGGACTCGGTCGTGATGCGGATCGTGGATGTCCTGCTCGCCTTCCCCTTCCTTGTCCTCGTCATTGCCCTGATGACGCTGCTTGGGCCGGGGCTGCGCAACCTCTACATCGCCGTCGGCATCTTCGGCTGGATCACCTATTGCCGCCTCGTGCGCGGCGAGACACTGGTTGCTCGGAACCTCGAATATATCCAGGCGGCGAAGACGATTGGCTGCACAGACCGGCGGATCATCTTCACGCATCTGCTGCCGAACGTGATCGCGCCGTCGCTCGTCTATGTCTTCACCGGCATGGTGCTGGCGATCCTCACCGGTGCGACGCTCAGTTTCCTCGGTCTCGGCCCGCAACCGCCGACGCCCGAGTGGGGCGCGATGATCGCCGAGGGACGGCAGTTTCTCCTGCAAGCGTGGTGGATGCCGACGCTGCCCGGCATCGCGATCCTCATCACCGGCGTTTCCCTCAGCCTGATCGGCGACGGCCTCGCCGAGCGGCGACAATGAGCGATATGCTTCCGATAGTGTAGGCAGCCTGGTGAAAATCGGCGTCTTTGGGTGATAGCATTCTCTCTTTAGCTAACTCTGAAGGGAGGTGTGCCTTGCTTGGTCCCCCGAAGGCTCGCGATCTCGACCGCCCCGTCCTCATCTCGCTCGAAGCTGCCGTCCCGCAGGATCATTTCTACCGGTATCTCCATCGCACGCTCGATCTCTCGTTCGTGCGCGATCTCGCCGCCGATTGCTACGCCAGCAGCGGACGCCCCTCCATCGACCCCGAGGTCTTCTTCCGCCTGCAACTGCTGATGTTCTTCTCCGGGATTCGCTCGGAGCGGCAACTGCTGGAGCAGGCCCGATACAACCTGGCGATGCGCTGGTATGCCGGCTACAACTTGGATGAGCCGCTGCCCGACCATTCGAGTCTGAGTAAGATCCGTACTCGCCTGGGGCTGACTATCTTCCGCCGCTTCTTCGAGACGATTACCGCGCAATGCATCCGAGCCGGCTTGGTCTGGGGCGAGGAACTGATCTTCGACGCGACGAAGGTGCACGCCAATGCGTCGATGGATTCCCTGATCCCGCGCCTGCACCTTCTCACCGAGGAACACTTGGCAGCACTCGAACCACCGGAACAACCAGCGACGTTGTGGGCCAGCAATGATGCGCGCTGGGATCTCTTGGCGGAGTTCCGCCTCAATCCCGCGCGACCGGCTGCCCCAGGGTACGAGCGCAAGAGCGACCGATTCGTCAGCACCACCGATCCCGATGCTGTCGCGATGAGCACCGGGCGCGAGAAGGCATCGCTGGGGTATCACGATCACTACGTGATCGACGGCGGCAAGGCGCGCATCATCCTCAATGCGCTGGTGACGCCCGCTGATGTCATGGAAAACCAGCCGATGCTCCCGCTGTTGCGCCGGGTAATGTTCCGCTGGCGGGTGCGACCCAAACGGGTGATCGGCGATACGACGTACGGCACGGCGGACAACATCCGCGAGCTTGAGGAGAGTGGGATTCGCGCCTACATGCCATTGCCGGATTGGGAGCAACGCACGCCCTACTTCGGGGCATCCCTGTTCACCTACAATGCCGAGCACGATATCTACCTGTGCCCACAAGGCGAGACCTTGCGGCGGCACACCGCCAAGTATACCGAGGGAAAGACGACCTACCGAGCCAAGGCAGCGATCTGCAATGCCTGCCCGGTGAAGGCGCAATGCACGGCCAGTGACCACGGACGGCAGATCGCGCGCTCGTTCGACGCCGACTACCTCGACCGGGTGCGCGGCTACCATGGGACGGAGGAGTATCGAAAGGCGATGCGCAAACGCAAGGTGTGGATCGAGCCGCTCTTCGGGGAGGCGAAGCAATGGCACGGGATGCGCCAGTTCCGCTTACGGGGACTGATGAAGGTGAACATGGAGGGGCTCTTCATCGCGGCGGGACAGAACTTGAAGCGGCTGTTGAGCGCGAAGGGTTGGGGACGCCGTCCGTGGCCTGACGGGGCAGCCGGTTGCGCCGCTGTGCCATCACGAATGCCTTGCGTACTACCGTGATGAACGATCCATCGGTGGTTATTCGCGCCATCGGCGGCCATTCCCGCCAATGAATAATCCGAGCGGCGCCGACCACGACTGTCTTTTTCACCAGGCTGGTAGGCCCCTACAGGGACACATAGGTACAGTCCGCGATATGCTTCCTGCTCAAAGCGGAGGAGGGAGCATGGTCGCGGAACAGATGTGCAGAGAATCGGTCGTCGTCGCACGGTGGTCGGAAACACTGGATGCATTGCACGCGCGCATCGCCCATCGCTTCGCGCGTGCCGAGGTACGCGAACGCGCCCGGCTCTACCTGGCCGGTCTGCTTGAGCGCGTCGAGCGCAAGAACGGCTGGCAACTGGCCGAGGCGATTGGCGAGTTCGGCGCAAAGGGTGTCCAACGCCTCTTGAACGCTGCTACCTGGGACGCCGACAGGGTGCGCGACGATCTGTGTGACTACGTCGTGGAGCACCTCGGGGACGAGGTGAGCGGCGTGCTGATCGTCGACGAGACTGGCTTCCTGAAGAAAGGCACGAAGTCGTGCGGCGTCGCGCGCCAGTACACCGGCACGGCAGGCGATACCGTCAACTGCCAGGTGGGCGTTTTCCTCGCCTATGCCTCGGATCGCGGCGCCGCCTTCATCGATCGTGCGCTCTATCTTCCCCGCGAATGGGCGAAGGATCAGGACCGTCGCGCTGCGGCAGCTATCCCGGCAGGGGTGCGGTTCGCGAGCAAGATCACCTTGGCCGAGGGGATGCTCGCGCGGGCCTTCCAGGCCGCTGTGCCCGCGCGCTGGGTGGTCGCAGACTCCTTCTACGGTCGCTCGGGTCCGTTCCGGCGCTGGCTGGAGGAGCGTGACCGGTCTTACGCCGTGATGATCCCAAGAACGAATGCGATTGAGTATCAGGGGCGACGGATCCGCGTCGAGCAACTGGCCGAGCGGCTCTCCGAGCGGGAATCCGCTGCGTGGCTCTGTCTCGAACTCTCCGAAGAATGTGCGGCGGGCATGGGGCGCTGGTTGCTCATCCGCCGCGATGCGGACGATCCGGATGAGGATGCGTACTGGCTGGCCTACGGCCCGGCGGAGACCACTAAAGAGGAGGTGGTGCGGGTGTGCGACGCGCGCTGGCAGATCGAGGAATGCTTCGCACAGGCGAAAGGGGAGGTGGGCTTGGATCACTACGAGGTGCGCACTTGGACGGCATGGCACCGCTTCGTCACGCTCTGTCTGTTGGCACACGGCTATCTCGCCGTTGTTCGTCATGCCGCGCATCGCGAGGAGGGTATGGAAAAGGGGGCGATGATCCCGGCCTGATCCCGCTCACCGTGCCGGAAACGCGCCGATTGGTCCTCGCGATGGCAGGAGACGAAAAGCGACGCGCCTACCGATTGGCATGGTCGCGATGGCGACGCGCGCACCAAGCGGTTGCCGCCCGCTGTCACGCCGCCCGTCGTGCGATACGGCAGGCGAAAGGGGATTCGGTTCGTGCCGTGCCGCCACTGCCCTTGGCCCACCGGGCGCTGAGCGATACTGAGTGGGAGCGCATCCGGCCGTTGCTCCCGCCGCAGAAGCCCGTGACGGGGCGACCAAGGCACGATCACCGCACTGTGCTGAACGGGATTCTGGCGGTGGTGGGCACAGACTTATCCTGGCGTGAGATGCCAAAGGAATACGGTAAGCGCGATAGGGCGTACAAGCGATACCGATTGTGGTGCGATCAAGGGCTGTGGCAGCGCATCGTTGATGCCTTGGTAGTTTCGACCTGCGAAGTGTCCCTGTAGGGACATTTTATGAATCTAACCGCTCAGCGATCTCCTGCACCCGATAGCCTTGGTTAGAGAGGAGGATGACTTGCGCGCGTCAAACGCGCGCGGCCGCCAGATTGCGGGGGGCAGCCAGCCACTTGAGTTGCTGATATTCTCCCTCAGTAAGCGACCGCACATGCACATAGGCACGCATGACTGGGACCTCCCCAACTACCGCTGATGCAATCCGTGATGAACGACAATAAGAACTGCCGGGCGGATTGCCTCACGAGAGAATCTTACCCAGCCGCGACCGTTGCCTCATCACCGATCTTACCACTGCCGTCGCACATCTCTTGCGCGACTATCGCCCGCAACGGACGCGGTAACGACTGCTTCACGAGCATCTCCTCCGCGAGCCACCGATCATCGAAGGCCAGGATTGCGCGAACGCGCCACTCCTTCACTCGCCGTTGCAAGGTCCGCAGTTGAGTCGCGGGGAACTCTCCGGGATAACGATGCTGCAGGTCCGCGAACAACGCCTTTGCCGTCCGATCTGGACGAGCCGTCAGTTCCTGCTCGATTTCCTGCCAGACCGTCGCGAACGGATCTTCGCGTGTGCGATACAACCGGGGACCCTGCCGATGCTTCGTCCGGCGATACTTCCTCCCTTCGCGTGTGTCGAACTGCCGTGTCGTGTCGACCGCGCCACCTGCCGCAGCCGCCTCGAAGGTGACGCAGACCGATGATATTCCGGTCTCCGCTGGATCGGCAGCAACCGGCGCGCGGCCGATCGTGCCCGACCGCGCATGCCGCCAGAGCGCATTCTGTAACTGCTCGATCTGCTGGAGGAGTTGGACCGGGTCGAGGGCGTGTGCGATCACCGTCAACCGCACACGATCCGCAGTGCTCAATACCCCCGCCGAGAGCAGGCGTTGAAATGGGGTCTTGGCCGGATCGTAGCGTCGGCGGAGGTGACCGCCCTCGCGCTCCTTGCTCCGCAGTTTCATCGAAGGCTGAAAGAAGTTCACGTAGAGCCGGACCGCGCGATACAACTCGGCGAGTTGGCGATAGGCGAGTTCCCCCTCGAAACGGTCATAGCCGACGAGCTGCCGCACGATCGCGCCATTCTTCTGCTCGACGTAGCACTGGTCGTTCTTCTTGGCCACCCGGCCGCGGGTGAAGGTGATCTGCTCGCGTTCGCAGTATGCCAGGAGTTCGGTATTCAGGAACTCACTGCCGTTGTCCGTGTCCAAGCCGAGCAGCGGCATCGGCAAGAGGAGGCGTGCGTAGTCGAGTGCCTGGATCACCGTCTGTTGGCTGCGATACAAGAGCGGAAGGCATTCAGTCCAGCCGGTGGCGACATCGGTCAGGGTCAGGGTATTCAGGAAGGATCCCTCCGCCCATGTGCCGCAGTGTGCAACAAGGTCGGCTTCGAAGAACCCCGGTACGACATCATCCCAGCCGGTGAAGGTGCGCACGGGCACTTGCTGCTTGAGCAGCGACCCACGCCGTGTGGTCGTCATCCCGTGTGGCGCGTCACGTTGCCGATAGGGCCGCAGGATGCGATCGGCGGTCGCCGGACTGAGGGCGAGAAGTTGTTCACGTACCGCGTCACTCAGAGAAAGATGGCCGTGCCGCTCGAGACTCGGCACCAACTCCGGTAAGAACGGCACGAGGCGCTTGGCGCAGATGCGGTTCGCCGTGATCCAGGCAACGACGAGCGCGTCCTGAACGTCGGCGCCATAGAACCGCTCGCGCGGGCGGGTAAGCGGCATGGGCAAGATGACCGGATGCGCAAGGAGGCGGATCGCATATTTGCGCGCGTAGCCGGTGGCGGCGACGAACTCATCGAGGATGACCGACTTCTGCTGTGGCGTCACAGTCTGATAGCGGGGCGCGACACGCACGAGCAATTCGCGTTTGGACTGAAAACTCATTGAGGCACTCACCCTTCCTCCCTTCGCGTGGCTACGGACCAGCGTCGGGTGACATTATTGGTGAGGCAAAGACCCGGTCAAAGTGTCATCTCTCGTGAGGCAATCCGGCAGCAATTCTAGTTGACGTTCGACAATCCGTCTACTGCATCACACTATCTACCGTTAAAGGCCTGTTGCCGAGACTGGCGGAAATCCATGTCGCCCCCTCCCGAACAGCATTAATAAGCGCGGGGCGACGATCCGGTCCCAAGCGCTGCGTCGGCCCGGAGAGGCTGAGAGCCGCAATCACATGTCCGCGAGCGTTGCGAATTGGGCCTGCGATAGCGACCAAATCGTACGAGTACTCACCGCGAGAGAACGCGACCCCTTTCGTTCGTACCTTCTCCAGTTCGGAGAGAAAGAGATGCGTATCAGTGATGGTGCGGGCGGTGTAGCGGACGAGCGGTGCTTCACTCAGGTGCGCGTGAATCTCAGTTTGTTTGAGCCATGCGAGGAGAATTTTCCCCGCTGCGGTGCAGTGCAGCGGGCCATCTGTACCGACAGACGCGACACTCCGGATCATCTGCGTTGATTGTACTAACTCGATCACCACCGCCACCGAACCGGTGCAGATGACGAGCGAGACCGTCTCGTCTTCCTGCGCGGCGATCCGCTCCATCACCGGCAGCGCGACGGCACGGATATCCATCTGATCTTCGAGCGCATGGGCCATGCGCAGCAGTTTCAACGCGAGGCGGTAGAATCCCGTACGCCCGTCCCGCGTGATGTAGCCGGTCTGGACGAGCGTGCCGAGCAGGCGGTAGGTCGTGCTCGGGTGCAGCCCGGCGGCATTGGCGACTTCGGTGAGCGACGCGGGTCGCGGGAAAGAGGCGACCCGTTCGAGCACTCGAAGTGCCCGCTCGACGGTCTGCATCGGCGAACCGGGCGCGCTGGGGTGGGTCGCGTCCATATCAGCCTCAATACCATTGACGATATGCACTCACGTACTCCCAAATCGTGCCGCAGATACTCTGCATCATCAGGATCGGTGCATTGATGTGAGGCTCCGCAAGCAGGTTGCACCGAGTCACTGGAATCATATTCACTAACGGGCGACTACATGTTGCGATAATACACACGCGTCGAGCAAAGACAGATTCCGGACCTTGCGGCCAACGTTACGCCCTTCAGTTTGCTACAATCTCCCTTTCGCGTCCATCACCCCGTACCGCAGTCATGTACCTGCAACGACGTGCATACCCACTCGGCCGCAAGAACACGTATGCCGGATGCGATATCCGCAGACGACGTGAACTCGTGCGGTGCATGACTTACCCCCCCCTTGCTCGGCACGAAGATCATCCCCACGCGGGTACGATCGGCAACGCTTTGCACATCGTGGCCGGCACCGCTCGCCATTCGCATCGGTAAGTATCCGAGAGCATTGGCCGTACGCTCGATGCTCGTCACCATCGCGGGTTCGAGCATTACCGGTGTGCCCCGAGTAAGGGAAGAAATCGCAAGATTGACGCTCCGCCGCCCTGCGATTACTTCTGCTTCCTCCGTGATCGCATCGACCATCCGCTGAATGCGGGCGGTTTCCGTCCCGCGGATATCGAGAAAGAGCTCCGCGCTGCCCGGTACGACATTCATGGCTCCCGGCGTGACAGAGAGGATCGCCGTCGTTGCGACACTTTCCGGCATCGGTTCCGCGAGGCCAGCCTGCTCGACCGCGAGAACGATCTCCGCCGCCGCGCAGAGGGCGTCGTGGCGCAACTCCATGGGCGTCGCGCCGGAATGATCGGCCATCCCCGTGACCGCAATCTTCAGCCGGGTCGTGCCGGAGATTGCAGTTACAACGCCAATGACACGCCCCGCATCTTGGAGTCGCTTGCCCTGCTCGATGTGCAGTTCCAGCAGTGATACGAGTGTGCGACCAGAGGCGCGCACGGGCCGGCCCCCGTCGGCATTGAGCGATGCTTCCACATCGAACGGCTCACCGCGATGGACCAGATCTGCGGTCGCGAGTTTCCCCGCGAAAATGAGGCTACCCACACGCCCCTGCATGAAGCGATATGGCTCTTCCGCGCGCCAGACGACCACCTCCATCGGCATTGTCGGCGTGATGCCAGCGTCTCGCATCGCGTCGATCGTTTCCAGTGCGCCAATACAACCGATTACGCCATCGTAGCGGCCACCGCACGGAACAGTATCGAGATGTGACCCCGCTGCCGCTACGGACACGTTCGGCGCGTTGCCGTCGGATGAGCCGAACATGTTCCCGAATCGGTCATACCGGACGGTCAATCCTGCTTCATGCATCCACTGCGCGAAGAGATCCGTCGCCGCACGCTCGGTGTCAGAGAAAGCGGGGCGATCGACACCGCCATTCGGAAGGCCGCCGATCTGTGCCAGCGCCTCGATCCGACGCATGAACCGCTCCTCGTTGACGGCCGCAGCGGCACGGCGCGCCGCTGCGAGGAGACGTGCGTCCGCGTCACCGAGCGGCATCACAGCGTGTAGCGGGGCGCATTCCCCTCGGCGTGTCGTGTGACATTGGCGAGAACGTCGCGCAACTGCTTCTCCCGCGCGCCACCGGTGCCGCCGCCGATATGCGGGGTAAGGATGACGTTTGGCAGCATCAGGTACGGATGGTCAGCGGGCACCGGCTCATAGCGAAAGACGTCCAACCCCGCGCCCGCGATTCTGCCCTCCCGTAGTGCGGCGACGAGTGCATCTTCGTCGATAACCCCGCCCCGGCAGGTATTGACGAGATACGCCGTCGGGCGCATCTGCGCGAGGGCGTGCACACCAATGAGTTTATCCGTTTCGGCGGTGTGCGGCATACTCAGCGACACGAAATCGCTCTCCGCCAGCAGGCTATCGAAGTCGCGATACTCCACATCCAGGAGCTGCTCCATCGCGGTAGGCAACCGTTCCCGTTTTGTGTAGATGACACGCATGTTAAATGCCTGCGCACGGCGGGCGGTCTCGGTGCCGATCTCTCCGAAACCAACGATGCCAAGTGTCTTGCCATGTACCTCCATAAGGTGTGGCAACTTCATCCATTGGAAGCCATGCGACCGCTGGCTCGTCTCTTTCGGCACTATGCCAAGCGTACGATATGCGCCACTCACCGTCGCAGTATGGGCCTGAATCAATTGCTTGGAAAGGGCGAGAATGAGTGTCATCGCCAGTTCCGCGACGGCGATGCATCCGACGAGTGGCATCGTCGCCACCGTGACGCCCGCCGCACGCGCCGCGTCAAGCGCGATACGATCCGGTCTCCCACCATACTTCTGGACAAGTTGCAAATGCGGCGCTGCGGCAAAGGTTTCGGCGGAGACCGGCTGGACGCGTGTGACGAGGTGCGTCGCCTCCGCGATTAAGGGAAAGAGATCGGCATCGGTATCGCCGGGTGGAATCGCGAACGAGAAAAGGGCAGCGGGAAGTAAACTTTCGATCAGCGCGTGGTCGCCCGTGAATGCGCTGTCCGCGAAAACGAGATGTTTCATCACCGTCTCCTCTCGTGTCATGCCGCAAGAACGCGGCGCAGGCGATTGGTTGCTTCGAGCAGCACGGGGGTTGGCTGGAGAAGTGAGAAGCGCATGTAATGCTCCCACGCCGTCCCGAATCCGGTGCCGGGAAAGATTAGAACTCGGCCCTCGATCAGCAGCTTGCGAGAAAGCGCGAACGCGGGCAGGCCGGTGCTCGCGGTGTTGGCGAAAATGTAGAACGCGCCGTACGGGTGGCCGTACGAAAAACCTGCGTCGGTCAGCGCCGCCATCAGTGCTCGCCGCCGCTCATCGTAGGTTGTGAGGAAGGTCGCGACGCACTCCTGCGACCCGGTGAGCGCGGCGACGCCCGCCCACTGCGAGACGGCGGGTGCGGCGATGCTCACCACCTGCTTGAGCGCGCGAATCGCCCGCGTGAGCGCGGCGGGAGCGATGACGTATCCCAGCCGCCAGCCAGTCATAGAGTAAGTCTTCGAGAAGCCGTTAAGCGTGATCGTCCGCCCCTGCATCCCCGGCAGGCGCGCGATGCTGAGGTGTTCCGCACCGTCGTAGACGAACTTTTCGTAGATCTCATCCGCGATCACAACGAGGTCTCGCTCCTGCGCGATGTGCGCGATCGCACGCAAATGCGTGGGGGAGATAACGCCGGCGGTGGGATTGCCAGGGGTGACGAGCAGGATCGCCTTCGTCTTCGGCGTGATACGCCGCTCAACCTCCTCCGGGAAGAGATCGAAGGCGTGTGCTTCCTCGGTCGGTACGGGGACCATGACGCCACCCGCCCGCCGAATGGCCGCATCGTAGGAGGAGTAACGCGGATCGGGCACGAGGATTTCATCGCCGGGATTAAGGAGCGCCTGGATGATGAGGTAGAGCGCCTCCTGCCCACCGGTCGTGACGGTCACCTCCGTCTCCGGGTCGGCCCGCACGCCATTCTCTCGCCACATCTTCGCGGCGATCGCGCGTCGCAGTTCGGACAGGCCCGCACGGTCGGCGTAGTGATCGCAGAGGCCGTCGCGCATCGCGTTCTGCGCGGCGGCGACGATATGCGCGGGCGTGGCGAAATCCGGGTCGCCAAGGCCGAGTGAGATCACATCCGATAAGGTCTGCGCGAGCTTCATCAGTTGGTCGCGCTCGTCAACGACGTTCGCGGCAGGGATACTCATTGGTGGAACCGTCACCGCGAACCCCTTTCGTGTGCTGTTTGCAATTCCTGGACGAGCGGCGCGAGGCGGCCCATCGCTTCCGCAATCGCCGGCGCGGGCTGGACCATCGAGAAGCGCAGGAAGCCTTCGCCACCTGGCCCAAACCGATCTCCAGGCTGTGTGCGCACCCCGGCCTGGCTGAGGAAGAGATCGGCACACATGCCGGACGAGAGCCCGATCCCACGAATATCGGCGAAGGCGTAGTACGCGCCCTGGGGATCGCCATGGGGGAGACCCATCGCGGCAAGTGCGGGGAGCAAGACGGCACGTCGCCGCGCGACTT
>JAABUQ010006434.1_pt1 | contig 17816 bp, 23 predicted proteins | sample 5560001 | NCBI WGS metagenome assembly JAABUQ01 (sample SAMN10711888, study PRJNA513371) | rock metagenome | isolation source: Antarctica rocks | place: Antarctica: Victoria Land, Finger Mt nord | collected 2015-12-18
CAGCCGGGCGGGATCTTCGTCTACCAGGCGCCTGACCGCCTAATCGTCAACCTGGGTACCCAGCGGGGCGTCGGCCGAGGCGCAGCCCGGCTGGAGTGGGTCTGCCAGGGATCGCGGCTGGACTCGGCGGAGTGCGCTAGGCCGAGGTGCAGGCCGTCCTCGACGAGTAATTCGCGCCGTTGCCGTACGTCGAGCTCTGGTCACTGCTGCATGATGGGCATGCGTAGCCCGTCACGCCGGCGCTGCAGTGGACGTCTCCGCAGCTCCCCCGTCGGGGCCAGCCCACGTGTCGGACGGGAAGAAGGCCGCGGGGGAGACATGGAACAACCGCGCCAGGCCTTCGATGTGCTTGGTCTGCAGCGCGCGACGCCCGGCTAGCACCTCGGAGACGATCGACGGTGTCCCGAAGATCGGGACCAGCGCGCGCTGGGGAAGGCCGTGCTGCTCGCACAGGAACTTCACCACCTCGATGCCAGAGACCGACGGGATGGCCACGCGCTCGGCCTCCCAGTCTCGGACCAGGTCGCTCAGCAGGTCGAGGTACTCGTCCTGGGCTGGTGTCCGCTCCCGCAGGCCCAGCAACTGGTCAAGCTGGCCCTCGGTCGCCTCGAGCTGCCGCTCGTCGTGGATGGGCCGTGGCGGGAACGCCTGCAGCAGGCGGCGGTACTCGTCCTCATCAATACCAGGGATCGTTCTGCCAGACATTGGTGCTGTACTCCGCGTGGGTCAAGACGTGCCGAATGAAGACCTTGTGTGTCGCGAACTCGATGCGCGCAATCACTCGATAGTTGTTGCCGCCGACGTTGAAGACCACCAGTCTGCCGACCTGGTCCGCCGACGGGAAGGTGCGTCGCAGGTCGGCGCTGGTGCTCCAGGTCGCGGCACTGACGACCTGATACCAGGCGCTCAGCCGCCGCTCGGCGTCTGGGCGCTGCTGCCAGAACTCCCGTAGCCGCCGCTTGCTGATGACCCACACCTGCCCACGATGTTCGCAGATTGCGAATATTGGAGCAAGGAGGGCAGGGTCTTGCCCATGGGCACGGCACTTCCGACCGCGTTTGGATGCGTCCGTGGATAGCCGGCGCCGAGCCGCAAGGCGCGCAGCGCGTCCTCCTCTCCCGATGGTCGTTGCGGCCCTGCGGATGGCAGTTCGGCTGTATCTCGCGGCGCCGGCCGCGGGGCATGCGCACTTCTCCCCTCCCCGCCGAGCCCGCCGGCTCAACCTCCGCTTCTCCGCGCCAGGGCTGCTACCTGCTGCACTTCGAGCAGCCGTACAGGTCCGTTCGGCACCGAGGCGCCCAGCACTACGTCGGTTACGCCGACGATATTGAGCGGCGCTTCCAGACGCACCGCAAAGGTCACGGCTCGCCGGTGGTCGCGACTGTGCTGGCGTCGGCATTGACTTCCGTCTCGTCCGCACCTGGCCTGGCACCGATCGCCACTTGGAGCGCAAGCTCCACGTTCGCCACGGCTCCAGGCTGTGCCCCGAGCCAGAGTGCGTTTCCGGGCGGCGCCGTCGTCCGCACCGCCGGCGAAGCACCTGAGTACGTGGACCTGCTGGCACCAGCGGGCGCCACCAATTGCGCCGAGTTGGACCTCCATCATCCGGTCCTGATCGTTGAGGGTGAGCAACTCGGCTAGTTGCGACGGCTCGCCGAGCAATGCATCGATGATGGCCGCCTGAGAGAATCAGCTCGTCGAGCTCACCGATTGTCCACATCTTGGACAGCCACACCCGAGCCCGGGACCTGTTGACGGGCTCTCTCTGGCGCACGCTCCCTGGCTTGATCGCGCCAACCTCCTGCGTAGGCACGCGGCTGCACTTTTAGTTCCACAAAGCGCGCTCATGTCCGGAGCAAGGTGGGCGACCAAGCAGGTACTGTGACGGACCGACGCGGTCTTCTTGCCGCGGACTCGTACAGCAGTCGCCAGAAGGCTCGCTCGCGGAGCGGCGCTCAGGTCGTCGCCGGCGTTGGCTGCTCTCGCAACCGCCTCACGGGCGACAGCAGCACCCACAGTGGCGTGACCAGTGCGCCCGCCGCGACGGCGACCAGAGTACCCCGTAGACCAATGGCTTCCCCCAGGCTGCCGCCGAGGAGCGCACCGATCGGCATTGTCCCCCAAATAATGAAGCGCATTGTCGCGTTCATGCGTCCCAGCAGGCGGTCCGGCGTAATCGCCTGGCGCAGACTGACCTGGTTGACGTTGTAAAGGACACCACCGAACCCAAGCAGCGCCTGCGCGACCGTCAGCACGGCGGCGGCCACGTTGGGTGGCCCGGCGGCCAGGGCGATCAGCGCGCACGCCGGAATACCAAGCGAGATACCACCCACGATCGACGCCCCCACGCCGATGCGCCGGACGATGCGGCCGCTGAGCATTGCCGCTAGCAAGGCGCCCACACTGCCCGCGCCCAGTGCGAGCCCCAACAGTGCCGGTGGCAGGTCCAGGTCGCGCGTCGCGTACAACACGAGCACCGCCTGCAGCGCCGAGCCGAACAGGTTGGACGTGCCGGTGCAGCCCGCGATAGACCGCAAGAGAGGACTGCCGAGCACAATGCTCAGGCCCTCGGCGATCTCGACGCGCATGCCCCGGCGAACGATCGCCTGCCGTGGCTCCGGCGTGCGGATCAGGATCAGCACGAGACCGGACACCAGGAAGGAGAGGGCGTCGACCACGATGGCAACCGGGGCAGTGATGAGCTGGACCAGCAGCCCACCCAGACCGGGACCGACGATCTGCGCGGCCGAACGGCTGACCTCCAGCTTGCTGTTACCCTCCACCAGGTGCTCTCGTCCGACCAGGACGGGGAGGAATGACTGGTAGGCCACGTCGAACAACAGCGTGCAGAAGCCAACGAGCACTGCGACGACGTAGAGCTGCTCGATGCGCAGCAGTCCAAGGAGTGCGCCGATAGGCAGCCAGCCCAGCAGGACTGCCCGGCCGAGATCACCGCCGATGAGGATCGGTCGCCGGCGCAGCCGGTCTACCCAGACGCCTGCAAACAGGCCCACCACCAGGAAGGGCGCCGTCTGGGCGGCGTATAACAGACCCATCTGCCTGGGCGTGGCATGCAGCACGAGCACGGCGGTGAACGGAAGGGCCAGCAGCGTCACCTGTGAGCCGACCTGGGAAATCGTCTGCCCAGTCCACAGCTTCATAAACTCGGAGTGGCGCCACAAGCCGCCGAGCTGCCGACTCATCTGCCACGGCATGATGCCAGACTCACGTGCGTGGGCTATTCTCGCCAGCTTCGCTCATGCCATCGGCTTTCAGGTCCAGGACCATGCCTTCGGCGGGGAGACCAATGGCGATTGCTCGCAGACCTTGCGGCGGATCCGTGTCGAAGTTGGCCTCGAGCCTGCTCACCGCGTCAAGACGCTGGTGCACGAGCTGGCGCACGCCCTACTACACCTTGATACGACCGACCACGCCCTGAAGGAGCTTGAGGCCGAGTCAGTCGCCTTCATCGTCTGCGACGCACTGGGAATCGATGCGGGCGCCTGGAGCTTCGGCTCCGTCGCCGGCTGGACGGGCGGCGGCGAGCAGGCCGTCGCGGCAATCAAGACGGCCGGCGCGCGCATCCAGCGCACTGAGGACCGGATTCTCCCCAACCTTGATACAGCTGGCGAGGATGAGCTGGAGCCGGCCGGTGCAGCCGAGACCTGATCGGATCGGCTCCACATCACCGCAGGGCAGCGATCGCGCACGTGCTCGGGCGACTCCGAGGCCGCTGATGCCGCGGTTGCGGCGGTCACGCGCGGAAGCCCGTCTAACCCGTCTGAACAGGGCTGCCGCTCCTCGTGGTCAAGGCATGCTCCAGCAGTCCTTGGTCAACGATCAGACGGTGCAGACTGGCACTCATGGGTGCGGCCAGGGGTTCGTCGTCTGGTGCCCGGCTCAGCCACCTTGATCGTCCTGCACACACTGCTCGGTACCTGGGACCGCTACCCGTCCGGCGTCCACTACTGCAGCGGCTGCGACGCCCTGTACGACTGGTGGCTTGGCTGTGAAGGGGTTGCGGCCGTCCACCTGCAGCCTGCGCCGAGCTGGACGACGACGAGGCGGTGCAGCCATGATCGTCGAGCGCACTGGCGACCTGTTCACCATCATGTGGAATGGAAACGGGCCACTCTGTGTGACGCGGGGCGCCTATTCGGAGTGGAGGTGCGCTTTCACGGTAGGGTCCTGCGCCGCGATGTGATCCGCCACGTGAAAGATCTCGTCGATACGAGGATGACCCAGGGCATGAGCGCGGTCTAGCATGCCGGCATGAGTGCGCGCCTGAGTCCAGGGCGACTCGCTGGGGTCGATGACGGTCATCGCCAACCCGTCCTGTGCGGGTCGAACCCTTAGAGCCACCGAGATCCGTTCGCCTGGGTCAGCATCCTCGGACCAATCATCTCCAACGGTGATGGCCAGGCTGACGCGGCGGTCTGGATGCCGCGCATATAGCGCCGCGTGGTAAGCGGCGTAGGCATCCTCGTCTCGGTAGATGAAGCCGAACGTTGAACAGTACATCTCACCGCAGTGGTCACAGAGGTGTTCTACAACCTCGTCTCCGGGCTCCAGGGTCAGCATTGGCGTGTGTCCAAAAGGCTAAGCCGGAATTCGCACCGCGAGGGCTGGCGGCCCGATGATTACGGCATGGGCATGCTGCTTGGCCTCGAGGCGCGGGGTGGGAACATGGGGACGGAGCCGGTCGACTGCCCGCTCTGGTTCGGACACAGCGACTCGAAAGCGTTCCAGGACTTCTGCGCGGACCTAGATCCGTCGATGACAAGCTTTGAAGCGGACCGTTCGATCCTGACGGGTCTCGAACGCGCGTTAAGTGTGAGTCTTCAGGCCCTCCGGCAAATTGCGGAGCACGAGATGGACGAGGACGAGTTCGCCGGCATGGCAGACGAGATGGGTCTGGCGGAGGATCCGGCGGAGGTCGAGCAGTTGTGGCACGAGCACACATTGCGACAGCAGGCTCGCTGGCAAGCCCCTGAAACCCTGGCCAGAGCGGTGCGCGAAATGCTGCACGGGATCGATGCCGCGCCGGGCTTGATAGAGCAGCTGACCGAGTCTGACGCAACCGACGACTGGCACCTTGGGCATCGCCGCTACTACACGGAAGGCGGCCTTCAGCAGGATCTGCGCGATCTTCAGAACATGCTGGCGTGGGCGGACCAGCAAGGTGCCGATGGCGTGCGTTTGTACGTCGAGTAGAGCGGACTTGGGCGCTGCTGTCGCCGTCTTCGCGCGGATGCTTCAGGCGCGGTCGGGCAGGCGGCTCACTTCTCTAAGGAGGCTGCCGAGCCGTGCCTTGAGGCGATCGTTTTCGCCGACGGCGCGCGACCAGCGGGCCTCCCATTCGCGCAGCTTGGGCCCGACGAATCGGGCCAGCCGACACCAACCCGCACGGAAACCGGCGGCGGCATCGGCATGGTATTGACGGCTATCCAGCGGCGCGCGCGACGGCGCGGCTTGGTGTGGCCGGCCTCGCGCTGCCGCGGATTGGCGCCGGCCTGGGCGGGCTGCGCTGCGCCGACGTGCGCGCCATCCTCGACGAGGAGCTAGCAGCGCTGCCGTACAGAGCTCTGGTAAGGCGCACCCGCTGGTTTATGATGGCGTACAGCCTGCAGGTCGTCACGCGACCCTGGCTGTACACGGGGTCGGAGACGATGAGTGAACGTGAGCAGGGCTCTGCCCGCCTGGCCAGGGCCGCCGAACTGCGAGCGTTACATGTCGGGCCGCAGCCACTGGTGTTGCCGAACGCGTGGGACGCCGCCACCGCCCGCGCGGTCGCCGAAGCCGGATTTCCAGCGGTCGCCACCACCAGCAGCGGCATGTCCGCCTCGCTCGGCTGGGCTGACGGCGAGCACACTCCGTCCGACGAGATGTTCGCGGCCATCTTTCGAGTTGCCCGCGCAGTGGACGTGCCGGTGACGGCTGACATCGAGGCTGGCTATGGGCTGAGTCCCGAACAGGTCGTGCAACGGCTGCTCGACGCTGGCGGCGTTGGCTGCAATCTCGAAGACACCGACCACCGCACGGGCACGACGCTGGTGAACGCAACAGAGCAGGCCGACCGGCTGGCTGCCGTCAAACGTGCCGCGCGCGCGGCGAACGTCGATATCGTGGTGAATGCGCGCGTCGACGTGTTCCTGCGCCAGGCTCCTGCCGAGCAGACGCCGATTGAAGAAGCCATCCGGCGCGGGCGGCTGTACCTCGCGGCGGGCGCCGACTGTATTTTCCCGATCGGTGCGCCGGATGCGGGCACCATTGCCGCTCTGGCCGACGGCATCCCCGGACCGATCAACGTCATCGCCGGCTTCCGTGGCGCGCCAGGCCAGAGACGCCTGCGCGAGCTCGGCGTTCGCCGCATCAGCTACGCCGGCCGTCTGCATCGAGCCATGCTTGTCGAGCACCAAACTCGCCTGGCCGCCCTCCGCGCGGGCGAGGACTTCTAGGATTCGCGCGAACCTCATTAGCATCAGGATGTGGAGCGGCTGCCGCGGGTGCTGGTGGTGGACGGCTAGGACATCGACGTGGCGCCCGACGGACTATCGGCCCTAGCACACGTCCGTGATATGCACCCCCGGACCTGGTCATCCTGGACGTGATACTGCCGAGCGTGGCCGGCTTGGGAGTGTGTCGTCGGCTGCGCGCTGACCACCTTAGCTTCTCCGCTCCAGGGCTGCTACCTGCTGCACTTCGAGCAGCCGTACAGGCCCGGCCGGCATCCAGGCGCCCAGCACTACGTCGGTTACGCCGACGATATCGAGCGGCGCATTCAGACGCACCGCAAAGGTCACGGCTCGCCGCTGGTCGCGGCTGTGCTGGCAGTCGGCATTGACGTCCGTCTGGTTCGGACCTGGCCCGGCGCCGATCGGCGCTTCGAGCGCAAGCTGCACAATCGGCACGGCTCTCGGCTATGTCTTGAGCCGGAGTGCGTCTCGGAGCAGCGCCGTCAGCGGCTGCAGCTGCGCCTTCGGCTTGAAGCTCAGCCACGCAGGCAAGATGTCCGTCTCGATCTGCTCGCGCGAGTGGGTAGCCCACCACTGTTGTAGCGCATCACTTCGGGATCGCCGCCCAGCGCGACGACGTTGTCGAGATCGTCCATGGTGAAGCGCCGCAGTAGCAGTCGCTCGGTCTGCAAGGAACACGTCCACGCGAACTGTGAGTGTATGTTCGGCATTGGCCGCTCAGTCGGCGCTAGCCCTCAACTGCGTGGCTGATGGCGCGCGGCGACCTGCTGCGCGAGCGCATTGACGGCGCCGAAGGCGCCTAGCCGCGGCGCTGGGCGGGCGAGCTGCGGGCAGGGCTCGCCCAGCCACACAGGCCGGCACAGCCGCAGCGAATATGGGGTCGCATTACGGTTCGCGCCATCAAGTGCAAAGTAAGCACCGATATTGGGGCTACGCTTGCTTGGCAAAGTAGTTCTCGTAGCACGCCTTCGCTTGGCTCAGCCCACTCGCGCCCCGGTACAACTGTGAGCGTGAACAGAACCGTGTTGATCGACAGCCTGCTCGGGAGTGAGGACCCGGCCGTGCGATGGAGGCTCATGGTTCGCGTGCTGGGCGAGGACCCGGTGTTTCCGCGCGTCAAGGCTGTCCAACAAGAAGTCAAGGATTCGCCAAGGGTCAGGTCGCTGTTCGCCGGGCTGAACACCGCCAAGCACGTCTACGCCAAGTGGCAGGGCGCGCATTGAGTGCTGGCTACCCTTGCGGATATCGGCTACCCGAGCGGGGACGAAGCCCCCGCGCCAGTTGCACAACAGGTTCTCGAGACCTGGTTGCAAGACGGCTTCTACGCAGAGTTCGAGGCCAGATCCAAAGCCGAGGCGTAGAAGAAACGGGGCGTCGCCGTGATGCAAGGCCGCTACCGGCGCTGCGCCTCGCAACAAGGCAACGCGCTGTACTTTCTGACGAAACTCGGCCTTATCGATCAGTTCGCCGCCGATCGCCTGGTGGAGCGTCTCCTCCACTGGCAGTGGCCGGATGGAGGATGGAACTGCGACAAGAATCCGCAGGCTGATTCATCGTCAATCATGCAGACACTCCTCTCCATGTGTGGGCTCCACCTCTTTGGGCGCGAAACGCAGACCGCAAGCGCCGTCGATGCCGCGCGGCGAGCTGCCGAAGTACTCCTGACCCCGCGGCTGTTCAAGCGACGCTCGGATGGCACACCCATTCACCCGGAGTTCATCTCCCTTCACTACCCCCTGTACTGGCACTACGACTTCCTGGGCGGCCTGAAAGCGATGGCGGAGGTCGGCCTGGTCGACGATCCACGTTGCTCTGACGCACTCGACTTCCTGGAGCAAAAAGGAATTGCCGGGCGGTGGTTGGCTGGCGGAAAGCGCTACTACAAGGTGACCAGCGAAGTCGAGCTCCACGATGACTACGTGGATTGGGGTGGAACGAGTAGAGCCAGGATGAATGAGTGGGTGACGACGGACGCGCTCTACGTGCTGCGGCAAGCCGGACGGATTTAGGGCGTCCGCAGCCAGTTACAGGGCACGGCCGTCAGGAGTACCAAGGCCAGGACGGCGGGCCCAGGAAACGGCCGTTCGAGCCACTCCCACCGGTTGATCAGCGCCCGTCGGTTGCCTGGTGGCGTTGAAGAAGTACCGACTTGGCTGCGGGAGTTGGCACTCTAGCCTTGCAGCCGTACGCGGGCCGCAAGTTCGCGCGGGATGGTGGGTCGATGCTGTCCCGTGCCGCAACATGTGGGCGAGATTCTCAAGCCAAAAAACCCTGGCGACGATCTTGGAGCAAGCCGGATTGACCGCCGACGAACTACGGAGGCTGCTGTAAGCCAATGACCACCGCGACCAGCGAACGCCGATACACCATTCTTTTGGACCCGACGAGGAAGACGGCGGCTACACCGTCACGGTCCCCGCCCTACCTGGGGTAGTCACCCAGGGCGAGACGATCGAAGAGTGCCAGGACCGCGCGCGAGGAGCGATCGCGCTGCACATCGAGGGGCTGCTCGCCAGAGGCATGGATGTGCCAGAGGAGCACACGCTGCCCCAACTCCTGACGGTAAGCGTCGCGACATGAAAGACATGAAAGACAGCCCTATGTTCAGCGCATCCGACAGCAATCGGCAGTTGGTTTGTTGCCACACTGCTCGTCTACCCGGAAGCGATGCAGTCTTAGGACTGGCTCCCTTGAGACGCGCGGCAGACAGGCGCTGCCTGTTTCGTCCTACGCTACGGCAGTATGGTGCAGTTCGCCGACCTGACCTATCGTGAGATCGAGCATCTAGCCGAGCAAGGGTGCTTGGCGCTAGTGCCGACCGGTTGCACAGAGCAGCAGGGTCCGCACTTGCCCGTATCGTTCGACACCTGGCTGGTCGACGTGATCGCTCGTGCGGCGGCCGACGAGGCCAGCAGCCTCGGCTTCTGCGTGCTCGTCCTCCCTGTCATGCCGTTCGGTCCAACCCCCGAGCATCGCGGCTTCGGCAGCGGCTACATCGATCTCCCGCGCGACCTCCATGAGGCCGTTATCGAACATGTGCTGAGCTCGCTGGCGGATCAGGGCTTCCGCCGCATCGTGGTTTGGCGCGGGTGCGGCGGCCACGACCTCCATCAAGCCGTCATCCGATTTAATGAGCAACACGCCGGTCAGGCCAAGGCCTTTGTGCCAGACCTGCCGTACCATGCCATCTGGTGCAGGGTTGGCGATCCGAGCAATCCGGGCGGACACGCCGACGCCTTCGCTACGTCGCTGGCGCTGCACTTGCGGCCGGAGATGGTGCGACGTGAGCTCATCGCCAACCTGCCGCAGAAGCCGGTGGACTGGGACGATCCCAAGCTCGACTTCGCCCACTACTCGGCGTCTGGAGTGATCGGTGACCCGACTCAAGCCAGCCCCGAGCGATGTAGGCGAGGGCGATCCCATCGTGTTCCTGCACGGCAATCCGACGTAGGCCATATCCGTATCGAGCACCGCAACGCGTTTTCGGTAGGAAGAATCTTCAGTCGAGATAGCAGGATGCATTTACGTCGCTGATTGATTTGCAGACTCGCGCAACGACAAGCTTGGCAGAAGCTGCATCACTTCGTCTGGCGCTTTTCGGAGACGATCCTCGCGGCGGAACTTGCCGGCCGAAACATGTCGCGTTACTGTTCGAAGAGCGCTAACTGACGGTCGGTGTCTCCGCGCGAGTGCGATCCCTGCGTGAATACGAATCCCTCGTGTCGCAACAGCCACGCCTTGCGCGCGAGTCCGCCGCCGTAGCCGGTCAGCGAACCGTCGGCTCCAATGACGCGATGACACGGAACGACGATGCCGAGCGGGTTCGCGCCGTTTGCGAGGCCCACGGCGCGAACGGCATCCGGCATCCCGATCTTACGCGCAAGAACGCCGTAGCTTAGCGCAGTGCCGGGCGCGATCGTGCGCAGCGCCGCCCAAACGGTCTTCTGAAAACGTGTGCCGTTCGTGTCGGTCGGCACATCGAGCGCGTGCAGATCGCCGTCGAAATAGGCGTCGAGCCGCTCTCGAACGCCGATGCGCTCGCGAGCTTCACGCAGATCGACGGTCCCGTAGTGCGTGCGTAGCAGTCGATGCATTCGATCGGAATAGTCGAGGAAGTCGAGTGCCCGCAGCGAGGTGTCGTCGGTCACGACGACGATCGCTCCAATGGGGGAACGGATTTCGTCGCGGAAGAGCGTCATGCGACGCTTCCAACCGCCGTGTGCTCCCTCTCGGAAGTGCGCTCGGCCTCGGACGTGCGCTCGCTCTCGGAAGCCCAGAGATGCAAAGCTGCATACGCGCGCCAGGGACGCCATGCCTGCGCCGCTTGCAGTAGTTCGCCGGACGTTGGACGCAAGCCGCGCTCGTCTACAAAAGCGCGCATGAGTCCGATGTCACCCGACGGGAAAGCGTCGGGCTCGCGCATGGCGCGCAAGGCAATGTACTGCGCGGTCCACTCGCCGATGCCGGTAAGCCGGCGTAAACGTGCGATCGAACCGGCGAGATCGTGCGATGGTTCGAAGTAGTGCGGATCATCGACGGCGGCGCGCGCTGCCGCACGGATCGCATCGGCCCGGGCGCGGGGCATTCCGAACGACGCAATATCGGCGTCGGCGAGAATCGCGGGTTGCGGGAAACACAGCCGCACGGCGTGCCGATCGCTGCACGAGCCGTCCGGCAACGGAGTGCCGAACCGTTCGACCAGCCGAGCCGCGAGCTTCCACGCCGCGACGACGGAGATCTGTTGTCCGAGGATCGCGCGGATCGTGAGTTCGTATCCGTCCCACGCACCGGGAACGCGCAGCCCCGGCCGACGCGCAATAAGCGGCGCGAGGCGCGGATCGGATGCGAGATGCGTGTTGATTACGTCGAGATCCGCGTCGAGATCGAAGATGCGCTTGATGCGGTCGACGATCGTCAGCAACGCGGAGATTTTCGGAAAACGGATTGTCGCCAGGAGCTGCGCCGCCTCGCCCGCCGGCGGATGCACCTCGAAAATGCCGACCGCCCCTTGGAATGCGATCGAGCGGATGTAGGTCCCATCGCTCCCAACAGTTTCGACCCCAGCAATCGCGCGCGATCGCAGCCATGCCGCCATGTGCGGCCAATCGTAGTTGCCGCTGTACGGCAACGCCAGGGTAATGACATCGTCTTGATCCTCGTCATTTTTGACGTCGCGAGCACTTCGCAGCGCCGTCGGCGTGCGCCCGTAGACCTTGCGCATGGTTTCGTTGAAACGGCGCACGCTTCCAAAGCCCGCGGCCATCGCAACGTGCGCCATCGACATCGGCGTCTCGGTGATCAACCTTTTCGCAAAGAGGACGCGGCGCGTTTGCACGACTGCGATCGGCGTCGTGCCCAGATGCTCGATGAAAAGCCGCCGCAGATGCCGCTCACCAATACCGACCCGCGTCGCCAATCGATCGAGCCGCTCGTCGTCGAGCGCTCCGCCCGCGATGAGTCCGAGGGCGCGCTCGACCGTCGTCGAAGTCCCGTTCCATGCGGCCAAACTCGGCGCAATCTCCGGCCGGCAACGAAGGCACGAGCGAAATCCCGCCGACTGCGCCGCGATTGCGGATGAGAAGAAAACGCAACTCGCCGGCTTCGGCATCCGGACGCGGCAGATCGGTCGACAATAGACGCCGGTCGTCTTGACTCCGACGAACAGCCGCCCGTCGTAGCGCGCATCGCGACTGGCGATAATACGGTAGCACGTCTCGTGGTTGAGGTTGGTCACGAAGTCATTCTGCGTCTCGGCGAGGGTCCGGTCTGGCGGTTTTCGGCTGTGATCCTATGACTTCATCTCCTCCAATCATTGACCGAACAGGTCTGTGAAAAACGCGTGGTAATCATTGCCCGTGCTCATTCGCCGCTTCGAGTTAGTTGTTCGTCTTGTTTTGTCCGCCGAACCGGGCATTTGTCGGCAAAGGGCACGTGAATCCCGTGCTCATGTGCAAACGCCAAGGTTGCGCATCCGAACGAGGTTGAAGGCAATCGACGTCCAGCGCATTGACTCGCTGACCAAGCGCAGACCATGAAAGTGCGACTTGCGCAGATTTCCGACCGTCTTTCCCGTCCGAATTTCTCCGACCCGCTTGCGCTTGCGCTGGCTCAATACGTAGCCTTTGTGACGTGTCGTGCGAGCGTCAATTCCGCTACGCCGGCTGGTATTCTGAGCGATATGCCGTGTAACGTTGCGAGCACGAAGGGCCGCAACGAAAGCCGCGGTATCGTATCCCTTATCGGCACCGAGCGTTACGCGACCGGTGCGCTTCAATACAGCGATAAGCGCCAGCGCCGCCTGTCGCTCGGTGGTACCGGTTGCGTGCGTCGTGCTGGCATTGACGATGAGGCCGTTCGCAGTTCCGCCAGCGCTACTCCTCGTCTTCATCGTCGTCAGCGCGCTCGCCGAAGATGGCCAGGAACGGGCAATGGCCCTGCACCTGCGCAATGAGTTGGTGATGGCAAAGGCCGGATCGTATGTGCGTGACGCGACGATCTGCACGATCCAGCCGCCCTGGCTCTGGCCCCAGACGCCGACTCTCCGTTCGTCTACGTCCGGGTGCTCTTTGAGTTTGGCGATGGCGGTCTCTGCCTGGGTAGCGCGGTCAAACAGGGCGAAGTGGCGCCGATCGCCGGAGGAGCTGCCGCTGCACGGTTTGTCGAAGGAATAGACGGCGATCCCGCGGCCAAAAACGCGTCGCGGCGGGAAGTACTCGCCGCGGTCCCGATCGGCCGCCCGGAGCCCTGCAGCATCACCACCGCCGGATACGGCGGCTGAGTTCCGGCAGGCACTTGCAAAGGTACCAGCCAGGCTGACGCCGAGACTCTGAAACACGATCTCGTGATGGCGCACGCGCCACTTTCAAGAATAGCTGAGCACCCTCCGCGGAAATGCTGTCACCCGCTTCGCTTCCACGCTGGCCGTTAACGGCGGACGCCGATCAGGAGGCCGCGGCCGGTGAGGCCGTGTGGGTCGAACGTGGTGTCCAGGCCGGCGGCCTGCGCGGCGGTGCGGTACTCGGACTCGGTGAAGAGGCCCAGTTCGTGGCACTCGGTAAACTGGCTCACTCCTTCGGGCGTGCCAACCAGATAGTGAAAGTCGAGGATCGACACTCGCCCGGCGACGGCCGACACACTGATCCGCGCGATCTTGAGCGTGGGCTGGTCGACGTACAGCGCATGGACTGTGCCGAGCGTAAAACTCTCGGGCGCAATCCAGGGTTCGACCAGCAGGACTCCGCCTGGCTCGAGATGCCGAGCCATGGCGGCCACGGCCGCCTGCAGCCGCTCAACCGCGACGACGTAGCCGATGGCGCTGAACAGCCACACGATCACGTCGAAGGTGCGTCCGAGGTCGGAATCGACCATGTCGGCGTCGTGGAAGCGCCACGTCCGCGTGCCGCTCGCGGGCGATGGCGAGCAGGTTCGGATCCAGATCCAGCCCCTCGCATGCGAAGTTGTGTTTCAAGAACGCAAGGTGCCCGCCAGTGCCGCAGGCAACGTCGAGCAGCGTCTTGCCGTCAGCGATGCCGTGCGCGCGAACCAGCGCACCGATCTGCTCCGCTTCACCTGCGTAAGCCTTACCGGAGTACAGCGCCTCATAAAACGCAGCGGACCGAGTAAACACGCGCTCAGACTTCGGTCCGGTCGAGCCACGTTCGAACCGGGACGCGAGTTTCGTGGGCGCAGGCGCGGGCCAGCAGGCGCGCTGGCTGGTTGTCCACGTACACCAGATGGATGTGGTCCGCCGCGATGAAGCCGTCCGAGACAGCCTGCTGGACCAGACCGAGCAGGTGATCGTAGTAGCCCGCGACGTTGAGCAGTCCGATCGGCTTGCTGTGGGTCCCCAGCTGCGCGCAGGTCACGATCTCGAGTAGCTCCTCGAACGTGCCGAATCCGCCTGGCAACGCCACGAACGCATCCGCGAGGAGGTTGGCCATGAGCTGGTTGCGCGCGTGCATGGACCGCACCATGCGTAGATCGTCCAGCGTCGGAGCGCCACTTGGGCGCGGACTAGCCCTTCCGGGATAACACCGATGACCTTGCCACCGGCCGCACGGACCGTGTTGGCAAGGGCACCCGTCAAGCCGGACCCGGCTGCCGCCGTGGACCAGTTCGATCCCTTCGTCCGCATCAGCACCAGCCTAACCAGGCCGAGCAAGAAGTCGCCAACTCGGGTGTTCGCCACGCCCACAGATGGTACGTACGGCGTGCTCCGCCGCGCCGCGACACGCGCAGTGGTGAACGGTGAGAAGTGTCCCCGTAGCGTTCCTGGAGCTCGGGTAACTGCGAGTCGTGCCCCTGACCGTTTGGCGATCAACACCCGGCCCAGGCCGCGGCCGCGGGCTGCTGGGTCGAGCTCGAGGCTGATCTCCCACCGGCCGGCCACGCCGCGCCCTATCGTCACGAGCCCGCGCTCCTCGGGGTCCGCGTAGACAACGCCGTCGGTCCGCAAACGGAAGTGCGCGCGCTACGCGTGGGTGGTTGACCGGGTCGGTGCGGCGCACGAGCGGGGCGCCACCGGCGATGTCACCAACATGCGCCAGCACGACGTCCACCATGCCTGGCTGCGTCCCGAGCCGCTGGCCGAGCCAGGTCAGGAAGGGCGCGGCCAAGGTCGGGCGTGGTCGGAGATGTTGACGATCCAGACTTCCGGGACCTTGGCCGCCAGGTAGCGGGACTTTGATCGCGACGTCGGTCGCGTACGTTGAATCCGACACCGCGATCAGCAGGCGGGAGTCAGCAGCGGTCGGTTTGCACAGCCCGAAGCAGATGGGGTTAGAACTGACCCAGGTAGAACCGCGTGCCCTGATCGTCCACGCCGTCGGACATCAGCCCGTACGGTTCGCGGCTGACTGCCGACGCGACCCCGCCGGCCTCGCGCACGCGCTCGAGGGCCGCCTCGATGTCGTCCACCCGATACATTGGAACCACGGTCGCGTCCCGGTGGCCGCCGCTGAGACCAGCCATGGGAGCCATGTTTTCAATGTTCCAGCCGTCCTGGGAACGTCCGCGTCCGAAGCGCAATCCGAGGACCGCCGCGTAGAAGACCCGCGCTCGTGCCGAATCCTCGACTTCTAGGGTCAGGTACGCCACGTCGCCGGCGCGCTCCCCGGTGGACGCCAGCCGCCTGCCAGCGACGCCCGCTGGCACGGCGTAAACGGCGAACCGCATTCCCTGGTCATCGGTGCAGCCCGCGACGCGACCGTACGATTCGTTCGTCGGAGTCTCGGCCGTGCCGCCGGCAGACTGCACGCGGTCGATCGTCGCGTCGACGTCGTCGACCGTGAAACACAGGAACAGCGTGCTCCGCGATTGTCCGCCGAGGATCCCGTGCGACACACTCAGGCCCTCGACCTGGCGGGCGTGCCCGGGGTCGGTCGTACCGGCGTAGCGCCACCCCAGCACGTGGCTGAAAAAAGTCGCGGCCCGCTCCAGGTCCGGCACCCACAGCGATACGTAGGCGACATCAACCTGGCGTGGGCGGTCGATGTCCACCGATTGAGCACTCGTCGTCGTAATTGCATCAGTCACAGCTTCAGCTCCTTTCGTTGGTGAAAGCGCGTGTTCAAGTCGCTCGCGCAGACGGGCGGCGAAGGCCGCGTCGGGCGCGACAGGCGTGAGCGGAATCCGCAGGGAGTCGAATGGATCAGGCATCGGCGGGCTCCCCTTCCGCATAGACCAGGCGAAACGCAGCCTTGGCCCGGACCAGCAAGGCTTCGGTCGCGTGCACGCTGTGGTTCATCAGATCGGCCACGTGTGGAACCGGCAGGTCATCCAGGTAGCGCAGCGTCAGGACGGTCCGGTGCTGCACCGACAGGCGATCGAGCGTCGCCTGCGCTCGGATGCGTTCGATCTGGACCTCCCACGGGTCCTGGGTTTGCTGCAGACCACTATCGGCTCCCAACGCCACCAGGCCGCGCTCCTCCCGCATCTCGCGTCGGTAGTAGTCGATCAGTTTGTGCCGGGCGATGCCGATGAGCCACGGATTGGACGGTTGCTGCGGAAAATCGCGCTGGACGGCGTCCACGGCCGCCAGAAACGTCTCCGACGTGAGCTCTTCGGCCACGCTGGCGCGTCGACAGCGGGCGAGCAAATAGCCGTAGACGTAGGGCAGCGCCAGGTCGTACAGCGCCAGCAGCCGCTGGCCAGCATCTTCAGGTGGCGCTGCCACGGGTTCGCTCACATGCAGATAGTCGCTCGACGCGACCGGATTCCGACGGCCTGAGGCAACGTCCTTGTGCGATCGTGACGCGCCGGAGCGAGAAACCTATCTATCGGGAGTAGCCGTAGCTGCCGCCGCAAGCACCAACCTCCGAGGGCTGCTCGACATCTGTCACGCCCTGCTGAGGGCTCGTGCCCATAGACGGGTAGAAGCCGAACGTGTTTACCACGACGTTAGGCAGGACGCTATAGATCGACGCTCCGAGTGCACCACTGAACTCGCTTTCGAGCGCGAATATGGCCTGCCACTTGGCTTGCGTCAGCGCGTTGAACCGTGGCGCAGCGCAACATCGACCAGGCGCTTTTCGATCAGACACACGCCAGACGGCAGCGCCAGCGCGTCGCACAGCTGAACGAGGCGGTCATAGGTCGTGTACTCCGCGCTGTCGAGGTAGTCCTGGACGAACTGCTGTTCTTCTGGCGGGCAGTCCCATGCGGCGGCGAACGCGGCGGTGCGCTTGATCGGAAAGGAGTGGGTCAAACAGATACGCGCGCACTCATCGAAGCCGCGATCACGCATCAGCTGGTAGCCGTCAAGGATGTGGCGAACATCGGCAACGCCCGGTCGGCTGGCGCCGCGACCGATGTCGTGAAGCAGCGCAAGCACGTACGCATGGTCCGGCTCCAGCGACGGGTGGAGGATCGCGATTACTCGCGCCGCGTCCCCTGCAACCTTCGCATGATCTACCCACGGGCCAGGATTGCGTCTACACGCCTGGTCCAAGAGCTCGTGCGCTTCGGGAATCGTCGGGATCACGTGGGACAGCCTTTTACAAGACAAACGCGAACGACGAGCGGCGAATTACGCTTGGTTAACTTCGGGGCGTTTCGGACGGATGTGCCTAGCCCGAAAAAGTTCACGCGGCGGCGGGCGCAAGGGTGACCTCGAAGCCGAGACGTCTGATGCGAGCGACAGCGCGGTAACGGTGGTGGGGCCTTGTCGCGCTCGTCAAAGTAATTGGCGCCCAGGTTTTCGTAGTACCGCCCTTGATAAGCAAGTGGTACGCGATTACAAGGATCGAGTGCGCCACTGCGACTGCGGCTCGATTGGCGCCCCGCCTCGCGGCGATCCGACGGTATTGGGCAGCCAGATAGCCGCCGCGGGTTCGAGCTGCG
>JAABUQ010006435.1_pt1 | contig 17814 bp, 17 predicted proteins | sample 5560001 | NCBI WGS metagenome assembly JAABUQ01 (sample SAMN10711888, study PRJNA513371) | rock metagenome | isolation source: Antarctica rocks | place: Antarctica: Victoria Land, Finger Mt nord | collected 2015-12-18
GAGCGAAGCGCAACGCCGGAAAGCCGACCACGTCATACGTCGCGGACGCGATTCCGATCCCCGCTTCGTCGAACGCTTGTAAAATATCGCGGCTCATCGCGTCCTTTAGTGCACGCGCGCCGTGGGTCGGCGCGAGGAAGCGCAGTCCGAGTTCCAGCCAGTTGTCCGTGATGCGATAGAAGACGCGCGGTTCGACATCCGCCTCACGCATCGTAAAGCGACGCAACATCGACGTGAGCGCCGCCGAACCCGATGCAACGATCTCCTTCGTGTGTCGATCGGCGGCGTCGAGGAGGATGCGTTCGGCGCGCGCGCGATCGCACGTGTACGTCACCGGAATACGCATCTCTTCCCAGATGAGCGGAAAGTCGCGACTGTAGTTGTAGACCGGTTCGTCGAAGATCTTGCTGTTCGTCACGATACGTCCGGTGAACTGCCGTCCTTCAACCCACATCGCCGGGTCGGCGCCTTGCACCGAGGCGGGTTGTCCCATCTCCATGATGGTCGTCTGAATGAAACCGAGCGCGATGACGTCGCCCCGAACGCCGCCCATTGTGATGCGGTCACCGACGTTAAACGTCTTCCCACGCAGGATGACGAGATAGCCCGCGAGCGACGTGATGACGCGTTGCAGCGCGAACGCAAGCCCGGCCGACGCCAGTCCAAAGCCCACTGCAAGGTTGGCGGGATTGTCGAACCAAATCGACAGCAAGCCAACGAGAAGGAGCACGGTCGTTGCGACATCGACGCCCTGCCGTGTCCAGAAGCGAATGCGCGTTTCTTGGTAGCGCGAAAACACGAGTTGCGTCAGCGCTTTGAGTGCCATCCGCAGAACGACGAAGCAAACGATCAAGATCAGCGTGAAGAGCAACTTTTCGGCGGTGTGCGCATTCACGCCGATGAGCTTAACGCCGTAGACTTCCATAGGTGGCCTTTCGATCGGTTAGCGAGAGCGACGACCGTTTAGTGCAGAACGACGGCCACGGCCGTGATCGTCGCCACTCCGCTCAGCAACCACGTGACGTAGTCGCCGACGCTGCCGTTGTGAACGCCGTGCAGTGCGCGTACGAGCTTGAGCCCTCGGGCCGTGGGACGCACCGCCAGGGCAACGATCGTCGTGAACACCGTCGCCGTCGCAAGCAACATCACCCGACCGCCCTCCGGGGCGGCAAGAACGATTGCTTTCGGTGGCTGCACGAAATGATGCAAGAGCGCCTGTGACATCCCGCTCGGATCGACGAATGTGACCGCGGCGGCCGCGAGTGGTGCCCAGGGGATGGCACCACTTGCGAATGCGGCCGCCCCGAGGAGCAGCCCGGTAGCACGAGAGACCAGGACTCACGTTCCTCGTCGTCCGCATGGCTCATAGCGGTTCCCCGTTCGCCGTACGCACGCCACGCTGCGAGTGCGAAACGCGCGGCGATGACGGCGCCGACGAGCACGCTCAGCGCCGCGAGCGCTAACGGGAGCAGCGCACGGCCGAACGCCGTCGGAACCGGCGGGAGGCCGGCGATTCCGACGATGCCGATTAGCGCGAGAACAGCGCTCGATCGATGCCCCCGGCCGCGCCCGCGATACTCCTCATCGAAGACCGTGTCAAGCCGGCGCTGAAGCACGCCGACCCACATCGCGAGCGCCGCAATCGGAAACGCGAATCCGACCACGAGAAACGCGGCGGCAGCGAGCGAACGCGCGTCGGCGGCGATACCGGCAGCCACGATGATGCCCATCTGCGCTGCCGCTGCAAAAGCGAGCGCGCGTTTGAGGTCTGCGGCCGTGAACGCAAGCAGCGCCGCGAAGCACGCCCCGGTCGTGCCGAGCACGGCGAGCGAATGGTGCACCATCGCGGCGCTCGGCGCGAGCGCGTGTGCGAACGTCGCCAACCAAACCCGTTCGAGCGCGTAGATGCCGAGAACTGAAACGACCCCGGAAAACAGCACGCCGACCGGGGTCGGCGACGCCGTTTGCGCGTCGACGAACCAAAAGTGAAATGGCGGTATTGCGGATTTCACGAGCAGCCCCGACGCGATGAGCCCGAACGCGCACGATGCCAACGCCGGTGACGGCGCTCGCATCAACGACTCGCCAATCGCGGCCGCATTGAGCTCGCCCGTGCGACCTTCGAGCAACGTTAACCCGAAGATGAGCGCGAAGGCGCCCAGACCGGTCGCGATCGCGAAGTTAAACGCTCCGCGTACCGCGAGCCGGGCGCGGACCTGATATCCTGCGAGCGCGAACTCCGTGACATTCGTCAGTTCGTAGAAGACGATGAGATCGAAGAGGTCGCTCGTGTAGACGAGCGCGATCGCCGCCCCCAGATGCACGAGGACCAGGACGTCAAACGTGGCGCCGACCTCGTCGAACAGCCGGTGCGCATACGCGAGAGCCGCCGCCGTGAGAACGGCAACGATGAGCGCGAGGGCGGCGCCGAACGGCTCAACTTCGAACGCGATCCCGAGGCCGAGGCGGTTGCCGGGATGCCATCCGCCGAACCAGTATGTCAGCACGCCGCGCGCGGACGCTTCCTCGAGCACGAACGCGCAAAGGATGACGACCACGATCGCGCTCGCGAGCGCAATCGCCGTCGTGATCGTGCGGTTCACGATTGATGCGCCGGCGAGCAGGACGGCCGCCATGATGAACGGTACGGCGACGCACCACGGCAAGAAGCTCACACGCCGCGCGCTTGCGACGGCTGGTCCGGGTCGACGGAAGCGCTATTTTCACCGATCCTCCCAACGAAAACCAGCATCAGTGCGGTCGTCGTCGCGGATACGACGATGTCCGTGAGACAGAGCGCTTGCACGACGGGATCGACGGTCGCCGTACGGTTTGGCTGCGTTCCGACGAGGATCGGAGCCGCGGCACCGAACCGATAGCCGATCGTTAACAGCAGCACGTACGTCGACGATTGCGCGACGCCGAATGCGACGACTTGGCCGATCATCGTTCGCTGGTGAACGATCCCCCAAATGCCGACGCACAACAGGAACGCCGTGAGGACGTACGGCGCAGCGCTCACGACGAAACCGTCCTACGTGTGTCGTGCACGAACTCGGTAATGAGAACGAGAAACGCCGCAGCAACCTCGACACCAACGACCGCGTTGACGATCCAAATGGTGCCCCCCGAAACGACGGCACCCGTCGCGCCGAGGGGCGCGACGTTCTGCAGAAACGACGCGCCCGCGAGGACGACCGCCGCCGCGCCCGTCAGCGCATAGCTCGCGGCGCCGAGCGATTCGATCGGCTCGACCGTCGTCGAACGCGTGACCCGGTTCCACACGCGATAGCCGTATGCGAACCAGATCGTTCCAAGCATGCTCGCGACGGTGACGCCGCCTTGAAAGCCGCCGCCGGGCGTCAACTGCCCGTGCACGACCACCCCGCAGCCGAGCACCGTCCCGATACCGACGATCCACGGCCCGAACCAGCGCACGAGCTCGCTACGTGCCACGATGACCCGGCCGGACGCCGGCGGCATGGACTCCGGTGCACGCTCGCCGCGGGTATCCTGCATCAGTAACGAGAGCCCGCAGACGGTCGCGAAGACGAGGTACTCTTCACCGAGCGTGTCCATCGCGCGGTAATCGAAATTGACGAACGCATCAAGATTGGTGACATGCCGGTCCTTTACGGCCACCTCGGCCCGCCGCTGTTCGGCGGAGCCGCGCGACTCACCGTACCGCGGCAGGCCCGTCAAACCGGCGTACAGCGCCGCAAAGAGCAACAGAGCAGCGGTTCCCGCGATGATCGACCGCCCGCGTTTCACGATTTGCCTCGCGTCTTGGCGAGCGTCGTCAAGACGACGAGCGGGACGACGACCGAACCGACCGCAACCTCGGAAAGCGCGACGTCGGGGGCTTGCAGAACGAAAAACAGCAGCGCAAGGACCAGGCCATAAACGGCGTAGGTGATGACTTGGCGCTCGGGGTGTTGTTCGAGAACGACGGCGATCGACAAGGCAGCAACCATGACGAACACGACGATAGCGACCGCCGTCACGATATCACGTCATCCGTCGAACGAGCCCGTAAATCGCCATCTTCGCGGGCCCGCCAGGCGCGGCCCAGCGCATGCGTCGTCACCGGACTTGTCGCGAGCAAGATCGTCGCGAGCAACAGCGTCTCGATCGACGCTTGCGCGGAAAAGCCGTTTTGCAAAATGATCGCAAGCGTCAGTGGTACGGGCATGACGATCACTGCCGAACTCAGATAATGCAGGCGGTCGAACGATGTCTTGGCGCTGACCAATCCGAGTCCCGAGAGGAACGCTCCCAAGACCGAGAACGCCACCAAAGCGATGACGGCGATGTCTTTCATAGCCATCGTTCGAAGAAGCGCGCGTATACGAGGGCCGACGGAAGTGATAACGCCGCAAGCGTCAGAGCAACGACAAGGTAGGACGACTGACCGAAGGCCTGCGCCAAAACGACGACGACAAGGCTCGTTACGATGGATGTGAACTGCTGCACGACGATACGGTCGAGCACGTGGCGGCTCAAGAGCAGAAACATCGGCGGAACGAGCGCGACGATGTAGCCGAGCGCCGCCCATTCCCAGACGTTCAAACCGGAAACTCCGCATCATCGGCATGCGGTTCACGCCGCCGTACGAGTTGGTGGAGCACCAACTGTTCGCGATCGATGAAAAGCGGGAGTGCGTTCGGCGTGAACGACGATGCCCAAAGCACGCAGGCGACACGACCCGCTTCCTGTGCGCTTTCGTTTTTCCGATCGATCGCGATTCGAATGAAGCGACCGCCTTCCGCGCGTCCACGCAGTTGGGAGAACAGGTGCGGACCAAGCAACAGCCACGTCTCGGAGAGCGCACCGGTCGCCGTGCGCGCCGCGATCGTTACGATCGCACGAGCCCGGGGTGCGAACGAGCGCCGATCGCGGGCGTGAAGCGCCAGCACGAGGGTCGTTGCGGCGGCGCCGAAGAGCGCCGCATAGCACAATTCGGCGACATCGTCGCTCGCGACCGAAAGGAGATACGCGAGAGCAAACACGATGAACCAGCACGCCGCACATCCTGCGCGTCGAACGCCGGCCGCAACGCGCACGGGCATCAGACCTTGTCGGCCGAGGACAGACGTAGGGCCGCGTTGATCGCGCCGACGTGCGAAAACGCTTGCGGAACGTTACCGATTGCACGGCTTGCTGCAACGTCGAACTCTTCGCTAAAAAGCCCGACGTCGTTCGCCATCCGCAGGAGACGCTCGAAGAGCGCACGCGCTTCACAGCTCCGTCCGAGCATCACGTAGACCTCGACGAGCCAGAAGCCGCACATCGTGAACGATCCCTCGTCCGGCCCGCCGACACCCCTGGCGTTATCCGCAGCGTCGCGATAAACGTACCCGTCGACGAACAGTTCGTTTTCGATCGCCGCCACGGTGCCGCGAACCCGTGAATCATCCGCCGGCAGAAAGCCGACGAGCGGCATCAACAGAAGGCTCGCGTCGAGTTCCGTCGAGCCGTAATATTGCGTGAAGGTGTTGCGATCCGGATCGAAGCCGGCGGCACAAACCTGCGCGTGAATGCGCTTTTGTAGTGCGCGCCATCGATCGGTGTCGGTCGCATATCCGCCTCGTGCCGCGAGAGCGAGGCCGCGTTCGAGCGCGACCCATGCCATAACCTTGGAGATCGTATACTGATGTCCGCCGTCGCGCGTCTCCCAGATACCGTTGCCCGGATTCTGCCAAACGCGTTCGACGTGCCGCATGAGCGTCTCGACCGTCGTCCAATGCCCCGGATCGAACGCGACGCCGGCGCGCTGCGCCCAATCAAAGGCCGTCAGGACCTCTCCGAACACGCCGAGCTGAAACTGCTCGTGCGCGCCGTTTGCGACGCGCACGGGCGATGAGGCTTCGAACCCCGAGAGCCAAGAAAGCGTTCGCTCCTCCGGCAATCGGTCACCGTCGACCGCATACATGATGTGCAGATGCTCGGGTTCGTCGACGTAGATGGTCATAAACCAGTCCCGCCAGCGTCGCGATTCGTCGACGAACCCTACACGCAACAAGGCTTGTGCCGTAAAGCTTGCATCGCGCAGCCAGCAATAGCGGTAGTCCCAATTCTTCGATCCGCCGATCTGTTCCGGCAACGACGTCGTTACGGCTGCCACGAACGAGCCCGCCGGTTCATACGAGAGCGCTTTGAGCGTAATCGCGGACCGCAGGACCCGATCGCGCCATTCGCCGTCGAAACGCAGACCCGAGGCCCACGATTCCCACCATGCACGCGTGCGCGCAAGCTCCGCCATCGCGTCGAAGATACCCGGGACCGGCTCGTGTGCGTCGAACGATTGCAACGTGAACGTTGTTCGCTCGCCGGCATGGACGGGAAAGGAACCACGCGCTTGATGTTCGCCCGGCTCCATCTCGATCGACGCGTGCAGCGCGAGCGCGTGCGGTGCGACGCGGAACGTCCACGCACCGGCTTCGCGACGGATGGGCGGCGAAAGCAGACCGTATTTCATCTTCGGCGCCAGAACCGTCTCGAAGGCCACGTGCCCGGCGACGCCTTCCACGATACGCACGATCGTGCGGTGGTTCACGCCAACCGGCATGAAGTCCGTCACACGGGCGCTGCCGGTTGCGGTGGTGCACGTCGTCTCGAGCACGAGCGTGTCGCCCACATAGCGGCGTTCGATCCGAGCGTCGCCTGCAACGGGAGCGATCCGCCAATACCCGTTCTCGTCGTTTCCGAGCAGTGCCGCAAATGATGCGCTCGAATCGAAGCGGGGTGCGCAAAACCACTCGACCGAGCCGTTCCGATGGATGAGCGCCGCCGTCCGCAGATCCCCGATCAGCGCGTAATCGTCGACGCTTTTCAACGCAACGTCACGGGCTCGCCGGCGCAAATTCAAGCACGGCGAAGCCTTTACGTTCGAGCTCGATCGGGAGCCCTGATCGGAGCGTTTGGCCGCCGATCGTCTCGCCGGTTTTCCAACCGTCGCTCAGGCTGTTGAACATTCGCAGCGTGTACGATCCGGCGGCCGCACAGTGAATTCGACAGGCGACGGTGACGGTGTGGTCCGCCGTGTTGCCCGCAAGCACGACGAAACGATCGCCTTTCCGCAAGGCGATGCACACCGTATGCTGGCCGGTGACATCCACGTCCGGAGTAATATCGTCGTCGTAACAGCGGTCGCCCGGCGACCCTTCGTATGCAAATGTCGAGTAGATTTGCTCGTTCGGAACGCGCGCGACGAACCACGCGAGACGCCGGTTCGCAAACGGGACGTTGCGTACGCCGAGCCACTTCCAATCCGCGGCGAGCCGCGGCGTCAGCTGCGGAAGGTCGCCCGAAAGATTGAGTCCGGCGGTTCCCTCGATCGCGGCCCAAAGATAGCGTGGCGGAAACCAAGGTGAGAGCATCATGCCTTGGTTGGTTAGGGTTTCCCCATGCAGCCATTCGGAAAACTGACCGGGGACGGTGTTGTTTTTCCGCGGATCCCGCGAATAATGCCGAAAGCTGCTGGAGAGCGCGTGGGCGGTAAACTCCGGGTTATAGCGAGCGGCCGCGAAGCTGAACCAGAACGTTACGCCCACCCACACGCCACCGAGGAGCCCATATCCGTGCGTCGCCCCGTATCCGGGCGCATCGCGCGGCACCGTACGCATGCCGGCATCCGTCCAGAAATCCGCTGCACTGAGCCGGGTGATGATGCGGATCGCGGTCTCGTGATTTGCGACCCCGAAAATAATCGGAAACACTAAATCACTCGTGACGTCGGTGCGCGGGCGTCCATCCACGTCGATGTTGAGATAATAAAGGCCGTTGTCCGGATTGTACAGATGCTCGTTGATGGCGTCACGTAGGAGCGACGCTTCGTTTGCAAACGCCTCGGCATCCTCGTGCAGTTCGAGCGTACGAGCCATATTCGACACCACCTCGAATGCCGCTCGACATTCCGAGTTGAGTTCCGTCGTCGCACCTGAGAGGCGGTAGTTCTTGATCACGTTGCGCCAGCCGACGATTCCCCAGTCCGAGGTTTTCGTCGATGTGCACCAAACGAGGCCCTGATCGTTGCGTTGCGAGAGCAAAAACCGCGCCGCCTTTGCCGCCGCCGGGTACACGCGAGCGAGAAATTCACGGTCGCGCGTCGAGCTGTAATGGTGCCACAGGCCCAAGAGGAGCAGCGGCGTGTTATCGTTGACGTTGAGCCCGTAATCTGCCGTTTCGCCGTTACGGATATCATAATACTCGACGATCATTCCCGTGGCTTCTTGTCGCTCTACGAAGCCGAGCAGCGACGCGCGAGAGAATTCCGGCGTGATGTAATCTGACCCGTATGCGAACCACGCCGTGTCGCGGGCAACGGCATTGTTGGAATTGGTCGGATCGTTGACTTGACTCCAGCCCGTCTGCGGTTTCAACTGCGTTCGCAGCATATTCGCTTTCGCCCACAGCACGCCGCGATTGACGACCGGATCGGGCGTGATCATAACGGAGCGCCCGAGAACGTCGTTGTAATACGCTCGCGTCCGCTGCAGCGCCGTTTCCGCGTCCGGGACGGCTTGGTACGCGCGAATCGCCGCTTCGCGGTCGCCGGAAGCGAAGCTCGCGCAGTACACGAACTCCACGCTATCGTTCGGACGAAGGACGTGGCGCACATGAAAGCCTGCGAGCGGATCGCCCGCAGGCGTGTCGGTCGAATTCGCCAAGTCGCCATGGAAACGATCGGGTAGCGCGCTCGCTCGATCGTCCGTCGTCTCGTAGCTGGCCGGTTTCACGGAAATGCCGAACGTCCGTGCGTTTTCTTTCCCGTCGTTCCAGGCGATAAACGAACGCGCATGCTCGTCGTAGACGGCGATCACATCATCGTCCGTCTTCCCTCGCAGTTCGCAGTATGCGTACGTTCCGATCTGTACTTCTTCGGGTGATTCGTTGTGCAGGCGAATCGCATAATACACCGCCGGCGGATCGACGCGATCGCCGTCGGGCGCGCCGCTGAGGACGAAGATCGTCTCGCGCACATGGACGCCGTTCGAGAGGCTAAACTGATGCTCTTGAGACTCGGGTCGAAAGACGAAGTGCCCGGGTTCCGGCATGAGCCGAATGCCCGCTCGCTCGTCCCAGTGATGGACGACGACCGTTCCGATGAGCGTCTCGCCGGCGTCGATGGAATAGACCTTCTCGATCGCACCGGTCGCTTTGATGACGGCGCAGATTTTGGGGCCGCCGAGGGTGCTGCCCGCTGATACCTCATCGTCCGGAACGACATATTCCGGAACGTGTTGACCGGGGCCGGCGACCGGCGCGCTATGGAGCGGCATGCTATCTGCTCGAGGCGGTCATAAGCCCTTCGTGTATCGGAGCAGCCCGCCGTCGATAACGAAGGTCGATCCGGTGACGTACGAGGCGGCGCCCGATGCGAGAAATGCGCACATCGCCGCGATCTCGTCCGGCTCGCCGACGCGTCCAAGCGGAATCTCCGCGAGCAACGCCTCGTCCTTGTGCGGATCCTTGCGGACATCGCGGTTGATCGGCGTCGCGATCGCGCCCGGCGCGACGTCGTTCACCGTAATCCCGTGCGGCGCGAGCTCGAGTGCCAACGTGCGCATGAACATGCGCACGCCGCCTTTCGAAGCCGTGTATGATGCGTTCTTCGGCATCGCTAAGTCCTCGTGCACCGACGAGACGTTCACGATGCGGCCGCCCTTGCCGCGTTCGATCATCGCACGCGCAACAGCGCGCGAACACAAGAACGGCCCCGTAAGGTTTACGCGGATCACTTCTTGCCAAACGTCGAGCGGCGTATCGACGACCGGATAGCTATGCTCGATGCCGGCGTTGTTGACGAGAATGTCGACACCGCCGAACCGCGCGACCGTTTCCCCGATCAAACGTTCGACCGCGCCTTCTTCGGAGACGTCGGCTTGAATGGCGACGGCTTTGCCGCCGGCGTTTCGTACGGCATCGACGAGCTCGTCCGCGTCGGCGCTCTTGTCGAGATAGTCGACGACGACCGTCGCGCCGCTTTCCGCGAAGCGCTTCACCGTCGCCTTTCCGATGCCGGTGGCCGAGCCGGTGACGACGGCGGTCTTTCCGCTCAGATCGACCCGCAATCCGCTCGTATCCGCGCTGTTCACTTGGTGCTTCCACCGGCAGCGCGCGTCGTCGCGAAGAGGAGCGCCATTGCTACGGCTCCGGCGATGAGCACCTCACGATGCGTCGTGAGCCAGAGTTGACTGCTCCAATCGCTCGCACGATCGTCGAAGTCTCCGTGCGCGCCGTAGTCGCCCGGGAGCGGATGTTCGAGGTTATCCGGGTGGTCCGGCGGCCATCCGCCGTCGTACTGCTGCCCCGAGTAGCCCGTGTTCCCCAGGTATCGATCCAACAATCCGGGGACGAGGATCTGACCGAGAAGCGCCTCGACGGTCGGCCACCCGATGCGTAACTCACGGCGACGGTGCTGCGCGAGCCACACGACGCCGCGTGCGATGACTTCGGGCTGATAGATCGGCGGCACCGGTTGCGCTTTACGCGCTAGCTTCGAGCGGCACCAGGTGAATTGCGGCGTGTTGACCGCGGGCAGAATCGCCATCGTGATCCGGACGTGACTCTTTTGGTGGTGCAGCTCGCAACGGATCGAGTCGGTAAATCCGCGAATCGCCGACTTCGCACCACAGTACGCCGCTTGGAGCGGTATGCTTCGATATGCGAGCGCCGATCCGATCTGCACGATCGTCCCGCGGTCGCGGGCTTTCATCCGCTTGAGCGCCGCCATCGTGCCGTACACGAAACCAAGATACGCGACGTCGGTGATACGCTTATATTCGTGCGGCGTCAGATCGGTGAACTCGGCGAACACGTTTGAAAACGCGACGTTCGTCCACACGTCGATTTCGCCGAGTTCCGCTTCGATTCTCGCCGCAGCCGTCTCGACCGCCTCGAAATCGGCGACATCGGTGGGGACGGCGACGGCTCGTCTTCCCGCTTCCTCGACCTCGCGCTTTGCCGCCGCGAGCCCATCGGTCCCTCGCGCGATCAACCCGACGTCAAACCCCTGGCGGGCGAACTCGCGCACGACCGCGCGACCCACCCCGGCCGACGCGCCGGTAACAACGGCGATCTTGCTCATGTGCTCCTTTTCGTTTCGCGCCGGCTGCGCTGCATCGTTCACAGTCTCGGCATCCCATGACCCCAGGTGTCCGGCGGAGAGAGGTCACGCCGCATCGGCGGCCGTCGCATCTCGCGCTTGGTCTTGGCGAGAAGCTCGCTGCCTTCGTTGACCAGATAGTCGCCGATGCGCGCGGCAAGCGCCATGATGGTCAAACCGGGATTGACCGACCCCTGCGTCGGCATGATGCTGCCGTCGCAGATGAACAAATTGTCGATATCGTGCGTCCGTCCGAACTGGTCGACGACCGACGTCTCGGGATCGTTGCCCATTCGCGCCGCACCAACGAGATGCGCATAGCGCGCCTCCTGGACGACCTCCTGCGCTCCGGCGGCCCGCATGACGTCGATGGTGATGTTCTTGCCGAATTCGATCAGCTTCTTGTCGTTATCACCTAACGTGAACGTCGCGTGCGCGACCGGTAACCCGTGCCGGTCTTTCTCGTCGGCAAGTTGCACGCGGTTCTCGGGATGCGGCAGGATCTCGCCGAGCAATCCGAAGGCCGCCCAATGGTTGTAGTCCATCATCACGCGCCGCAATCCCCAGCCCCATGCGCCCTTCGCCGTCATCATTTGTTTGGCGAACGCGATCGGCAGCGGGCCGACGGTTTGTATCGCGAACCCGCGGGCGAAATCGCGAGCGGGGTCCGTTTCGTAAAAGTGTTCCGTCAGTGCGTGCGCCGGCGGCGCTTTGTACATGCGAACCGGTTCGTCGAAACGGCCCGCAATGACGTTTCCCGCTTGAGCCATGAGATCGAGTATCCCGCCACCACGACGATCGCGGCTTTCTGAAACCGTGAGCGTCCACGCGGGTCGAAATAATGCACGCCGGTCACACGGCGATCGGAGCCGAGTTCGATGCGAGAGACCATGCAGTCGGCGCGAATCTCCGCTCCGTGCGCGATCGCGTCCGGGACGTGCGTGACCAGCGTGCTCGCCTTCGCGCCGACCTTGCAGCCTTGAATGCAGAACCCGCGATAGATGCAGTGCGGCCGATCCCCGCGAGAACCGTTGAGGATCGCCACCGGGCCGCCGGCGCTTACGCCGATCCCCATGCTCGTGCAGCCGCGAATCAACGCGTTTCCGACGCCGCCCATCGGATGCGGTCCGTACGGATACCCGTGCGGATCGCCCCACGGAAAGTAGGAAGGCCCCGAAACGGGCAGTTCCAGCTCGAGCAGCTCGTAATAGGGTTTAAGCTCGTCGTACGACATCGGCCAATCGACGCCGACACCGTCGAGCGAATGCGTGTGGAAATCGGACGGGTGCAAACGCGGTGTGAACGATGCCCAGTGGACGGTACTGCCGCCGACCCCTTTGCCGCTGTTGTTCGCGCCGAACGCGAGCGGATGATCGCCCGCGGTAACGCGCGGATCGTTCCAGTAGAGATCGTGCGCGCCTTTTTCGTCGCTTACCCAGTCGCGTTCGGTATCCCAAAACGGCCCGGCATCGAGCCCAACGACGCGGAAGCCCGCACGGGCAAGGCGCTGCGTTAAGACACCTCCGCCCGCGCCGACGCCGACGATAACGAAATCAACCTCGTCGTCTTCCGTAAACGTGCGCATGGGGAACGGCAGGCGCTGCATCGAGCCGAGCATGTGCGGCTCGCCGTCCGCCGCGTGAAATGGAACGAGAAGCGGTGCGTTCAATGCGTCCCGCCTTGACCTGCCGAACCGTAGTGCTCGGCTTCGCCCGCGACCGCTTCATATTCAGCCGATGGCGAGAGCGGCGGAGCGTCCCACTCGTAGCGATGCTCCTCCATCTCCCACGGCTCCGGTTCACCGCGCTCTAGCCGGATATACGCGCGCGGATAGGCGGGGCCGCCGAACCCGATCTCATCCCAGGCGAACGGATGCGAGTAGTACGCTTCGGCGCAATCTTGCACGAGCAGCATCCAGAAGCGGTGAACGGGCATCCGCTCCCAAATGTCGTGACCCGCCGCCGGCTTACCGTGATGAAGCGATTGCAAGATCGCTTCTTGCTCGCGTGCTTCGAGCGCGATGAAGGCGCGACCGTACTCGTGCTGCGCAATCTGCTCGATCGCTTGAAGACCGAGCCGGAACGCTTCGCGGTCGGGCGGCATCGCCGCGTAACGATATCCGTCGTGCGAATCTTCGTAAAGCCGTTTATCGATTTGCGGAACGATCGGGATGTAGTGTGCGTCGTCGCGATCGTCTTGCGGCAGGACGCGGTCGCAGATCGCCTTGAGCAGACGCGCTTCGCCGGCGTCGAAGAAGCGGACCGGTGGTACGTTTTCGACGCGATCGAGAACCACTTCGCGGGTTTTCGCGTCCCAAAATTTCTGCTGGCTCAACGTCGTAAAGCCGCGATAATACCCGGGCTGCGCGAGCGGCCCGATTCGCGTTCCCGTTCGCGGGTCGACCGGCCGCTGGTCGGATGGCTCCTCGGCACTCATCGTTGTTCTCTGCGAAGCAAACTTGCGAGAAGTCCCAAAGAGCCGCTCGCGGCAAACAGGAGCGGTGCGAAAATCGGTGGTCCGTACACGATGTTGTACCCGAGCTTTCGGAGGCCGCCCGGGCGTCGCAACACCCCGCGCGCGTGGTATGCGAACCCGATCGAACCGTTGATAACCGCGATGGCGGACACAGCAGGCAGTGCCGTGTGCGCGATTCTCGCGCTCGCCGCCGCGCCGCACGCCGCCGCCATCAGCGCGGGAGCCACCAAGACGGGCGTCCACTGCACACGATACCGAAAATTGTTTTTGTAGTGCGAGTACCACGCCTCGCAACCGCTCAGACCCGCGGCTACGAATGTTGCGAGCGCCATCTGCCGTTGAAATCGTCCTTCGCGGATATCTTGAGCCGCATCGATCGGATCGAACGTGCGCGTCAGGCGGGCATGCCAATGCCCGGCGTGCGCCGCGCGAGGAAGTTCCGCCGGAGAGCCGTCGTCGCGCCTCAAAAATGAGGCAATGAGTCCCAGATATGCGCTGACCCCGAAGAGCAGCGGTGCGAAGATCGGCGGCCCCATCACGATGTTCGTGATGGGAAGACGCCAGCCGCCGGGCTTGCGCGCGATTCCTCGAACGTGAAAGTAGAATCCGAGCCCCGAGTCCGCCAACGTGATCGCCGAAATCGCAGGCAGCACGGTTCGCGCGGCACCCCGGCTACAATAGCCGGCGATCCCGCCGGCGAAGAGCGTAACGCTCAGAACAACCGGTGTGTACATCACGCGACGGCTGTAACTGCCGCGATAGTGTTCGTAACCGACTTCGAGACCGCTCATCGCACTAGAGACGCCGGCGATGAGTGCGAGCCAACGCTGGAAGCGACCTTCACGGATGGCGCGATCGATCGCCTCGCCGTCGCGTTCGAAATTCTCCAACACGCTACGAGGCCTCAGGATCGTTCGCGAGATCGTGCGCCGCGACAGCGCCGGCTGCGTAACGGCTATCGGCCGTTCGCCGCTTCTCAGATCGCATATTTTTGAGCGTCGGCGCGCTTGAAGTCCAGGCCGATACCGGGCCGTTCGAGGTCCGGCGCTAAGCAGCCGTCCACCGGCTCGCGGAAGCCCTCGAAGAACATCCGCTCGATGCGCACGTGATCGTGAAAGTATTCGATGTGGCGCAGCCGTTTTGCCGCGGCCGCGACGTGCACGTGCAGGGTCGGTGCGCAATGGGACGAGAGCGGCAGCATCCACGATTCGCACAACGAGTCGGCAACGAGAAAGCCGGTGAACCCGCCGCAACGCGTCGCGTCCGCTTGCAGAACGTCGACGGCACCCGAGGCGAGCAGCCCGCGAAACCACTGCGGGTCGTAGCCGTACTCGCCGGCGCTTATCTCCATCGATGCGGGCGCATGATCGCGTAAGAGTCGCAGGCCTTCGAAGTCTCCGTGATAGACCGGCTCTTCGAACCAGCTGACGCGCGCGCCGGCGAACATCTCTCCCATCGCAAGCGCTTGTTTTCTCACATACGCGCCGTTCGCGTCGACGAAAAGTTCCGCGCCCTCGCCGATCGCCGATCGAGCCGCGTAGACACGCGCAGCGTCGGCGGCGGGATCGCGTCCGACTTTCATCTTGACGTTTGGAATACCGGCATCCACCCACCCCGCGAGTTGTCGCTGCAGCGTCTCGATCGAATACGACGTGAAGCCGCCGCTCCCGTACACCGGAACACGTTCGCGAACCATACCGAGCATGACGGCGACGGAGACGCCAGCCAGTTTGGCAACGGTGTCCCAAAGCGCGACGTCGATTGCGGAGATCGCCATCGCCGAAATACCGTCTCGACCGAGATTGCGAATTTTCACACATCTCGGCATAGAGCGCTCCGATGCAGCGGACATCGCGGCCGACGATCGCCGGTCCGAGCATGTCTCGAATGAGCGTCGCCGTCGCCGTATCGGCATACGTATAACCCAAACCGCGAGCGCCGCCCGCCTCGAGTTCCACGAGAACGAGCGTCGTGGCGTCCCAAACGAACGTCCCGTCGGATTCCGCCGCGTCGGTCGGCACCTTGTATGCCGATACCGTCACGTTTTCGACCGGGACGGCATCGCCTAGCCGGTTCTCGATACGTGCTTGGTTCACATCACCACGACCCGGAGTAGGCGATCGTGGTCATCAGTGCGTTCTCCGCTTGTCGTGAATCGAGGCGTGTGTGCTGCACGACGATCGGGACGTCCGATTCGATCGTACTCGCATAACCTCGACCGAGCGGAATCGGCTCCGGGTTGTACAAATTGTTAAAACGCTGGTGCAGCGTGCGCCGCGCGGGGACCGTGAGATGATATGGACCGGCGGGCTCGCGGTCTTCGAAAATAGATCGTCACGATTACGTGAGCGTCGCGATCGGTTGCGTTCAGCATACACAACGCTTCGTGGCTCAGGAATTCCGGCGATTGGCCGCGGCTGCCGGGTGGGATGTATCCCTCGGCGATCGCCCACTGCTTTGCGCCGACGTCCGGCATCAGCGTTCTATCGTATCGCCGCGGTGCGTCGGCAGCATCCCCGCGAGCACACTCTTCGCGGAGTCGATCATGATGCCGACTTCGTTCGGGTCGCCCTTGAGGAGGGCCGACGTCATGTTTTTGGCTTGAGCGAACGTGATGTGCGGAGGGATGATCGAGATGTTCGGATCGACCCACGCCTCGATCAGCGCCGGCCGGTCCGCACCGAGCACGCGTTCCCAAGCGGCACCGACGTCTTCCCGTCGATCGACCTTGACACCGACCAGACCGAGCATCTCCGCATATGCGGCGTACGGAAAATCCGGCAGGCTTTGCGACGCGTCGAATTTCGGGTCGCCGGCTTCGATTCGCATCTCCCACGTGACTTGGTTGAGGTCACGGTTGTTCAGCACCAGAATAATCAGCCGCGGATCGCTCCATTGCTTCCAGTATTTTTGGATCGTGATCATCTCCGCGAGCCCATTCATTTGCATGGCACCGTCGCCGGTAAGGGCGATCGCAACGCGATCCGGAAACGCGAATTTCGCGGCGATCGCGTATGGAACGGCCGGACCCATCGTGGCAAGGCTCCCCGACAGTGAAAACTTCATCCCGCGGCGCATGTGGAGGTGGCGCGCCAGCCAGTTCGTTGCGGTTCCCGCATCGCCGGCGAGAATGCAACGGTCAGGGAGGCGATCGTCGAGTTCGGTGAACAATACTTGCGGATTGAGCTGTCCGCTCTCGCCGTCAACGGCTGCGCGCGTTGCATTGACGTTCGCCCACTCGTCGCGGTTCTTCGCGATCGCGTCGCGCCACGAGGTATCGCGTTTCTGATCGAGCAACGGCAGCAGCGCTTGTAACGTGTCGGACGCATCGCCAGCGAGATTCACTTCCATCGGATATCGCAAACTCAAGAACTTGCTGTCGATATCGATTTGAACCCCGCGAGCTTCACCTTCCTTCGGCAGAAACTCGCCGTACGGAAACGTCGACCCGATCATGAACAGCGTGTCGCATTCGCGCATCATATCCGAACTCGGGCGGGTGCCGAGCAATCCGATGTCTCCCGTCACCCACGGAAGATCGTCGGGAAGCACGGCCTTCCCGAGCAGCGCTTTCGCCGCTCCGGCTTGCAAACGGTCGGCAACGGCGATAAGCGGATCGAGCGCGTTGACTGCGCCGGCGCCGACGAGCAGCGCCACCCGCTTACCCGCGTTGAGAACGTCGGCGGCGCGCTGCAATTCTTCGTCCGAAGGCACCTTGCGCGTGATCGCATAGCCGATCCCCGTGTGCAGCGTGTTGTGTTCGTGGGGTGGTTTCTCGACCGCCGCCATCTCCTGGATGTCCTTCGGTAGGATCACACAGGTAACGGAACGCGTCGCCGCAGCGATGCGCATCGCGCGGTCGATCACGTGACGCATCGCGACCGGGCTCGACACGGTGTAACAATATTCCGACGCGACGTCCTTCATGAGAACGTTCAAGTCGACTTCTTGCTGATAATTGCCGCCGATCGCCGTCGTTGCCGCCTGGCCGACGATCGCTACCACCGGCACGTGGTCGAGCTTCGCATCGTACAAGCCGTTGAGCAAATGGACGGCACCCGGGCCGGACGTCGCCATGCAGACACCCACTTCACCCGTGAATTTCGCATGCGCGCACGCCATGAAGGCCGCCATCTCTTCGTGCCGCACCTGGACGAACTCGATCTTTCCGTCGATCCGGTCGAACGCGCCCATAAGACCGTTGATGCCGTCACCCGGATAGCCGTAGATCC
>JAABUQ010006436.1_pt1 | contig 17812 bp, 15 predicted proteins | sample 5560001 | NCBI WGS metagenome assembly JAABUQ01 (sample SAMN10711888, study PRJNA513371) | rock metagenome | isolation source: Antarctica rocks | place: Antarctica: Victoria Land, Finger Mt nord | collected 2015-12-18
CCAGGAAAGCCGACGGACAACGCATTGTGCGAATCATTCAACGGCCGGGTGCGCCAAGAATTGCTCAACGCTAGTTGGTTCGAATCACTTGCCGACGCACAAGCGCAATTGGCCAAATGGCGAACGCAATACAACCACGATCGGCCGCACGGATCTCTGTCGAACTTGACACCGGCGGAGTTCGCCAAGACTGCCCCGAAATATGCATCCTAAACGGTCGAAATTCTAGCGATGTTCGGTCCGAGAATTGGTTTACGCTCAACTACTACAAACTCACAGTCGCATCTGGCCTCATGATGGGGGCAGCGTCAGTCTGCGCATTGCTGCCCTTGTCATCGGCCTTGTTTCCGCCTTGCTCTTGTAGCCACCCTTGTGAAGCCGTGGTGGTCCAAAGTTCTATGACCAAACGCAACCGCGAATCTGAAGCTCTCAAAGCGGTCAAGGAAGCAATCCCTGTTCCAGTTTGAACTGTTCGAGGTGAAAGTAACCGCCATTGAGTGACGACGTTGCCTTTGTTCCTGATTTGTATTTACCAGAAATCGCGGCCCTGGTGGCGCATTTTTCAGTCCTGCAGCGAGATGCCGCTCTTCCCGACATGACGTTGAACCGGAGCCGCAGGGCCGCCGAAAGCTAAGTCGGGGTTCTCAGCGAAGCACCAAGAGCGCGGACATCAACGGCGAGAACGTCGGTTGTGCCCGGCTTAGCGACCACGATTGCACCGAACTGGACTCGATCTTGGTCGCGCCAGGCGTAAGCGTGATGCAAATGTCACCAAGCGCCTGAGCCCTAGACTACTCCGTCACATCGGTAACGTCAAAGACGATCTGGGGGCGTAAAAGTCTGCGCAGCGTTCTTCGTGAAACTTAGGTGGAAAGGCCACGCTCGCAAGTAAGTTTGCGGCGCATTTATTGGAGGTATTGGTGAATCAGCGTTCACTTATGCAGGTTGCGACGGCAGCCCTGGCGCTGCTGCTCATCGCAGGCGGTCGGCAAACCGTTGCGGTCGATGAGGCTGTCCAAACCGCAATGCACGCGCAGCGTGTACCCGGTGCGGAGATCGCTATTGCCGAAGGCAATACGCTTTCGCTCGATCAGGGTTACGGTATCGCAAATGTAAAAGCGAATTCGGCTGTTACTTCGGCGACGCAGTTCGAGATCGGCTCCATTACCAAACAGATTGCTGCCGCGGCAATTCTTCAGCTGAAAGAGCAAGGTAAACTTAAACTTTCCGATCGCCTTGGAACGTTCGTGCCGAAGTACGTTCCAGGGAGAAACGTTACGCTCCGGCAGATGCTCTGGCAGATCAGCGGCATTCCCGATTTTATGTTCGTGCATGGCTTTCCCACGTTCTGGCGCCTGATGTTACGGAATCCGGGGGGATTCACTTCCGCTCTCGCGCTTATCAAGGACCAACCGCTGCAGTTCACGCCGGGCACGAGTTACGCATACAGCAATAGCAACTATGTGCTGCTTGGCGAGGTGATTGCGCGGGTCACTCACATCTCGTGGCAGGACTACGTTCGCAAGAACATCCTTTCGCGCGCTGGCATGATTCAAACGTCTTTTATGGAGCAGGTGCCTCCGCTCTCCAACATGGCAGTGGGCTACCGAGAGGATCCCAAAGGTGTAATGGTGCCGGGGCCCTCATTTGGTCATTGGCCGGGGGCGGCCGGTTCGATCGTATCAACTGCCACCGATATTGCCAGGTGGGACCAGGCGTTTTTCGCCGGCAAAATTGTCAGTCAAAAGGATGTCGAACTTGCAACGACCGCTCACATTCTGCCATCCGGTGAGTCCACCGGTGAGGGCTTTGGTTGGGATGTCGATACCTACGATGGACAGCCGCGCTTTTCATACACTGGCCGTACAAACGGATTCACCGCGGAAAACGAGTACTTTCCAAAGACTGGCGAAGCGATAATCATTTTGACGAATTCCGCGGATGAGCAGGTACGCCTGATTGCTAATGCGGTTTTTGCAGTCCTCCACCCCGCCCCGGCCCGGGCGACACCAGCGCCCGGCGAGGATCCGAAGGTCACGGCACTCCTTAAAGAATGGATACACCGCCTCCAGACCGATGACATCGATGCTTCACAGCTAAGTCCACAAGCGTCCTCCGCAGACTTGACTGAGAACGAGCAGATACTGCGCAAGTTCGGTGCACTCATGGCAGCGATTTATCGGGGCAAAGCCGTTGATAAAACCGAAACACATTACCGCTATACGCTTCAGTTCAAGGGAGCGTCATTACTCATGGTGATGGCGCTAGATACCGACGGCAAAATTGCAAGCTTTAGTATGTTGGCCCAATAGGAGCGCCGAGTGAGGCGTCACTGATCCGGACGAAGTACGACGGCACGTTATATCGGGCCGCGCTCTTTATCGAATGAAGAACTGCCCTCTGATGCGACTGCATCGGTGCGCATGGATTCCCGCTGCCGCCGCCTTCGCCGGGGACCGTGAAGTAACTTTGCTATAGATGGCGGCAGCCGGAACCAAGAACTGGCCACTCGAGATTATCGCATTCGTATCGACAAATGGCCGCGGTACATTTCAGCGAATTTGCGATAAAAAACCGCAATAAAATCCACATTAGGTTCATTTCGCTATTGCATCTCAAGCGTTGATTAATTGCAGGCTGTTGGCATCTCAGTGCGATTCAGATTGGGCGCTTCTGCCGCCCCTCATTATAACGAAGGACGGGTCTGGGGATGTGGACGGCCCTTCGACGGGCTCAGGATGACAGCGGTGGAGTGGCGATGACAGGGTGGGCTCCATGTCCGTTTTGCACTGACAGCGGGCACCTTCCCTAAGCGAACCTAAAAAGAGACGGTTAAGCTAGGGTGGGACGACATGGACCGGGTTGTTGTGGCGCAAGGCCAAAAGACAATCTTCGAACCGCAGCACGCGCTCGTTCTGGGCCATTACGGACATGCGGCACAGCTGCTTACCCAAATGTTTGGTGGAACTCCGCTCGTGTACGCGTCGTACGCGCTGGGGTTCGACCATGCGCCGATGTTTCACGCGAAGGTTCGCGGCGCGTTGCCGGCCTCGATTCCCACCGTTGCCGTGGAGTCAAAGCATGGAGAAGTGCGGTACGTCGGCATCGCAGTGAACTCGCTGCTTTGGCTGGTCCACCGTTACTACGCCGTCGAGTTTCACAGTTGGTCCCCGACGCCCGCCGACCCGGCGCACATGCGTTTCGCCCGCATTCTGCTTGAACCGACCGGTAAAGCCGACCAGACACTCCTCAAAGAAGCCGCGCTCGATCTCCGCGCGATGCTGAGTGAACGCGGCCTCGATGCACTTCTTCTTCTCGACGGCGGCCACGGCGCGGCGCTTTGGATTCCGTTTTCCGACGCACCGCAGTACGCGCCGGTTCGCGCCTGGCTGCACGAAGTCGCAACCGCGGCTGAGCAGCGCCATCCAAAAATTTTTAGCACCGCCCACAACAGCGCCGGCGGCGACATCATTCATCTGCATGTTGACAGCAACGCAGTCGGCCGTTGGAGCGCGCTCCCGTATAGTCTGAGGGGACATGCCCATCTCCCCATGTGTACACCGCTGCCGTGGCGGCTGCTGGCAAACTACAGCAATGGCGATGTTAGCGCGCATTCCTTCCCGCAGTATCTCGCGCAGCACGGTAACGTCTTCGCGCAAGAAGTCGCCCGCATCGGCGAACAGCATTTCCCAACGGTGGCAAGCGGAAAAGAAAGTTTTGCGGTTGCCCTACCGCCGCAAAGTCCCGTCCCGGCGCCGATCATTGCCGCGGCACTGCAGATCCTTGCTGATGGCCAGACTCGCGACTCGCAAGCGATCTGCGACGCGGCGAGAGCACAAGGCCTGCTGCCGCAGACCATGACGCGTAAACATGTCTACACAGCTTTGTCCCAATACGTCGAGCGCGCCCTTGGAAGCGGCCGCAAACCGTTGATGATCGAGAACCCTGATCGCACTTTCCGCTTGAACCATCCCGTCGACTCTTGGCCATCATGCGAAGTGCCGCCGCTGCATTCGCCGCCCTCCAACGCGGTTGACCTCATCGCCCGGTTACGGAGCACTGCAATCGGCGATGATCCGAGTGCCTTCGAAGTGGCGGTCTGCCATGCATTCGCTGCGTTCGGTTTTATCACGACACACGTTGGCGGAGAGGAGGCGCCCGACGGCTATTGCGATGCACCTTTGGGACCGTTGCGCTACCGGGTGATGCTGGAATGCAAAACGGGCCATCCGATCGTGAACAACGACGCGGATGCCTTCGAAGCCGCCAAGTACCGCGATGCATACCGAGCAACATATTGCACGCTCATCGGCTCGCAGTTCGGCGATACGCTTAAACTCGCAAGCGAGTTGCGTACGCACAACGTCAGTGCATGGACCGTTGTCGATTTGGTGACGCTCTTGCAAACGGGCAGCGATATACACGAACTGCGGCCGCTCTTCGCCCCGGGCTTTTCTTCGGATGCACTTGCGGATCTCCAGTGGGACCGAAACCACGGAGCACGCAAACGAATGCTGCTGATCGCGCGCTACGTGCATGAGGAAGGTTGGAGAGCGCAGTGCGAAGCGGCTCAGCAAGGCTCGGCAAACGATGCCCCGCTCTTGACCGAAGATGCCGCGATGCTCCTGGTCGACCGGCGCCTCGCAAGCGAAAACTCACACGCCGCCGTCAGCCGATCGGAGATTCAACAGGCGATGCAACTGCTAACCAATCCGGCTCAACCCTACGCAATCGCTCCGCCGGAGCAAGCCGCCAGCATCATTATCACGATTCCGCCTAAGTACGGAGATTGGGATGAGGTGCGGCGCCGGTTCCCGCAGCTAAAATCGCCATGAAAGTACGTGAGACGATCGACCTTATAGAGAGATATCGGGGAACCCGGGGGCTTCCCCGCTAAGTCCCTCAGGACCCGGCTTCTCACCACGCGTACTATAACCTCAGGCGTCGGCAACACCACGGTCGCATTCCAACTTACGATATCGCAAACAAAGAAAACTACGATGGCGTGCTACTCTGAGATGCGATTCGTTCTTCGAGGGCCAGTGCGACGGCGGTTTCCGGGGAAAGCGCGGCGCCTTCCGCGAGCCGCCTCGCAAGATCGTCGGGTGAAAAGTGCTCGCGCAAAAACGCACTCAGCCGATCGTGGCTCGTCGTTTCGGTGAACTCGCGTTCGTAGCCGTGGCGTTGCAAGGCGGCATCGGCGTAGCCGGCGAGCGCGACGGCGCGCAAGAGATCGCCACTGAGCGCTAGCGCCAGCGCGAGATGCTCGATGGCTATAGCAACAAATGGGGCTTCCGGCTCCCGAGCTGCGAGTTCCCGGATCGCCTCACTGGCCGTTTCGCGCGCGCCGGAAAAATCGTCGAGCGCCGCAAGATAGCCCGCGAGGTTCGCAAGCGCGCCGACGAGGCGTTGCGGATCATTCTGCGTTCGAAATGCAGGCAGGACTTCGCGCACAAGAGCGACCGCGCGTTGCGTCTGACCGCGCGCGTGCTCCACCTCCGCAACGCTGAGCGCCATAGTGCGCTCGGCAACGTCGTTGCCCAGTGAACGATGTTTGTCGCGAAGTTGCTCGAACGCCCGCGCCGCCATCGCAAGATCGCGGCGCTGCGAACTCACGATTGCACGAGCTTGCAGAACCCGCAAATGGAGCGCAGCCGAGACGCCTGGAATCACTTCCGCTTCCCGAAGCGCTTCTTGCGCGTCGTCGAATCTGCCTAGCCGCGCGACGCTTTCCGAATAGGCTTGAAGCGCCTCCGCGAGGGTCGGTTTGTCGCCGCACAACCGCGCCTGCGCAACGGCCTGCTTCGCGGCTTCCAATTCGCGCGTTTTTCGTCCGGAATTCGCAGCGAGAAACGCGACCGCTATCCACAAGCGGGCAATCAGACGCGGTTCGTCTTCGATCAGCGCCAGAAACGCCTCGATGCGCGACAACCCCTCATTTACCAATCCGAGATCATCCCAGGCGCTGCCGACCTCGGCCAGCAGTTCGCCGCCGAGCGACACATCGGAGCCCCTTACAGCCGCCCGATCAAGTACCGCCCGCACGTCTTCCAGTTCCGTGGCGAGCGCCGCGTCCATCTCGGCCCTGCGAGCCGTGATTTCCCAGTGCCGCCGCGCTTTCGCAAAGCGGTCGCGCAGATAGCGCAAGTGCCGGCTCGCACACACTTCGCGCTCGCCCGCATCCGCCAGTTTCTCGACCGCATACACTCGCGTCGATTCAAGGAACCGGTAGCGCAGATCGTCGCCCGCGGGCTCAGCCAACACAAGCGACTTATCAACCAGCGACGACAGCATCTCGAAGATGTCCAGGTCGTCGAGCTCTTCTCCACTTCCCACTGCGGTGGCACCTTCGAGCGTGAAGCCGTTCACGAAGATGCCGAGACGCCGAAAAAGCGTGCGCTCCCGCTCGTCAAGCAGGTCGTAACTCCAATCGATGAGCGCCCGCAAAGTTTGCTGACGCGGCAAAACATCGCGGCTGCCTCCGGTCAGCACGCGGAAGCGCTCGTCCAGACGTTCGCGCAGTTGATGCGGGCTTAAAATCTTCACGCGTGCTGCAGCTAACTCGATTGCAAGCGGAATTCCGTCGAGCCGGCGGCAGATGTCCGCCACGATCGGTGCGTTCTCATCGGATAGCGCGAAGCGCTTGTCGAGGGTATGCGCCCGCTCGGCGAAGAGCGCCACGGCGGCGCACTGCATGACCTCACTCGCCGTTAGGCTTGTTGCATCGTCTCCTTTGGGAACGGCAAGCGTGGGCAGCCGGTATGTCTCTTCGCCCGCGATACCGAGACCCTGACGACTTGAGGCGAGCACCTTCACCTTTGGACAGCCTCGTAAAATTGCCGCGATGACGCGCGCGGCAGGTTCGATGAGATGCTCGCAGTTGTCGAAGAGGAGCAGCGCGTGTTTCCCCTTGAGCGCGCGAACAAGGTTGTCGATCGGCTCACCCTCGCTTGGGAGCGTGATACCGAAGACCTGTGCGACGGCCGACGGAATGTAGTCACCGCTGGTCAACGGTGCCAGCTCGATGAACCACACGCCGTCGGGCGAACCGTCGAGCAAATTCGCCGCAACTTGCAGCGACGTGCGCGTCTTGCCAATCCCGCCGGAACCCACCAGCGTCACGAGCTGGTGCCGTTCGAGTAGCGCCGTGATTTCGACGATTTCTTGTTCGCGCCCGACGAACGACGTCAACATCCGAGGGAGATTGTTGGGCAACGCGTTCAGCGACCGCAACGGCCCGAAGTCGGCGGGGAGATCCGGGGCGAGCAGTTGGTAGACTTGCTCGGGCCGCGCGAGGTCTTTGAGTTGATGTTCGCCGAGGTCGCGCAGGCTCACTTGCGGCGGCAGCGCGCCCTGCACCAGATTGGTGGTAACGCCCGAAACGAGCACTTGACCGCCGTGCCCGATCGCGAGCAGCCGTGCGACGCGGTTGACTGCAGGGCCGAAATAATCGCTGTCACGTTCCTCGGTGATTCCCGTGTGAAGCGCTGCGCGGAGCTGTAAACCATTGACCGCTGCGAAGTCTTCGGCGACGACTGCGCGTTGCGCCGCGAGCATTGCGGCTACGGCGCGTTCGGGCCGCGCGAATGCTGCACAGAACGCATCACCGACAGTTTTGAAGACGTGCCCGCCGTGTTCTTCGATTGCAGCGCGCACAAGCGCATCGTGCCGCCGGACGGCATCTTCCATCGCCGCACGGTCGCGCTCCCAACGCAGCGTGCTGCCTTCGATATCGGTGAACGCAAAAGTCACCGTCCCGCTGGGCAGCCCGCGCGAAGCGACCGTATCCGGTACTGCACTCATGCCAATCCGCTTCGCTGCAAGCCCGCGCGAATCGTTCACCCGTTACCACTGAGCCCGCCTCGTTGTCACCCTGAGCTCGTCGAAGGCCGCTGTCACCCTGAGCTCGTCGACCGTGTCACCCTGAGCTTGTCGAAGGGCCCCTGCGCATTGATGCGCGCCGCAATCGAACCAAACGGGGGCAAACGCGCGTCGCCGAAAAAAATAAGCTGCCTGTGGATTCGGTCGTGCCGGTCACCGTCCTCGGTCCGTACTTCTACCACTGAGGATTACTGAGCGCCCAGCAATCCAATTTGCAGTCGTTTTAGTTGAACCGGGCTTCGACGGGGTCAGCGTGACATGATAGGTTGCTGCGTTGACAACATGTTTTCTTAAAAACCGAGCAACGACTATGTTTGCAACAGACGGTTGAAGAATCCACGATAACGTCGAAGGGCCACTCGCAGGCCCTCCGTGTCTGCATCGCCGCCTCCGCTCCATTGATTCTCAAGCGTGCTTCGTTCACGAGAAAATGTGTCAGTTAATTCTCCCACAAGTTCGGTGACGAGTCTGTGCGCATCTTTTACCGCGGCTCGTGGATCGTCGACAAACTCGCCTTGTACTTGGCTCCATCGATCACGTAGGGCCGTCATACGGTCAGCCGGCAGAAAAGCGGTATCCTGCGTATCTGTCGTAGCAGAGTGTTCGGACGTCTCATTACTCTCTGTTCGGCGACTATCCCGGCGCACGGAATCGTCCATTTCCGTGTTGTTCTCAAGCTCGTCAGTTTGAGATGCACTCTCGCGGTATGAATCTGAACGGTTACTCATGATGTAGTCCTTTCGTCGGTACCAAGCAGATCCCCAAAAAGCGTCCGGTAGTGAACCATGGCTTGGCGCAGGTCTTCCGTGGAAACCTCGCCGCTTCGCGATGCAATGTCATGCGCCGCGCGATAGTTTTCGACGACGCCTGGATGGTCAGGCGAAATATCAGTCGCGCGCTGCTCAAAGTTCTCCATTGGATAGCCTCTGTCGCGCATCACATTACTTACAAGATTATCCGCGCTGTTTACCGCAGGTCGTGGTTCATCAACGAAACGCGCTTGTAGGGCTTCCCATTCGTCTCTATAGCGGTCGCGTGCGCCTCGTGGCAGTTCCACCAGATGAAATTTGCGGGTTCGCGCCTCTCGCGCCGCAAGTTCTCGTTCGGCGGAGGGCCGGTCTCCACTGGTTTGGACGGCGCGGTCATACTCGGGACCAAAGCGACGCTGCAGGTGCGCCGATTTTGATCGGCGCGATGCTACAATCGCAAATATAACGGCAACGACGACAATGGCGGCGACGACGTAGTAGATACTGGGCATGCCGGTCTGCATCGGTTCCCCTTTCCGTTAGTCAAGAGATTATAGTTACCCATGTTTTGCCAATCTAGCAGCCTAGCGTTAGTCGTATTTAAAGCCATGAGATCCGCGACATCGCGGCGCTTGTCTCGCCGCACCCTCCAGAATGCAAACAAATTGAATCAGACCGCTGACTCAGGCTCGATATCCTATTGCATAAAGCGGTGGTCCCGCCGTAGAGCAAACCGGGTGACATTAGGGAAAGATAGCGGGTCACAGCGCCGTACTTTGTTGCGTTGTAATTGCCAGCTATACTGTCCGCCGTGGCGGAGGTCGCCAAGCCGCGCTGGTGGCCTGCCGATTTTGAGGAGGAACCTTGACCCATGCCTTTTCGTGAAGATTCACGTACTGGATTCGCGGCCATGCTCTGTGGGGTGATGGTGTTTTCTCTGCTAGCAGTCGCGCACGCGTCCCCGCAGACAGCCATACCCAATACACCCGCCGGCAAAGCTTTTCAAGGTTGGCTTAACGCTTTCAATAGTGGAGACAGCGCAGCATACGGAAAATTCGTGCGAAAGAACTGGCCATCGGGAGTGAAGTTCCTGGACAACGACCGGCAGTTTCGTCAGATGACGGGCGGATTCGATCTTCGAAAAGTAGACGCATCTGCGACGGCCACGAAGTTTGTTGCATTGCTTCAGGAGCGCGCTTCTGATCAGTTCGCGCAGGTCACTGTGGACGTCGGCGCAGGCAATCCCCACCACATTACCGGCTTGCTGCTACGGGCAATTCCGCGGCCGGCCGAATTTGTGCTGCCGCACATGAGCATGGACAATCTGGTGGCCGCCGTACGGGATAAGCTGCAACGGCAAACGGCTGCTGGTCGCTTTGCCGGCGCGGTATTGATTGCAAAGGACGGTAGGCCGGTCTTCGCCCAAGCCTATGGCCTCGCGAATCGTGAGCACAAGATCCCTAACACGCTCCAAACGCGTTTCCGCATTGGATCGATGAACAAAATGTTTACCGCGGTCGCGACGCTGCAACTGGCGCAAGCGGGTAAGCTACGTCTCGATAATCCGCTCGAAAAATATTTGCCTGACTATCCCAACAAAGATCTGGCGACGAAGGTGACCATACACCAGCTGCTGACGCACACCGGCGGCACCTTCGGCAAGGGGTTTGCCGCCCATCGACTGGAGCTGCGCACGCTTGATGACTATGTGAATTTGTATGGCAAACGTGCGCTGCTCTTCAAGCCGGGCAGCCGCTGGGCGTACAGCAACTACGGTTTCATTCTACTCGGATTAGTGGTCGAAAAAGTGACCGGCCAGAGCTATTACGACTACGTGCGGGAACACATTTACGAGCCGGCGGGCATGACCGCAACCGGCTCAGAGCCGGAAAATCAGGCGGTCCCCGATCGCAGCGTGGGATACATGGATGCTGAAGGCAAGTTGCAGCCGAACACCGACACCCTGCCGTATCGTGGAACCTCGGCGGGCGGCGGATACTCCACGGTGCAAGACCTTTTGCGTTTTGCGAACGCGCTGCAAGACAATAAACTGCTCGATGCTCACTACACGCAGTTGCTGACCGTCGGTAAGGTTGATATACCTGGTAGTGGCCGCCGCTACGCCTATGGTTTTGGCGACCAGACAATAAACGGCACGCGATGCTTCGGTCACAATGGCGGCGCGCCCGGAATGGGCGGCGACCTTGAGATATGCGGCAACCACTATATCGTTGCCGTACTGGTAAACAGGGATCCTGACGCCGCCCAAAAGATATCCGATTTCATCACGAACCGATTACCGAAGGAGTAAACCCAAGGGCGCCGTTAGTGCGCAGCGCCCTTGAGCGTTAGCCCTTACTTATGCGACATTACCCCAATCATGGTGCGGGGGCCCATCGCGGCGATCTCTAGGACCGTTTCACCTTTGGCCATTGCGTAGTGATGCAGTCCTGAGGGCACTGAAACGAATCCCCCGGCGGGAATGGCTTTCATTTTGGCTGTGTTCATCTTATCGCCCAGCCCGACCATCAAAGTCCCGGAGATGACCGTGACGTTCTCGAGCTCACCGTGAAAGTGAGGAGCAAATTTGGTGCCGTCTTTAACTTTTACGCGCATGATATAAGGACCGGGTTTTGATGGGTTACCCATTAGTACAGCCATTTGCGCGCCCGCCATCGGGCCGCTGGTCATCGCGGTCCAATGGGTGTTGGTCGGCAACACGATTGTGGGCGGCGACGCGGAAACTGCAAGCGGCGACGCCAGCATTAGAACAAATGCCAAAAATAGACGTTGTTTCACAATAACCTCCTTAGGTCGCGAAAATACGGCCTTTCCCAACCTTCGACAGCCGAGCGCTACCCCACCCTCGTCTTCCAGCAAACTCCGAACCACCAGGTGGGCAAATGACAACTATCGGCATGTGGTCCGCGGCGCACCGAAATTCCCGTAACAGCGCGCCAAATGCCGGTGGATCGACCGCCTGCGGCTCCTCGGCCATAAACGCGCATTCGGCCTTTCGCTCAGCCGCCGTTGCCTTCCAGCCTTTCACCTGGAACGAAGTCCATGTCGTTACGGCGCAAATCCGTGACGGATACCGCCGCACTAATTTGCAACCAAAGACGGTGCCCATCCACTAGAGTCTACAAGGAGCAATTTTAAGCAAGAAGTAGTCACACATTTCGACCAGTCAGCAGACGGCGTGGATTGGGCACACGAGTGCTTGGAGAGACCCAACATGCCAGGCTATTGCACGCCGAGTTCCTTCAAAATGAAGGCGAAGTTGAAAGCCGTCTCTTTAAGCGCATCGTACCGTCCCGATGCGCCGCCGTGGCCAGCGCCGAAGTTCACTTCGAGCAGCAGCGGATTCTTATCGGTTTTCAGCGCGCGAAGTTTGGCGACGAATTTCGTGCCTTCCCAGTAGGGTACTTGACTGTCATTTATCGAGACGCGAATGAGCATCGCCGGATATGCTTGCGCTCTGATGTTGTCATATGGTGAGTAGCGCATCATGTAATCGTAGTCGCGCTTGACGTTGGGATTGCCCCACTCGAGATATTCGCTTGTAGTGAGCGGCAGCGACGGATCGAGCATCGTGTTCATGACGTCGACAAAAGGTACGGCGGCCACGACCGCCTTGAAAAGATCGGGCCGCATGTTCACGACCGCACCCATTAACAAGCCGCCGGCGCTGCCGCCTAAGATTGCGAGCCGGTCTCTTGAGGTGTACTTCCTTGTTTGAAGAAATTGCGCGGCATCGATAAAATCCGTGAACGTGTTGAGCTTGTTCTCGAGATGACCGCTGATGCGCCACCGCTCGCCGAGTTCTCCCCCTCCGCGAATATGCGCGATCGCGTAGATGACGCCGCGATCCAGCAGCACCAGGCGCGCCGCCGAGAACGTTGGATCTTGCGACAATCCGTAGGAACCATAACCGTACAGCAGCATAGGCGCGGAGCCGTCGAGCCTGACGCCTTTGCGATAGACGATTGAGATCGGAATCTTCGTTCCGTCAGTGGCCGTTGCGAAAACTTCCTCAGAAGTGTATTTTGCGGCCTCGTAGCCGGGGACTTCGGTGGCCTTGAGGACGCTTTGCTTTCCACTGGCCATATCGAAGTCGTAGACGGTGTTGGGCGTTACGAGGGATTGGTAGCTGTAGCGAAACGCCGACTGGCCGAACTCCGGATTTTGTGCGCCGAATGCCGCGTGCGCGGGTTCGGGCAGCGTTATGGGCTTTAGCGAGCCGGTTGCAAAGTCGAGCACTTCAAAGTTGGTAAAGCCGCCGCTCCTCTCCGAAATCACGGCGTAGCGCGCAAAGAGATCCACGCCATCGATGTGCACGCCCGCACGTTCAGGGACGACGACCTTCCAGTTAACTTCTTGCGGAGCGTCCACGGGTGCGGTCACCAAGCGGTTATCGGGTGCATTTTTATTCGTGATGATGTAGAACAGGTTAGCGCGGTGATCGACGCTATAGCGGTGATCGGTCGTACGCGGCAAGATGACTTTCAATGAATCATTGGGACGGTCGCTCGGTATGTACTGCACTTCCGTGGTGGACTTACTTTCAGCCGAAAGCCAGATCATTGCGCGATCGCGCGAGCGGTCGACGGCGATATCGTACAGTTCGTCCTTTTCATCGTACACGAGGTCGTAAACGGTCGTTCGGAGCTTATGCCGGAAGAATTTGTCGTTGCGTTTGCTGACCGGATCTTCGGTCACGTAGAACAAGGTCTTATTGTCGCTTGCCCACACGACGTCGTCGACGCGCCTGATGCGTTCGGGCATGACGGCGCCCGTGCGCAGGTCCTTCACGTAAAGCGTGTACTGCCGGTATCCCGTTTCGTCCAGCGTATATGCAAGCAGATTGCCATCATCGCTTACCGAGTACGAGCCCAGGGCGAGGAACTTCTTCCCAGTAGCCAGCACGTTGAAATCGAGCGTGATCTGCTCGGGTGCCCGCATGCTCGCGCGTCGGCGCGCGTAGACCGGGTACTGTTTGCCGGCTTGCGTGCGCGAATAGTAGTAGTAGTCGCCGAGCTTATAAGGCACGCCGAGATCGGTCTGCTTAATATGCGCGAGCATCTCGCCGTATAGCTGCGCCTGCAAAGACTCCGTCGGCTTCATGACCGCAGTCGTGTAGGCGTTTTCTGCTCGAAGGTACCGCGCCACCTCGGGCTTTTCTTTACCGCGTAGCCAGAAATAGTCGTCGTGCCGCGTGTACCCGGCAGCAGTACTTTCGTGAGGGATCTTCGCGGCGACAGGCGGCACGGAGACCGCTGGGTCGAGCTGTGCACCAACTTTCGCCGGCACAAGAGCAAGCACGGCACAGGCTGCGAGAGTCAAAAGCGTTCGCATTCCGGGGCTCTTCTATGCGCGACGAAATCAATCTTGCGTCAACACTTCAAAGAATTTCTGCGAACCTGCTGTCCAACAATATGACATGCCCCATTCTGCGTCACGACCTGGCTGGAATAGGTGATTGCAGTCGCGGTCATCGGTGCATCGCTACTGCTTAGCGGTACTGGCGGCCGTCGTGACCATCGATAGACTTTCCGAAAGATTGATGACGGTTTAGTATCGGGCGCATTCGAGCAGGGCATAGTGGCTATTCATGACCGAAGCTTACAAATAAACGGTCAGAGTATCTTGCGAGTGCAGCATCAGCTGCTTGCACACCTTACTTGACTCGCAAGATACTCTCGCGGATAAAGGTTGCGCGGTTTGCCGCGGCAAACGGCCGCTGCCACCGTGCGACAGTTTTTGCCGCTCATCATTGTATTGTTTCTTGGCTGTTATCACGGGATCAATCCGGGCATGGGCTGGCTTTTCGCGGTCGCACTCGGCTTTCAGGAAAAAACCAAGAGCGCTGTCTTTCGCGCGCTGCCGCCAATTGCGCTCGGCCACACAATTTCAGTCGGCGCTTTCGTCGCTGTGGCGGTCCTTCTGCATGGGGCGATTCCTACCAGCGTTTTTCACTTCGGCGCAGCCGCGCTGCTCTGCGCTGTTGGTCTGTATCGCCTCATTCGGGCGCGACATTTGCGCTGGGTCGGAATGCGGGTCGGCTTTCGGGATCTGACGCTGTGGGCGTTCTTGATGGCGACGGCCCACCGGGCCGGCCTCATGCTGGTGCCCGTACTGTTCGGAGCACGCTCAGCGCCGAGCATGAGTTCTATGGCTGGAATGTCTACCAACGGACACGCTGCGGCCTTTTCGCCGTGGTATGTTGCAGTGGCGATTCACACCGTCGGCTATTTACTGACCATGACGGCCGTCGCTTACGTCGTCTACGCCAAGTTCGGCGTCGCGCTGCTGCGCACGAGTTGGATCAATCTCGATCTCATTTGGTCCGCGGCGCTGATTGTGGGTGGCCTGCTTCTCCTTTTTCTGTAACTGCTACCCGGCCCCAGGACAGTGCGTGGGGTCTCGGGTAAATACTGCTCCCAATTGACATGGAGGGCATCCGTCAATGCAAATGCGCCCCGACCAAACGTTTTATCCATCCGCGCGATTGGCTATGCAGGCGCCGCGCGAAAAACTGGCCTACGTTGCGTTGCTCAACCCCAATGGCACGCGCAAACCGGACGCGTTAGCGGTCGTCGACATCGAGACCGATTCGAAAACTTTCGGCAAAGAAGTCGGCCGCGTAGACATGCCCAACGTTGGCGACGAGTTGCACCATTTCGGTTGGAACGCGTGCAGCGCCGCGCTATGTCCGTACGCACCCCATCCCCACATTGAGCGCCGCTACCTTATCGTTCCGGGTTTGCGCTCCTCGCGCATTCACATCGTGGACACCAAGCCGGACCCGAGAAAACCGCGCATCATCAAAGTCATCGAAGCCAAAGCGCTCGTCGATCGAACGGGTTACTCGCGGCCGCATACGACGCATTGCGGTCCAGACGGGATCTACATCAGCGCATTAGGGAACGCTGCTGGTGACGGCCCCGGCGGCATATTCGTGCTCGATCATTACAGCTTCGAGCCACTTGGACGATGGGAGGTCGATCGCGGCCCGCAATACCTGGCGTATGATTTTTGGTGGCACTTGCTCCACGACGTTATGGTGACGAGCGAATGGGGTACGCCGAACATGATAGAAAACGGAATCAATCCCGAACTGTTGCTCGCCGGAAAATACGGTCATCATCTTCACTTCTGGGATCTACGCCGGCGCAAGCACGTGCAAGCCGTGGATCTCGGCGCCGAATATCAATTAGCGCTCGAGCTGCGTCCAGCGCACGATCCGACGAAAGCTTACGGCTTTCTCGGCGTGGTGGTTTCCCTTAAAGATCTGTCCAGCTCCATTTGGGTTTGGCATCGCAACAAGGAGACATGGGAAGTTAAAAAAGTCATCGACATTCCCGCGGAGCCGGCGAAAGCCGAGGAGCTTCCCCCGTTGCTGCAAGGTTTCAAAGCTGTTCCGCCACTATTGACCGACATCGATCTTTCACTCGACGATAAGTTTCTGTACGCTTCGTGCTTTGGCACGGGGGAGATGCGCCAATACGACGTTTCGGACCCGTTCGATCCAAAGCTCGTGGGTTCGGTTCACGTAGGCGGTATCGTGCGCAAAGCGGCGCATCCGAAAAGGCCACATCAGCCGCTCAACGGCGCGCCGCAAATGGTCGAAATCAGCCGCGATGGCAAGCGCGTGTACTTCACCAATTCACTGTACGCATCGTGGGACGCGCAATTCTATCCCGAGGGTGTCAATGGCTGGATGGTCAAGCTCGACGTTGATCCCAAAGGCGGCATCGCGTTCGATCCGGAGTTCTTCGTTGAATTCCCAGGACTGCGCCCGCATCAAGTGCGGTTGGAAGGTGGCGACGCCTCCTCGGATTCGTATTGCTATCCACGAAGCTCGAGCGGCCATGGAAGCGGACGTTTGGGCGCTGCGTACGACAGCGCGCCGCGATTCCAACCTGCAGCTGTAGTGCATAGCATGTAGATTGCATCGAGAAAGGCACGCAACCGGCCGTAGAGTCGGCGGCACCGGCGAACGGCTTCGTACGGCAACACCCACTCCTTCAGCGTGTCCGACCACCACGTAGTGCTATGTGTCATGAACGATCCTTATTGTTCGCCGCAATCACCGGTTCGAAGCGACGGTCGGGAATAAACCACATAATGGCAACCACAACGAAGAGCGCGTCCGAAATTATGGTTGATACGAACGCTAGGCCAACCGCACACACATAGAGAGCAAGCGAGACTTTACCTTTTAAGTCTGATTCCAAAGCTTTTGCGAAAATGGTCTCTGGCCCGTTCACGGCCAGCAGTGTTTTTTGGAGCAGCGTGAACGCAATGGCATCTAAGAGTAGAACCAGCGCATACAGTGCCGTGGGAACCGCGGCAGACGGATTTTCACCCAGCCAATTGGTCGTGAACGGCACGAGCGAGAGCCAGAAGAGCAGATGCAGATTTGCCCACATGGCCCGACCGTCGACGCCACTCGTGGCGCGAAGCATATGATGATGATTATTCCAATAGATGCCTATGAAAACAAAGCTCATTGCATACACGCCAAGCGTCGGCGCAATCACGTGCAGCGATGCAAGGTCCGTGCCGCGCGGCGGCTTCAATTCCAAGACCATGATCGTTATGATCACAGCCATGACCCCATCGCTGAAGGCTTCTAGCCGGGCAGAATCCGTCGAGAATGGCGCTTTCATCCAAGCGCAGACCCGCTGCAAACAACTTTTGGTTGCAGTAAAGGATACACGATTACCCCTCAGGCTTGACTTCGGTATACCCTTACGGTAAAGTAAGGAACACCTAATATAGTAAGGAACGCATGGCATCGTCAACGCTGACTAGTAAGGGGCAAATGACGCTCCCGAAGGCGGTGCGGGAAACGCTTCGCCTCAAGGCCGGGGACCGGCTGGACGTGGTTATTGAAGATCGGCGCATCATTTTGACGCCCGCAACGCTACACCTGGACGATATCTGCGCGATCCTACCCCCCGCTAAACGGGCTCGCTCGGTCCAAGAAATGGATCAGGCAATTCGCAAGCGTGCTGCAAAGCACCGATGATTGGGCTTGATACAAATGTGCTCGTTCGTCTCCTTACCCGGGATGACGCCCGCCAGTTTGCGGCCGCCCGACGATACATCGCAGCCAACTGCTCTTCGGAGGATCCGGCCTTCATCAATCGCGTTGTTGTCATTGAAGTTCTCTGGGT
>JAABUQ010006437.1_pt1 | contig 17810 bp, 13 predicted proteins | sample 5560001 | NCBI WGS metagenome assembly JAABUQ01 (sample SAMN10711888, study PRJNA513371) | rock metagenome | isolation source: Antarctica rocks | place: Antarctica: Victoria Land, Finger Mt nord | collected 2015-12-18
CCGGATACGGGCTCGGTCGCCCAGGCATTCATTCGAGTTCCAAAGCAGCAAGTGTGGCGACCCGAAGCTAAGCTCGATCTTTAAGATCTACGTACGACCGATCTGCCACAAAACAAACATACAAGCTATGTATTTACGGCTGAAGGGAATCGTTCCGCCCTCAAGCGACCGGCCTGCGGGAAAATAAAACTTAACAGCAGCCACGGCCCAACATCGTTAAGTAACAAGTTGCTGTTGCGCTCGCTTCCCGCGGAGGCGGCGCACAGCAAGACGATGTTGGCATCGGGGGCATTCCGGATCGGGGCTTTCTGCGTGGCACTTAATCCTGCCCTTGCCAGTATCCGTGATGGTGTAGATCCTTGGGTTCGCTGACACCCGAATCCTTGCTTCCTCGATCTTCTTCTTGATACGAGATTGGCATGGCTTCCACTAGATATCAGAATTCATTTGGCACGCGCGAGAGGGGCTGGTACGCCCGAGAGGATTCGAACCTCTGACCTTTTGCTCCGGAGGCAAACGCTCTATCCAGCTGAGCTACGGGCGCGTGGTGGAACTTCTCAGGAAGGCTTCTTGGCTATCGCTACTCTACTGCTCGATTTCGGATGCGCAGCGCGGCATTGGGCGACAACAACTCTTTTATGTGTTGGTGGACCACGTCTTCCTTCATCAACTTTTCCCACTCCTCGTTTTCCTTCCCGGGAGTTTGGTAATGGATGAAGCCTTTGCGGTCAATCAGCGCCAGCTGCGGCACTACATAATAGGCCGAGGTGAAGCCCATGAAGGACATCATCTGCTCTTTCGGAGTCCAGCCAACGGGGAAATTCACTTGGAACTCTTTGGCGAAGTTCTCCACTAAAAGATCGGCGTTATCGTTGATCGCTACATCAATCGCTTGGAAGCCCTCGGACCCGAGTTCCTGTTGAAACCTGTTCATGGTTTTCGACCATGCTTGACAATGCGGACAGGTCGTAAAGATGAATTCCAGCGCAACCACCTTGCCGCGATATTGGCTCAACAGCTTTTGACCTTGTCCTGGAACGGTAAATGCTAGTTCCGGTGCCTTGCGTGGCGTGTTTGTATCCGCAGCCGAGGCGGAGCTAACAATTCCAAGCACAATGGCTGCGACGGACAAGGCGTTTTTCAACATCGTATCTCCAGCTAATAGTGTAACGTAAACCTAGCGTTTGGCGGCCCGAGCACGGAACGATAACCTCACGGCGGATTGCACTGGCTCGCGCGCTTTCAGCCGTTGCCACTCGCCGAGATCGTTCAGCCCTTCTACACTCCAAACACGCTTCTCAATGCGCCATGTCACGAAGTAACCGTTATCCCCCGTGCCGGCCAGAACCAATTCCTTAGAGCTTGAAATATCACAGTGCTTCCACTTGCCCTGCAGGATCTTTTGATAAGAGGTGAAGAAGTTCGCCGCTTGTTCGTCAGAGTCCCATTCAGAAACGTACTCGAGGAGCGGCTTCCGCTGCTTACCCATCTCCATGATCTTGAACTGTCCGCCGCGCACGTGGGGTGAAAGTGCCGAGGCTTTCGCTTCCCCTACATGCTGGCGCAGCATCATCTGGTGGTCAAATTCACCCACTGATCCCTCGGTCAACTCCTTCCCTTCGTTCGCGAACGTAAGCTTGGGCAACTCCGGCGTCGCGGGTTTTTCATGATCGAAGTACCGCTGCGGATGAAGAACCTGAGCGGAGTCTACCGGAGCATCGGCAAATACGGCTGCAAACGCCGCCTTGCCCATTTTCTTGTAAACGGCGTCAAAGAAGACTGTGCCCACCGTATAAGGGAACAAAAGCGACTGCTGAATATACAGCGGTGATCCCTTCAAGACGGGATATTCGGCCATCGACTCCTCGCTTGAATCCGCGACAGATTTCAGCATGTCGGCGCTGGGCGTAGGCGCCTCGCCGCCTTGCTTAGGATCGTTTTGCTTCAAAGCGCTTTGGTTTAAATCGTAAGCCAGCATCAACCAGGAAGCTTGGCCTTCCACAACGGCGGTATGGGCTAGATTCTCGTCATCGTTACTGGGCGTTTCTTCCATGAATTTGCCCAGGTCGAAATGCTGATCTGCCAACGCGTGAGAGAGCTCGTGCGCGAGCGTAGTCGTTTCCGATGTGAAGGATGAATCGTCTAGGAGAAACAGCTTCTTCTGGTCGTAGTCATAGAAAGCGGCCGCTTGTTCAGTGAGCAGATCAATGGTCGATTTGCGAAGATTGAACTCCTGCGGCACCAGTCCGAACATCTTGAGCGCCAGTTCGTCGGCATAGATTTCCTCCGGTTTCAGCGTCTTTTTGATGCGCTTGGTCAAGAAGCGTCTTAACTGGTTCTTGGACATGCGGCCATAAGGCACCGGGTGCTCCTCCGTTAGGCCGCTGATTTGGGAGAGCGATTTAACAATAGAATCGATCTGCTTAAAAACCGGGTCGTCAGTTGTCTTCGGGTGAGCACCGAGCAGACAAAAACAAACACTGGTGAGGAAAAGGACAGCAAGAACTCGGCGAGGCATTAACTCGGAAGCAACCGTCTTCTCTAGACTACTTGATTGCCTATTCTGTCGAAGGAAAGTCAACGAACGGAAGAGAGAAGAGCGCGCACACCGTTCCAAACAATTTGCACGCCGATACACAGCAGGATGAATGACATTAGGCGAACGATGACGTTCATCGCAGCCTGGCCCAGGAACCTGGCAAGGCGCTCAGCAAAGCGGTAGCTCAGGTAGATTGTGAGGGCCATCAGGGCAGGCCCCACAACCGCTGATGTGAAGCGAATACCCGCCCCGCGGTGCGGCGTTTGGTTTGCCCCCAGCGTGATCGCGACCGAAATGGACCCCGGACCGACCGTCAAGGGCAGCGTTAAGGGGTAGAAGGCCCGATTCTCGATATCCTGCCTGGTGATCTTGCTTTCCGCGTTGGCCCGCGCTTGATCGGACTCTTGTTTGAGTAGGGTCCAGCCAGTGGAGAGAACAACAAGGCCACCGCCTATCTGCACGACGGGAACGGAAAGCCCAAAAAAGTTCAAGATATGGCTGCCGATGAGCATGGAGCCCATCAGCAGCCAGAAGCTGTTAAGCGCGATTTTGCGCGCGAGGATAGCTCTTGCACCGCTCGAGTAGCCGGGCGTCAAGCTCAGAAAGATCGGCGTATTGCCAAGCGGATTGACAATAGGAAATAAGGCGGTCAGCACCAGCACGCAACTCTTCAGGATCTCCAGAACTGCGGTAACTGGCATGTAAATCCAGCATAAAACTCAGCAACGGTAACACGCTGAGCCGATGGTATTCTGAAGACGCTCCCCCGCCCTTAGCCGTCCATGGATTTTCTTGCAGGTCTCAATCCGCAACAACGCGAAGCCGTTCAGCACGTCGAAGGCCCGCTGCTGCTACTGGCTGGCGCCGGAAGTGGTAAGACACGGGTCATCACGCATCGGATTGCGCACCTGATCGAGACGCATCACACGCCAGGCCCCGCTGTACTGGCAGTTACGTTCACCAACAAGGCCGCGGACGAAATGCGGCAACGTGTCAACAGCCTGCTAACAAATACCACCACAGGCAGCACGCCGATCGTCTCCACCTTTCACTCCTTTTGCGTACGCATGCTTCGCCGGGATGGCGAATCCTTAGCTGAGATCCGGCCGGGCTTCACTCGCCGCTTCACGATCTACGATGACGATGATCAAGTCGCGCTGCTGCGGTCAATCTATAAGCAACTCGGGCTCGACGAGAAGTTCATGCAGTACCGGGCATCGCTCTCGCGCATCAGCCACGCCAAGAGTCACCAGGAGACCCCGCAAGATTGGTTCAAGGCCGCGACTGACCCCAAGCTCACCCGTTTAGCGAAGGTTTATGAGTTGTACGAAGAACGGCTGCGCCAAGCGAACGCGCTCGACTTCGACGATCTGCTGCTGGAGTCCGTGCGCTTGCTACGGCACGATGATGCATTTCGACAGCTTTGCAACCGGCGCCATGAGTTCGTGATGATCGACGAGTATCAGGATACGAACCGCAGCCAATACGAGCTGATGCGTCTGCTTACCGAGGCGCGGCACAACGTCTGCGTCGTAGGAGACGAAGATCAGTCGATCTATGGGTGGCGCGGCGCAGATATCCGCAACATCCTCGATTTCGAGCGCGACTACGCTGACGCCGCGGTCATCCGCCTGGAGCAGAACTATCGCTCCACCAAGAACATCCTCGAAGCAGCCAGCGCCGTGGTGGCGAACAACAAGGAACGCAAGGGCAAGTGGCTGTGGACGAACTCAGACGCGGGCGGGAAAATCGGCTATTACGAGGCGCCCGACGGAGAGAACGAGGCGCTGTTCATCGCAGACACAATTGAAAAGATCCTCGCCAAAAATCCGCTCGAAAGGGTGGCTGTTCTCTATCGCACGAACTTCCAATCGCGGCAGATTGAAGAGGCGCTGCGGCGTTATGGCCGCAAGTATCTGGTTGTCGGCGGGTTCAGCTTTTATCAGCGCGCGGAGGTGAAGGATCTCCTCTCCTATCTCAAGGTGCTGCTAAGCCCTCAGGACTCGGTCAACCTTCTCCGCATCATCAACACACCGGCGCGAGGCATTGGCAAGGGCACTATCGAACAGATGGAGCAGTACGCCTTGGAGCATGGCATGAGCTTGTGGAACGCGCTTCCCAAGATGCTCGAAGAGAAGATCTTCCCGACGCGAGCTGAGTCCGCGCTCAAATCGTTTCTGAAGCTCATCGGCGATCTTAGGGATGCCTCCGAGACCAAGCCCATCCATGAGACGCTGCGGGAGATCCTTGAGAAAACCGGGTACGAAGCCATGCTCAAGAGCGACCTGTCACCGGAATCTGAATCGCGCCTGGCCAACCTTGAAGAATTGGTGAACGCGGCAGCGGAAGCCTCAGAGCGCGGTGAAAGCGCGTCCGATTTTCTAGACCACGCTGCACTGGTGGCGGACGCCGACTCGGTAGACGCCCAGGCGGCTGTTTCGCTGCTGACCATTCATAACGCGAAGGGGCTTGAATTCCCGAACGTCTTTCTCGCGGGTCTTGAAGAAGGCATCTTCCCGCATAGCCGCTCGCTTAACTCAGAAGCGTCCATGGAAGAGGAGCGGCGCCTTTGCTACGTCGGCATGACGCGTGCCGAAAAGCGGCTGTATGTCACCTGGGCAAGGTACCGCCGCAAGTACGGCGGCTCGCAACCGGAAGTCTGCTTGCCGTCCCGCTTCTTGAACGAAGTGCCTGCCGGCTTGCGCGAGAGACTGTCGCCCTACAAAGAACCGTACACGGAAGAAGTGGACCTCTTTGCCGAGCAGCACGACGTGCGCGAATCGGCCAAGCGGAATCTGTTCACTGGCCGCACCTACAATTCGGTAGACAACATTGCCCAGTTCTTCGCGGAACGAGGGATGCCGCCGCCGTCCGGTTTTTCGCGCCCACCCGCCGCAGCGCCCCCAACCAGTGCGTCGCCGGGCGGAGCGATTCAGCGAGCAAGTGAACCCAAAGCCGGAAACGGCGCTCCCATAGCAGCCCGGCCAAGCGGTGCGCCTCAGCCGAGTTCAAGATCAACACCGCAGACCGCACACTCTGTTCCGCAACCTCAACCCGTGTCCCGGCCGGGAGTGGCGCAGCGGTCAACTGGCGCACGCGGCGCGACCGGGTTCCGCACGGGAGCGGTGATTCAGCATCCCAAATACGGGCGCGGGACGATACTTCGTCGCGAAGGTGACGGCGAGGATGCGAAACTAACAATTAGTTTCCCGGGATACGGGCTGAAGAAGATTGTTGAAAAATTCGCAGGGATCAAAATCGACGAATGAACACAAAGCACGTAGAAGATAGAACAGAACGCAAGAAGTTGAAGCGCACCGCCCGCAAGAAGGCCGCACCGAAAGCAAAACGAGCCTCGGGTGTGGCGCGCGGATCGAATAAGAAAAAGATCAGGACAATAGCAAAGGGCCAGCGGAAGCGCTAAGCTTTCTCTTGTAAGCCGGGCACACGCCCGGCTTACAAGGCGGCTATCCGCGCCGCGCTCCCGTCCTGGTCTCTCGCAAACCGATGCCGGGCGTTGCCAGCCGGAAGCCAACGCGTTCCATCGCTGTCCGTATACTCTGGTTCTGCATGAACCAGCGCCAGACGTTGCCGGTCAACAGATTCTCAACACTGAGAAGCGAAATCCCTACGTCAATGCCAACCACATCCTGATTCACCCATAGCTTCTGGTCTTTCCAGTTGGGATTGAAAGCATCCGTGAAGCCATAGCGCCCGTAGATTCTGTCGCCGTATACATTGTGCATCTCACGCAGCACAGGCAAGCAGATCTCGTGCGCGAACATCAACGAACCGGCTGCCGCGCAGGGCACCAGTGTGCCGTTGATGGGGCCTGCATACGGCGGGTCGCCCCAAACGACATAGCCGGTGGGGCTGTCCGAAACGGTGATGCCCCACATGTTAGGGCCGAAATCGGAATACCTGCTTTGCAAGCTGATACAGAAATCTCGATGGGCGTACGTCGCGATTTGGGAGTTTCTGAAATAGTTCAGGTAGGAAGGATCGCCGTCCTGTTGGTGCCGGAAATCGACCCAGGCGTGCGAGTACTGGTGTGTGAAAAGCGGGCCGCCACTCACGAAGGTCCATTGATCGTAGTGCACTTCCGGCCGTATCCACGCATACCAACTGTCCACAGGTATCGGATGGCGGGTTGAGCCGATGGCCAGTAAGTACAAAACCGAAGCTTCACTGTAAACACTCCAGCGAGCGGTAAGAAAGCCCGAACCCGGACGTACGCCCATCGAGAGCAGCCCTGGACTCCCGGCCAGCATCCAAGCAAAGTCGACGCGGTCGAAGATGTCCCGTGCCAGCGTTTGAATCTCGTGATCGCTTGAGAAGTAGCCCGCTGCAGTCAAGACACCACAAAGAAACAGCGCCGTATCGATACTGGAAATTTCGGAATTGAGCCGCCGCTCACCAGTGGTGGCGTCCATGAAATGGTAGTACCACCCGTGATCGTGAAACGCGTGCATCCAAAAGTAGCGAAGGGTAGTCACGACACGTGAACGAACCTGCTCTTTGGGAAGCCAGCCACGGCTGGCCGAAATGCACAACGCCGTCAACCCGAAGCCGGTTGCAGCCGAGCTGCCGACGTTGTTCCCGGACCGCGACCCATCGTTCTTGCCACGGTCCAAGACTATTCCCGTGTGCGGATCCACCTGTTCCCAGAAATATCGGGAACAGCGCTTCCCAAAATCCTCAAGAAACTTCCGGTCATCCACGCTGAGCGGCCCCTGCGTTTCGGGAGGAATCGTCGCTGCCGACACACTTCTCGTCGGAAGTGTTGCGCCTGCTATTGCCAAGAGAAAGCCGCGGCGGGAGAAAGGAAGGTCCGTACGTCTCACGGGATCAATTACTTATCGGAACCGGATACAGGCTCCCGTACCAGCTTAGATGAGAACAAAATAGTTCGGGTTCCAGCTACGTTCCCGCGTACCATTAGTACGTGCGGGTTAGGGAGCCTACAATCTCGTTATTTAAAACGTGAAACGAGCCTGCAATTCGATTTGCCGGCCCGCCAGAGCTCCGCTCGGCCGACCGAAGTTCGCATTCTCAACGTGAGTATCCAGATCGGCAAACCCGAATGGCACAAGGTTAAGCTGATTGAAGACATTGTAGGCGTAACCGTTAAATTCCAAAGCTGCCCCCTCATGGATGAACGGCAGAGCGAAACGCTTGCTAAGGCTCGCGTCAGTGGAGAAGAAGCCAGGGCCGCGGAACGAGTTCCGGCCGATGCCCGGGGCTCCCGAGTGAGAAATGTCGAAGTAACTAGTGCCCACAATAGGTGAAGTCTGGCTGGTTCCGCCAAATTGACATCCGTTCATGAAACACCGATTGGAGCCGCCGTTCGCGTTAGCATTGTTGAAGTACCCTACTGGACGGACCGGATTGATCGTGGCAGCGCTGGTCACTGCGGCCACTGAGTTCTGGAATCCTGTGACCGGCGTCCATGGAAATCCCGTATAAGCGGTCAGAATGCCACCCAGTTGCCAGCCTCCAAAGATGGAATGCAACACGCCGTGGGATTTTGGAAAGATCGGTAAGGTCCACAATCCGCTTACGACAAAATGATGGCGCGCGTCATAGTCTGAAGGACCATATTCAGTGTTTTGAGCATGAACGGGGTCAGTTTGATTTGACTGGGCGCCGGGGCCTTCGGCTGAGAGCATATCAATGCTCTTGCTCCAGGTATACGTCGCATCAAGTGAGAAGCCTCTCGAGAACTGCCTCAGCAGGTGAACGTTGAGACCGTTATAAGATGCGTTTACATCGGGAGTGGGAATGAAGGTCTGAAAGAAAAAGCTGGACTGGCCGCCGACGGTCTGCGGGAAGAAGAAGTTCTGATTGACAAGCCTGATCAGGTGATGAGTGACAGCCCCCTGATAGCCGATTGTCATGACCAGATTGCTTGCCAGTTGTGTTTGCGTTTCGAATGAATAGAGATAGGTGTAAGCATCAGGAGTGTACGGCCATGCTCCATAAACTTCGATTGCCGGTGGCGTACCTCCGCCAATCGCATTGGGAGTACCGGTAGTAGGATTAACGCCAGTTGCGAGAAACCGATTGGCCGGGTAGCTGTTCGGGTTCTTACTGTTTCCAGTATTAAACTGAATCTCACCTCCTGCGAAGGGTGAAGCGAAACTCGCGGGGGGAAGTGCCGTCCCGCAGCAGAGATTGTAACCGTAATAGTTGGGGTTATCCTCGCGGCTGTTTGCGAACAGATTGTCGTTCTGGCGGTTGAAAGTCATTCCGAAGCCGCCCCGAGCCACGAATTTACCGTGAGACCCGATCGGAACATAGGCGAACCCAACCTTGGGCATGAAGTCCTTGTAATTCGAATTCCAAAGCTGGTCTACATGCCGAACCTGGGCGTTAACCAGGGCATTGGGACCTGTTGCCCCCAGGAAAATGTTGTCCTCCTGCGATCGCTTTTCCGTCAACGGCGAGAAGTATTCCCACCTTAATCCCAGATTTAGAGTGAGACTGCTTGTGGCATGCCAATCGTCCTGGACGAACAACGCAGTATTACGATCTCTGAAATATCGAGCTGCGTTGGAGGGCCCCCCCGTCCTGGCATCGGCGGTGATCGCTTCAAAGATGGGAGCATTGTTGGCTAAATTCCACAGCCCCGAGAACGAGTACAAAGGGCGGGATGAGCCCAGCAGGTTGTCATTGTCCTGCTCCCATCGGAATTGCCCACCAAAACGCACCGTATGATTACCCCAGACTTTGGTTAGCGCGTCCCGCCCCTCAAAAGTATTTTGCGCAAGGATCGCCGGCGTGTCTCCGCCGCGCGGAGCGCCGGCTACCTGCAATTGATTCGTTGGATAAGCCTCCACCTGGATGCGAGGGATTCCCCAATTGATATTAGGGTTATCGGTAAGCCCGTTGTCTGCAAACCTGGTGAAGTTGGCGCGGAGTTCGTTAATCATCGTGGCGCTAATCGTACGGATGTAGCCAGCCGTGATAGCCGTATTAACCGGTAAAAAGGCCACGTCCGCACCTGGCGCCCCGGCCGACGCTCCATCAGCAGCGACTGAATTCAGATGAGTGACATAGACCGAGCCGAAAACTAGATCTTTGGAGCTCAAATTGTAGTCCACTCGCCCATTAAACTGCGATCCAATCTGCGAGCTGGGAAGATAATACTGCACGAACTGCATATCGGGTATACCATCGAATCCGCCGCCGTTCGAGCCCGGCGCGCTTGGAATCGGATAATAGGGATCTCCAGGTGCAATGCCTGGTCCCGGCGACCCGAGATCCAAACCTCCCGTAACATCCCGGCATACGTTCGCCGCGCTGCTGCCGAAAACTGCCGCGCAGTTCGTGGCTGGCGTGTTTAGAACAGATAGAATCCGGGGCGTGGTCTTCGCCGAGCTGAATATGTTGCCGATAGGGGTATTCGCTCGTACCTGGGAGACGAGTTGACGATACTGTGGGGTGGTTACCCATTCGCTGCCGTAGGACGTGGTGTTGTTGCGCAATCCTTCGAATGAGAAAAAGAAGAACAACTTATCTTTTTTTATCGGACCGCCAATGCTGGCCGCATACTGCCGGAAATTACTCTGCACGCGAACCGGCGGCGCGTTATTTGGTCCCCCCCACTTGTTGTAAGCGTTGAACTTCGGATCCTGAAAGCGGAAAACAGCGCTCCCGTGGAACGTGTTTGTCCCACTCTTAGTTGTGGTCTTGATCTGTGCCCCGCTGTCGCGTCCGTCCTCCGCAGAATAGTCGCTAGAGATAACCGTCTCGTCCCCAACAGATTCCGAATTTGGGGTAACCACCGCTGCGCCACCCCACCCTAGGCTGTTCACGTTCACCCCGTCTATCAGGTAAACGTTCTGGGTGACGCGCTGGCCACTCGAGCTCACTTGCACTTGGTTCTCAGTTTGAAAGATGGACGTATTCGATCCGCCGGGGCCGCTGGTGTTCCCTAAGAACACCGTCCCTCCCCCGCCGCTATGCCCGCCCGTGCCCGTAATGCCGGGCATTGTTCGAATCAGCGAGTAGGGATCGCGGCCGAAAGCCGGTAACTCTTGGAGCTGCGCGCCCGTAATGGTTCCGCTGACGCTTGCATCAGCGGTCTGCAGCATTGGGATAGTAGATGCCGTGACGGTGGTTGTGGTCTGAATGTTGCCCGCCTGGAGCGTAACATTCGTACTTTGCGGGAGATCGGCCGCTACCTGAATGGCAGTGACGGTGCCTGTTTGGAAGCCGGTAGCGTCAGCCGTGACTGTGTACGTGCCCGCTGGGATTTGATTGAAACGGTAAAATCCTTGATCGTTGGCCGTCGTGTCCTGTGCGGCCTGCGTGCCCGTATTCAACAGCTTGACGTGGGCTCCGGAAATGATGCCCCCGGATGCGTCCGTTACCGTGCCCTGCAAACTAGCATTAAATTGCGCGGCGATAGGCAACGAAGTCAAACAGAGGAAAATTACAACGTGGTAAACCCTGGTAAGCGACATAACCTATAGACGTTATTTCGTGAGACGTGTGACATTTGTGAAACTTTTCGGCAACTTAGCAATAGGTCCGTCTTGGCGCGTAACCGTTATACTGACCCCTTACAGATGAACCAATTGCTCAAGACGAAGGACATCGACGCGCTGGTTGCGGAGACGCACGTCGAGGGCAAAAGGCTGAAGCGTTCCCTCGGTCCCTGGAGTCTCATCGCCTTCGGCATCGGCGCCGTCATCGGCGGCGGCATCTTCACCGTTACCGGCACCGCCGCGGCCGGGCAGCATCTCACGGTTCCATCCGTCTTGAATGCACCGGTGCTCGATTTGATCTTGCACGGCGCGCACGCGGCATCTACCATAGGCCGCCCTGGCGCCGGCCCGGGCTTGACGCTCTCGTTCATCTTAGTCGCGCTCACTTGCGGCTTTGCCGCGCTCTGCTACGCGGAGTTGGCGTCAATGATCCCCATCGCCGGCAGCGCTTATACCTACGCCTATACAACGCTCGGTGAAATCTTCGCTTGGATCATTGGCTGGGATCTGATTTTGGAATACGCGGTCTCTAATATGTCTGTTGCCGTCGGCTTTTCCGCCTACTTCAACGTCATGTGCGACTACCTCTTTGGTGCTCACCTCCCGCAGTATCTCTCCGAGCCCGCCATTGTCGAGGGCCGCTTCACGCATAGCTTGTTCAACGTTCCCTCATTTCTAATCGTCATGCTGCTCAGCTGGATTCTCGTGCGGGGAGTAAGAGAGAGCGCAGGGGCGAACAACGTGATGGTCGTTATCAAACTCGCCGCGGTGCTGCTGTTCGTCTTCGGAGCGGCCCACGCGGTACAAGCCTCCAACCTGCATCCCTTCTTGCCAAACGGGTTCCGCGGTGTTCTGAGCGGCGCCGCCATCGTCTTCTTCACGTTCATCGGGTTCGATTCCGTATCCACCGCCGCCGAGGAGTGTAAATCTCCGCAACGGAACATGCCCATCGGCATTATCGGAACACTAATCGTTTGCGGGTTGCTTTATACGTCGGTTGCTTTTGTACTGACAGGCATCGTGAATTGGAAAACGCTGGACAATGCGTCGCCCGTCGCCACCGCCCTCGCCGCTATCGGCATGGACAGGTTGAGATTCACCGTAACCGTCGGCGCCTTGCTGGGAATGCTGTCTTCACTGCTCGTCTATCAATACGGACAGGCTCGCATCTGGTTTGCGATGTCTCGCGATCGCCTGCTGCCCGACGTCTTTTCGCGAGTTCATCGACGATTCCAGACCCCCTACATCAGCACGTGGGTCGCCGGCCTCGCGGTCGGCATCCCGGCAGGCATTTGGGACATCGGCACCTTCGCGGATTTGTCGAATATCGGCACTCTGTTCGCGTTCATCATCGTGTCCGCCGGAGTCGTCATCCTGCGGCGAAGTCAGCCCTTGAGACCCAGGTCCTTCAAAGTGCCCCTAAGTCCACTCACGCCAGCCATCTCGATCGTATGTTGCTTCGGCCTCATGCTCGGACTGCCGCTCGAAACATGGATTCGTTTCGTGGTCTGGCTCATCCTAGGGCTGGTGATTTACGTCAGCTATAGCCGCAAACGCAGCCCTCTGCACCAACCCGAGTTGCAAAACCTTAGATAGCCCCTTTTCACGAGGAGGCCGCCCAATTGATTATTCAAGTCGGGTGAGCGCATCATTTTACACGGGCTATTTTACAGGATACGAAGAGAACGGCTCCTGTTCTCAAGCTATTTCGTTTACTGCTCCACGAGGGACAACGCACCTGAATATCAGCTACTCAGGAACTCATACAGGTTATTTCTGTGAGCTGCCTGGGAGTACCGACACTCGATTCGACACCAAACGGGTTCCAGCCCGCAGTTCCTGTTCCTATACTGCGTATTCTTCCTATGACTCCACGCTCTACAGTCAACCTGGAGGAGGTACGTCGGATACAGGGAGCAGGGTAAATTGGATTCTCAATAATAAGCGTGGGGAGAGTCAGACCCTAAATCCGACCGCGATGGACATCCAATACTGTATATGGAACTTGCTCGTGCCGGGGTATTCGGTATCAGCTCTGACTCCGGATGGTGCTCAGCTTTTGAGCAATGCTAACATTATATGGCTGGAATTATGTTCCAGGATTTTTTCAAACGGTGACAATCGTGCTCTACCGGGCGGCGTCAACCCCAATGCCAATGGACAAGTACCAGAGAACTTGATCGTGGAGTATCACTTCCTCTGTTCGTTTTCTGAAGTCTGACCGCCGAATAGAATTGGAGTCCAAGCCTCAGAACTCGGAAACATCCGTACCGCTGGCCAGCAATCCGGGGGATGAATCATCTTCACCACGCCCGTGGGTTGAAACTTTGTAATCTCTGGGTCCTATGGCTGAGTGTGACCATCGGCGATTTGTTAACGCTTTATGGAGGACTGGACCAACATGGCTGGGTCTACATCCCTCACACGCTATTTGATCTGTTCACGCCCATCCTCTTAGGAAATCTTGGATCCCCGGCCCGAAAGTTTACTTTGCCGCTCCTGTTCACCGTGTTGTGGCTCGCAAATCGAGTGGGACGGCAGCTAAGCTCATCAGCGCTCCGTATACTCTATAATCTGATCGTGCTTCTATTCCTAACGGCCAGTGTCGATTACCTTTCGTGGGGTGGCTGGGTCTCCGGAGCGAGAGTTGCACAGATGTTTCGGGTGGGTCATCCTCTTGCGAGATAAGACTATCCGGAAGGCCGTCCCGCCACAGAACACTCGCGAGTGAAGGCATCTACAATCGCCAACAGTAAGTCAGGCGGATGGGAAAGACCTCATTCAGCGCCTGTAGTCGCTCCTTGGCCCGCAGCAAACATCAACTTTAGTTCCGCTGCGTTTCGGAGTGCAATGGTCGAGGATGCCGATGCCGAACCGTCCTTCTCTTCTAGGCCGACGATGGTATCGGCCACGACTGCTGGTGCGGATAAGCAATTCAGCTAGCATTGAGAACCCTTTCAATAAACCACGCCAGCGTGGTTTAAATAGCGGAGCTCCTGAACGGCGCTGCGAGTTTTGTTCGTTATGGAGTCAATCTTCACGCGGCAGCACCCTATCGTAAAGAGCCATGCAGATCTCCCGCGCGATGGCTTCCCGCGCTGGAACACAGATCCGCTAGTGCGGCGCCAAATGGGTTAATCGCGCTCTCGTTCTAGGACGCAGTTCGCCATCTCGGTCGAGGTCGACGAGAATCCTCGTCCCGATCTCCCCGTCGGCGTAATTTCGCCTATTATCCGCCAGCTCATCAATAAACCGGCCAGCGTTTAGCGATCCAAACATTGTGCTCGGAAAACAGCGTTAACGGAGAGTAGGGTTCGCATCTTCCCCACCAGCGCTTAGGAACGAACGCTCACGTCAATATATTCTTTCCGGCCTATCCTTCAAAACCCTTCCCAAACCAACGCCGGGAACGTAGAAATGCTACGAAAGCCCACCGATTCATACAAACGCACCGCATCCACGTTCGAACAAGTTACCGTAAGGCTCATCGAGCTGCAGCCTAAATCCGCGAAGCGCACCAGGGATTGCCGCAGCAACTCGTATCCCAGCCTTGCGCCCCGGATAGCCGGCAGAACGCAGAGCTGAGTGACATGGCCCGAGGTCCCCGAGACCATGCTCCCGAGGCAAACTCCGCAGACCCGCCCGGTCCGTTCATCTATCGCCACAAGGGACCCGGCCGGCGAGAAAGTCCCGCACCCAGGAAATTTGATGATGTTTGTCAGAAAATGCCGGGCGCCGGGAATGGTTCTGTACTGGTCGTTGATCTCGCCGTCGACGTGCCCCTTGTACGAAGCCGCTACCAAATGCGCTATCTCTTCTTGATACCTTTCGGTCCACGGCAAGAAGCGCGCGTGGAAGCCTGAGTTCACGGGCTTTAACTTTAGCGCTGACTGCCGGTCCACCTCCATAAAGAGCCGGTCGTGCCGCGTTAACTGACGGCCGAACGGCGGCACTGCCAGCGGATTGCGAAGCAGCATCAATTGCGATTCTATGCGCCTTAAACCGGGCGTCAGCATCAGGCCTTGCACCAATGCTCCTAGAAGAGTTAGTTCATCGGACGGCGTAGCGCGGTCGGGACGAACAAAAAAGTCGCCAATCAAGCCCTTGTGCCCCTCTACCACGTAATACGCGTACCCAATCACCTCGCGGTTGGCGCGTAACGCATAGCCGAAGAGAGAATGGATCTGCAAAAACCGGCGCAGAAGGTCCGCAGAGGGTCGGAAGTCCCATGCGAAGCGCCGTTGCCAAAGCCCGATCTCTTCGTTCAGCAACGGATCAAGGTCGGTTACGTTCAGCTGCGGCAGCTCTATGACTTCCGTTAGCTGGGCATCGGGGAGCGCCGCCACGTTGAATTATACGAGCACAGAGGCGGAGGTTACCGCCGCGCCTGCGTGTTCTCCCTGTAAGAAGTGTCCGATCCTTCGAGTTGCCTCGCGAAGCCGTTCCTCATCCTCTATAAGACTGAAGCGAACGAAGCCTTCGCCCATGGGCCCAAAGCCGATGCCGGGCGACAGCGCTACATGGGCTTCTTTCATCAGCAGCTTAGTAAACTCCAAAGAGCCCAACCCGGCGAGTGCTTCCGGCATGCGCGCCCATACGAACATGGTCGCGCGGGGCGGCTCCACACGCCAGCCCGCCTGCCGCAAACCTTCAATCAAAACATCGCGACGCGATTGGTAGATCTCGCAGATTTCGCCCGGCGCATCGTCGCAATGCAGCAACGCCTCGGTCGCGGCGATTTGTATCGGTTGAAATGTCCCGTAGTCAAGGTAGCTCTTGATGCGTGTCAGAGCGGCCACCAGCCGGCGGTTCCCCAGGCAGAACCCAATGCGCCAGCCAGCCATGTTGTAGCTCTTTGTCATGGAGTAGATCTCAACTGCATGGTCCTTCGCGCCTTCCACCTGCAAAATACTGGGCGGCCGATACCCATCAAACCCCAGTTCCGCATAGGCGAAGTCGTGAATGATGTAACTGCCGTGCTCCCGTGCCAGCTTCACAATCTCGCGCATGAAGTCGAGGTCTACGCACACCGTAGTGGGGTTATGCGGGAAGGAGATAAGAATCACCTTCGGCGCTGTAGCGGGAGTCCGGTAGAGCTTTTTCAGACCCTCCAAGAACGTGGCCGCATCGGGCATGGGCAGCATGCAGGCCTCGCCTTCCGCCAGAACCACGCCGAAGTAATGTATCGGGTACGCCGGGTTAGGAGAGGCGATTCTATCGCCCGGTCCGACAATGGCTAACAGCAGGTGCGCCAAAGCGTCTTTCGCACCAATGGTCACGATAGCTTCGGCGTCGGCGTCAAGCGTCACGTCGTACTGCTTCTTATATCGGGCAACTATCGCCTGCCGCAGCGCGGGGATGCCGCGGGACATCGAGTAACGATGGTTTGCCGGATCGGGTGCGGCTTGAATAAGCTTGTCCACCACCGGCCGCGGCGTGGCCCCATCCGGGTTGCCCATTCCCAGGTCAATGATGTCCAAACCCGCTGCCCGGTAATTGTCTCTTAAGTCGTTGATCAACGCAAAAACATACTGGGGTAGCTTCTTGATCCGGTAGAACTCTTCGCCTGAGGGAAGCGGCATAATTCCTTAGTGTATCGACGACAAACAAAGTTGCCTGTCTTTGAACATACGATAATCACATGAGCCAGTCTCCCCGCATAGCCGTCGTGGGCAGCGCAAACGTAGATCTAACGACTACTACTGACAAGTTCCCCCGCCCCGGAGAGACCATCTTCGGCAATCAATTCCATCTCGGCTTCGGCGGCAAAGGAGCAAATCAAGCGTTAGCGGCGCGCCTGTGCGGATCTGATGTCTCGATGATCGGCCGCGTTGGCGATGATCTTTTCGGGCCCGCGACAATCCAGAATTTCGATTCGCGAGGGATTGATACCAGCCACCTTCTGATCACCCCTGGAGTATCGAGCGGCGTGGCGCCCATTTTCGTGGATAGTTCAGGCCAGAACCGAATCCTGGTGATCAAAGGCGCCAACGACAGCCTTTCTCCCGCCGATGTGGAGGCCGCCTCTGATGTACTGCTGCGCGCGGACATCATCGTCTTGCAGCTGGAAGTGCCGCTCGAAACTGTCTACTTCACGTTACGTTTCGCGGGCCGGCACGGGATTCCGGCCATCCTCAATCCGGCGCCAGCTCAAGAGCTTGACCGCAGCGAAATCACCCGAGCGGATTACTTCATTCCAAACGAAACCGAAGCCGCCGCCATAAGTGCTGGGATGCCGGTCGGCAATTTAGACGAAGCCAAAGCCTGTGCTCAGGCATTGGTTCGCGGCGGAATGCGGCGCGTCATCATCACGCTTGGCGCCAACGGAGCGGTTCTAGCCAGCGCTGACCGCGTCGACCACGTTCCCGCTTTTCCGGTGAACGCGGTCGACACCACAGGCGCGGGCGACGCATTCATTGGCAGCCTGGCATTCTCGCTGGCCAGCGGCTGCGATGAGTTCGAAGCCATCCGCCGCGCCAATCTGTATGCATCACTCTCCACGTTGCGGACAGGGGCCCAGAGTTCTTTTGTTACGCGCGAACAGTTCGAATCAGAGTGGGCGCGCCGGACGGCCCAGCCAACCGGCCCTACGCGACAGACCGGATAAAGCGAACGGGCAGCAAATAACCGCGCTGACCAGCTCTAGTGCTCCATTTTAAAGACTACCGGCTCAAAGCCGGTAGAATCCTTTGCGACTGAAAGTCGTGGGGTGCGGCTGAAGCCGCCTGAAGCGTGGTCCGGCTGAGAGCCGGCTCAAGGCTCGGTGGGCGCTGTAATCT
>JAABUQ010006438.1_pt1 | contig 17809 bp, 15 predicted proteins | sample 5560001 | NCBI WGS metagenome assembly JAABUQ01 (sample SAMN10711888, study PRJNA513371) | rock metagenome | isolation source: Antarctica rocks | place: Antarctica: Victoria Land, Finger Mt nord | collected 2015-12-18
GTCCTTGGAAAGAGCCTTGAGGATCTCGCTGTTCACGGGAGGTGATGAACCAATCCAACCCTCGCCCTGTCAAGCCGGACGTCCATGCCGCCTATGGTCAGGCAGCAGGAAGGGTGAGTAGTTACTGAGAGGGACTAGGAAGGTGTCAGTCGGCAAGGTCGCCTGACGTGCCCAATGCTCGACCTGTTGCCAGTCCGGTGCGGCGGGCCATGCGCCTTCGAGCTGCACATCCGTGGGAATCGCGTTGGCGCTGGCGATGTGATGCCGTGAAAGGACGCCACCGACAGCGGCATAGATAAGAATGAGCAAGCTTGCGATGCTCGCCAATGTGGAGGGATGCCGGCTGATGCGAAGAACCCGCGGGCGCAAGCGTGTTTCGAGACGCGCAAGTGGGCCGACAGTCTCGAACTGCAAACCGATCAGCGCCAGCATGGGCAGTATCCAGAAACCGGCCATTAGGCCGAACGCCATGCAAGCTGCTGCAAACACTCGTAACGGTTTGGCAGGATCGAGCAGGCGGACCGCCGCTGACGCGATGAAACACGCTGAAAGCAGCATGATCAGGCCATCGACTTGAGGATCAGCCGCGAGTGGGTAAAGCGATCCACCACCGCCCCACCCACAAACACCGCAAGCAAACCGAAGAACACCATCCAGTGCGCGGGCGAGGACCGTAGGCGCGAGATCGCCGCAGCCCCGGCGATTGTGGCTGCCACGAGCTGTATGATTGACCATGAACTGGAAGCGTCCAGAAAGAAGTGCTTGCCATAGTAAAGTCGCAGGTATGCCGGATAATCAAAATCCACAGCCTGATCCGCAATGATCGGCCGGAGCCAAATGGCGACGGGAAGGGCAAGCACCCCGAAGAGCAAACCCGCAAGGATGACGCGGATTGCTCGGTCCATAAAGCCGTGCGAGGGATCGCGTGCGATCAGGCTCGCCGTGGCCGTGATGCCGATCGGCGCAAGCATCCAGATGCCGACGAACGCATTCACGTCGAATGCCACGCCGCCTATCAGCGAGGCCGGCAGCAAGCAGTCCCGCAACAGGAACACGATCCCGAACAGTGCAAATGCCTGCGCCAGTTCACTATGCGTGAAGTAACGCATGATCATGCCGTCACCGCCGACCGGGCTGGTCCCATAAATAGCCTTGGCCACGACCAGCACCGCCACGGCTATGATCAGCCGTGCGTCGCGTTTGACGCCACATTCAAGCATGACAAGGATCAAAGCATAGAACGTCAGCACTCTGGTCGCGACGTGAAACGCGAAGAACCAACCCGCGACGTTCTCCTCGCTCGCCAATGCTGACATCAGCAGATAAACCGGCGATGCGAACGATCGCAACGATTGCATGAAGAGATCGTTTGCGAACTGAGGAAGGTCGTACAGGCGCAGCACGATTGCGATGTGGAATAGGTTATTGTTGATGGCGAAATCAAAGTTTTGGATGGCGATGGAACAAATCGCGGCGAAGCAGGCCAGCATCAACGGCGTCGCCAGCAACCAACCGCCTGCGGTCGCAACCCAGTACCGGTCCGCGCCGGCCGGTGTGCTCGAATGCGAGGGAAGCGCCATCTCCGTCTTGACCTTTTGCCGCGGTAGCGTCGCCAACGGTAACCCCGAGAATTCTCATAAAACGTAATGAAGCGGCATTGCAAGAAAATCGTCAACATAGTTTTTCATGAAGAACAAAATAGGGAACTCTGAAGTTGCAATCAGTGCAAAATGGAACAAAATGCTGCCACGAAGCCGCTGAGTTTCTAGCTGTCCAAAAACGACCGTCAGCTTGCAATCAGAAAGATCAGATCCGTTTGTTGCCCTGAATGCGCGCCTTGCTGGCCGGGCTTCACGTCAGCGGCGTTCGGAAGCGCGACGACATCGGCGATCTCCCCGCATTTGCCATGTGCGGCGGCTGTGGCAATGGTGGGTCAATCCCGGTTGACTTCAGACCAGCCTGCTCCTTGTAAATCCGTGGGCTTGCCACTGGCTTGCAAAGGTGCAAGCAACCCAGCGTGTTCACGTCCGAGGCACGTCATGACCTTCAAGAGCGGCCGGCACTTCCTGCAGATCCCGGGGCCGAGCAACGTGCCCGACCGCATCCTGCGCGCCATCGACCGGCCCACCATCGACCACCGCGGCCCCGAGTTCGGGCGGTTGGGCCGCGCCGTCCTGGCGGGCTGCGAGGCCGTGTTCGGCACGGCCGGCCCGGTCATCATCTTCCCGGCCTCCGGCACCGGCGCGTGGGAAGCGGCCATCGTCAACACGCTGGCCCGCGGCGACCGGGTGCTGATGTATGAAACCGGGCAGTTCGCCTCCCTGTGGCGCGCGATGGCCGGGCGGTTCGGGCTGCAGGTCGATTGGGTACCCGGCGACTGGCGGCGCGGCGTCGATCCCGCGGACGTGGAGGCCCGGCTGCGCGCCGACCCCGACCGCAGCATCCGCGCGGTGATGGTCGTGCACAACGAGACCTCGACCGGCGTCACCAGCCGCATCCCCGAAATCCGCGCCGCCATTGACCGGGCGGACCACCCGGCGCTGTTCATGGTGGACACCATCTCGTCGCTGGGTTCGATAGAGTACCAGCACGATGCCTGGGGCGTGGACGTGACGGTGGCCGGTTCGCAGAAGGGGCTGATGCTGCCGCCGGGCCTGAGCTTCAACGCGGTGTCCGACAAGGCGCTGGCGGCGGCGAAGGCGGGCGGGATGCCGCGCTCCTACTGGGATTGGCAGGAGATGCTGGCGCCGAACGCGACGGGCTACTTCCCCTACACGCCCAGCACCAACCTGCTGTACGGGCTGGAGGAGGCGCTCGCCATGCTGATGGAGGAGGGCCTGCCCAACGTGTTCGCCCGGCACGCCCGCCATGCCGCGGCGACGCGGGCGGCGGTGCAGGGCTGGGGCCTCGAGATCCTCTGCCAGGAGCCGCGCGAGTACTCCAGCATCCTGACCGCCGTGGTGATGCCGGACGGGCATGATGCCGACGCGCTGCGTCGGGTGATCCTGGACCAGTACGACATGTCGCTGGGCGCGGGGCTTGCGAAGCTGAAGGGCCGGGTGTTCCGGATCGGACACCTGGGCTATTTCAACGACCTGATGCTGCTGGGCACCCTGGGTGGGGTCGAGATGGGGCTGCATGCGGCCGGCGTGCCGCACCAGGCCGGCGGCGTGGCCCGGGCAATGGACGTGCTGGCGGGGCGCACGGAAGCGGCGCAGGCGGCAAGGGCGGCATAACTGGGTCCATCAAGAGACCCGATTTCGGAGGCGGCGACCATGGCGATCCGGCGCGTGAGCGCCAGCGGCAACGTCCTGTTGCTGCTGTGCGCCATGTATTTCATCACCTACATGGACCGGGTGAACGTCAGCACCGCGGCGGCGGCGTTCAAGTCGGAGCTGAACCTGAGCAACACGCAGCTCGGCCTGGCGTTCTCGGCCTTCGCCTATCCCTACCTGGCGTGCCAGGTAGTCGGCGGCTGGGTCAGCGACCGGTTCGGCGCGCGGCGGACGCTCACCGTGTGCGGGCTGATCTGGGCGGGGGCCACGGTCCTCACCGGCTTTGTCGGCGGATTGTGGTCGCTGATGCTGGCGCGGATGCTGCTGGGATTGGGGGAGGGCGCGACCTTCCCGACCGCGACCCGGGCCATGTCGTCCTGGCTGCCCGGCGGCAAGTCCGGCTGGGCGCAGGGCATCACCCACGCCGCCGCCCGCCTCGGCAACGCCATCACCCCGCCGTTTGTCTTTCTATTGATCTCCGTCGTGTCCTGGCGCGGCTCCTTCGTCGTCATGGGCTTGGTCAGCCTGGTGTGGGTCGCGGTCTGGGCGTGGTATTACCGCGACGACCCGCTGACGCACCCGGGGGTGGGGCCGGCGGACATCGCGACGCTGCCGCCGCCGCGCCCGGCCGCCGCGGCCCGGGCGCCCACGCCCTGGGGCGCGCTGCTCCGCCGCATGGCGCCGGTGACGTTCGTGTACTTCTGCTATGGCTGGACGCTCTGGACCTTCCTGACCTGGATGCCGCAGTTCATGCTGCACGCCTACAAGCTCGACCTGAAGGACTCGGCGCTGTTCGCGTCTCTGGTGTTCGCGGGCGGCGTGGTGGGCGACGCGCTCGGCGGCTGGGTCAGCGACGCGCTGCTCCGCCGGACCGGCAGCCTGATCCGGGCGCGGCGCGACCTGGTGATCGTGGGCATGGTCGGCTCCTTCGTCTGCTCGGCGCCCGTGCTGTTCGTCACCGACCCGGCGCTCGCGGCGCTGTCGCTCGGCGGCGCGTTCTTCTTTGCCGAACTGACCATCGGGCCGATGTGGGCGATCCCCATGGACATCGCGCCGGCGTACTCCGGCACGGCGAGCGGCCTGATGAACTCCGGATCGGCGCTGGCGGCCATCCTGTCGCCGCTGGTGTTCGGCGTGGTCATCGACGCGACGGGCGATTGGTCGCTGCCGTTCTACGGCACCATGGCGCTGCTGGTGGCCGGCACCGCCGCCGCGTTCTGGATGCGCCCGGACCGCACCTTCGCCGCCGAGGCCGCGGTGGCCTGGAAGGGAGCGCCCCGCGTTGCCTGACGACCTGCACCGCCGCACCACGCCGCCGGGCGACCCGCGCCTGGCCCAGCGCCTGCGCCGCGAGATCGAGGGCGAGGTGCTGTTCACCCGCGCCGACCGCGGGCGCTACGCCACCGACGCCTCGATCTACCAGGTCGAGCCGGTGGGTGTCGTGGTGCCGCGCACGGCGGCCGACGTGGCGGCGGCGCTGTCGATTGCGCGGGAGCACGGCGTGCCGGTGCTGCCCCGCGGCGGCGGCACCAGCCAGTGCGGGCAGACGGTGAACCGTGCGCTGGTGATCGACTGCACGAAGCACCTGCGCCGGGTGCTGGAGGTGGACGCCGACGCGCGGACGGCGTGGGTGGAGCCGGGCCTGGTGCTCGGGCACCTGAACGCCAGCCTCAAGCCGCATGGGCTGTTCTTCCCGGTGGACCCCAGCACGCATAGCCGCTGCACCTTGGGCGGCATGGCGGGCAACAACTCCTGCGGATCCAAGAGCATCCGCTACGGGCTGATGGCCGACAACGTGCTGGCCATCGACGCCCTGCTGGCGGACGGCACGCGGCACCGATTCGGCCCAATCTCAGATAATCTGGGGCCGGACAATTTGGGCGGGGACACGTCCCCGGGCATCGCCGCGCTGATCCAGCGGCTGCGCGCGCTGGGGGCGGAGGAGGCGGAGGAGATCGCGGCGCGCTTCCCGGCGCAGCTCCGCCGGGTCGGCGGCTACAACATCGAGGCGCTGACCCCTGCCGCGCGCCGGACCGGGCGGGAGAACCTGGCGCGGCTGTTGGTGGGATCGGAGGGCACGCTGGCGTTTTCCACGGCGCTGCAACTGACACTGCAGCCGGTCCTGCCGCGCAAGGTGCTGGGCGTGTGCCAATTCCCGACCTTCCGCGCCGCCATGGAGGCGTCCCGGCACCTGGTCGCGTTAGGGCCGGAGGCGGTGGAGCTGGTGGACCGCACCATGATCGACCTCGGCCGCAGCATCCCGATCTACCGCGCCACCATCGACAAGATGGTGCGCGGCGAGCCGGACAGCCTGCTGATCGTCGAGTTCCACGGCGACGCCGACGAAGCGCTGCTCCGCAAGCTCGACGATCTGGACGCCGCCATGGCCGACCTCGGCTGGCCCGGCGCCGTCGTCCGCGCCGCCGACCCCGCGTTCCAGGCCGGCATCGCCGAGGTGCGGGAGGCCGGGCTGAACATCATGATGTCGATGAAGGGCGACGGAAAGCCCGTGTCTTTCATCGAGGACTGCGCGGTGGCGCTCTCCGACCTCGCGGACTACACCGAACGGCTCAACGACGTGTTCGCGCGGCACGGCACCAAGGGCACCTGGTATGCCCACGCCAGCGTCGGCTGCCTGCACGTGCGCCCGGTGCTGAACATGAAGGATCCGGCCGACGTGTCCACCATGCGCGCCGTGGCCGAGGAATGCTTCGCCCTGGTGCGCGAGTACAAGGGATCGCATAGCGGCGAGCACGGCGACGGCATCGTGCGGAGCGAGTTCCACGAAGAGATGTTCGGCCCCCGCATCGTCCGCGCGTTCGAGGCGGTGAAGGACGCCTTCGACCCGGCGGCCCTCCTGAACCCCGGCCGCGTGGTGCGTGCGCCGCGCATGGACGACCGCAGCCTGTTCCGCTACCCGCCGGGCTACGCGGCGGCGCCGGGTTTCTCCCCGCAGCTTGACTGGTCGGAGCATCCGGGGCCGCTCGGCGGGATGCTGGCGGCGGTGGAGATGTGCAACAACAACGGCGCCTGCCGCAAGTTCGACGCTGGCTCCATGTGCCCGAGCTACCGGGTGACGCGGGACGAGGCGCACCTGACGCGCGGCCGGGCCAACACGCTGCGGCTGGCGTTGACGGGGCAGCTTGGGCCGGATGCGATGGCAGGCGGCGACGTGGCGGACGCCCTGGCGCTGTGCGTGTCCTGCAAGGCGTGCCGGCGGGAGTGCCCGACCGGCGTCGATATGGCGAAGATGAAGGTCGAGGCGTTGGCCGCCCGCGCCGCACGACACGGCGTCGGCCGGCGGGCGCGGCTGGTGGCGGAGCTGCCGCGCTACGCCCGCGTGGCCGCGGCGTTCGCGCCGCTGGCCAACCTGCGCAACCGGGTGCCAGCGCTGCGCCGGGCGTCGGAATGGCTGCTGGGCCTGTCCGCCACCCGCTCCTTGCCGGCCTGGAGCCGCACGCCGTTCCGCGATGCGGAGGCCGTGGCCGCCCCGGCGCCGCGTGGCGACGTGCTGCTGCTGGCCGACACCTTCAACCGCTATTTCGAGCCGGAGAACCTCCGTGCCGCCATCCGCGTGCTGGCCGCGGCAGGATATCGCGCCGTCTTGCCGGCGCACTCCGGCCGCCCGCTGTGCTGCGGCCGGACCTACCTTTCCGCCGGAATGGTCGAGCAGGCCCGTGCGGAAGCGCGGCGCACGATGGCGACACTCGCGGGGCCGCTGCCCGTGGTGGGGCTGGAGCCGTCCTGCCTGCTCACCCTGCGCGACGAGTTCGCTTCCCTGCTGCCCGGCCCGGACGCCGCTGCGCTGTCTGCCCGCGCCGTGCTGCTGAGCGAGTTCCTGGCCCGCGAGGGCGTGCACCTGCCGCTCCGCGCGCGGCCGGGACGGGCGCACGTGCATGGCCACTGCCACCAGAAATCGTTCGGCGCCTTTCCCGACGCGCTCGCGGCGCTGCGGCAGGTGCCCGGCTTGGACGTGCAGCCGATCACGTCGTCTTGCTGCGGCATGGCGGGGGCGTTCGGCTATCAGGCGGAAACCCAGGACGCCTCGGCCGCGATGGCGGAGGCCGGGCTGCTGCCGGCGGTGCGGGCGGCCGGGACGGGGGACCGGATCGTCGCGGACGGCACCTCCTGCCGGCACCAGATCGCCGACTTGTCGGGACGCCGGGCTGTGCATTCCGTGGTGGTGCTGGACGAGGCGCTGGGAGGGGGCCGGTAGCAGCAGATTGTTCCCGCTGCATCCGACCCAAGCCGAAAACGATCAGGGATCAGCAAGCAAAGGAGAGAAGCGATGGACATCAAGCGGGCGGGGTCCCAGCCTTCCGGCAAGGGGCCTGCGGAGTATTTTACCGGAACGGTGCGGATCGACCCGCTGTTCGGCCCACCCGATCCGGCCCGCGCCGTGGGCGCGTTGGTCACTTTCGAACCGGGCGCGCGGACGGCCTGGCACACGCACCCGCTCGGCCAAACGCTCATCGTCACGGCCGGCTGCGGCTGGGTGCAGCGGGAGCGCGGGCCGACCGAGGAGATCCGGCCCGGCGACGTGGTCTGGTTCCCGCCTGGCGAGAAGCACTGGCATGGCGCCACGCCGACCACGGCCATGAGCCATATCGCCATTCAGGAGAAGCTCAACGGCTCGCCCGTGGACTGGATGGAACAGGTCAGCGAGGAGCAATATCGGGCGTGACGCCATGGCGCACGAATCCAAGGCCACGATCTACGCCGCCCTCGCCGGCAACCTGGCCATCGCGCTCACCAAGATCGGTGCCGCGGCCTGGACCGGCAGCGCCGCCATGCTGAGCGAGGCCATCCATTCCTCGGTGGACACCGGCAACCAGGTGCTGATGCTGTACGGCCTGCGCCGCTCCGCCCGGCCCGCGACGCCCGCGCACCCGTTCGGCTACGGGCTGGAGCTGTACTTCTGGACCTTCGTGGTGGCGATCTTGATCTTCGGCCTGGGCGCCGGGGTGTCGATCCTTGAGGGGATCGACAAGATCCGCACCCCGCACGCGGTCGGCAACACCCTCGTCAACTACGTCGTCCTCGGCCTGTCCTTCCTGTTCGAGGGGGCGAGCTGGCTGGTGGCGTTCCGCACCTTCCGCGCCGGGAACCGGTCCGCCGGGCTGCTGGAAGCGGTGCAGCGCAGCAAGGACCCGACCGTGTTCACCGTCCTCCTGGAGGACAGCGCCGCGCTTGTCGGCCTATTGATCGCAGGCTGTGGCCTAGCCTGCGCGGAAATCTTTCAGCTTCCCCGCCTGGACGGCGTCGCCAGCGTGCTGATCGGCCTGGTGCTGGCGGGCGTCGCCGGGTTCCTGGCCGCCGAGTGCAAGGGCCTGATGCTGGGAGAGGCCGCCGATCCGGCCGTGCGCGAGGGCCTGCGCGGCATCGTGGCCCGCAGCCCCGGCGTGCGCGGCGTGAACGAGGTGCTGACCATGCACTTCGGCCCGCGCGACGTGCTGGCCGCGATCAGCCTTGACTTCGACGACGCCATGCCGGCCAAGGCGGCGGAGCGGGCCACGAGCAGCATCGAGCGCGAGATCAAGGCAGCGTTCCCCCAGGTGCGCCGGATCTTTGTCGAGGTGCAGAGCCGCGCCGCCCACTTGCAGGCGCAGCAGGAAACCGCGCCCTTGGGCGAAGCCTAACCTCCCGCTACCGGCCCGGCCGTGAGCACGGGTTGCGCTGCGCCGCCTGCCGCAGGCCCGGCGGCAGGGCGGCGGTCGCGTCGCTGGACGCAAGCTGGGCGCGGCCGGCCGCCGACCACCGGGCGGGCCGCACGCTCGGGTCGGCAAGGCTGCCGCTGATCCGCACCGGGATGTCGAGCGCGAAGGCGCCCGTGGACTGGGCCTCGCTGCCGATGGTCACGTCGATCCGGCGGCGGTACAGGTCGAAGGTCCCGTTGCCGGCAACCGTGCCCTCCGTCGCCCGGACCCGCAACGGCGCCACCGTTCCGGCCCCACCCCGCATGGTGAGCACGCCCAACAGGCACGACACCGGGGTCATGCCGCGCGCCCGGCGGAACAGCAGGCGCACGTCGGTCGATGCCATCTCGACCACCTCGCGGGCGATGCTGCCGCCGGTCATCGCGACCACCGCGGACACGTTCGCGGCGCGGATCGCGGCGTTCAGCGTCGCCCCGTCCGACTGCGCTGCCGCCTGCATTTCCAGCCGGCCCAGCAGCGGCACCGGCCCGCTGCCCAGCAGGCGCCGCAGCGTCTGCACGTCGGCGTTGGCCACCGACGCGCCGAGCGACACGCGCCCGCCCTGGTCCGCCGCCTCCACGGCGCCGAACGCCGTGGCCCGCGCGCCGGCATAGGTCATCGACAGGTCCGAAACAGCGAGGCGCCCGGGCGTCAGCGCCGCCGCCAGGCGCGCATCCGTGGCCGTGACGCCGCCATACCCGGCCTGCCGCGCGGCCAAGCGGACGGCGAGCAGGGTGTCGGGCGAACGGCCGATGGAGAGCGGCATGTCCGTGTCGGGCCGGCCCCCGCCGCGGCCCGCGCCCAGCAGCTTGTCGAGGTCGAGCCGGTCAAACGTGGCCTCGACCGAAACATCGTCCGGCCGCCCGTTCCCACCCTCCTGCAGGCGCAGCGTCGCGTCGCTGACCGCGCCGTTGTTCAGCGCCCCGGCCGCCTTTGTCAGGAGCCAAAGGTCCCCCTCATGCTCGAACGGGCCGGACAGGCTGAGCGCCGCGTCGATGCCGCTGCTGACGCCCGCGATGGCGAGCAGCGGCCCGGGCGTCGGCGCCGAGAGCGACAGCACGCCCCGGGCGCCGTCAACGTCGAACGGCGCCGTCATCGTGCCGTTGAAATCGAGCGTGGTGTCGTCCGAGGCGAAATGCAGCGCCGTCCCGTACGGCACGGACGCACCGCGCAGCACGGCGATGGGCTGCAGCTCGGCCTTCAACTGGATGGGCGCGCCGTGGTAGGCGCCGCCCACCGCCAACTGCACCGGCTGCTCGGCGGAAGCGGTGCGGATCGTGGCGTCGTCCAGCTTGGTAATGAGCGCGGTGCCGCCAGAGGTGCGGAACACGACCTCGCTGCGGCGCACCTGCGCGTCCAGCAGCGTCGGGAACCAGCTCCGGTCGGGCGGGCCGGGGTGCGGCGTCTCGGGGTTTGGCGTCTCTGGGCCGAAGCGCCAGTTCTTGGTCCGGTCCGCCAGGCGCTCCAGCAGAACCGACAGCCCGTCGATGCGGAGCGTGCGGACGACCGCCGGGCCGTGCAGCAGGGACAGGGCATCGACCTCCGCCGTCAGCCGGTCCAGCGTCGCAATGGTAGGCCGGGTGCCGCCCGGCAGGTTGTCGATCCGCAGGTCTTGCAGATCGACCGCAATCCAGCGCCCCGGCGTCACATGCAGCGCGCCGACCGCCACCGCCCGGCCACCAAGCGCGGCGCTGGCCCGGCGGGCCGCCCAGGGTCCCAGGTCCACCCGCCCGACGAGGAAGAACGCCGCCACGCCAGCCGCCGCCAGCAGCGCAACCACACCGAGAGCAATTACGGCAAGTCTTTTCATGCCGCCACCAACGTTTCAGGAACCGGACCGGACAGTTTCTATATGCCGAGATACGCCTTCCGCACCCCGGCGTCCGCGGCGATGTCCCGCGCCGGCCCTTCCAGCACGATGCGCCCGGTTTGCAGCACATACGCGCGGTCGGCCAACGCCAACGCCTCCGCCAGCCGCTGCTCGACCAGGAGAATGGTTGTGCCGAGGCCGCGGATGCGGCCCACCGCGGCCAGGATGTCGTCTACAAGCCTCGGCGCGATGCCCTGGCTCGGCTCGTCGAGCATCAGCAGGCGCGGCTGGGTCATCAGCGCGCGGCCGATGGCCAGCATCTGCTGCTCGCCGCCCGACAGCGTCTCCGCCCGCTGCGCCAGGCGTTCCTCCAAGCGGGGGAACAGGCTGAACACCAGGTCGAGCGGCTTGAAGCGGTCCGGCTCGCCACGGCGGGCGTAGGCGCCGAGGCGCAGATTGTCCTCGACCGACAAGCGCGGGAACAGGCGGCGGCCTTCCGGCACCAGACCGACGCCGCGCCGGGCGATCAGATGCGGGGCGACGCGGGCGAGGCTTTGGCCGTCGAAGCTGATGGCGCCCTCCGTCGCCACCTGCCCGGCGACCGCGCGCAGCAGGGTGCTCTTGCCGGCGCCGTTCGCGCCCACCACGGCGACGATCTCGCCCTTTGCCACCGAAAGGCTCACGCCCTGCAGCGCGCGCAGCCCGCGGTAGCTCGCCGACACCCCGTCCAGCCGGAGCAGCGGCCCAGGCGGCATAGTTTCAGGCGGCATACTTGTCGCCGAGATAGGCGCGGATCACGTCGGGGTGGCGCACCACCTCCGCTGGCGACCCCTGCATCAGCACGCGGCCCAGGTTCAGCACCACGGCGCGGTCCACCAGCGGCAGCAAGACCTCCATGACGTGCTCCACCATCACCACCGTCACCCCCTGGTCGCGCACGGCGCGGATCAGTGAAACGCCGCCAGCGGCCTCCGTGGGCGTGAGGCCGGTCAGCATCTCGTCCAGCAGCAGCAGGCGCGGCCGGGTGGCAAGGGCACGGGCGATCTCAAGCCGGCGCTTCTCGGGCGGGGTCAACTGGTGCGCCGGCGCGTCCGCCCGCCCGGCCAGCCCGGCGAAGTCCAGCACGTCCTGCGCCGCCCGCATCGCCTCGCGCGGGCGGGCGCCGCGGGCGAACGCGCCGACCATGACATTTTCCAACACGGTCATGCCGTCGAAGCTCCGCACCACCTGGAAGGTGCGGGCCACCCCGGCGCGGGCGCAGGCGACCGGGCCCCGTCCGCTGATCGCAGCGCCGTCCAGCAGCACCTCGCCCCGGTCCGGGCTGACCTCGCCGGAGATCACGTTGAACAGGCTGGTCTTGCCCGCGCCGTTCGGGCCGATCAGCCCCAGGATCTCGCCCGGCGCCACGTCGAAGCTGATGTCGACGTTGGCCGCGACGCCGCCAAACGCCTTGGAAACGCCACGGACGCTCAGGAGCGGAATCACCCGCGCGCCGCTCCGAGCCGTCGCGCGACCGCGGCCTCGTAGCGGTCCAGCGCCGGGTCCGGGATGCCCCAGCCGCGCAGCGCGTCGGCGGTCTGCATCAGGTAGCCCGCCGCCGTGCCGCCCGGGCCGACGCCCGCTGCCAGCAGGTCAACGGCCTCGGACTCCGGCACCGCGCCGGCGTAAAGCGGATGCCGTGGGTCGGCGACGAACGTGACCGCGGCGACCGGACCGGCCTCCGTTGCCACATCGACCCACTCGGCGGTGTAGTAGCCGCCGGCCATCTCCTGCCTCCAAACGGTCCAGAGCGCCTCCTGCGCCGCGTCCTCCGCCAGGTGGAAGGCGACGCCCCCGCAGGCGCCCGGCTGCCGGTCCAGCCCGAGGGTCAAGGCGGGCTGCTCCACCGTGCCGCGGTTGCGGTTGTCCCAAATGCAGTAGCGGCGCACCAGCCCGTCCACCGTGCCGGCCCGGGCCAAGTCACACGCGAACCCGTCCTCCCAGATCAGCGCTCCGTAGGCGAACACCCAGATTCCGTCCGCCGCCTGCCGACCGTCAAGCACGCGCCCCATGCCCCGGCGCAGCTCCGTTTCCGGCACGGCCGCGGGCTGCGCGCCGGCGGCCACGGTGAGCGGCAGGCGGGCCTCGATGAGGGCACGGGTCAGGATTGTCATGATGCCGGGAGACTTGGGGGGCGCGACGAACTTTGGAAGGCGCGGCGGGGTCCGGTGCCGGCCTCAGCGCCGGCCGCGCGACCGATTCGTGGCCAGCTCCTCGGGCGTGAGCTGGAAGCCGACCTCGATCCGGTAGGCCGCCGCGGTCTTGTTCGCCTTCACCGGCAGCCGCAGCTCCACGTCGTCGCCCGCAAGGCGCAGCCGGTCGGCGTTCGGCGGGAACTCGGCGCGGAGCGGGAACACCTGCTTGTCCAGGATGCTCTCGCCGTCCAGCACGGCGACGAAATAGGCAAGCTGCGCCTGGCGCCCGGGGGCGGCCGGGCCGCGCGTCAGCTCGATGCCGACCTGGACGGTCGTTACGACCGTGTCCGCGCCGTCCCGCTTGCAGTTGCCGTTGAGCCCGGTGATGCGGCCTTCCAGCTCGGAATCGACCAGGTCGCGCTGGCTGCCGCGAAAGCGGGACAGGTCAGCGGCGTCGCGGACGATGGCGGCGCCGGGGCAGGCGGGGGCGAAGGCGTCCTGGGTGCCGTCGCCGCAGCCGGCCAGGACCAGCAGGGCGGCTGCACCCAGAAGGCGCATGGTCAGCCAGGCGGGAAAACGCATTTCAGGCATCCAGATCTCCGGCTTGCGCCCCGCTCGTCAGCGGGGCCATGCGACACCAGTTGTAGCGCAATGCGTGCGGCGGCATAGTGCGCCGCGCCTGCCAGCCGGATTCCCATGCCCCAAAGCCAAGCCGTCCAGCAAGCCTTGTCCCCCCAGCCGCGGCCCGACCTGCTGGTCGTGCTGGCCGGCCCGCGCGGATTCTGCGCCGGGGTGGACCGCGCCATCCGCGTGGTGGAGGAGGCGATCCGCCGCTACGGCGCTCCCGTCTATGTGCGCCATGAGATCGTGCACAACCGCACCGTCGTCGAGACCCTGGAAGCGCAGGGCGCCGTGTTCGTGGAGGAGCTGGACGAGGTTCCCGCCGACGCCCACGTGGTGTTCAGCGCCCACGGCGTGCCGAAATCCGTGCCGGCGGAGGCGCAGCGCCGCAACCTGTCCTACTTCGACGCCACCTGCCCGCTGGTCAGCAAGGTGCACCGGGAGGCCGAGCGCCACCACGCCGGCGGCGGCCCCAACGCCCGCCACATCCTGATGATCGGCCACGCCGGCCATCCGGAGGTCGTCGGCACCATGGGCCAGTTGCCGCCCGGCAGCGTCACCCTGGTGCAGGACACCGCCGACGCCGAGATGGTGACGCCCGCGGACCCCGTGCGCCTCGCCTTCATCACGCAGACCACCCTGTCGGTCGATGACACGGCCGACATCGTGGCGACGCTCCGCCGCCGGTTCCCCGCCATCGAGGGACCGAAGCACGAGGACATCTGCTACGCCACCACGAACCGCCAGGCGGCGGTGAAGGCCATCGCGCCGCAATGCGACCTGGTCGTGGTGATCGGCAGCCCCAACAGCAGCAACTCCCTGCGCCTGCGCGAGGTGGCGGAGCGCGGGGGTGCCGCGCGGGCGATCCTGCTGCCGCGGGCGGACCAGCTCGACTGGTCGGCGCTGGAAGGGGTGCGGACGCTCGGCATCACCGCCGGGGCGTCGGCGCCGGAAAGCCTGGTGCAGGAGTTGCTCGGCCGCCTCGGCGAGCGCTACGCGCTGCGGATCGAGGAGCGGCAGGTGACGCTGGAGGACGTGGTGTTCAAGCTGCCAGCCCCGCTCTGCTGATGTTCTGCTAGGTGGCGGTCTACACCGATGTGACGGACGAGGCGCTGGCGGCCTTCCTGTCCGGCTACGGTCTGGGCACCGCCGTCGCCTTCCGCGGCATCGCGGAAGGGGTGGAGAACAGCAACTTCCAGCTCCGCACCACCGCGGGCGACTTCATCCTGACCCTTTACGAGAAGCGGGTGGACCCGGCCGAGCTGCCCTGGTTCCTCGGCCTGATGGAGCACCTGGCCTCTCGCGGCATCACCTGCCCGCAGCCGGTGCGCGGGCGGGACGGGGAGGCGCTGCGGCAGTTGGCCGGCCGCCCGGCCTGCATCACCACGTTCCTGCCCGGCGTCTGGCCCCGGCGCGTCCGGCCCGAGCACTGCGCGCCCGTTGGCCATGCGCTGGCCGGGCTGCACCGGGCCGGCGCGGACTACGCCCCGGCCCGCCCCAATGGGCTGGGTCCGGCAAGCTGGGCGCCGCTGCTGGCGCGCAGCGGCGGGCGCGCGGACGAGATCCAGGCTGGCCTGGACGCGGAGCTGACGGCGGCGCTGGACCGCATCGCCGGCGCCTGGCCCGGCCAGTTGCCCCGCGGGCACATCCACGCCGACCTGTTCCCGGACAACGTGTTCTTCCTGGACGGCCGGCTGTCGGGGCTGATCGACTTCTACTTCGCCGCGACGGATCTGCTGGCCTATGACCTCGCGGTCTGCCTGAACGCCTGGTGCTTCGAGCCGGACTACAGCTTCAACGTCACCCGCGCCCGCGCCATGCTGGCCGCCTATGACCGGGTCCGCCCGCTGCTGCCGGAGGAGCGCGCGGCCCTGCCGGTGCTGTGCCAGGGTGCCGCGCTCCGCTTTCTGCTGACCCGGCTGTACGACTGGCTGCACACGCCGCAGGGCGCGCTGGTGACGCGCAAGGACCCGGTCGAGTACCTGCGCCGCCTCCGCTTCCACCTCGCCGCGCGGAACGAGCACGCCTATGGAATCTGACGATCCGCCTGTGACGGTCGAGATCTGGACCGACGGCGGCTGCAAGCCGAACCCCGGCCCCGGCGGCTGGGCGGCCATCCTGCGCTTCGGGGCCCATGAGCGGGAACTGCAGGGCGCCGACCCCGCCACCACCAACAACCGCATGGAACTCACCGCCGCCGCCGCCGCGCTGGAGGCGCTGACCCGGCCCTGCCGCGTGGTGCTGCACACCGACAGCGAGTACGTGCGCAACGGCATCACCCGCTGGAGCACCGGCTGGGTGCGCCGCAACTGGCGCAACGCCTCCGGCGACCCCGTCGCCAACATGGCGCTGTGGCGCCGCCTGCTGGACGCCGCCAAGCCGCACACGGTGGAATGGCGCTGGGTACGCGGCCATTCCGGCGACGCGATGAACGAACGCGCGGACGTGCTGGCGACGGCGGCGCGGCAGGGCTTGGGCGGGTGACGGCTGTCGGTCCCACCAATGATGGCATTCACGCCATTCGAGGTGGCACTCGCAAGTCACTACTTCCAGCAAGCGCGTCACAGCGTTCCAGATCGCATGCAGTTTGCTGCCGTGCCCTCTGGAAATCTCCTTGGATTGCAAGAGGCACAATGTGGCGTTGGTCTGGCCATCAACAGGCTGCCAATCTTCTGCCGCCGACAGCCACTCACGGCTGCGGGACGTCGAAGGCCATCACGGCCACACTCATCTCCCGGTTGGGATCGTCGCGCTGGCCGAAGGTGAACCGCCACTGTGTTTCCGAAGGCTGGCCAAGAAGCTTCTTGCAGTTCGGGTGGGCTTGAACAGTGGACTTGATCTGCTCAAGGACCCTCGTGAAATCCTTATTCCTGTTGAAGAGCAGGATGGCGGCTTTGGTGTCGCGCCAACTTATGTAGCCAGGCAACTGGTTGATTGTCTCCGTGAGGACCTTCGGCCCGCCCCAGAACTTGGGGGTCCGGTAGCAGCGGAACCGAAACTGCATTTCAGCTCTCGTTGTCAATGTTCTGCGGGTCGCGCAACGGCCTGAGTTCGCCGCGGGCGATTTGGTCGGGCAAGATGAAGGCGTAGCGGCCGAGCATGTTGATGTGCTCGAAGCCGAGTGGCGAGAGTCTGGCTACGTCCTCGTCCCGCACGTCGAAGCCCTCGGCCCGGAGCTGATTGAGCGCCGCGTCCATGTAGATCGTGTTCCACAGCACGATGACGTTCACCACCAGGCCCAAGGCACCGAGTTGGTCCTCCTGACCCTCGCGGTAGCGCTGGCGCAGTTCGCCCCGCTTGCCGTGGAACACTGTGCGGGCCAGCTGGTGGCGGCCCTCACCGCGGTTGAGCTGCACCAGGATGCGTCGGCGATAGGCCTCGTCGTCAATGAAGCGGAGTAAATAGAGGGTCTTTATAAGCCGGCCCAACTCCTCCAGCGCGCGGGCCAGTTTGGTCGGGCGGTCCTTGGTTTGCAGGGTGCGGATCAGGCCCGCGGCCTGCACGGTGCCGAGCTTGAGCGAGCCGGCCAGGCGCAGCAGGTCCTCCCAATGCTGGATGATAAGTTTGATGTTGATGCGCTGCGCAGCCAGGCCGTCCAGCGCGCCGTAATCGGCCTTGCCGTCCACGCGCCAGAACCGCGTGCCGCCGATGTCGGCCAGGCGCGGGCTGAACTGATAGCCGAGCAGGTGAAAAATCCCGAAGATCGTGTCGGTGTAAGCGCCCGTGTCCGACATGATCTCGGTCGGCTGCAGCTCCGTCTGCTGCTCCAGCACGACGGAGAGCAGGGTCAGGCTGTCCCGCAGGGTGCCGGGCACGGTGATGCCGTTCAGGCCGGTGAACTGGTCAGACACCAGGTTGTAGAACGTGACCCCGCGCTCATGCCCGTAGTAGCGCGGGTTCGGCCCGGAGTGGATGGTGCGGACCGGCACGACGAAGCGTAGGCCGTCGGCGGAGGCCACGTCGCCGCCACCCCAAGCATGGGCAAGCGAGATGCGGTTCTGGGCAGCGACCAGGGCGGCGTTGGCCCGGGTCAGGGTCTCGGCACGGACGTAGTTCTGCCGGACCCAGCTCAGCCGCGAGCGGCGCAGCGCTGGCGTGTCACGCCAGATCAGCGGCTCGAACCCGGTGTTGCAGGCTTCGGCCAACAGCACGGCGCAGATGCTGGTCGCAACATTGCCGGCGCGTGCGCCGCCCTCGCTGGCGTGGGTGAACTTGCCAGCAAAGCCGGTGCGG
>JAABUQ010006439.1_pt1 | contig 17808 bp, 15 predicted proteins | sample 5560001 | NCBI WGS metagenome assembly JAABUQ01 (sample SAMN10711888, study PRJNA513371) | rock metagenome | isolation source: Antarctica rocks | place: Antarctica: Victoria Land, Finger Mt nord | collected 2015-12-18
CCCCTGTCAGGGTCCCAGGACAGGACTTCCACCTCCGATCTCAAACGTCATGCCCAGCACACCGCCACTGCGCCTCGCCCTACGGGCTCGGCTCCGCGGCGCTCAGCGCGACACCAACCTGTACACCCATACCTGTCAAGCGGCCACATGGGTCCTCGACATGAGGGCTTCGGGGATAGCGGAGTCGACGGTGCTGAGGGGGTTGGCGGATCTGGACTCGGGGGAGCGCCCGGCGCCGGGGAAGGTGCGTCGTCATCCGGGGCGGGCGCCGATTCTGAAGCGCGAGCCGGGCTTGGAGGAGGCTCTGGAGCGGCTTGTTGATCCGGTCACGCGTGGGGATCCGGAGTCGCCGTTGCGCTGGACTTCGAAGAGCGCCGCGAAGCTGGCTGGGGCGCTGCGGGAGATGGGCCACGATGTGGTAGATCGCACGGTGTTGCGGTTGCTGAAGGCCAAGGGCTACAGCCTGCAGGCGAACAAGAAGACGCGGGAGGGAACCCAGCATCCCGATCGCGATGCGCAGTTTGAGCACATCAACAAGACCGTCAAAGACGCGATCGCCGCCGGTGAGCCGGTGATCAGCGTGGACACCAAGAAACGGGAGCTGATCGGCGATTTCAAGGCGGTTGGTCGGGAGTTCGAGCCCAAAGGACGGCCGGTCGAGGTCCGCGGTCACGACTTCCGCGACGATGAGCTCGGCCACGCGATTCCCTATGGCGTCTATGACCTGATCGCCGATGAGGGCTGGGTCAGCGTGGGCATCACCAAGGACACCGCGCAGTTCGCTGTCAACACGATCATCAGCTGGTGGGAGCACCTCGGCTCCGAGCGTTACCCAAACGCCACAACCCTGACGATCACTGCTGACTCCGGCGGATCCAACAGCCCGCGCACCCGGCTCTGGCGCCACGAGGTTCAACGCCTCGCCGACGTCACCGGCCTGAAGGTCAAAGTCTGCCACTTCCCGCCCGGAACCAGCAAGTGGAACAAGATTGAGCACCGGATGTTCAGCTTCGTGAGCCTCAACGCCCGCGGCAAGCCGCTGGAGAGCCTCGAGGTCATCATCAACCTGATCGCTCAGACCACGACCACCACCGGACTGAAGATCTACGCCCAGCTCGACGACCGCACCTACCAGACCGGACTCGAGGTCACCGACGCCCAACTAGCCGCTGTGAACATCACCAGACACGCATTCCACGGCGAATGGAACTACACCACCACCCCTTCACACACTAAGTCGTGAGCCCTTAGCGGGCCTGTGGAGGGCCGACGGGACGAGTTGCGACAGCGCCATCGAGCGGTTGGTCGATACTTATGCTCTGCCGGACTGCGAGAAGCGTGCCGCATTGGGCCGCTTGCTCGGTCCGTTCGTCGTAGCAATCGCGGTGGCACGACGGCGGCGTTAGCTCCTCAGCGGTCCTGGGGGCGCTGCAAACGACCGAGCCGACCCGACCAAGTGTCGGGTCGCCGGTGAAGCAGCAGCGCCGACGGCGCGCGGGATCACTAGCGCTTCGGACGAGCAGCGTAAGCGGGCCGCGCGGCGGCAGGAGCCGGGCAATGCGTGTGTGCTGCATGGGCAGCGCGGCGGCTCGGGCACAGGGCCTGCCGGGGCTGCGTACGAGCTCGGCCCTGGCCGAGCGAGGGCCTCACGAACGCTATGAAACGGTAGTGCAGCGACAGTAACCAAGCGCCCAGGCCCGAGCGGGCCGAGCGGCGGTCGAAGCTGCGCCGAGGGCTCGACCGGGCTGGGACCGGGCCATGCGGGCGGGGGGAGGGGTAGTACACGTGTCGCGCAGAATCGCGGGTGCGTCGGGCTCGCCGAGCAAAAGGCGCCCGAGCGCGCTCGTGTCGACATCATCGGCCTCTTCGAGCAACGCGTCGCCAGTCGCCGCTCCTGACCGGGATTGCCCTTCTGCCCGTTGACGGGAGCCTGCTCGCCGTTGCCGAGACGCTGGCGCGACCCAGCGTCGGCGCGCTCGCTGCCATCCATCTCGCCACAGCGCTGCGGTTGGCCAGCGCCGGGCGGCTGGACACGCTGATGACCTACGACTCGCAGCTCGCCGACGGGGCGCGACATCACGGTCAGTGTCCGGTCCGCGGCCTGACCGGAAAGCTCGCTGCTCGCGGTCGTCCAAAGCGTGGGACAGGGGGTGAGCGCAAGATCGTTGCCGGCCGTTCCGTCCGACATGCGAACTAGTGTTCGTGTCATGGAGCGGGAGAACCTAGGGACCGACAAGCACGCCGCCCGCGGTGCGCTGGACCGTAGCCTGCTCCTGGCGCTGGTCGCTCACGACCTCACAGTGCGTCAGATCGCCGAACGCGTGGATCGCAGCCCCACGACGGTACGGCACTGGCTGAAGATCCATGGACTGGCGACAAGCCGGCGAGCGCGGCGGCGGGTCGACCCCGACGCGCCAGCTCGGATGCCCGGCGTCTGCCCGAGGCACGGCGACGTCGAATTCGTTCGTGAAGCGCCAGGTCGGAGTCATCGCTGCGTCGTCTGCCGCGTCGAGCGCGTGTCAGAGGCCCGCCGACGCCGTAAGCGCCTGCTGGTCGAAGAAGCTGGGGGAGCCTGCGTCCTGTGCGGCTATTCACGCTGCGTCGCCGCCCTTCACTTCCACCATCTCGATCCGACGGACAAGCGATTTGGCTTCGGCAATCGGGGCCTGGCGCGATCCGTCACGACGATGAGACAGGAGGCTGAGAAGTGCGTGCTCCTTGTGCTCTAATTGCCACGCCGAAGTGGAGCATGGGGTGACCGTCCTCCATCACACCACAATCCGGGGTGGCCGACAGGCAAGGCGACGCACTGTTAATGCGTATCATGTGGGTTCGAATCCCACCCCCGGAGCTGAGCATCCAGGCGCCGTCACCGCGCACGAGGTCACCGAGCAGTAGCGTGCGACCCAGCAGCTCCCCCCGCCGCCTCCACCAGCGCCGCGGCGCGCTCGACCGGCCGGTGCGCCGCCGCCCACCGAGCCATCTCGCCCGCCCGGGCCGCCAGGCGCGGGTCGCCCAGTGCCTGGCGCACGGCCAGGCGCAACGTCCTCGGTCCGAGCAGCCGCCACGGCAGCCGAACCCCCGCCCCGGACCACGCGGCGCGCGCGGCGTTCTCGTTCATGTCGCCCGCGGCGGGCACCACGACGACCGGGCAGCCGCAGGTCAGCGCGCGGGCCATCGTCCCGTGGCCGCCGTGGCACACCACGAGGTCGCAGCGGGGCATGGTCTGCGCGTAGGACAGCCAGTCGACGAGGCGCACGTTGTCGGCCACGGGCAGCGGCGCGGGCATTGGCCCGCGGTTCAGCGCGGCGATCACCCGCACCGGCTCGCCGGCCAGCCCGGTCACGGCCGCGCGCAGCAGTCGGTGGGTCGGATCCTGCGAAGTCGAGGGGGCGATGAGCACGACGGGCCCCTCGCCCGGCGGCGGCGAGACCGCGGAGGCCGGGGGCTCCCAGCCCAGCGGTCCCACGACGTGCACCGCCTCGGGCCACTCCCGCGGGTACTCGAGCTGGGGGAGGGTGGCGACCAGGGCCAGCCGGCGGCTGATCCCCGCGTGCAGGTGCGCCACCGGCCCCAGCCCCAGGCGCCTACGCGTCTCGTTGAGCTCGGCGCGACCGCGCCGGTAGCCCCCCTCGGCCCGCTTGCCCAAGCCGTTGAACACCGCCCGGCCCACCGCCGTCCGGGGCAACCGCGCGCCCAGCGAGTAGGGCGGTGCTCCCGGCGCCTCGGGGGGGAACACGTGGGGCACCAACGTCGCCACCTCGACCCCCTCGGCTTCCGCGGCCAGGGCGGGGGCGAGGGTGAGGATGTCGGCCACGGCGAGGTCGGGGCGCAGCTCGCGCACCAGCGGTCGCATCTGCGCCGCGGCGCGTACCACGGTCTGGTAGGGCTGCAGCGGGCGCTCGCCGGTCGGGAACACGCGGTACTCGGGCGCGGGGGCAAAGGCCATGCCGCCGGTCTCGATGGCCTCCTGCCAGCGCATCCAGCTCTGCAGGGTCACCTCATGACCGCGCGCGGCCAGGGCGCGGCCCAGCTCGATCATGGGAAAGGCGTGGCCCGGGTCGCCGAAGGCGCCGAGGAGCAGGCGCAGCGGCCGGTCCGACATCTCCGAGCCCGGCGCCGCCCGGGCGGCGAGGCCCCGCGCCGCGCCGTCTCGCGCCGCGCCGTCCCCGCCGGCGCCCGTCCGGGCGCTCAGCCCGCCAGCTCCGCGAGCTGGCGCAGCTGCTCCAGCCGGCCCTGCGCGTCCCACGCCATCGGGGTCACCCCGAGCGTCCCCACCCCGGCCTCGCGGTAGACCGCCAGGCGCTCGCGGATCCGGTCGGCCGGCCCGACGAGGGCCACCGCATCGATCAGCTCGGTCGGCAACGCGGCGGCCGCCTCCTCCTTCTTGCCCTCCAAATACAGGTCCTGGACCTCCTGGGCGGCCTCTTGAAAGCCATACCGGCAGACCAGGGCGTTGTAGAAGTTGCGCTCGCGCGAACCCATCCCCCCGACGTAGAGCGCGATGAACGGCCGCATCGAGTCGCGTCCCGCATCGAGGTCGTCGGTGATGTTCAGCGACACCGTCGGAGCGACGTCGAAGCCGTCCAGCGAACGCCCCGAGTGCGCCGCGCCCTCCTCCAGCAGGGGCCGGAGCTCGGCAACGTGCTCGGGTGAGAACAGGGTGGGGATCCATCCGTCGGCGATCTCCCCGGCGAGCTGGGTGTTCTTCGGCCCGATGGCGGCCAGGTAGACGGGGATGCGCTCCTGCACCGGGGCGATGGTCAGCTTCAGCGCCTTGCCCGGGCCGTCGGGCAGCGGAAGCTCGAGCGTCTCGCCGTGGAACTCCAGTCGTTCCCGCGCCAGGGCCTTGCGCACGACGGTGATGTACTCCCGCGTGCGCTGGAGCTGGTGGGCGAAGCGCTGCCCATGCCAGCCCTCGGCCACCTGGGGCCCCGAGGAGCCGATGCCCAGAAGCATGCGTCCCCCCGAGAGCTGATCCAGCGTGGCCGCGGTCATGGCCGTCATCGCCGGCGAGCGGGCCGGCATCTGAAAGATGGCCGAGCCGAGCTTGATCCGCGAGGTCCCGGCGGCCAGCCAGCCCAGCACGGTTGCCGCGTCGGAACCGTAGGCCTCGGCCGCCCACACCGAGTCATAGCCCAGGCGCTCAGCCTCCTGGACGAGGGCGAGCTGGTCCTGGGAGGTGAGCCCCAGGCCCCAGTAGCCGATGTGCAAGCCAAGTTTCATTCTGCAAGACGCCTTTCGCCTGGTAGGAGAAACCTTGCCGTCGACGACGGACGTCCGTAGCATCGACGACCGGCGACGCGGGAGCCGCCACCGGCACCCCGTGCAGGCCGCACCATATGCCAAGACGCCGAGCCTCCACCCACGAGCTGCGCAGCGCCATCGACTGCCTTCCCCGCCCCACGCGCGAGGCGATGCTGGCCGGGGTCGCGGCCAACGACATCATCGTCGGGGCCTACGTGGACCGCCGCGGGGGCATCTGCCCGATGCTCGCCGCCCACCGGCACGGGTCGCGCATCGACTTTCTGCCGTTTTCGCGGGCGTGGGACCGGTTCACCCAGGCCAAGCGTGCGCGTCGGGCCACCCAGCGCGAGTTGCGGGTCCTGACCGCCCACCTCCAGTCCAGCCTGCTGGCCGACGAGGACGCCGACGTCGACCTGCGGGGCGCGATCGTCGAGCATCGGGCCCTGCGCGCCCGGACCGCCGCCGAGCGGGCGATGCCGGCGCCGCGGCTCGGACGCCGGCCTCGGCGCGCCGACGTCGCCGAGGGCCCGCCCGCGGCGCCGCGGCCCGCGCGCCGGACCGGACCGAGCGACGTCGGCGAGCGCTTGCGCCCCGGCGACCCCGACCGCACGGCCGAGCTGGGTCACCGCCCCGGCTGGAGCTGGCTGCGCCCCTTCGGCCGGGTGGAGGAGCTGGATCGGGCTGTGGCCGCGGCCGCGGTTGCGGTTGCGCAGGGGCCGGGCGGGGGCGACCCGGCCGAGCGCGACCCGGCCGGCCTCGTCTAGCGCCCGCACCGGCGGGGCCGGGTTTCGCTGCCGGCTGCTCGTCAAGCTTGCCTGATCCCTCCTGCGGGGCCATCACGGGCTCATCCCTCGCGACGCGCATAATGCATGTGCGGCACATGCGTTACAGTGGCACGCATGGCGAAGATGATCCAGCTGCGCAACGTGCCCGATGACGTCCACCGCATCTTCAAGGTCCGCGCCGCGCAGGCCGGGATGTCTCTCTCGGACTACATCAAGCGCGACCTGGAGGCATCGGCGACCCATCCCACTTTGGAGGAGATCGACGCCCGCGTGCGGTCGCGGAGCCCGTCGAAGCTGGCGACCGCGGCGGTCCTGTCGACCCTGCGCGATCTCCGCGAAGGCTGATGCCCGTCGTCGACGCCTCGGTCCTGGTCGCGTACCTGGCGCGAGGTGAGCATTTCGAGCAGGCGAGGGCCTGCCTGTTGGCGCGGGCCGAGCCGCTGTGGGCCCCGCACCTCGTCGACGCCGAGGTCGGGCACGTCCTGCGCCGCGCGGTCGGTAGGGGCGAGCTCGGCGCCTCGGCAGGGCGGGCGGCCCTCGGCGATCTGTCCGAGCTCCCCCTGACGCGCGCGGGCCACGGTGGGATGCTGGAGCGGGCGTGGGCGCTGCGGCGCAACCTCAGCTTCTACGACGCGCTCTACGTCGCTCTCGCCGAGCGCCTCCACCTGCCGCTGGCCACGCTCGACGCCCGCTTGGCGCGCGCCGCGGGCCGTCGGGCAAGGATCGATCTCATCGCCTGAGCCTCGACCGACAGGTCCCTACATCGCCTCGCCCGGGCGCTGGAAGATCACCTCGGGGATCACGCAGGCGGGGGAGAGGCGCAGGAGCATGCGCACGGTCTCGGCGATGTCCTCGGGACGGATCATCTCCTCAGCAGCCACGCTGCCCTTCACGAAGTCGGTCATCGCCGTGTCGACGAAGGCGGGACACAGCGCGGTGGACTTGACCCCGTCGGCGGCGAGCTCCTTGTTCATGGCCTGGGTGTAGCCGACCACGCCGAACTTGGTGGCCGAGTAGACGGCCAGCCACGCCTGTCCGCTCTTGCCCGCCACCGATGCCGTGTTGACCACCAGGGCGTTGCGGTGCTCGGCGCCGGCCGCCTTGAGCATCTCGACGCAGTCGCGGTAGAACAGCACGATCGACCGCAGGTTGACGTCGAGCTGCATGTCGAGCTTCTTGGTCTGGGTCTCGCCCACGGGTGCGCCGATCCCGACACCGGCGTTGTTGACCAGCACGTCGAGGCGTCCGAAGCGCTCGCGGTGGGCGGCCACCACGCGGGCGATGTCCTCCTCGGAGGCCATGTTCCCGGCCACCACTTCGATCTTCGCGCCGGTCTGCTCGGCCAGCTCGGCGGCGGCCTGCTCGAGCTTCTCGGGACGGCGGGCGGTCACCGTGAGGCCGTGGCCCTCCTGGCCGAGCATGCGGGCGATGGCCAGCCCGATCCCGCTGGAGGCTCCGGTGACGATGGCGGCGCGGTCGGGCACGGGCGGCTCCTGAGATCGGGGTGAAGAGAGAGGAGAACTCTCGGCGTGGACCCGGCGGCGTCAGGCCCGCCGGCGCCGGGCGCGGTATCCAATCACGCCGGACGTCCGGGGTGCGGGGGTCAGCGCCACCGGCCTTGCACCGGCGGAGGTGAGATCAGGCGCCAGCCGAGAAACCGGCGCCCGCCCCGCGGCGGATTGGGGGGCGAAGATGGGCTCGACCTGGATGCCAGCCAGGGCCATCTCGCCGACGGTGACGGCCGGGTGGGGAACGCCGGCCCGTCTCAGGTCGACCACGCCGAGGGGCTCGTCGGCCTCGCGCAGCGCCTCCAGAGCGCGTCGATGGTCAGGGCTCGTGGGCGCGGCGATCGAGGCGCGGGCAGGCGCGATGGCACTGCCGCGGAAGAACCGGCGCCGGGACCTCACGATTGGATACGACGTGTCGCCTGCTGGGAGGTTGGCCACACACGGCTTGGATGGATCACCGACCAACCTCTCGGATGTCCGTGGGTTGTTGTCGGCGTGAGGACGCTGCCCCATACTTCGGCTGATGGAAGCGACGGCACCTGGTCTGGTCCACCGAGCACTGCCGAGCTGGGCTCCGGGGCGCAGGCCGGACACCGTCCTGGCCTATTTCGCAATCCGCGGGGATCAGCGGGCCTTCGCCGCGCTCTTCGATCGCCACCATCGGGATCTGCTGAGCTTCTGCCGACATCTGCTCGGCAACCGGGAGGATGCCGAAGACGCCGTTCAGCAGACCTTCGTGCAGGCCTGGGCGGCGCTGAAGCGGGGCACCAGTCCGCCGGCGCCTCGCCCGTGGCTGTTCGTGATCGCCCGCAACCTCTGTCTGGACGTCCTGCGCAGCCGCCGTCCCTCGCGCGTGCTGCTCGACGAGGACGCGCGCCTCGCCGGGGTGGCCGAGCAGGCTCAGGTCCGCGATGACCTGCGGTCGCTGCTGCTTGACGTCGAGCGCCTGCCCGAACGTCAACGCAGCGCTCTGCTGCTCGGCGAGATCGGTGGTCTCTCCCACCAGGAGATCGCCGAGGTGCTCGTCTGTCGGCCTGTGCAGGTTCGCGCCCTGGTCTTCCAGGCGCGGGAGGCGTTGATGCATGAGCGGGAGGCCCGCGAGGCCGATTGCGGACAGATCCGCGCGGAGCTGGCCAACCTGCGGGGCGGGGCCCTGCTTCGGGGCCGCCTGCGCCGCCACGTACGGGGATGCGACGGCTGCCGGGCCTTCGGCGCCGAGGTGCGCGCCCAACGGCGTCAGCTCGCCGTGGTGTTGCCGATCGCCTCTAGCGCTGGACTGCGCGAGCACACCCTCGGCGCGGTTTTCGGCGGGACCGCCGGGGGTGCCGGCGGGGCGGTCGGCGGCGGACCGGGCGCCGTGGGAAGTCTGCTCGCCAAGGTGGGGGCGGCCAAGGCGACGCTGGCGATCGGCGCCGCCGTGGGCACCGTTGCCCTGGGGGTCGGCGTCGGGGGGGTGCTGCACCGCGGTCCCGGCACCCAGCGCGGTGAGGGCATGCCCCGGGTCACCAGGTCGGTTCGCGTCGGCGTTGGCGTCGGCGCCCGCGGTCCCGCGTCGGCGGGTGGCCTACCGGGCACGACGCCCTCCGCGTCGGGACGCTTGCCGACGGCGACACCGGGCCGGGACGGAGACGCTCGGACCCCGGCCACCGGCGGCAGTCCGGGCCGGCCGCAGACCGGGGCCAGCGCCGCGGGCGGTTCCCCGTCTCCCTCCACGGCCGCCGGAGGGCGCGACGTGCACGGTCGCCAGGGCGCGAACTCGCGGTCGAGCTCGGGGACGATCCATCGCTCGGCCGCGCCCGGCCAGGTCCAGCACGCGGCGCGGGGGGGCGGCTCGGAGGCTGGCCGGGGACCGAGCGCCCATCACAGCCCGCCGCGTCGCGCTCAGGCTGGCGGCCCGTCAGCGCCCCCGGCCAGGGCCGACGCCCCGCCGCGGGGCACGGGGACACCGGCGTCGCCGCCCCCGCACGGGCGCGGCCGCTGAGCCGGGCGAGCCGCGCCGCCAGGACCGCGGCGGCACGGCTCTCCCACCGGGCAGCGACCGGCGGACCGGCTAGCGGAGCAGCACCCCGCAGCCCAGGATGTTCTGCCGGGCGTCTTCGATGATCACGCCGTAGGTCACCGCGGGGTTGGCCGCGAAGCTGGTCGACACGGCCTTTGCCGCTGCCCGTCCGGCGGGGTTGGAAACCAGGGCCGGATAGGTGAAGCCCGCCACGCGCGCGTCGGCGGAGGGCGCCGCGCACGGACTCGTGCCGCTCGGGCTCGAGACCAGGGCAAAGGCATAGGAACTGCCCGGCGCGAGGCCGCCGACGTTGACGGTCAGCTTGTCGTTGCGCGGGCCGTCGACGAGCTGGGCGTCGCCGTCCAGACGCCGGGCCACCATGCCGTAGGGCCCGAAGGCGACGGGACGGATCCCGCCCTGGAAGACCTGGGCTTCGGGCACCGGGTGGTGGTGATGACGGCGATGGTGGTGGCGCCGGCAGCTACGGCGGTGGTGCTTGGCAGTGATGTGCCCGCAACGCGAGCGGTGGTGGTGACGGGCGAGGGCGGTGGAGGGCAGCGCCGCCGCCGTCGTGGCCACGGCCACGACGGCGGTCGCCCCCGCGAGACTGAGCCTGTGTTGAAGCATGGGGCTCCCTTGGTTGAAGTGCGTTCCTGTCGCGGTACCACGACGCCGCAGGTCGGAGGTTGGTCGGAGCCGCCCCCCGGGGCGCGCGGGAGGGCGCGAGGTGCCCGCGACACGGCTAGGCCCGGTCGGGCTCGACCCGGACGGCACCGGTCCGCGGGATGGTGCGCCAGTTCGCTCGCGCCCCGACCAGTGCGCTGACCGTCGACTCGATGATTACCAGGTACATGATCTGGCGATAGACGAACTGCTGAAGGGGGAGGGCCCAGAGCGGGCGCAGCGACTCGCCGTCCAGGCGAAAGCCGTACACCGCGATGAGCAACTGCACGGCGTTGAACGCCAGCCACGCGAGGATCACGTGCTGGGCGTTGGTGAAGATCAGCCCGTAGAGGGCGAAGAGGTCGATCAGGGGCGCGGCGATGGGTAGCAGGATCTGGAAGAGCAACATGTAGGGCAGAGCCCGCCGCCCGATGCCCCGCTGGGCCGGATCGCGGCTGAGCATCGCCCCGCGGTGCTTCCAGATGGCCTGCATCGTCCCGAAGGACCACCGGTAGCGTTGGCGCCACAGGCCGTTGAGGGTCGCCGGTGCCTCGGTCCAGGCTCGCGCATCCTGGGCGTAGACCACCCGCCAGCCTCCGCGCCCGATGGACAGGGTCAGGTCGGTGTCCTCGGCCAGGGTGTCGAGGGGCACGCCGCCGACCTGCTCGAGGGCGGTGAGGCGAAACGCGCCGATGGCGCCGGGCACCGTGGGGGTGCACTGCAGCACCTCGTACATGCGACGGTCGAGGTTGAACCCGATCACGTACTCGATGTGCTGCCAGCGGCCCAGCAGCCCCTGGCGATTGCCCACCTTGGTGTTGCCCGAGACGGCGCCGACGGCTGGATCGGCGAGCGGGGCGATCAGCCGCTCGATGGTGTCGGGCTCGAAGATCGTGTCGCCATCGACCATGACGATGATCTCGGCATCGGACACGGCGATTCCGGTGTTCAGCGCGGCCGCCTTGCCACCGTTGTCCTGGCGCACCAGGTGCATCTCGGGCAGCGACAGGCTCGCCACGATCGCGGCGGTTGAGTCGGTGGAGCCGTCGTCGACGACGATGACCTCCAGCGCCGGGTAGTCGCTCGCCGTCAGTGACCGGACGGTGCGCTCGATCCCCACCGCCTCGTTGTAGGCGGGCACGATGACCGCCACGCCGGGCTGGGAGGCGTGGGGCCGGTAGCGCCGGTGCAGCGTCCGCCGGTGATGAGAGGCCAGGGTCAGCAGGAGCACGGCACGGGCGCCAACCAGCACACCCACGCTCAGCAGCACGACAGCGAAGACGGCGGTGAGCGCGAAGGCGAGCCTGACCGCGAGGGCGAAGGCTGCGCCGCGGCGGTGCGAGCCGGGAGCGGCCGTGGGCTCAGCGGCTCCTGATGGTAGGCCGGCGAGGCTGGAGACGGTGACGAAGCGAAAGCCACGGCGCCGCAGGTTGGCGATCAGGGGGGCGATCGCGGCGACGGTCTGGCTGCGGTCGCCGCCGCCGTCGTGGAGCATGATGATGCCGCCGGTGCTTCCGGGTGGGCTGGCCCGGGCGATGATCTTGGCGACGCCGGGTCGCTGCCAGTCCTCGGAGTCGAAGTTGGCCAGCACGACGTAGTAGCGCTGTCCGGCGAGCTGGGCCAGGTCAGCCTCCTGTCGTGGCGTGACGGCGTCGGGCGTGGCTGAGTAGGGGGGCCGGAAGAGCCGTGCGTAGTGGCCGGTGATCCCCACAAGGGTGGCCTCGGTCAGGTCCAGCTGCAGGTGACGTTGGTAGGGCGGCACGTTGGAAAGGGCGAGGTGGGTGAAGGTGTGGTTGCCGATCTCGTCGCCGTCAGCGATGCTGGCGCGGATCAGCCCGGGGTGGCGGGCGGCCTGGCTGCCGATGACGAAGAACGTCGCCGGGACGCCGAGGCGGCGGAGGGTCGCCGCGATCCTTGGCGTCCACCGTGGGTCCGGACCGTCGTCGAAGGTCAGGGCGATGCGCCGGCCGGCGGGCGGCTGGACGCCGACCAGACGGCGTCCGTCGGCGACGAGCACCGGCGAGCGCTGGGCCAGCGGCGCGGCTGTCTGCGAAGCCGCTCCCGTCTCCGTGCTGTCGCCTATCGTATGGGTGCTGATCCCCTGGAAGGTGATCAGCGCGGCGATGATCGCCAGCCAGATCGCCAGCATCCGCCAGTGCGCCGGTGGGTTCCACAATCGTCGGCGCCGGCTGGCGTCAAGCGGCCGCGGCGGTGCACCGGCCTCGGCGGATCGTCCTGAGGTCATGGTGGCTACGGGTGCCCGTGGGGCGACTGATGTCCCGGTGCCGTGCCGGAGTGCCCGGGCGCAGTCGTGGTCGGCAGCGTGGTGTGGAACGGCTGGTGGTGAGACGGCGGTGGAGCGGGTGCTCGGTGTCCACCTGAGCTGCCAACCGAGGGCGAGGGCGTCGGCGGGCCGTGCCGCGGTGGCGCTGTGATGGGCAGTGTTGAACGTGCGGGGCGACGGAGTGGTCCCCGGCGCGCCGTCCGGCGGAGCCCCCGACGACTCGCCTGGTGGCGCGGCGACGCTGAGCGCACGACTCGTCGGGGCTTGGCGGCCAGAAGCCGGGGTGTGTGGGTGACCGTGGTCGGGGGCGCCACCGCAGCGATCGCTCCAGCGCCGATGCCCGACGCCGCCGACAGCGCGGGCTCGAGGTCGGCACGGGTTGGGCCGGTGAGCCGGGGTATCGCCTTGAGCTTTGGCGGGGCGGTCGCCGGCTCGATGGCACCGGCGAGCGGGACGCCGCTGACCGGGAGCAGCTCTAGCCAGCCGAGGGCGAGGACCAGTAGCCAGAGTAGGAAGATCGTCGTGAGGCCGCGACCCAGCCAACGCAGCGCCCGTGCCCGGCCCCCCGATGGATCGTGAAGCACCGGTGCCCACGTCGCCGCGACGGCGCGACCGCGGACGTCGGTGACGTTCGGACGCGCATCAGGGTGTGAGCCGATCACGTCCGTATGACGAGACTGGGCCCTCGAGGTTGGTGCGAGACGGCGACCAGCCCGACGCGGCGCTAGCGTCCTCGCGGCGCCGGTAGCTCAGATGGTCAGAGCAGCGGACTCATAATCCGTTAGACGCCGGTTCGAGTCCGGCCCGGCGCATGGCTCTGGACTGGTGCTCCTTGCGCTATGCTGACCGCGATGAAGGCGGGCGGGTTCCCAATTTGGTTCCCTATGTGCCGGGAGTTGTGTCGTGGCGCCTAGGGCGACGGGCCATCTCCAGGTCAGAGGCCCGCGTGGACGCCGCACCTACTACGCACTGATCCGCGGGCGCGATAGCACCCGTCGCAAGCATCGCCTTGGCCCCGCTCACGTCAAGGACACCGGGCGACGCACGGCGCGAGAAGCGGTGATCTGGCGCGCCGCCGACGGGCCCAAGCCCTCTCCTGAGCATCTGACGCCGGCGGACGCTGAGACGAAGCTGCGCGAGCTCCTCGTCGGCGGGCCACCCGAGGTACTCAGCGCGTCAGCGCCACGCGTGCGGCGGGGTGTGCGCGGCCAGGGGCACACCTTCGGCGAGGCCTGCGGGGTCTGGCTGGACTACATCGAGCACGACCGCCAGCGTGCCCGTTCCACGGTCAGCGACTACCGCAACACCGTCCGCCACCACCTCCTGCCGGCGTTCGGTGAGGACCGGCCGGTCGCCGACATCGACACCGCCGAGATCGATGCACTGCGCCAGCGTCTGCTCACGCGGGGCGGCTTGTCGCGCCGGACGGTGCAGAAGGTGATGGTCCTCTTGCACGGGATCCTCAAGCGTGCCACGCGCCTGGGCTGGATCGCCACCAACCCGGCCGAGGCGGCCGAGCGAGTGACGTTCAAGCGCTCAGGCGACTTCAACGTGCTAGCGCCAGTCGAGGTGGAGGCCGTCGTCCGCGCGGCGGCGTCGCAGCAGGACGCCGCGATCTTTGCCGTGGCCGCGTTCACCGGACTGCGCATGGGTGAGCTGCGCGGGCTGCGCTGGAGCGACGTGGAGTTCGCTAGGCAGGTGCTGCACGTGCGGCGCAGCTACGCCCACGGCGCGTACGGGCCCCCCAAATCTCAGCGGGAGCGCAGCGTGCCGCTCACCGACCAAGCCGCCGTGCGGCTCGATGCGCTAAGTCGGCGCGAGCGATGGACGGAGCCTGACGACCTCGTCTTCGTCAACGATCTCGGTCGGCCCTTCGACGATGTGCGCCTGCGCACACGCTTCTACGCGGCGCTGGAGGGTGCCGGCCTGGGTCGCCTCCGAGCCAAGGACGATCCGATCGTCTTCCACGACCTGCGTCATACCTTCGGAACGCTGGCAGTGCAGGCGTTCCCGCTCTCCGACGTCAAGGCGATGCTCGGCCACGAACGGATCGAGACCACGATGATCTACATGCACCATCGGCCCCAGCACGACGCAGCAGAGCGGCTGACGGCGGTGTTGGCTGCCGGCGGGGCGGGCGGCGGGGTGGCGGACTCAGTCAGCGCCTAGCCCGAGCTCGTCGTCCGCCTTGGCGGCTCGGGCCGTCGTCTGGCCGGTGTCGGATAGTCCCCTTCATGTTCACTGACCTAGTCCTCTGCAGCCGACCTTGACTGCCCGACGCCGCCGGACACTGCTGACGTGGGGCTTGCGCCTGGCCCTGGTGCTCGCCGGGCTCTATCTGATCGCGCTTCCACTGGTCTTCACGGTCTTCGCCAAGGAGACCGGCACCGGCCATCACTTCGCTCGGCGACTCGGTCTGACCGCGCTGTGGTTTGTCTGTGCGCTGATCGTGGGGGTCTTTGCCGCTCGCCGCGACGCGCGCATCGAGGCACTGGGCAGTCGCCTCGATGAGCTGGTCCCCTCCCGCCGGGTACGGGCTGACCGCCGGGAGCTGGCCGCCCTCAACAGCATCCGAGCGCTGCTTGCCCCTGGGTTCACCGGGCTCCCGGATGCGTTCAGGTTTCAGGCGTTCATCCCAACGCAGCGGGGCCTCGTGATCCCGCTGCTCGAGCCCCAGCCCCAGGCCTGGCAGCAATGGCCAGCGGGGTGCGGCATCGTTGGGCTTGCGTGGGCCAACCCCGATGCGTTCGTGGAGGGTTTGGGGGCAGAGTTGGTCGACCCCGACCTCGGCCTAACCCCCGCCCAGCGAGAGCACTACGGCCACCTGGAATACGTCGGCGCCGCCGTGGTCCGAGACGTCAGAGACGAACCTGTTGGCGTGCTCGCAGTCTCGTCCGCTGAGAGCGTCGACTTTGCCGCGGCGGGCGGCGCCGAGGCGTTTCGCCGGTTGTCGAGTGATATCGGGGTACTCGTGGGCGATGCCCGAGGTTCACGCTGACGTGGCACGCACCGGCCGAGGGGCGAGGTAGGATGACTGCATGAGTCCTCAGGAGCTGGCGCGTCATGAGCAGGCGCTCAGGCGCTTCGTGCATCCGGAGCCCAAGGATGCCTTGCGCAAGGCCGTCAAGGCCGGGCTGGACGAGGTGCGTCCCCAGTTCAACCTGACCGAGGACGATCGACGCCGGCTGCGGCACCCCCGGCTTCGCCGCGCCAGCTGAGCCGAGCGGCCTGACCGGCGACCTCGCCGTCGCTCATACCAGTAACCGGTCGTGACGGGTCCCCGATGCTGGTCGACCATCGGACGGGGTTCGGTGAACGACGCTGGTGGCTGATCTCGAGCTACTGGCTAACCCGGAAAGCGACGCAGACCAGACGCACTCGAGTGCGGGGCCGGCCGGGACCCTAGGGGTGGATTGTTAAGACATGTGCTCTGAGTTGCTGTGAGGTGCGCTGAGGTTGTGTCAGTAACGGGCCCCTTGACGCGCAGTGGTGGCCGGGCCTGCGGTCGGCGGTGTGCAGTCGACGCACAAGATCTCCGGGGATGCGGCGGTGGGGTTTGCCGCGTATCTGACGGCCGGGCCGGCGAGCCGGGGGGACTACTACGCGGGGGGCGTGGCGGATGGCGAGGCGGGTCGTTGGCATGGTTCTGGCTTGCTCCCTGGTAGCGCGTTGACAGGTTGAGTGCTTGGGTCTCGCCGGATGGGTGAGGAGCCCCGGAGGGGCGACGATCCCGTCCGGCGGGGCGCCGAGCATGGGCCGCTCGATCAAGGGAGATGCGCTTGATGGGCGAGTCGAGGAAGTACCGGAAAAGTTCACTGCCGAGCAGAAGCTTGAGATCGTCTTGGCCGGCCTTCGGGGCGAGCGGACGGTCCGCGAGGTCTGCCGCGAGCACGAGGTCTCTGAGACCCAGTTACTACGGCTGGCGGGACCAGCTGTTGGCGGCCGGCGCGCAGCGCTTTGCCGGCAAGGACGAGCGGGTCGGGGAGGGCGAGCTGCGCAAGAAGGTCGCCGAGCTCGAGCGGGCGCTTGGGCGCAAGACCTACGAGTTGGAGGTCGCGGGAAAACTGTTGCGGGACTGGGAGTGAGACAGCGCGTCGCCCGGTCTCGTGAGCTCGTTGCCGAGGGACACTCGCCCTCGGTGGTGGCGCGCGTGGCCCAGATCAGCCGTCAGGCGATCTATCGCACTCCGACCAGCACGCCGAAGGCGGCGCGGCGCGCCCGGCCGACGGTCGACGAGGCCGAGCGAGCGATCATCGAGGTCGCCGGGGAGAACCCGACCGATGGCTACCGGCTCGTCCGCGAGTGGGTTTGCCGCCGGCTCGGGCGGCAGGTCAATCGCAAGCGGGTGCTCAGGGTGATGCGCGAGCGCAAGCTCATCCAGCGCCGCACAGCGCCGCACGCGCGAGCCGCGCCGCCGGCGGCCCGGGTTCTTCATGGTCGAGCGCCCCGGGCAGCTCTGGCACCTCGACATGACGAGCGTGTGGGTCGCCGAGCACGGCTGGGTCTATCTCAACGGGGCTGGCCTACCGCACCCCGACCGAAGTCCGCCAGACCTGGAACGATGCAGGAGAAGAACTACAGAAAACCGCGGCCTGAACCGTCAACGCACGCGGGGAGCAGGCCAGGTGCATGAGCACGACCGAACTTCCCATCTCCCAGCCGACGCCCGCCCGGGAGGGCAAGACACCTGTCCGCAGCGCCAAGTGGCTCCGCGCTGCTCGGCGCGCCAAGCTGCTGGCCTGGGCCAGTCTGGCTTGGATGAGCGTGGAAGGGTTGGTCGGCATCTTCGCCGGCGTGCAAGCCCACAGCCTTGGGGTGATCACCTGGGCGGCCAGCTCGTTTGTCGAAGCGCTCGCCGCGCTGATCGTCGTCTGGCGCTTCACCGGCCGGCGGACTCTCTCGGCGACCAGCGAGGCTCGGGCCCAACGTTGGGTGGACGCGAGCTTCTTTGTGCTCGCTCCGTTCTTCGTCATCGAGGCAATTCGCAAGCTCATCAACGGTAGTGAGACCAAGGTCACCGTCCTGGCCGTTGCCTTGACCATCAGCGCGATCGTGCTGATGCCGCTGCTGGGCTGGGTCAAGCTGCGCTTGGGACGCCAGCTCGGCTCCGGGGCGACCTCCGGCGAGGGAATTCAAAATCTGATGTGCGCCGTCCAGGCCGCCACGGCGCTGATCGCGCTCGCCGGAGCCGGTGCCGGGCTTTCCTGGCTTGACCCGGTGGCCGCATTGGCGATCGCCGCCATCGCCCTGAAAGAGGGCCGCGATGGCTGGCGTGGAGAAGACACGTGTTGCGCCCAGATACCTCGCGTTGATGCCAAGCCC
>JAABUQ010006440.1_pt1 | contig 17807 bp, 21 predicted proteins | sample 5560001 | NCBI WGS metagenome assembly JAABUQ01 (sample SAMN10711888, study PRJNA513371) | rock metagenome | isolation source: Antarctica rocks | place: Antarctica: Victoria Land, Finger Mt nord | collected 2015-12-18
AAGAGCGGCTGTGCGGAAGCGGTCGGAGAGGGCGGTGTAGAGGCCTGGGGGTTGGGAGTTGGGGGTTAGTGTGTGGGAATGTTAAGAAAGTGGGGGGGGGGGGGAAGGGGGAAAAGGAGAGAGGGATGGGGGGGTGGAGGGGAAGTACCTAGCCAGTAGGTTTGGGGCATGGCTTCGTTGATCTGAGTGATGGGGTTAGTAAGGGGGGGAATCAAGGGTGGGAGGGTCGGGGTGGCGGCTTACGAGACGAGGGTCAGAGATGTTTGTGTGAGGTTCTACGTCGGACGTATTTCCTAGTCCGCTGGTTGTGGTGCTGGTCAGAGACTCTTGCTCTACATCCGCGTTCTTACCCTTCCTTCGCTCGACTTTACCAGGAGCAGCTTCTTCGTCTTCGTTCTCGCTATCTGTCATGGCACTCTCGTCTTCGCCATACTGCGCTTGCTGATCGCGTTTCTTTGCGCCGTCATCCTCACTGTACTCAGGGCTGGGCAGAGGTGCGATCGACCTAGTCGCGACTGCCGTTTGCTGAGATGTTGTAACGGTCGCCCTTGCAGGACAAGGGGCGAAAAAACTGTGTTTGCGTGCGGGGTATTCGTTCGACGTCTTTCGCCGGTATGGGATATGGTCAGGTGATTGGGGTGCCCTGCCGAGTGGTGTAGAGGTGTTGTTTTCCTTGGGGAGGGCATTGCTGTGGCGTCTTGCATCGCTGCTGGAAGTGGGACTCATGAACCCTGGGGTCGGCGGAGTGGCTTGCTGACTCTGGCTTTGGCTCAGGAGATTACCCATCGTGCTGCTTCTCGGGAGTGGAGGGTGAACGGGCTGCATTAATCCTCGGTGCTCGATCCTGATGCCAGAATCTCGTTTCTTGCTTGGTGTCACTGGCGCTGCGGTTTTTCTGCACTGGTTTTGATGACTGAAGAACGGTGTCTGGGCTAGTCTGTCTGAGATCCTGCGTGAGTGTTTGCTGTTCACCGGTAGGAGGTCCGGGGTGTCGTTCTCATTGCCGGCAGGAGCTCTTGGAGCACGAGTGTTGAGGCTGCTGAAGAACGAGGTGGTTCGAGGAATGCCTGATGGCGTGGGCAGACGAGACTGCTGGTATATGGAAGCGGATGATGCTGAGTTCGGAATAAATGTCGTATTCCGGCGACGGTGAAAGGTAGTGTTGGTGAATTTGTTCAGGGTGTCTGAGAATGAAGACTTGCGTTGAGTAAGGCGTGGGCGGCCATCGGGCTGCTCGTTCTCATTCGTCACTGGTTCGGGGGACGCCATGATGACTATATTCACTATGGTTGCATAGTGAATGCCATGAAAGATGGCATTTTGTTTTGACGGACGCTGACATGGAAGAAGTTGCTAAACCAGTAGCGTTGTTTACGATCAGGCAGTTCCTCGGCAACATTCAGTCATCAATGGTATTGCACATTTGCTCGTTTCGAGAAAGGGGTTGATGGCGCGAATGCAATGGAAAGGCCATGAAGTGCAACGAGGATACCTGCTTCAACCCTACTATTATTCATCATCGCTATCTGCAAACACAGCAAGCCGAGCTCTTCTTCGCCCAGCCGTCACCACTTTTGCATTTTCCTCTTCATCGTCATTCTCGCTACCACCTTCGTCTATGCCACGATCTTCATCCAGAAGTAGGACCGATATTCCGGTACCCGGCATATCCTGTGAAGAGTGTGTATCCTTCGTGGGAGCCTCGCCAGCATTGACAGGCTTCCCTAATGCAAGATGTGGAGGCGAAGATAGTGGAGTATCCTCTTCATTGTCGCTCTGAGCACTCAATGCGGATGCTGCATCACTCATAAGAGAAGAGGATCCTGTGGCCATATCCAAAACTTCATTCGCATCCTCGTCACTATTGCTCTTTCTTCTTTTCCTCCCCTCTGAGTCTCCAGCACCGTTTCTCCTCTTCTTGCTAGCCACCGACGGCTCAATTGGATGACCTTCGACCCTACCTACGACTCTCCCGGCTCTCAACGCCTCGGCTACCTTTTCTTTCTGCCCCTTCCTCCTCTCCTCCTCTCTAGCAAAGAACTCTCGATCCAGTTCCTCATCGCTTTCTTCATCGCCGTCGTGTATGAATTCAGCACTCTTGATCTTCCGCCTTTTCTCCAGATCAGCCTCCAACCGCGCTTTTCGGCGAGCTTCCATCGCTTGGTCGTCTAGGCCACCCTCGTCATCCGATGCTTTCGAATTACGCTTTCTCCGTTTCCTTTTGAGCGCCTCCAGAGCAGCTTTACGTGGGTCAACGCCTTTAGTGGGTCCAACGGCAGGGAAAAGAAATTCTTCTTCGCTTTGACCGTCGGAAAAGATTCCATCGCTGTCATCATCGTACTCGGCACGGACAGAGTCGGTGTTAGGTTTGCGGCGGAGCATGTCTTCTGCCGAAGTGGGGTCTTCCTCCCCATACTGAAAGGTAGGGTTTTGACGATGTTGCTCGATGATCTTTTGAGTTTGTCGAAGCTCGGTGGATTTACGGGCAGACGGAATGATCCAGGTAGCACCAGGTTCGTCGTCCACGCCGAGGCGCTCGAAACCGGAGAGCGTCATCAGGAGGCGGAGTTTGCCGTTCTTGAACATGGCAATGCGGATATCTTCAGAGGAAGGCACTACAGTAATTGCAGGTGCTTTCGAAGGCACAGGAGCCTTGTCCGCATCATCTTTACCAAAGATGCCTTCCTCGGCTTGTCGTGCATCCACCTCTGCTTCCCAGCTCTGTCGTTCGTCGGCTGCTGTGGAAAGTGTCTTAGCGACCCAGTCTATGTAATCGATGTGGTCATCATAGAGAATCGCAATCACCACCCCGATCTGTCCTTCTAACGTCATAGAGCCTCTGACCTCGAGTGTGGCAGGCGCTCGTGGCGTGGCCTTCGTTCTCTGCTTCTCATGTCCATACTCCAAGTAATAGGTTGTAGAGTTGATCTTGCTGAAGAGTATTTCCACCGCCAGTTCAGGTCTTTGATCAAGTTTCTTAATCAACTTTTTGATGATCTGCCGAACAAGCTCGTCCCATTCTCTGTAGATAGGAGTCTTTTGATCAAGCCCTTCTGGACCTTTGATGATTTTGTTGAATAAGGCCACAATATCCAAGCGGAATAGCATCACACTAAGATCCTGTTTGAAAGCCACTCGATAGAAAAATCGATGGGCGCGCTTCAGTTGCACTGGGCTGAGGTCGTTGTAGAACTTAGCGAAGGACACGAATGTATCGACGCAAGCTTGTGTCATGAATTTCGAAGAGAAACGCGTAAAGTCGAACTTGCGTTCTTTCGAGACTCTCTCCGCCTCCCTGACATCTTCCATCTCCGAGCCAGCATCACTGTCTTCACCGCTACCGTCTCCCTGTGGCTTCGCAGCAGCTTTCTTGGTCTTGCGTGCTCGTCTTCTGGACCGCACCTGCAGGTCGACATTTTCCCTCGAATATCTTTCTAACATACGCAAGAAGACATGGGAAATTTCTGTGCACGTATCCAAGTACCCAAACCCTTGATCTTTGTATCCACGAAGGATAGCAATGATCCTGTCATGCGTAGTCTCCTCGTAGAAAATACGATTCTGAATGTTCTCCGCAATCTCCTGATCTTCATCGATAGGCGATTCTGACATATCTTGCACGATCAAGAGAGTCTGCGTGAAACATCGCATACCTGCCTGGACTTCTCGCCATGCTTTATGATCCAGCCGATCTTGCATGAAGCGGTTGAGCAAGACGAATGATTCTTGATTCAACACGCTCGCGATCAAAGCAAAGCTGTCGGCCTCGAATGTCTCCCCAATTTGCGAGTTTCTCTTCCCTTTGTCAGCCTGTTCCTTTTTCCGCCTGCGAAAACGCTCAGCTTCTAGGAACCAGGAAATCAAATAGAAGAATTGTTGTTTATTTGTCTCGAGCACGCGTTCCGCCTCGCGCTCAATGGCCCGACGAACATGGTTGAATAAGGGGTTGAAGCTGGAGTCAAGGAACTCTTCCACGAAAGACCTGAGGTGTAGCTTTGCGGCCTCGGTCAATGGGACGGGAAGGTCGAAACGATCGTAACCAGGCTCGGTGTCCTTGGTCCTCTGTTTGGGCTTGTTCCATTTCTTCGACTGGTCCATTTTCGAGAGTGTTTGCTGGCCGTTTTTTAGTACGTCCTGACCTGACACTGTTGAGTGTCTACCAGCGCCATCGCGCTCCACCCAGATCATGGTTCCAAACCGATTGTGTCTCGTTGGCGCGTTCTTCGCGTAGCTTCGATGCATGCCCGCCTCCTTTGACAGCAAGGACTTTAATTCATCATTCTTATTATCATTCAGCTGATTTTTGTCCATGAAAAGCTTCTCGACATCGACACCCTTGAGCAAATGGAACAAAACCTCCATGATGACCGTGTCTTGGGTGTTGAAGTCCTCGCCAATGTTGGAAGCAATTGTGAGCAGCAAAGCGAGTACATCCTGGCGATGGAAAGCCTCGATTGTCGCGGACCTCGACACTTCTCCCTCTTTGCCTTCATTTGGTGAGTTTCGCGGCAGGGAGATCATGGCAATATTTCTGAGGAAGTACAGAAGGAGTTTGATGATTCCCTCGTCGCGAGAACTCCGTTCACCCTGTGGTAACGCAATCGATGGTAGACCAGTACGGACCGCCGTTCGAAGAATAGTCGCGGACTCATGCTGCAATATCGCCCGCTTGTACGACGTCTGGGCCAATCGTAAGTAAGGGACATGGCGATGGTGATTCACAGTCATCTGCGCATCATCCTTCTCGATGGGCCAAGTCAATGGTACGAGAAGTTCCAAACAGGCCAGTGCAATCTTGGACTTGAGCCTGTCCTCTGTCGTCGATTCTGGCCATGCCGCAAGAATTTCCAATAGATCCCCCTTGACCAAGTTGGCTTCTGCGAGGCATCTTGCCACATCGAGTCGATTCGCCTTCTCGTCGTACAGTTTGAGCCATTTTTTGAGATCCTTCAGACAAGCCAACGCATCGTCTCCCAACACGTATCGACCATCTTCGTCTGCGCCGGTGCCTCCAAGCTATGATCGAAGTCAGCGGATTCTAGACTCGGGGAAAGCATTGCATACCGCAGAGACCAGACTATGAACGTATGCCCGGACCTCTGGGTCCACAGTCTGGTTAGCATCAGAGAGATCTTCCGACGCCATTAGTGTGTGATAAAATTGAAGTGGGTTCTTGCGAAGTGCTTCCCATAGGACGCGTTGGACGACGCGTGAATTGAACGCCGGGTAGTAGACGGGAGGCCGAGGTAAAAATTGCTGCAAATTCCAAACCGCCTTTTGAACGTCATACTTTTTTCTTATCTCCATCCTCAACCATTGCGCGCCAAATCCTCGACTCGTTGACCAATTGAATACTTTCTACTAACATTTACTATGGTCTCTCCCCTCCGCGCAAGCAAGAGCCTCTCCACCCTCCTTTCAAACATGTCCCGCCGCTCCCTCAGCACCTCCCCCCACCTCCAAGAACCCGCCGAAGTAAAGCGATTAGGAGTCGTAGGAGCAGGCCAAATGGTATCATATCCCCCCGCTCTCTCCCCTCACCCCAACGTAACACCACCCCAATCTAACCCCGTCCACCCAGGGCCTCGGAATCGCCTACGTCGCCGCCCTAAAAGCCCAAATCCCCGTAACCCTAGTCGAGACCTCCCAAGCCTCCCTCGACCGCGGGATGACCTTCGCAGAAACCATCCTCACCAAAGACCTCTCCAAATTGCGCATCACCGAATCTCAGGCCGCCTCCACACGCTCCCTCCTACAGCCCACAACCGCCCTCTCCGCCCTCTCAACCGCCGACTTCATAATCGAAGCCGTGCCCGAGATCCCCGCGCTGAAAACCTCCCTCTTCGCGCAACTCGCCGCCATCGCCCCGCCCCACGCCATCCTAGCCACCAACACCTCTTCCATCTCCATCACCAAAATCGCCGCCGCTACCACCCCCAAGGAGGACCCGACAAACACCCGCGTGGCCGAACGGGTCATAAGCACGCACTTCATGAACCCGGTCCCCGTGCAAAAAGGCGTGGAAATAATCTGCGGCCTGCAAACCTCGCCCGCCACCTTCGAGACCGCCCTCGCCTTCTGCGCCAAGCTCGGGAAGATCCCCTCCAAGTCCGCGGACACACCGGGCTTTCTGGCGAATAGGATCCTGATGCCGTATATCAACGAAGCGGTGATTTGCTTGGAGACGGGTGTGGGGAGTAAGGAGGATATCGATGCGATTATGAAGAATGGGACCGGGGTGCCGATGGGGCCGTTGCAGTTGGCGGATTTTATTGGGTTGGATACTTGTTTGGCTATTATGGAGGTTTTGGCCGGGGAGACGGGGGATGGGAAGTATAGGCCGTCGGTGTTGTTAAGGAGGATGGTTGAGGCGGGGTGGGTGGGGAAGAAGGTTGGGAGGGGGTTTTATGAGTATAGATTGTGAAGGGGGGCGAGTCTGGGTTTTTGGGGGGATGAGCAGTATGAGATCTTGGGAAAGGCAAATCCACTTTCTTCTATCTCTGATGATGTCGTTGCCATGCACCATGTGATGCTGTGTTAAGATGCTGATACGCAGCGATGCAGTGCCACGGCATACCGATGTGACTTCAGCTCAAGCCAACCCCAGCCCCTATCGTCCGAGTGAAGTAGCCGCTTCGACATCTACTGACGGCCGTTATGATGCTCCTGCAAATGCAGTCCATACTTGCAGTATCCGCCATCCAGCGATTTCTTTAGCACTTTCCCTGCGCTTTTTTCTCCACAACTGTGTTTTGATCCTGTTGAGTCCTGAAAGCAACCAGCATGTCTTCTCGTTTCTGGTATGATTCTTGCACACCTTTATTTCTACGGCACTCGAATAGAGCAACCATTCTCAGCTTCGGACCTTCGAGCCGGTGTTCGCAATCTCTCGTTGTGTGGAGCTTCGGAGTATGTATTCCTTCACGATCGAAGCAAACTTTTTTTGGTCTGCAAGGGAACAGCAAAAGTGGTCATCATTAATTCGGTCTATGCTTTCAAACCAGGTGTCATATATGACACAGGTGGCCCTCTGCAAGGGTAGCTTTTGCATCTCCTCAATGGCGGACGTGATCTTGTACTCTGATAGGATTCTCTGCCCGTTGCCATATAGCTCGGGCCGTTTGTTAGATGACTCCAAAAGGCCCATGGATAGGTATAGATTGAAGTTGACTTGCTGCAGATGCTTGAGCTGCTGGACCGCAAGGCGAATGGTCGCGTGCCACTTCGTTTTCAAGGTTGCGTACGTGTCACGCATTGCCAAATGTAGCTTTCGCATGCTGAGATTGTGGCTATTCCCGGACTCGCTGAGGAAATGAATGAAATCTTTAAGTCGGTCTGGGTTGTTGAACGAGAAGGTGTTGCTTGTGTACGGTATGCGCTGTGCTTCGTTGTAGATCTGACGGCAAGACCGCAGCAGATCCACTTCGAGGTTTTTTTGGCAAGCGCCATAACCGAAAAATGCATTACGGCATACATTGTGGTGATTACCCTCTTTCCAGTAAACAGGCTCAACGTTCTCGGAGTCGTACATCTGTTGAACTTCGTCTTCCGAGATTTTAGCGTGGCAGATTTGACCTTTGATCTTGAATTTCGAGGACATTCTCTCTGGCGACCGGGATGCCTTGATATGAACAAACTCACCACCAAGTATGATCTCCCAGATCATTTTCTTGACTTCCATTGGGAGTTTGAGTAGTGATAATGAAGCATTGTGTGCAGCGCTGTCGACGGTCAGTGGTTGGGTCGTTCATCATACTTGCTGCCTGAGTCCTCACATCTCGGCTTTATCCTCTACTCCAACAGCTAACTCACGGTCAACATGGTGGCCGCTACGTAGCTTCATTCTGGTGAGCGGATGGTTTTCGGTGGTAATATCGATTTCAATCAGCTGGGATTTGATTCGTGTTGAAATCGTGCATAGACGCAGATGGTCCGAATGTGTGGTGGTGAGAATTGGCTTGATGGTGTGCTGAAGGGTGAAGCGAGTTGGTTGGGCGGTCTGGAACACAGAAAGCAGGGCAGAGAGCTGATTTGGTGAAGGTCTGTGCTGCTGTTTTGTGGCCGGATGATATGCTAGGATTGGTGAATATGATGGTCGATATGAGAAGAGGAGTGTATTGAAAGGAAGTTCCACTTATGAGCGATGGGAGCCAAGCCTCTCGAACTTCCGAGAGGTCTTTTGAGTGATGGTTGAAGGAAGAAAGTGAAGAGAGCTGAATTGATAAGAGGAGTCTCACTTGTGAGGTGTTCGGCTTAATTGCCAATGTTCGACTATTATGATTGCTGTCTATAAACACTTGTAGCGATTCAGGCCTACTGATCATGATGATCTTTACATTGCATTGTTTGATGATGATCGGAGGTCACAGTATTGGCATGTAGGATGGATGTAATAGGTAAGGATGCCCATCACCGAAGACTGCTGTCCACTCACGCCGTTCGGGTATAATTTCCGTATCGACTACAATTCTATGTGTACCTTACATTCGGCTTCGTCGACCTCAATCAATGCAATCCCACTGGGTAAACAGGCATAGCAATCCAAGCTTGTCTCCAGTAGACAAGGCTCATTTACCCTTTAAAATTGCCTGCATAACCTCCTCTGCCCACACTACCCACTTAAAAGGATAAGGGATTCTGCTTTCATTATAATGTCTGAAGGTGATGTTCAGCTTTTTCAAGGGAAGGACTTTCAATTGGACGAAAATCTCCTTCAGTCTTGCGGCGCGCATAGGTGGTCGACTCTCCAGCACACTGCAGGAGCCAGAGGTCAAGGTCCAGATTGAGCTCTTGAAGTGACCTCGTCCTTTCTACTACGAAGAACAAGGATTCTCGTATGCTGCCTTATTAGGGCAGCGAAAGAGGCATGTGAAAGGCGCAGAGGACAGACCAAGCATTGCACAGGTCATTTAGTCAGAGCACTTCCATTTTGCTTAAGAGAGATTCACTCAAGAGGTGGGCTCTTCAAGGACTTAAAGAGTAGCACAAGAAAGTTAAGGCGCATTGTTGTTATAAGCCTTGAAGGGGTCGATTCCAGCAGATACGTAAAAGCAGAGCTAAATAGCAAACCTTTTATGTACTTAGGTTGTGAGTGGTCAACACGAAAAATCGAGACTTTCGTATGACCATAATTTTCCAAGCTGCATGAGAAGACAATTCTGCGGGCGTGAGGCGTGGAGACGATGCATCTTATCCAGATTGAGAAAGTTGAAAGCGGACAACCTTTGTGCTATTTGGGATGCTCCACGCCGTAGACGAGCCTTGAGCAAAGTGCGTAGCACCATCTTGTCTGCTCTTAGTGTGGCAGAACATTCCATACGTTCCTAGTCGGCCGAAGAGGTTTGTGAGAAATTTTTACTGCAACATCTCCTCTTCCATACACAGTGATGAGGTGACGGGTGGATGGTAACTTCGAGGAAGGCCATGCGATGCCGTATTATGCTGCAAGATGAGGGTGCTGGGACGATCTGCTGTAAAAAGGACGTGGTCAGCCTATTACAGTGACTCTGCAATGTGTAAGTAGATTTCGATTTGATGGTGCTGTGGAGTTTGGCAATGGTTGAGGGAGGGATGATTGCACATTCTATGACCCGCAACTTTGTGTAATAGTTTGAATTCAGCGACCGAAACCACGCAGAGATCATGGTCACGTGCTGAACGTGTGGCGAGCCTTTGAGCACATAATTTTTGGCTTGAAGAGGGATTGACAACTCCCCTCTGTTGCTAGTATCATACATTGCCCTCCCTGTAATAGGTTATAGAAGACCCGGTCCAGCTCATAGACAAGTCAGACTATGCTCTGCCCGCTGACTCTGTACCGCCCCTCGACCCTGCCTGATTCTAGTAAATCCAACCACACGTATTCCTTTGGCTTCCGGAGTAATTTCTTCTTCAACCAATCTGCCCAGACGCGCTCCTGAAAGACGAAAAATCTTTGAGTGTTAGCACTCGGCGCAAACCCCCAATTGCCCACAATGATGACCACCTTCCTCACGGGCAGATTGCTCAATCTGCCGAGATGCCTCTCCAAACGTTTCTTCTCTCGAGGGAAGAGCTCTCGAGGAGAAGGCAGTAGGATGTCAATGTAAAGCTGCTGCAGAAATTTCATGTTGTTGAGCAGCTGCGTAGCCAGAACCTCCCACTTTTCATTATCATAAGAGAAAAGTTGGATGCGTACACTCCGGATGGCCAAACACCTCCAATGTATCTTAGAAAAGTCTTGGAGGCTTTCTGAGGTATTGAAAGAAAAAGTATTGGCAGAGTATGTGATGCCTCGGGCTTCGTTGTAGACTTGTCGACAGGCATACAAGAGGTTCAAGTTTCGGTTGATGGATAAAGCTCTTGAACTGCCATTGATTGTAGAAGGGTAGCACTTTTTGTGGCGATTTGATAGTTTGAGGGTGCTAAAGTCTGCACCTTGGAATGCTGATTCAGCATCCTCCTCCGATACCCGGCTGATACAAGGGAATTGGCACAGTTTGCCACGACCAAGGTTATTGAAGAAAAGAGTAGTCCCTCCGGCACGAGGGCGCGGTTCATTAGCCACATGGATGAAGTTTCCGCCAAGCACGAACTCGTAGATGTGGTTCTTCAATTCCTGGGGTAATTTCAGAAGCGGGGATGAGGCGTTGTCAGAAGCCCTTGGCCTATCAGCACAATCTCAAATCGGGGAAGTGCATGACTCACAAGAACGCCGCCGTGTTAGGGCCTTCAGCACCAAGGTCTGCATAATGCCCGCTTCTGAGCCTCATGTTGTTGGCGGTTTGAGTGAACGTTGGAAGTGATTTGGTCCTGTTAAAATGATGAGGTGATGGGGTGATTGCGGAACGCAGCGTTTAAGTACCGAGGAGCGGAGGGGAAGAGGTGGAGCTTTGAGAAATGTGATATAGCAGTGTCAAGGTGTTTAAGATCGGATCAGCTGAGATAGGATGTCCTCAACACATTTCGGGAACTGAGGGTGATGAATGACGATTCGCAAAGCACTGGCGCTGTGTGAATTTGGATTTTCTGTGAAGGGCGAGGGCAACAATTGGATTCTTGTAGCGTCAACCTTGATGTACTTAGTCTTGAGGAAGGACCGCTGTCAATTGTAGAAGAGATTGTACTCAACAAAGCCAACTCCTACCTCGCAATGCCTGATATGATACAAGCGCTCTCTAGCGTGAACATCCCGACCACCTCGCTCTGCCGAGTCCACTGAGGTATCTTCTTCTATGCACCGAACCTCGTTTCCTTGAAAGGGTATTTGACCACATCGTCTTTCCTCAAGTAGATCTTCTTCCGCTTCTTCGTGACTTGATGCTCCACAAAGACCTCCTTCACATTCTTGGCCATGAATTTCCTGATATACCTCGGGTCCCACAATTCACTCGCAACTCCAAGGTCTTTGCAACATCTTCTTAGAGCAGTAGATTTGCAGCCTTCCACCGCCGTGGGTATGCCTTCTGCCGAGAAGTAGTCTTGTTCGCCACGGGCAACCGAGACGAGTCTAAGAAGCACCAGACATTAGCCGCCAAGTCGAGCAAAGGGGATGTATGTCAGACTCACCTTCCGAGCGCGACCAAGGCGTACTCTCTGGTCACGGCCTTCGGAGTGACAATCGTTTCCCCTCGCGGCGCCAGTCCCCATCCTCCTGGTCCGAATGCTTGGTTCAATATCCTCCTGTACTTGATCTCCGGTAGATACAGTATCCCATCTGGCTTGATTTCAATCTCCTCAGGATCTATGGGAGCAAGAAGTGTCTTGGCAGCTTCTGGCGAGAAAGCCTCGGTAGAGAGGCCATGGTACGACCGTGTCCAGTCGACTTTGCCATCAACTTCGTCGATTTTGAGATTGTGATCGTTCAGACCGTTGCTCAGGTCCGCATTTGTTGGGATTTGCTCCGATGACTGGGGTGGCTGGGGGTCGAGAGGATTGGATTTTGAAGCTGAGGAGGCTTGAGCTGCTTGTTGAGCGCGGTAGACTTTGGTATTCGAGAAAGCGCGGCGTGTTTCAGCGTTCCTATTAGACCTTGAGGCTGTATCGTGTCGTGTAGAACGAAAGTTACTCGAGGATTCATGAAGAGGATTGGAATTATTCTGAGAAAGATAGCGGGGTTTGCCTCTTCGCGGTAGAGCGGTCGTGAATGAGACTGAGAATGTCCGGGGTGTTCTTGATATCTGTAAGCACCAAGAGGCCCTTTGAAGGGTGAGGGTGGCCATCGGTGATGGAATTACATAGATCTTGAACATCTATCGGACGCTTGGAAGAAGGCAATCTCGGGCTAAGGCACGCCAAGCATCGTAGGGCTGAGTGGCATTCTCGAACTATGCCTCACTGATCAAAACCCGGGCGAGGTGGGATAAGCTCTGAGTGAGTCCTTGTTCAATCTGGACTCATGTATCCGGAGCTGTTCTTTGTCTGAAGAACAGAGAGCTGTTGGGTGCTATATACGAAGTACTATAGGGTACATGACTCGCAACAATTTCTTAGAGCACGACTTGCTTCGGTCAGGCATCTTTGGTATCCGTCCTCTGGTCGTTGCCTTGCTTCTTCCAGCATTGCCGAAAGACCTCCATCTGCTCAGAGTATGACCTAGTCAGCCGGGGGGTGTTTGGAGAATAAGGGTGGGTTTGGTCAAAAGTACGCCATGCACGCAGCGACGTCCGGCTAAATGCTTACCTCTGCTTTGCATGCTCGCCAATCCTTCTTGTCAAAATAACAGTCATTCATCTTGTTCTGTTCAGCTGTACCAACGCAATCAGCTTGTGAGACCGTTTGATCTTTCGAAGAAAGCTTGTACATGAGCAGCCAGTGCTGAAAATCCGCTTGTCCCTGCGTCCTGGTCAGCAGGTATGTCTTCTATCACGAAATTAAAACCAAGTACCACTCATCTGGTTCATCATCGTCTTCGTTCAATTTGATATCATCTAATTTCTGTGGTTCTGCCATCTGATTTTTCCGTGAGTGTAATAGGTGTTAAAATCCGGTCTCGGCGTTGGGTCGAGGTGTGGAAGGTGGAAGCTCGTCATGCCGACGAAACGGATGAACGTACTTGTCTACTCAGGTGCATCACACTCTGCAAAGTACTTAATTTCCGATCTGACAGCATCATCAGGCAGTGGATGCACAATAGATGCTGTCCGACACTGCATCTATACTCTCCGCCGTCTACTTTCTAACAATTACGCCATCATCTCTATTGATGGAAATGCTATCATCAAAGAGCCGTGGACAGCCTCGTGCGCATTACTCGTCTTCCCAGGCGGTGCAGACCTCGGCTACTGCAGGACACTAAATGGCGAGGGCAATCGCAGGATCACTCAATACGTCGAGAGAGGCGGCTCTTATGTTGGCTTTTGCGCAGGGGCATACTATGGAAGCGGGCGATGCGAATTTGAGGTTGGAAATAAAAAGCTTGAGGTTGTGGGAGATCGAGAGCTCGCCTTCTTTCCTGGCATTTGTCGTGGTCTAGCATTTCCGGGGTTTGTCTATCACAGCGAAGCTGGTGCTAGAGCTGTGGAATTGAGAGTCTCCAAGGACTCGTTGAGCAAAGGCTCTGTCCCTGATGTGTTCCGGTCATATTACAATGGCGGTGGTGTTTTCGTCGATGCAGTCAAATATGAAAGCAAGGGCGTTGAGATATTAGCTGAGTACACGCAAAAGATGGAAGTCGAGGCTGGACCGCGCGCGGCAGCTGTCCTTTACTGCAAAGTGGGTGATGGTGGGGTGGTCCTGTCGTCTCCGCATCCCGAGTATGTTTGAGAACGAATGTGGATACGGGACGTTGCTAACCGCAATCCAGGTTCGCCGCTGTCAACTTAGATCGAGAATCCGATGTACCGGGGTATCGCTCACTGGTGGAAGCCTTGGCCGAAGATGACACCCAAAGGACGGACTTTTTAAAAGCGTGTCTCCTCAAGCTTGGCTTGCAGGTGAACGAGGAGGACACTACGGTACCATCCCTTTCCCGACTACACCTTTCATCGTCTTCGCCGTCGGGAACGGCGGAGATAATGGAATCTCTCAAAGAGATTATCACCAAAGAAGATGGCGAGAGATTCATCAAAGATGACAACGACACGTTTCATCTAGAGAAGCCTTCTGCTTGGTCGATTGGTTCTATAGTCGAAGAACTTCCGAGTGTAGGAAGCGAGAAGACTAATCAAGATGCTCTTGACACGGATATGTTTCTCGACTATGATAAAGTCGTCAAGCGTCTCATCATCCATGACACCCAGCCTCCCGCCAGTAAAGAAACGCCCTATTTCAGCCATGAGGCGTTCTATGCCAACTTGAAGCACTACGCCAAACAGACAAAAGGTGGAAATGATGACTTCGGCAAGTACATCCTATACGGAGAGGTTGTGACGAGCACCAATACGATGCTAGAGAAGTATGCCTTCTTTCTACGAGTGGTTCATCGTGAGGCATCGCTGATATATCAGAAACACCGAAATCCTCCGCCGCCTTCCAGCCGGCTTCACAGCAACTGCCGCGGTGCAAATCGCCGGCCGCGGCCGCGGCTCCAACGTATGGGTGTCCCCCGCCGGTTCCCTCATATTCTCAACTGTCGTTCGGCACCCTGTTGCGCTTAACACCAAAGCGCCAGTAATATTCTTGCAATACCTCGCCGCGCTCGCCATCGTCGAAGGTATCAAGACCTACGATGTAGGCTACGAGTCCATGCCGATAAAGTTGAAATGGCCTAATGATATCTGTAAGACCCTTCTACCCTTCTCCCTCGAACTGTACACTGTGCTGATAAGAGGACTGAAGACGCACTCGACCCTACCTCGAAGACCTACACCAAGATCGGCGGCATCCTAGTCAATTCACACTACACAGATTCCCTCTTCCTCTCAGTGATTGGCATTGGCTTAAACACCACTAACGCTGCCCCTACGACTTCCCTCAACGCTCTCTCCCCCCTCAAATTCACGCTCGAGAAGCTCCTCGCTCGGATCCTTACAACCTTTTCAGCCTTTTACACCACCTTCACACAATCAGGCTTCGATCAAAGCTTCTCGGAGATGTACTACAAGCATTGGCTGCATACGGATCAGATTGTAACGCTAGAGGCAGAAGGAGGTGTGAGGGCGCGGATCAAGGGGATTACGAATGACTGGGGTTTACTACTGGCGGAAGAGTTGGGGTGGGAGGATCGGGGGACAGGGAAGGTGTTCGCATTACAGAGTGATAGCAACAGCTTCGACTTCTTCAAGGGATTAGTAAAGCGGAAGGTGTGATACGGAGATGACACCAACGCTCTTGATTTGCGCTAGTGAGACCTAGGGGTTTGGGCTAGATGGCTGGCCTGCAATAAGGCCCGGGGCTGGTACCTAATCATTTGTTAGATTGAACTTATAGGGCTTCTTCCAGGGGTCAGTCCCTAGAGGTCTCCGCTTGTAGAGCATTCCAGGCCAAGAGCATTTAAGTAGTTGGCGGGCTTTCGTCCGGGCAACCGTCCCAAGGGCTATGATAGATTTAAGCCTAATCGGCCCTTGCGCAGATCAAGACTTTTGGTGTCGTCCTCCGTAGGTGTGATTAATCTCTCCGGGAAGTTTCCCCCTTGGGCCCAACTTTCCTCTTTCGGCCAGCTTAAAATTGGCCTACTTAGATCTCCCGCATCTCTTAGACCGCGCTGCTTACAATACACGCGTGCGCTTTGTAATTTTTCCCGGTCGATAATGAGGAAAAGCTGCGATGCTGAGAAATCAATTCACCTTTAACGTTACTGGTGGTGCGTATTGATGGATATGATTGGCTTGAGGCCTGGAAATATTTGTATCCGAATCCGTATCGATTAGATCTCGGAGCACATCTTGGCCAATCACCGGCGGGCGGAACTTAACAACAGCCGGCCCTTGTGTCAATTAGATAATACAATAAATGTTAAACGACTGAATAGCTTCATATCACGCGAGATCTAGAAAGAATAAAACCACCTATTGCCCTACTCATACTCACACTTCAGTGATACTCACTACTACACCACCTCTCCCATCATCATGTCCGAGATCCATAATATCGTCATATTGGGCGGGCAATATGCCGGCCTTCGAGTCGCTCATGGCCTCCTCAAAGCCTTGCCCAATCTCAAATCGCCGACCAAGAAGAACTACAAGATCATCATTATATCCAACACCACTCACTTCTGGTTCTCTGTCGGCGCCCCCCGAGCCATGCTTCGACCCTACCCAAAAGACAACATGGATTCCTTCATCCCCGTCTCCAAAGGCTTCACCAAATACTCCTCCGACCAATTCGAATTCATCCATGCCCAAATCGAAAGCCTCGACACCTCAAACCGTACAGTTGCCTACAAAGTCAAAGACAGAAAAGAAAATACCTCGCCAGAAACCTCCACCGTCCCCTTTTCAACCCTGGTAATCTGTACCGGCTCCTCTGGCCCAGACGCCCTCTACGCCCTCCAGGGCTCCCACCTCCCCACTCTCCACGCCTACGAAGAAGTGCAAAACCGCCTCCCCTCTGCAAAAACGGTAATGGTCGTCGGCGGTGGTTCCGCAGGTACAGAAACAGCCGGCGAATTGGGCCACCTACACGGCACCTCAACCTCCTCCCCCAAGGACATTACAATCCTCTCAGGCTCCACCCGTCTCCTCCCACAACTCCGAGCCGATCTCGGCGCCCGTGCAGAGGAAATCCTCAAGGGTATGGGCGTCAAAGTGATCCACGACCTTCGTGTCACCTCATCCAAAAAACTCAATTCCGGCGCCCACGAAGTCTCTCTCAGCGACGGCACAACCCGCACAGTCGACCTTCTCATGACCGCCACCGGCCGCGTTCCTACCGCCTCCTTCCTTCCCGACAGCTTTCTCGACAAAAACGGCCGCGTCGTCGTGGACAACTACATGCGGCTCCCCTCCGCCAACCTCTCCTCCGCCTACGCTTTCGGTGACGTCTGCTCGATCTCTCCAGGGGGTCTAGTGTTCCTGCAGTTCGCAGGTCCGGTGATTGTGGGAAACATCATTGCGGAGTTGTCAGGGAAGGGGGAGGGAAAGGAATACAAGCCGATAACCACGAAGGACATGCAGCTTGTGCCTGTGGGGCCGGACACGGGTGTCGGGGCGGCATTTGGGTGGTGGGTGCCTGGGTTCTTGGTGAGGATGATAAAGGGGAAGACATTCATGTTTGCAAAAGCGCCGAAGACGGTGGATGGAACTGCTTGAGTTTGGTGCCGTTCTTGTTTTGTTCTCTTGAGCATCAGGTCTTTGCAAAGGGATTTTTTCCTTTGGTGACCTTATCAATACCCCCAGCCAAGGTCTTTTATGCCGCACAATCAGCAACGAGTTACACAATTAATGTTTGAGTTTCCCATGTCCTTCGCGAAGCGTCTATGGTCATCGCATCCACTTTTCCCCCCTTCTTTCTCCCTCCGCTCTCCTATCTCTCGTCCCTCTTTCCACCTTTCCTTCGCTTTGCCCTCCCATCCCATCTGAAAGACGTTTTACACAACCCTCTACATCTATTGCTCAACCCGAATCATCTCGCATACTCAACAGCTATTGTCCAAACCCCAACTCACAAGACACTTAGTACTTGAGTCTGTGATATGCCTCCGACTGTCGCCCCACGCCTGACCTAGACCCCCCCAGCAGAAAAGTCTTCCCCATTACAATCCCACTCCTTTTTTTTGACATCAAGCCACCTCCCATGATCGACCCCCCCTCTCCTCCCTTCCCCCTCCTCATCTCTTACAAAAACAGCCTCCCGCACTGCGCTATATCCACATCTACACCCGACGTACCCTCCAATTCCCCCATCCGATGCCACAACTACTCTCAAACCCGCTCAATACGCCACCT
>JAABUQ010006441.1_pt1 | contig 17806 bp, 10 predicted proteins | sample 5560001 | NCBI WGS metagenome assembly JAABUQ01 (sample SAMN10711888, study PRJNA513371) | rock metagenome | isolation source: Antarctica rocks | place: Antarctica: Victoria Land, Finger Mt nord | collected 2015-12-18
TTGCCTGTGAAAAATAACAGAGCAAACGGATTGCTCAGGATGATCTCTGGAACAGGTCGTCCAGAACGCCAAAACAGTGGAGAATATTCTACAAAAAGTCAAAAAGAAAGGAGCCAGGTCGAAGCAGAGGAGATATACCAATGGGTAGAGACAGGCAGCGCAAGCTATGCCTCTACGCCCTACGCAGCCAGGACGGCTGCGTATCTTCATCGTTGCAAGTTATCAATACCGATAACGGAAGGAAAAGAACGCGATGATCGCACAAGGATGGCGCAAAAATCTGGTGACGCGCCGACATACATGTATCCTGTTAGCAGTATGCTTGATGCTGGTATGCAGCCTTATGCTCATTCAGCTTAGTGCCCCTCAGAAAGCGAGCGCGGCTGGCGCTGGCTACTGGCACACAAGCGGGAGTCAGATCCTCGACTCCAACAACCAGCCGGTGCGCATTACCGGTGTCAACTGGTTCGGGCTGGAGACAGCAAATTACACACCGCATGGCCTGTGGTCGCGCGGCTACAAAGATATGCTCGACCAGATCAAGAGCCTGGGCTACAACACCATTCGTCTCCCCTATTCCAACCAGCTTTTTGATGCTGGCTCGACGCCCAACGGCATCGATTTTACGAAAAACCCCGACCTGCAAGGGCTGACCGGCTTGCAGATTATGGACAAAATTATTGGCTATGGAGGCTCGATCGGTCTACGCTTCATCCTGGATCAGCATCGTCCCGACTCCGGCGCGCAGTCAGCATTGTGGTACACATCGCAGTATCCCGAGTCGCGCTGGCTCTCGGACTGGACCATGCTGGCCAAACGCTATGCCAACAATCCGATGGTCATCGGTGCGGACCTGCACAATGAGCCGCACGCACCCGCCTGTTGGGGCTGTGGTGATCCCGCTGTAGACTGGCGGCTGGCCGCACAGAGGGCTGGCAACGCCATCCTGGCAGCCAATCCAAACTGGCTGATCTTCGTCGAAGGCGTGGACTGCTATGGTCCTGGCGGCGCGACGAGCGGCGACTGCTACTGGTGGGGCGGAAATCTGGAGGGCGTGGCCTCCGCACCTGTACAACTGAATGTCCCCAACCACCTCGTTTACTCCGCGCATGACTATCCGGCGAGTATCTACGCACAGCCGTGGTTCAGTGATCCATCGTACCCGAACAATCTGCCAGGCGTATGGGACAAACACTGGGGCTATATCGCCAAACAGGGTATCGCGCCCGTCTGGCTGGGCGAGTTCGGTACAAAGCTTGCCACAACCTCAGATCAGCAATGGTTCTCCGCCATCACGAATTACCTGGGTAAAGGTGCCAGTGGCATTAACTGGACCTTCTGGAGCTGGAATCCTGACTCCGGCGATACCGGCGGTATTCTGCAAGACGACTGGCAGACGGTCAATCAGAATAAGCAGGCATATCTCAATCCTATTGAGTTCCCCTTAGATAATTCGACGGGCGGTGGGACACCAACGCCAGGGACGACACCCACACCGGGAACGACACCCACACCCGGGACGACGCCCACGCCAAACCCAACGCCTAATCCCACTGGTGGCATCGCTATCAGCGCCGGTGGCAGTGGATCAGGCACCTTCGTAGCTGACACCGATTATAACGGAGGGACCGCCACTACCCACACAAATACCGTCGATACCAGCGGCGTGACCAACCCGGCACCTCAATCTGTCTATCAGAGCGAGCGCTATGGCAACTTCAGCTACGCGATCCCACACCTGACTCCTGGCGCGTCCTACACCGTGCGTCTACATGAAGCCGAGACGTACTGGACGACGACGGGCCAGCGCGCCTTCAATGTCAGCACCAATGGCAGCCAGGTGCTCAGCAACTTTGATATCATCGCCGCGGCCGGAGGCGCGAATAAAGCTGTCGTCAAGCAGTTTACCGCCAGCGCCGACAGCAGCGGCACCATCACTATCGCCTTCAGCACCGTCACCAATAACGCCAAGGTCGATGGTATCGAGATTATTCCCAATACCACAGGTACGCCTACCCCGACGCCAACACCTAATCCCACTGGTGGCATCGCTATCAGCGCCGGTGGCAGCGGATCGGGCACCTTCGTGGCTGACACTGATTATAACGGAGGGACAGCCGCTACCCATACGAATACCATCGATACCAGCGGCGTGAGCAATCCCGCGCCCCAGGCGGTCTATCAGAGCGAGCGCTACGGCAACTTCAGCTATGCGATCCCACATCTCACGGCAGGTGCCTCGTACACCGTTCGTTTACATGAAGCCGAGACATACTGGACGACGACGGGCCAGCGCGTCTTCAATGTCAGCATCAATGGCAGCCAGGTGCTCAGCAATTTTGATATCGTAGCGGCGGCCGGAGGCGCCAATAAAGCTGTCGTCAAGCAGTTTACCGCGACTGCCGACAGCAGCGGCACTATCACTATCGCCTTCAGCACCGTCACCAATAACGCCAAGGTCGATGGCATCGAGGTCATTCCCAATACTACCGGCACGCCTACCCCGACTCCCACGCCACCACCAGGGACGACACCAACTCCCACACCACCGCCAGGGACAACGCCGACTCCGACTCCAGTGCCTGGCACACACGTTGCCAACCCGTATGCCGGAGCCACGGGATACATCAATCCTGACTGGGCGGCGGAAGTTCAGGCAGGTGCGACCGCTACAGGTGGTACACTGGGAGCAGCGGAGGCTAAGGTTGCCCAGAACTCGACAGCGGTCTGGCTCGATCGTATCGCGGCTGTTACTGGCGGAACGGGGGTCACCAGGACGCTCGCCGGTCACCTGGATGCAGCGGAGGCTCAGGCGGCAAGCAGCACGCAGCCGATCGTGATAACGCTTGTTATCTACGATCTGCCCGACCGTGACTGCGCGGCCCTTGCCTCCAACGGTGAGCTGTCAGTAACAAATGACGGCCTCAACAAGTACAAGACCCAGTACATTGATCCGATCGTCGCGATCCTGGGCCAGGCGAAGTACAGCAACCTGCGCATCGCAACAATCGTTGAGCCGGACTCGCTGCCCAACCTGGTTACGAATCTGAGCTTCGCGAAGTGCGCCGAGGCCAACTCCAGCGGCGCATATGTGCAGGGTATTCAGTATGCCCTGAACAAGCTGCACGCGATCTCGAACGTGTATAACTTTATCGACATTGCCCACTCCGGCTGGCTCGGCTGGAGCAGCAACTTCGGTCCTGCCGTGACTCTGATCACCAACACGATTAAGGGTACAACGGCCGGAGTGAACAGCGTGGACGGCTTCATCAGTGACACGGCGAACTACACACCAACCACCGAGCCATACATGACCGCCAACCAGCAGGTCGGAGGTCAACCGGTGCGCTCGGCCAACTTCTATCAGTACAACCAGTACATAGACGAGGCCAGCTACGACACCGATATGCGCGCCGCGTTCATCAGCGCCGGTTTCCCGAACACCATCGGCATGCTGATCGACACTTCGCGTAACGGCTGGGGTGGCTCTGGTCCACAGGGTGCTCGACCGACAGGTCCAGGCACATCAACGGACGTCAACACGTTTGTCAACCAGAGCAAGATCGATCGGCGCGTACACCGAGGCAACTGGTGCAACCAGTACGGTGGTCTGGGTGCCCGCCCGCAGGCGAATCCGGCCCCCGGCTTCGACGCGTACGTCTGGATCAAGCCTCCCGGCGAGTCTGACGGCGCGAGCCAGGCGATCTCAAACAACGAGGGCAAGGGCGCCGATCCGATGTGCGATCCGACCTTCCATGGCAGCACGCAGGCAAACGGTGGAAACCTCACCGAGGCCATGCCCAATGCTCCGCTGGCGGGCCACTGGTTCCAGGCCGCGTTCGATACCCTGGTCAAGAACGCCTACCCGGCCATCTCGTAAATCCGCGCTCATCACCCTGGTGAGCGCTTAGCAAGCGACATCACTCTTACAGTTCTTGTTACGGCTGAAAACAGCCGTAACAAGAACTGTAAATATTCCACCATAGGAGCTATTCCAGTAACTCTTCAGTTGCGCCTCAGTTCAATCGTGCAGCGCCTACGGCGCTGATAATACTAATGTATCCCTACAGCACATTTTTGCCAGCAAGGCTGGCAAAAATGTGCTGTAGGGATAAAAAAAGATGCCTTGCCGCCTAGAGGCGGCAAGGCATGGCCCAGAATGGGGTCAGATCACACATCTGGCGGGGAGAGCAACAGTTGCCGCTGAGCCTGAGCAACAAACCGGCGCACGCGCTGGTCACCGGGAAACGTCGTGCAGAGAACCTGGTAATACTCCTCAAAGCGCAGAGTGAACATAGAAGCGTTGGTTTCTCCTAGCCGCATGATAATCTTTTCGGCAGTCGTCAGGCTGGCATCTCGCTCTCCCGCTCGCGCATGAGCTTCCGCCAGCGGAATCAGGGTTAACAGATGACGTATCCACCAGGAGGATGGAAGTTGAGTGAGTGCCTGCTCCAGCACACGAATTGCTTCGCTATACTTGCCCTGTAAGGTGAAACAACTGCCAGCAACCTGTTGCCACTGGAGAAAATCGAACTCCTCATCAAGAGGAAGGGGTTTTACTAACGTGGCTGAAGCCTCTAACTTTTCCTGTGTGCGTGCCCATTCTCGTAAATGTGCAGCGTTATAGGCCCAATCGGCCAGCAGATGCGCACGTAAACGGACGTTTGCCTCGTCATCGCGTTGTCCAAGTAGCCGCAGCGCAGCCTCAATAGGTTGCAAAGCCTCCTGGTAGTTGCCGCGTACTTGCGCAACAATCGCCTGCCAGTTCAAGCTCTGAGCCATGCTCCAGATATCGGCTCCCTCCAATGAGGCAATCTGAGCTTTTTCATGGGCTTTCTGCGCGGCAGCATACTGACCCTGGAAAAGCAGCGACGCCCCGATTAAATTGTAAATAGCTGCATAGAAAGACGGGCGCACATCGGCTGGGAGAAAGGCATGCGCTTGCTGGACGAGAGCCAGGAGCGTCTGCGCAACCACCAGTACTTGAGCGGGAGATGCTTTGTGGAAAAGATGCCACCCTTCGGCCACACTCTTGTTCAGCGCACTCAGAAAACGCTGGCGTTCTTCCTGAGAAGGATGAGTATTCATAGGAGGATGAACTGTATGCACCAGGGCTGAGCTGTTCATGTTCAACAGAGTACTCCTCATTGGTGAAGGGATACCCTGCGCACCTTGTAGCACGACCCGTAAAGAGTCAAGAATATCCTCCAGCGTCCAACCTGCATCGAAAAGGGTGGCGAGATTGCTACTTCCTAATGCGAGCCAGGAACCTAATTGCTGTTCAGGTGAGACGGTGCCTTCGTGAGCCAGAAACGTATCAAGGGGGGAGTGGTTTTCCAGCACCAATGGAGAACTGTTCAGGGGTGAACCTGTCACATTGATCGCAGGCACAGTGAAAAAAGAACGTCCGCTAATCTCGGCCGCTGGTGGTGTGATCTCCCCGCTCTCTACCTCTGCCAGACCGAGTTCTTGCGAGGTCATCTGAAAATATGCGCAGAGCCTTTGTCGTGACTCTGCACCGATGAGGTATCCCTGTTCGGCGCGCCAGATAGTTGATACACCTAATTTTGCCATCTCTGCTAATTGATGGATTGTCAGGTTGTGCTTTTGTCGCGCGATACGAAGAGGATGTTTGCTCCTATTCTTCATGGCTCACCTCGGCTCCTTCCTCAACTATGAGGTGTAACATAGGCATGATGGACCATGTGCGCTATTTCATGAGAAGAGAAAAAGCGCTTTGCAGCTCGTTTTTCCTCCCCTGGTTGTATCACTTCTTCCCTTCCCTGTCAACAAAAGAGCTGGCGCGTAGGAGATCCTTCTCTATGCTTAAACAACAAAGTATGACCGTATAATGAGGAAAATGATACAAAAGCACAAACAAAATGTGACTAAAAAATGACAGTATTGTGCAGAAGCTCCCTTTCTTCTCGCTCAGGGCGAGAAGAAATGTGGGGTGTACAAAAAAAGATACAGGCAGGCTGTAGCAGCACATTATTGCAGCGCGCTGGACATCACCTCGTAGCCACGTCGCCAGCATACGATAGCATCAGCTGCACGTCCCAGTTCTTCTAATACCTGCCCCCAGCCGCCATACACCTCCGCCATATCGGCAGACGCCTGGGTAACATTCAGCTTTTCGACCGCTCGCTCGTACCATGTGGCAGTTTCTTCCAACAACAGGTGGCGAGCTGAACCCTCAGCCTGGCGAGCTTGCTCGTGGGTTACTTTGCCAATGCTGTGATAGACACGGCCCTGCATGTGCTGATCAGTGGTCCGTTCCATTGCTTCCAACGCGCGCTGGCAATAGCGTCTGGCCTCCTCCACGCGTCCCTCCGTCATACGCAGTTCTGCCAGCCAGGCACAATTCAGCATCGCCATCGTCGGACCGTTGTGACTGTTAGCGATCGCCAACGACTCCGTGTAGTGATCGCTCGCCTCCCGGTAGTCACTCAGGCGCATACAGATACGCCCCAGCATACTATGGATACGCGCCTCCATCTGACGATCCCCGGCCTCTTCATAGAGATGAAGCGCTTTCTCACCGGCAAGATAGGCTTTGACAAAATCGCCGACATGTGGATAGGCATCACATAATCCATGATAAATATGCGGAAGCTCACGCTCATCGTGATAATGCTGACAGAGACGCAAGGCTTCTTCATAATGCCCGATAGCGGTTGTAAACAGTCCGCGCATCAAGCAGGTCATCGCCAGGGAATAACGAGCTTTAATACGTACCGCTGGCAGATGGACGCGCCGGTCATGCAATACTTTCAAACAGACAGTAAAGTGGAGCGAGGCATCCTCATAATGGGCCAGTTTCACAGCGGCCAGCCCTAGTTGGAGCAGGTAGAGAGCCAGGCGCTCACGCTCGAGGGGCGTTTCCTGCTCCGCCTGTTCAGTGCTTTGCTCAAGGATGGGGGCAAGCACACGTCTGGCATCATGCCAGCGTTTACACTGGATATAGCCCCAACCAAGCAAGTAGGATACATCGCGGAACTGCTTTTCATCCTCTGTATGGATAGTTTCAAGTACTATTAGAGCCGCCTCATATCTGCCTTCCTCCAATAAGAGGCGAGCGCGGTAGAGCAACATTTGTGTATCGGTCTTTTGCATTATGATGCGCTCCTCCCTATCCAAACATCAATATACGTAATTATAACACATACATCTATAGAGGAATAGTTATAGCGGCTCAAACCCGGACGGCACGGAACTGAGAAGCAGCGAAGAAGCTTTATGGTCAAAAAAAACAGAACGGGATATCTTGTGCCTCTGCCACCGCGCCCACAAAGTAGCAGAGAGAATCCCGTTACCCACAGTATAGCGTAATGAGACATCTTACACAAGAACATAGGACTTATTGGAGGTGGAAGTGTCGCTGAAATGAGAAGAGGTGAATGGTGGCAGGTCAATGCTGGCAAAGCAAAAAACTAGTTTAGTCTTATGACACTGACATTTTATAACCAAACAGGTAGTATCACTACCGTCAGAAGGTTAGCCCTTTCTTGCATGAGCGATATCACCGTGGTAGACTGTTCGAGAAGAGCAAACTCTTTTTGTAGCGAGAAAGAGGTGGCCTTTTGTGTATAATCTGTACATACACTTTATGTGCTGTGTATATCTATAGAGGGTCACTGCTTGCTTATGAAAAGTCGCACCTCCTCAGCTTCCTTCCCGCGCCTGCGGCGCGGAGAAAATTTTAAAAGCTGGTGTGCACATGTTTGCGGCCTTTTTGGCCGCAAACATGTGCACACCAGCTTTTAAAAAAGAGGAGGCCGCCTCTGGCGGCCAGGGGAGATGAATAGTTATGAAAAGTCTGTATATAAACAGAAATGTAGTGTGTATATTTGAATGAGGAACGTACCGTGGATACAGAAGCTGGGCACAGCCAGAGGAGGAATACAGTGCAGAGACATCAACGCGCAGGGGACCAATTCGCAGGAAATCGCGTTGTAACTATTGGTGGAGGCTCTGGGACCTTTTCACTCCTTTCACACCTGAAAAAGTATCCTTTTAATGTTACTGCTGTCGTAACGATGTCAGATAGTGGAGGCAGTTCACGTAAATTGATGGACGAGTTCCGCCGGCAATTACCGCTGGGGGATCTGCGCATGTCCCTGGTGGCGCTGGCGCGCAATGGAGCACTGTGGCGTGAAGTATTTATGCACCGATTTGTACGCAGCGATGAAAGTGAGAATGGGCATTCAGGGGTAGGAGGACATAGCCTGGGCAATCTCATACTCAAGGGCTTGCAGGACATCAACAACGATGACCTTTTGTTAGCGATAGAAGACGCGCAAGAGCTGCTTGACACCGCCGGGAATGTGCTGCCAGTTACCCTGGTCCAGACCACAATCTGCGCTGACCTGGAGGATGGCACCGCCATTTGTGGCGAGACAGAGATCGACACGCGCGGCAAGAAGAATCCAGGGCCACTCTCCCCGATCAGACAACTGCGCCTGGTCCCTGAAGACGCGCTGGCGTGCCAACAAGCCGTGAGAGCGATTCGCCGGGCCGACACTATCATCATTGGTCCAGGGGACCTCTATACCAGCCTTATCCCTAACCTCCTGGTCCCGGACATCGCACGCGCAGTACGCGAGTCTGAAGCGGAAAAGGTCTATATTTGCAACCTCATGACCAAACATGGGGAAACAGACGATTATAAAGCATCAGACTTTGTCAATGCCATTCATCATTATCTTGGGGGACGCGTTGACCGGGTACTATTAAACGACGGGCCATATCCGCCAGATGTCTTAAAAACATATCTGGAAGAGCAGAGCGCCCCGGTCGTGATAGATCGTTCACGTGTCGCGCGGCTCGTACCTAACCTGGTCATCGAACATCTTAACCTGGAGGATGACTCCCTGGCACGTCATGATCCAGAGCGGCTGGTGCGCGCTATTTTCCACAACAATCTCTAACAGCACACCGTAAAAAGCAATGGGCAACGCCGCTTGAGCGACCTCCGTATTCCGACCGACAACGCCACTCTCGTGGCTAGCTCCGCTCAGTCGGTCGGAGCGGAAGCGGCTACCAGAGCCAGCAGGCAAGCGCTGTTCAGAAGGCACCGTTTTCTGCCGCTGGGTTGCTTTCTCTCAAGCGGCTTGCCTGCTGGCTCTGGTCAGCCCATTGAATGGCACCGCAGTAGAACAGGTCACGAACGCGGTAGCCCCTGTAACAGAGGCTACCGTGCTCATACTACTTACAATCCTCTGCCGGTGGTGAAACGCGGCTTACCGTAACCCCCTGGCAATCTGTTCAAACTCCTCACGAGGAAAAGCACGCATAGTTTGCGTACGTATACTCCCTTGAGCAATAGTTCCTAAAATGAGACGAGCAGCCGTTTGATCATCGGGCGCCTCAGTGACGACAATGTAATCATACTGTCCCATGACCAGGTAGAAACCTATTAATTTGCCACCCGCCTCTTTTATAGCCGTATCAAATGCTTGCAGGCGTTCAGGCGCATTCTTAGCTTCCCTGACCCCCTGCTCGGTCAGGTTTACCAGACTGATGTACGTTGGCATACATTTTTCCCTCCGACGCAATAACTAACAACGCTCAAAAAGGTTCATCGGGACCCATTTTTATTGTACACAGTTTCTCCATACAGCAACAAGTGTTAGAACGGCCTGCGTCTGAAGAAAATCCAGCCTTCGCATAGGCCGGCCAGGGCTCCGATCAGCCAGAAGAACGTCACATGCCGTCCCACATTCTCACCGAATATAAACAATCCACTGGTAAGCACCAGGTAAGCAAAAATGGCGAGCACAGCACCGATATACGGGCGGGTAAACCAGGTGATCATGATAAACAGAGGAGGATTATTCAAACGGAAATGACCGAGCGTTACGATACAGCTTATACATCCTCCCAACAAACCGTACATAATAACCAGCCACGGCACACCTAATGGCGCAAAGCTGGTCGTCAACACCGCGCTGCCCACGCCCATGCCTTGCAGCACTGCGAAGAGCAACACGATGAACAACAGGGCAACAAGGTACACGGCGAAAATAACCAGCCAGCGGGCGGCCCGAGGCTCCTTTTGCGAGCCGGAATTGGACGGTAGACCTCCTTCTGTGACAGCCGGGAGTGGTTCGGTGTTTTGCTCAACACGCTGTGAGTCAGGAGTGCGCATCCCCGGGTTCGTTATCGGTAAGAAAGGCTGAAGCGCCTGTGTTTCCTGGTCGTCTTGCACTTCATACTGCTCTACATAGCTCTCCGGCAACTTTTGCTTCCGTGCAATCTCCGCCAGGCGCTGTAGAAACAGATTATCCTCCCGCCACTGGTGCGCAGAGACCAGGTGAAGATGCTGGTACGCTATATCGGTGGCGACATAGGTGAGAGAGGAAATCTCACGATCACGATATGTTTCATGCACAACTACTTCTACCCCCTTAAAAAACTTTTGTGGTGTTATTGCCGCATGGATAGTATCCAGCAGCGATGGATCTTCGCCGTTGCGCTCAGCCAGGCGACGGGGAATGCGGTACAGGACACCCCATACTTCTGCTTCCGGCCTGGAGACAGGCACAATAGCAGCGATCGTGGGCCCATTGCTCCCATGAATGCGCTGCGCCCCCAGCATAAGCTGATAGCCTTTTAAAACAGCAGGCCCGTAGAGGAGCGCGAGCCCATCAAGTCGTTCTGAACTATTTAAAATGGTCGCATCCATCTCCAGACCATATTCGAAGAGCCAGATAAACTCCTGGGCATCTTCGGCCGGCTTATTCTGGCTGGCGACAGGGGTGGCAGAAACGGGCTCGCCAGCCCTTTCATCCTCACGCTCTCCCAGCTCTTCCGGTAGAGGAGGAGCCGAAGGTGCTTTTGCCGGGAAGAGCGGTACAGGCTCCTCCTGCCCCTCCTGAAGCTGACCGCTATGAGAGATCAGTGACCCGAAAGAAAGGGGGCGGGGCGTATTGCTGCGCACAATTGGCACCCCTGGCACAACCTCCTCTGTCTCCTGACTCTCGGGGCTTGCCGGCGGTTTTGCCCCTTCCTTTTGCCTGTTCTCCAATCGATACTGCTGCTTTTGATCTGGTTCCACGGTGCTCTCCTTCCATTCACATGCCCACACTGTATCAAAATAACAGCCTCTTTCATGTCAGGATACTGCTATCCACCGCTTTCGCCAAATGAATAGGACCAGTGGGGATATCGGGCGACAAAGTCAGGAAAGCAATCTTACTGCACCGCCTTCGCAAGCAAACGTTCATTCTGACGTGTTTGCACGGCGATCTCTCTAATCGCGCGCCGCGCCAGCACCCCTTGTTCCGTAATCACCTTGCTCACCAGCCTGTACGGCGTATGATCAAAGTAGAAATTGCGGACCGTGACGCCTGCGATAGGCTTTTCTAGATCCATGCTCACGATCGTTACTGACCTGTGCGATGCGTTGTTCAATATCCTCAATCATTTCCAATAACCAGGCAATTCTATTTAAGGTTGTACGCCTTCGTTCGTCTCTTTATCAGAAAGAAGGCTACGCGGTTCAAGTGTAATATGGTCACGCCCCCCTGGAAACCTTCTACCTGAAACCGCGTGTCTCCTTCTTTCCTACATTATGCCAACAAAATGAACGTCATCACAATACTGGCGGTAATACACCACATTTTCGCTTGAGGCAAGCCTACATATTGCGTCTTCAAATTTTCTTAAAGCTGGTGGTGTACATGTTTTCGGCCTCTGGCCGAAAACATGTACACCACCAGCTTTAAAATAACCCTTCTTTGGCTGGTATGTTTGACAGCCAATTGGCACTTGCCTCTGCCCTTTGGATTGGCTACACTTATTTACAAAAAGCCGGTTCAAGAGGAGGCGTATGCAACACGATAAGCCAGAGCGACCACTGCCGCTGTTTACCGCACCTGTTCATACATTCATTGAGCTTGAGCGCGGCGGCGAGATGCCCCTTTACCGGCAGATCAGCCATAGCTTACGCGAGGCCATCGTCTCGGGAGTGCTGCCAGAAGGGACGCGGCTGCCAACGGAAAGAGCACTGGCGCGAGATCTGGGAGTCAATCGCACGACCATTATGAACGCGTATAACGAGCTGGCAAGCGAAGGATTAATCGAAGGCCATGTTGGACGCGGCACCCTGGTCAAGCGCAGCTATGCTAACGAGGACGATTACTTTGATCAGGAGACGCCCTCCTGGCTCTTTGGTCTCGCTGATGGGGAAGATGCCGTTCTAGGCCAGGATGCACGCGTTTTGAGCGAGGTCTCCGCGCTGGGAGAACGGCGGGAGGTTATCTCGCTGGCACAGAGCGCGCCCGCGTCTGATATGCTACCAGCCAGAATTTTCCACTCCGTTGTACATGACAATCTACTGGCCTCACAACAGAGCGCACTGGGCTACTGCCCCGTGGAGGGTTCTACACCATTACGACGAGCTATCGCCGAACGTATGCGGGCGCGCGGCGTCGCGGTCGATATGCAAAATATCCTGATCCTCTCTGGTTCGACGCAGGGCATTGGATTGATCGGCCGCTTCCTGCTTAGATCAGGCGACGAGGTTGTTGTCGAGGTACCCACCTACCTGGGAGCGATCCAGACGTTCCGCGCTCTGGGGGCCAGAGTGATCGGCGTGCCTACCGATAATGAAGGTATTCGCGTCGATCTGCTGGAAACGATCCTCGCGCGCCGGCAGCCGCGTTTTATCTATACCCTACCCACCTTTCAAAATCCCACCGGCGTCGTTATGTCGCCAGAGCGCCGCCGCCGCCTGCTGCTACTGGCCCGGCGCTATCAGATCCCCATTTTAGAGGATGATCCCTATAGCGAAATCTATTTTGAAGGCAAAGAGCCCCAACCGTTGAAGGCACAGGATACACAGGGCAACGTCCTGTACCTCAGCACCTATTCAAAAATTCTCGCGCCGGGCCTACGCGTCGCCTGGCTGGCCGCTCCTGAACCGGTCATTGAGCGGCTCTCGCTGCACAAGCAAGTCTTTGATCTTAACACCAATACACTGGGGCAGTGGATCGTCACCGAGTTGTTGCAGCGCCATCTCATGGATGATCACCTGGCGATGCTGAGAGAGCATTATCAGCGCAAACGTGATATCATGCTGCAAGCGATCGCCACCCACTGGCCGCCAGGAGTACGCGTGAATCGCCCGGCGGGAGGGATGCAGTTGTGGTGTCGTCTACCAGGGGATATACGCGCGCGCACCCTGCTGCGCGAGGCCGCGCATGAGCAGGTCGCCTTTCTTATCGGGGAACCATTCCATGTCGATGGCGGTGGACATCATTCCTTTCGTCTCAGCTTTGCCGCCGTTGAAGAGCACCTGATAGAAGAAGGCATTCGCCGCATCGGCGTCGCGATGAAGCGAATTATAGGACGGCGCGCGGTCCAGGGAGAACGTGATCACCAGCACAGCGAACACCTGCCAATGGTGTAAAGTTCAGCAGGTAAATGATTGTTAAGGTGTTCTGCCAGATAGCGCTGCCGGAGGCAGCACTGTCTGGCAGAACACCTGCAAAATACTATGGGTGCCAGATAAAGCTCACGCCGGGGCCAGGCTTCACCGTAGAGTATGATAGCACAGCCCAACCAATTACATTCCAGTTGCTCGTATAGGCACTGCCATCCGCATTCACCTTTTCAACCACGCCAACGTGCCCATAGGGACCGGAGTTCTGTACATATTGTTGCAACACAACGATCGAAGGACCATTTGGATTCGGTGTGCTGGAGACCGCCCAGCCATAAGCCGCGGCCTGGTAGGCCCATTCATAGGCATTGCCCAGCCAGGGCACAAAGTGCCCGGTCAACTGGTGATAGCGCATATTCGCCCAGTACGTACACTGTCCATAGAAGAAACGATTCAGACTCCCGTTGTCTGAAGCTGATAAGTTACCACCAGTATTAACAGGCGCGGCTGCTACGCCGGCATATGTTTTGTTGCCCTGGTCATAGCCATCCTGCGTCACCGCTGTAGCGGTCGCCGCCTGTGCCGCGATCAAGCCGGTATCATTACTTTTGGTATTGACCATATTGATAAGCGCGGGAAAGAGGCCAGAGCCTTTTGCGTGTCCCTCTACCCCCACCGGCAGCACAGCCAGCAAGGTACCCAGCACCACAAATACCATCAGCACCGCCACCGAAACATGGACCAGCAGGCGTCTCCCTGGCGGCGGGCGCATCGTCCCCGCGCTTTTCTTGCCGGAGCCACGAATAATCACAGGTTCACGCAGCGATGTTGCACTCTTTTTTACAACAGGTGTAAATGTTCCTGCCTGCCGCTGCGCGAGCTGCCGCGTGTTCTGCTCCGCTAAAGCTGCCCCACTCAATGGTTCAGTTACCGGTGCGGACCCTGGCGATTGCATTGCGCCTGGCGAAGAGAGAGGAAGCTGCGTTTGCGCCGGAGGAGCGACGGGGGAGGACGTAGGAAATCCGTACTGGGGCAGTGGCGTCTCAGTTGTACGAGTCCCATCAGGGAAGGGTAATTGCTCCACAGGAGAAAGCTGGGATACCAGTTCGGGAGGCTGTGACGGCGAAGCGCCGGGTTGTTCTCTGGTATTCTGCTTACGACGACGATCTATAGACAGCATGCGCAGTACCCTCAATCCAGTATGTACTCTATACAACTTTCCGACACACGATACATTACGTATCTAAAAAGACTTTACCCAAGTGTTTCTCAACGGTCAAATACACGTGCATTTTGTAGGACTATCGGACTAGACCACATTTCGTCTGTATAAACGCCTCCCGCTGAAAATTTAGCGTTCCCGTATCCCCTGGCCTCCTTCCAGACAGATGACAGGAGAAACAGAACACACAAAGAGAGCAGACGGCCGTGGCCGTCTGCTCTCTTTGTGTGTTCTGTTTCTCCTGTGTTTCCTTAGCTGGGATACCAGACGAAGTGGACGCCAGGGCCTGGCGTAAAGTTGACGTAGGTCGTCACCGCCCAGCCACCGACCCAGTTCCAGTTACTGGTCTGCACGCTGCCATCCGTGTTGATCTTTTCAACAACCGCGACGTGGCCATACCAGCCCGCACCCTGCACACCCGGCGCGAGCACAATGATCGAGGGAACCTTCGGCTGCGAAGAGATGGCCCAACCATATGCTGGAGCCTGATAGGCCCACTCTCCGGCATTGCCTAACCAGGGCACAAAGTGCCCGGTTAACTGGTGATAGCGCATGTTCGCCCAGTACGTACACTGCCCATAGAAGAAACGACTCAGGCTCCCCGCATCTGAAGCCGACACACTACCACCATAGTTGGCGGGCCCGGTCACGACACCAGCATACGTTTTATTGCCCTGATCATAGCCATCCTGCGTTACAGCGGTTGCCGTTGCAGCCTGAGCCGCGATCAGCCCGGTATCATTGCTCTTTGAGCTAACCATATTAACGATCGACGGGAAGAGACCAAAGCCCTTCGCATGCCCCTCAACGCCAACGGGGATCACCATAGCCAGGACGATCAACACTATAAATATCATTAAAAAGCCTGTCGAGATATGAATGACCGCGCGCCTTCCCTTTGGCGGCCGCATCGTCCCCGAGCTTTTCTTCTGAGAACCAGGAATAACGACCGGCTGGCGCAGAGACGTTGTTGTGCTGCGAGAAATAGCAAGGAATTTCCCAGGCTGCACCTCTACTAGATGGCGATCAGCCTGCACGGGTGTCATAGGATCAGTCAACGGACCCGTCGCCGTGTGTACAGGAACCAGGGCACGGAGAGCGTGTGTCTCGCTAGCAGGTGTATCAGAGCTTAGCCGCGTGTCAACATCGCCAATTGTAGGAGAGAACTCCTGCAGGAGGGCGGTTTGACCTGGCGCGACAGCATGCCCGGAGAAGGAGACCTGTTTGACTGGCGAGGAGCGATCGACAGGCTCTGGTACTGGCGGCAACGATGCCACATCCCGCTGCTCATCAGCAGCATCCTTACGAAGACGACCCTTAGACAACATACGCATTACCTTTATTCCACTAGTATTCCAAATACAGACAACTTTGTATCACGGTAACTCACAGAACACTATAATGAGACTTTACCCAAGTCTGACCCCGAGAGTCAAATACTTAAGCGCAAGGGTAGGACTATCGGACTACATAAAACAACGTCGTTCCTTACAGAGTTAGAGCAATTGGTCCTATGCTCTTAAGTGATATGTTTGAAAATATAAGTTAACCCGTCAGGCTATATTCAAGTAAGAGTAACCGTGTTAGGATATATATAGAATATGTTTTTCCGCGCGCATCCCTTTCCTCCTGGTTAAGAGAAAGGGGAGTTCGCGGCACAAGGTAGAAGGGATGAACGCAATCAGTGAAGAGCTACTATATTTTGTGACACTTTGATATATCCCGTGACACGTTACTATGCATTGTAGTAAATAGGCATTGTAATAAATAGCAAGTAGCACAAACGCATGAAGCCAGTACTGATCTGATTGCAGTAAACCAGTAGGAGTATATGATGACACGTATCGTCCGCCTTTTGTTTCCAGTGCTTTCGGTGTTCCTGCTGCTCATGTCGTGCAGCACTGCCGGGGCATCGGGCACCAATGGAGGTGCCAGGCAGAGTCCAACCGCGTTCGTAGTGCAAAGCCCCACCCCACTTCCGCCCAAAACCGCTGCTGATATTTGCCCGGAGCCCTTACGCACCATCAGCACATGCGTCACCCCGCACGCTATGCGTGTGGCGTATGGTATTGATTCGCTGCTGCAGCAGGGCTTTACAGGCAAAGGCCAGACCATCATCGACATCGTTTCATTCGGCAGCCCCACGCTCCAGAAAGATATGGATGTCTTCAACAAGGCTTTCAATCTCCCGCCGATCGATCTCCAGGTCATTTCGCCACTCAACGTTCCCGAATCCGATCCGTTCGGCGATAAAGCTGGCTGGGCCCAGGAGACAGAGTTGGACGTGCAGATCATTCACGCGCTCGCGCCCGAGGCCAGGGTCGTCATTCTGACCAGTCCGGTCGCGGAGACAGAGGGCACGGTTGGCCTCCCCGAGTTCCGCCAGTTGGAGCAGTACGCGATTGATCACAATCTGGGCAATATCGTCTCTCAAAGCTGGGGCGCATCCGAGCTAACCTTGCAGGACGCCAAGGGGCAGCAGGAGCTGCAAAAATGGGACGATCTGTTCCATAAAGGCACAACACAGCAGCATATGACCTACTTCGCTTCCTCGGGAGACGAAGGCGCAACCGACTTCGCGGATGACCAGCACCACCTGGCAAAAGTGCCGACAACCAGTTTCGCGGCCGACTCGCCGTGGGTCACCAGCGTCGGCGGCACAACCCTGGTGCGCACAAACAACGCTATTCACGAAAGCGCGTGGATGGATAATGGTGGTGGTAGCGGCAGCGGCGGCGGCTTTAGCCGTTTCTACCAGGAGCCGTCCTACCAGCAAAAACTGCCTGGCTTTGTCCAGCATCAGTTGAACAATCGCCGTGGCGTTCCCGATGTCGCGGCCGACGCTGACCCCAACACGGGCCTGGCGATCTACCTGGACGGTCAATGGACGCTGGCGGGCGGTACGAGCGCCAGTTCGCCCGTCTGGGCAGGTATCATGGCGATCGCCAACCAGAAGGCGGGCCGCCCTCTGGGCTTCATTGATCCCGCACTGTATCAAATTGGCACTTCGCGCACCTACCACCAGGACTTCCGCGACATCACACAGGGCAACAACACCAATCGTGTCGCCAAAGTTCAGGGCTACCCGGCCATCCAGGGCTGGGACCCTGTCACCGGCCTGGGCGCGCCCAACGCCGAGAAGCTGATCCCCGACCTGATCGCCATTAGCAAGTAACAAGAAAGTGCCCCTGTGTTTT
>JAABUQ010006442.1_pt1 | contig 17805 bp, 15 predicted proteins | sample 5560001 | NCBI WGS metagenome assembly JAABUQ01 (sample SAMN10711888, study PRJNA513371) | rock metagenome | isolation source: Antarctica rocks | place: Antarctica: Victoria Land, Finger Mt nord | collected 2015-12-18
TTCCTTGTACTGCAATTACGTCCGGCACAGGTTCAGCATCTGCGACAACTTTGAGACGAACCTCCAAGGAGGTATTCCATCCAGCTTTCTCCAGCAGTGTGGCGAGGATGAATTGCACAATGCCGTGAAAGAGAGTGGGCCTGGATTTCTGGACGGCTTCGCCAAACCAGTACTCATAGGCGGGCTGAGCCTCATCGTAGAGCCTATGAAACTCCTGAATGCCGAGCGGTAGGGGTTGAGCAGCCATGCTTCTATTATTGTTGATCCAACCGAAGGAGAAGGAGACCGTTCGCACGCGTCCCCAGGCGTCGATCTCGTGGTTTAGCAAAGGGGAAGCTGGATGTCGTTGTAGGTGGCCGCGCGGCCGCCGGTGTTCCCGTTGTTGGGCCGATTCCGGGCTTCGCGAGTGCGTGCAACTTGTGGCTGCGCACTGACGGTGGGGAAAAGATACGAACGGGCAGAGCCCGTCGCGGCAACGGCTTCCTCTACTCGGGCGATAGTGACCTTGATGTCTCGATTGGCGGCGTCGGCCTGCAGTTCGAGCCGCCGCGTCCCCCGTAGAGAGTACTTGCCATCACGGCAAGAATGAAACAGGATGAGGGTGCGTCGAGTACTCGAGCGATAGGCAGCAAAAAGAGACACAAAGCCACGGGAAGCAGATACGCCTTGGCTTGGAAAGGATTCCGATGCGTCATAGGAGCGGTGTTTTCTTGGGGAAGGAAGCTCCGACCGCTATCGACCCTGACGGACCAGTCATACGATAAGACTTGAGCGAACCTTACATTCTATGATCTGGACCGGTGTTTGCCGACCGGTGATTTTCCATAGCAGTGCTGCACCGCTTGCTGACGCGCGCGGTTCCGAATAGGCTTCAGAACCGCGACCGTCATCAGGGGTCGGCGGTCGCTTGAGATTTCACCGGGACCGTCCACTAATAATAGAGATTCGCGCCAAACACCGGCATTCGGCCTGCTTGCACTTCATCTGACCAGCGAGTCAACCGCCCACCTTCATCCTCCGGAGGCCAGAAACTCTTACATTCCTCGAAATACTTCAGAACAGTCTCGGAACGTGAACGCTTAAGCAACTCACGGGCCAACGACATATTCGGCCCAAAGGTGTCAAGTGCTGGCGATCCAGGCGTCATACCAGAAAGCAGAAGGTAGTCTTCAGCCTGGGGAATGTCACCTCTTAACAAGGCTAATCGCCCCAGAACCAGGTTGCAGTAGAAGACCGCGCGTCTCCATTTAACCAAGAAAGTTTGGGGTGGCTGTTCAGATATTCGAGAGCCTCTTCTGCATAGCTCTTCGCTTTTTCATCCTGCGCGGCTTCGAGCGCGCCTTTAGCTGCGTGTGGAAGATTTAAAAATCGACGGTATTCCGCGCCTTCAGAAGAGCGGCTCTCTTCAAGCTTCAATTCGAGCTCGGAAAGTAAATCTGCAGGGCTTTTGTGAGCAAGAAAAGCCGCAGAGTACCTGGGGTTCACTCGAATCGCTAACTCTTCTGTTCGAGCCGTGGGCTCACCCGTTTGGGCATACAAAGCCAGCGCCACCAAACTCCATACACTCAATTTAACCGTGAGGTTCAGCATCTTGATTCACTCGATTATCAGCGCAGTTGACGATAACTATATCTCAGGAGTTGGACTGCAGCGGCATAAGATGCTACCAGGAGTGAGTGTAGGAGGGGAATATTCCCCGCTTCACCCGCCGTTCTCGCGCTGTGATCAGCTTCCCTGTGCCCGGACTGCCTGTGGCGGCTTTCGCTTGCCTCTTGGCCTTGCCATTAGCCAAGAACGCGGTCGCCGTGACTCGGTGGCTGGCTGACGACCAGCATGCGGACTTCCGCCTGACTCCGGTTAATCGCCTGGTGCTGTTGGCCCGGGCGGACCTCGATCCCGTCACCAGGCTTAACGGAGTATTGATGATGTTCTATTTCGAGTGTCAGCTCTCCAGTGAGAGCGTAGAAAAACTGCCGGGAATGGACGTGATAATGCCGGACCTCGCTGGTCCCCGGAGGCATTCGTTCTTCAATCACGCTGAGATCGGCTTGTTTGACCAAGTGCCAACCATCGCAGTTCGCTCCCCAAACGTAGCGCTCCGCATTCTGCGTGTTCACTATCTGGGCCGGGCCGTCGAGTAGCTCCATCGCACATCCTTTCCATCACAGAATCTCACTGGCGGTGGTCTTTGCTGGGCGATCTGTCATTATGCTACTTGCGAAAGCATGTCAGAGACAGCGCAGCCTTCCGGTAATTCCCACAGCGACACCCCAAGCGACGTCTCCAAGCCGCAAGTTTCGGTCTTGATGCCCACCTACAACCAAGCGGCATTTTTGCGCCGCGCTGTCCGCAGTTTGCTTACGCAGACCTTTTCGAATTGGGAACTGCTGATTGCCGACGACGGGTCTTCTGATGAGACCCCGGCGCTAATAGCTCAGTACCGCACGGATCCGCGGATTCGCGATTGGCGCTTTGAGGAGAACGGCGGGGTAGCGCGAGCCCTGAATTTCGCTTTCACCGAAGCACGCGCGCCACTGGTTGCCTATCTTCCTTCGGACGACATCTACTATCCGGGTCACCTCGCTTCCCTGCTCGCCCTGCTTGCGTCTCGTCCGGAGGCCTGCCTGGCGTACTCCGGCGTACGATTTCACGAAAGACGTATGGAAGCTGGTCAAATACCCGGTTTCCCGCTGCAGTTGGTCCAGGTGATGCACCGGCGCGCGGAACAGCGCTGGACAGAGCGTCAGGAACTTGTCAGCGACGACCTGGAGCGCTTGTTTTGGTCGAAGCTGCGACCGGGCGGGGCTTTTGCCGGCACGGGCGAGATCTCTTGCGAATGGGTGGATCACCCACGGCAACACCACAAGACGATTCGAGAGAATATGGGCGGCGGCGTCAACCCCTATAGGTCCCGCTACCACGTGAAGCATCCGTTGCGTTTTCAGTCTTCCGTCGGTAGCTACACGGATGAGATCACGCAATACGCGCGCTTCCGCGAACAGCCTCAAACGCCTCCGGCGCCCGATGGACTCAAAATACTTTTGGTCGGAGAGCTGGCGTTCAATCCGGACCGGGTGCTCGCGCTCGAAGAACGTGGACACCAGCTTTACGGATTGTGGATCGACAACCCGTGGTGGCTGAATACCGTGGGTCCTTTGCCGTTCGGCCATGTCCAAGACCTGCCCCGGTCTGACTGGCGGAATGCGATCCGCAAACTGCAACCGGACATTATTTACGCCCTGTTGAACTGGCATGCGGTCGCTTTCGCCCATGAAGTACTTCAGGCGGGGCTGGGGATTCCGTTCGTGTGGCACTTCAAGGAGGGGCCCTGGCTTTGCCTGGAGCACGATCTTTGGCCGCGAATGGTTGACTTGCATACGCGCAGCGACGGCCAGATTTACAGCACGCCCGAATTGCGCGATTGGTTCGAAACGATCGTGCCCGGCTGCACGCAGCATGGGCGAACCATGGTGCTGGACGGTGATCTGCCGAAGCGCGAGTGGTTTGAAGGCACCCCTAGCCCTCGTCTCTCGGACGTCGACGGAGACTTTCATACCGTGGTGCCCGGCCGCCCGATTGGTCTGCATCCCGGCCTGCTGCGCGACTTGGCCGCCGAGCGCATCCATCTGCACTTTTACGGCGACCTGCAACACCGCGATTGGGGGCCGTGGGTGGAAGAGGGGCAGCGAGTTGCACCGGGCTATCTGCACTTGCATTCGCACGTAGCGGTGAGCCAGTGGGTGACGGAGTTATCGCGTTACGACGCCGGCTGGCTCCATTTCCAGAAGAGCGATAACGGCGGGAACCTGGGATCCGCCTTCTGGGACGACTTGAACTTTCCCGCGCGCATGGCGACCCTTGCGGCTGCCGGTCTGCCTTGGCTTCAGTACGACAATGCGGGCGCGATTGTGGCGACTCAGACGATCGCGCGTCAACTGGATATCGGCGTCTTTTGCCGGGACATGGCGAGCTTGGGCGCGCAGCTCCGCAATCGGGAGCGCATGACCCAGTTACGGAATAACGTGTGGCGGCATCGTCCACTTTTCACCTTCGACCACCACGCGGACGACCTAGTTGCCTTCTTTCGGCGCGTGATAACGGAGCGCAGGGCACTTTAGCAGGCTGCGGAAAAAGGTGCTGTACCGCCCACCCCCTCACGGTCGTGATTCTGTAGGCTGCTGCAAGCAGTTTGATTTAAGAACTGACACGCGAATTCTCCGGACGCAGAACTCGCCACTGACGATCCATAATCCGCTCTCTCCAGGCGGTTTCTATATGCGTGTCGTAGTCTGGCCAGGCTCCATTCGTACAGAGGGCTATCTCCTCCAAAGGCGCTTTGGGCGTTCGGTCGGCAAAGAGCAGCCCGTTTGTCTCCTGATACGTGTCGGCAAACTGCGTGTAACAGAATCCCGCCAAGGCCGGCAGGGCGCATACGATCTCCAGGAGCTCGCGATAGCGCTCCAGCAATTGCGCCGGCGTGTCGGAACGCGAGTAGCCCCACGAGCTATCACGATTGTCTGAAAGCGCGATTCCACCGAACTCTGTCAGCATGATGGGTTGCTCCACGCTCACTTGGCCTTCGATCACCAACATGCGCCCACCAGGCCGCTCCCGTTTGAACAAGCGCGACTCGATATCGTCTAGCCCGTAGCGTTTCCCGAGACGCCGGGGTTGGTTGTCATAGTCGTGTATCCCGATGATGTCGGTCGCGACGCTCTCCCAACCGTCGTTTCCGATCACGGGCCGCGTGGGGTCCAGAGTCTTGGTGAGATGATACAGCGCCTGCACGTAATTTCGCTGTGCCGAACTCGCCGGCAGGTCGGGCGCCCCCCACGACTCATTGAAGGGAACCCAAGCCACAATGCACGGATGGCTGCTATCGCGGTTGAGCACCTCCGTCCACTGCTGCGTCAGGCGCTCAATGGATTGCCGGGTGTAGCGGTACGCGCTCGGCATCTCTTCCCAAACCAGCAGGCCGATGCGGTCGGCCCAGTATAGATAGCGCGCATCCTCGATTTTCTGGTGCTTGCGCACGCCGTTGAATCCAAGCTTCTTGGCCAGTAGAACATCCTGGCGGAAGGCCTCATCGTTCGGTGCGGTTAAGCCACTTTCGGGCCAATAGCCCTGATCGAGCACCAATCGCAAGTCAAACGGTCGCCCATTGAGGATGAACCGGTCGCCCTGAATTCCAATGGTCCGTAAAGCGGTATAGCTTCGCACCCGGTCGACTACCCGGCCCTGTTGGTCCCGCAGTTCCATGTCGACGTCAATCAGGGTGGGAGAGGAAGGGCTCCAAAGCAGCGTGTTCCGGTAATCGTCGACGCCGGGATCGGAGAGCGCGATGCGGCGATTCACCTCTGCCGCGGTGACTGAGTAGATATCTTCCGCGAGGACTTGGTCCCCAATATGCAGCCGAATCCCTAGACTGAATCCCTTGCGCGCGAGCCCGCCGATATGAGCTTCCATTCCAATTTCCCAGCGCTCGAGATTGGAAGTCCACCTGACAGACTCGATAAACGAATCCGGAACGACTTCCAGCCATACCGTCTGCCAGATGCCGGTGGTGCGGGGATACCAGATGGAGTGGGGCTCCAGCTTCCAGTCTTGCTTGCCGCGCGGCTTCGCCAGATCTAACGGATCGTCCTCGGCCCGCACGACAATGCGCTGCTCCACGCCCGGCAGAAGCGCCTTAGTAATGTCAGCGTGGAAGGGAGTGTAGCCGCCCTCATGTGAGCAAACCTGTATCCCGTTCACCCACACCGTGGCACGATAATCCACTGCGCCGAAATGAAGAAAGAGGCGCTGTCCCGCCTGCAGATCAGCCCCCTCAAACGTCCGCCGGTACCAGACAGCGGAGTAAAATCCGGTTTCCTTCACGCCGCTCAGCGACGTCTCGGGACTGAACGGAACAAGGATTGTCCCGTTCCAGTCCACCTTTTGAGGATCGGTCCACGTCGCATCGGCGTCCAGCGAGAACTCCCAAACGCCGTTGAGAGAGGTCCATTCGTCTCTTTGAAATTGTGGGCGAGGGTAACAATGAGCATCGGCGGGATCCCCTCTGTGCCCGTTCGTTCTCAGAAGCGCGCCGGATCTCGAACGGATGGGCGACACGGATTGGCTGAGTTCCATAAGAGAGAAGTGCCGGCCGGAGGTTTTTATTGCTCTTATTTCGTGGCAATCTGCATCGTCTGCCGGCCAGGAACTCACGCATGGACATGGGCATCCGGCTCAGAATAGCGTTCTACCATAGCGGTTCTACGGGAACCCTCGAACGATTTTGATCTCGAAGATCGACGGCCATTGTTTCCCAGTCACGAAGAGACGATCATGCTGAGCGTCGTAAGCAATGCCGTTCAGCACGGATTCTTCGTTTATCTTCTGGTTCTCAGGTAAGAGGCCGGTGAGGTCGATCCAACTAATCACATGTCCATCTCGCGGTGAAATGCGCGCGATGCGGTCCGAATGCCAGACGTTCGCATAGATCTCACCCTTGATGTATTCAAGCTCGTTGAGCTGGTCGATGGTTTTACCGTCGTCCACAATGATTTGGTGAGTTTTCTGGAAAGTGTTGGGGTTTCGGAAGCGGAGCGTGGCAGTGCCGTCGCTTGTAACGATTTCTGTCGCGGTACGAGTCATGCCCCAGCCCTCACCGGTATAGGTGAACTGCTTGACGGGCTTGAGGCTGAAGCGGTCAAACGAAGCAGACATGCGATTGCCACGTCCACTCAAAGATATCTGGCCCCCAATCGACCACCCCCTCGCCGAAGTACTGCTCTGGTAGGGCGATCCGCTGAACGATCTTGCCAGTTTCAGGCTTACTGACGATAACAGCGGAATGTCCCTTGATGCCGGTGCCCTCGTAAAAGAGTCCGTCGAGATAAAAAAGCCCTTCTGTGTAGCTTCCTGTTGAATCCGGATACGTTGCAACCACTTTGTAGCCGCTGACCGGAGCGGCACTCGCGCCGCTGAAGGCAACCAAGACTCCGGCCAGCGAAAGAAGATCGTAAAGATAGCGAACCAATCCGGGCATCTTCTCAACTAATGCTTATATCGGGTCGTCTGGGCGACTAACGTCCATCCGCCAGCTGGCGACATAGCCCAGCGGTCGCCGCGCATGTAGAGCCATTCACCGGATGTCTGATCGTTCTTCGAGTCTGAGCCAAGCCGGACCACGTTTTTCATTAGTCACCGTACCAGATTGATACGGACCGCGCGGCAGTTCTTCAACTGCAGAAACTATTATCTGAGGTCTTCCTTCTCCAGGCCGCCTGTGCTACGGCGTAGGCCCTGCCCGCCGAGCCAAAAACTCACGCATGGCCTGGTCCTGGCATAACCCGATAGCGTTGCTATACGCCGCAGCAGCTTCTTCAAAACGGTGCAAGCGCTTCAACAGATGAGCGGCCACTGCCCAGTAAGGTTGATAGCTCGCCATCGCTCCGGCGGGTAGGGCGTCCAGCAGCGCCCATCCCGCTGCGGCGCCACGCGCCTCGGCAACGGCAGCGGCACGACTGACCAGCGCGCCGGCCGTAGGCGCCAGTCGCACGAGTGCCTCGTATAGCAGGGCGATCGCTTCCCAGTCGGTCTCGCCTGTCCTTAGGCGGTGCGCGTGAACCGACTGAATCGCGGCTTCAAGCTGGAAACGTCCGATACGGCCGGCTTGCGCCGCGACGCTGAGACACCGCTGCGCTTCCTCGATCATCGGCCCCGACCAACGGGCCACATCCTGCTCCGAAAGCGGCACGTAGGCTCCTGTGGCGGTGCGCCGCGCATTCCGGCGCGCCTCGCAATGCAGCATCAGCGCCAGCAGCCCTAACGCTTCCGGTTCCGAGGGCATAAGTTGCAATAGCAGCCGGCCCAAGTCGATCGCTTCGCGCGCCAGCCCTTTGCGGCGCGGATCGGCGCCCGCCACATCTTCCCAGCCACTACCGTAGGCGGCGTAGATCGCTTGCAGTACGGCATCCAGGCGCAAGGGCAGTTCCTTAGGCTCCGGTAATTCGAATCGAATCGCCGCATCGCGGATTTTCGCTTTCGCCCGGCTGAGACGCTGGCCCATCGCCGAAGGACGTACCAGAAACGCCGACGCGATGCGCGCCGCGTCCAGCCCCAGCACGGTTTGCAGCATGAGCGGAGTGCGCACGGCCGCATCGATGGCCGGATGGGCGCAGATGAAAAGCAGCTTCAGCCGCTCGTCGGGAAATACCGCGTGAATGCTCGCCAAAATTTGCGCCTCCTCCGCGGCCGCGGCCAGATCGGGCACGGCATGGGCATGCACCCGAGCGTGGCGAGCGGAATCCAGCAGCCGGCGGCGCGCGGCGACCAGCAGCCAAGCCTCCGGCTTATCCGGCACGCCAGTATGCGGCCACGTTTCGAGCGCCGCGTGGAAAGCATCCGATAGCGCATCTTCCGCCGCCGCCACGTCGCGCGAACGTGCCGCGAGGAAAGCAATCAGCCGCCCGTAGGAATCACGCGCGACCTGTTCCACCGCGCCTTGCGCATCAATGGCCAAAAATCAACTCTCAGCCGGCAAATTGGGACGCACTTCGACTGACCCGCCGGACCCGGCCGGATAGCGGGCCGCCCACTCGAGCGCTGTATCCAGATCGGGAACATGGATGATGAACAGTCCCCCGAGCTGTTCCTTTGTATCCGCATACGGACCGTCCTGTACCAGCGGCTGACCATCGCGCAGCGTCACGGTATGGGCGGTCCCGGGCGGTTCGAGACCGGCGCCCGCCACAATAATGCCCGCTTCTCTGGCCGCCTTCATGTACGGCAGGAAGCTTCCCCAGAACGCTTCTCTCTTGGCAGGATCGGTGCGCGCGGAAAATTCGTCCGCGCTTAAATAGAACAGCAGCGTGTAGTTCATTCACGTCCTTTCAAACTGCGGGGTAACCGTCGTGGTGGCGAACCCATGCCATCGCGTAGGGTTCCTGATCTTCCTGCCGGCCCAACGGCGTCAGGTCGAGGTAATTGTATGTATTCAGCAAAAGATCCAGACCGCGTTGGTAGGTCGAATACGTATGGAAGATGCTATCGCCCTCGTGCAGGAAAACGCTCAGGCCCGGCAGCTCTCCGTTCGGAATCCAGATTTTACCGGCTGCCCGGAGCGTAGCGGCGCTCTCGTAGTTGTAATCGACGCTTCCCTTGGCTTCGTCCAGAGTGACGCCGAAATCGTAATTGAAATCATTTCCAAATGACGAGAACCACGGGAAAGTCCATCCCATGCGCCTTTTGAAAGGCTCAATCTTTGTGAGCGGCGCGCGGGAGATAACGGCGAACGATGTATCGCGTGCGGCGAGATGAAGGATGCCGCCCGCAAAGTTATCGGCGAAGTACGAACAACTCTTGCACCCCTCGTCCCACGTTGGATCGAACATGAAGTGATAGAGGATGAGCTGCCGGTGACCTTCGAAAAGGTCACGTAAGCTGGTTTCACCGCTTGAGGCCTCGAAGACATAGTCTTTCTGAATCTTGACCGCGGGGAGGTTGCGCCGTTCGGTGCTCAGCGCGTCTCGCTGACGGGTAAATTCCTTCTCCTTGTTAAGCAAGTTCTTGCGAGCGATAAGCCACTCAACTCGCGACACGATTTTTAGCTGATCCATTTTGTTCTCCTTCTTGCCGGGGCAATCGATTTTGTTAGCGCCGGTGTTCGCATGCAGTTTCTTCACAACGAGTGCGGTCAGGCCTCCAACGGAAGTGGCGCCAGATGCGATCAGCGCGGCGGTTGCCAGACACACGGGACACACGGGCTTCTCCTTCCTGCGCAGATCTCAACAGCTTCAGCCCATCGGCGGCAGATTCGGCCGCACCTCGATCACCCGGCCAGCCATACGCGGGCAGCGCGCAGCCCAATCGAGCGCGACATCCAGATCCGGTACATTGACGATGAAGAAGCCGCCAAGCTGCTCCTTGGTTTCCGCATAAGGCCCGTCCTGCACCAGCCGCTGCTCATCGTGGAACTTCACGGTAGTTGCGGTTTCGGGTGGCTGGAGGCCCGCGCCGCTTACAAAGACGCCTGCGTCCTTGAGCGCCTTCGAGTAAGGGGGCCACGCCGCCCAGTAAGCCTCCCTTTTTTGTGAGTCGGCATCTGTGCGGACCGCGAAATCGGCGGCGGCTTCATAGATTAGAATTGTGTAGTTCATGTTTCTTCCTTCACTGCGGTAAGCGTTGTATGTGCTCGCTCGATACAATGACGGACCAGCCGGTCCAATTTCGACATCGCCCTCGCATTGTTTTGCGGCTCGATGTTTCTTCGGCGCCGTTCCTCGCTCTCCCTCGGCGCTGATGGGCCGCTACTCCAAGTGAAAGTCGCCCTGTTCACGGAGGTCTTCCTTCCTAAGATTGACGGCGTCGTCACGCGTCTGCGCAACACTGTTGCCGAACTGCAACGGCAAGGTGACCAAGTTCTCATCTTTGCGCCCGGCGAGGGCATCACAAACTACGAAGGCGCCGACATCGTCCGCATGCCGGGCAACCGCTTCCCTCTCTATCCTGAACTCACGCTCTCCTTTCCCCGCGCTTCCATGCGCCGGCGATTGTTAAACTTTGAGCCCGACGTGATCCATGCGGCGGACCCGGCCTGCCTGGCTGCGGGAGCCGTCTACTACGCCGATGTTTTGAACAAACCGCTGATCGTCTCCTACCACACCAGACTTCCCAAGTACCTTCACTACTACGGCCTCGGCGCGCTCGAGCCCGCTGCCTGGGCGCTGATGCGGCTCCGGCACAACAAGGCGCAGATGAATCTATGCACCTCCAGCGTGATGGTCGAAGAACTCACATCACACGGGGTGGAGCGAGTTCGTCTGTGGCCCAAAGCCGTAGATACTGAAGGCTTCCATCCTCGCTTCGCCTCTCCGTCGATGCGGCAATGGCTGAGCCAAGGACATCCTGACGGCCCGCTTCTGCTCTATGTAGGCCGAGTGTCACCAGAGAAAGGTATCGAAAAGCTGCGGCCCGTTCTCGAGGCCATTCCGAATGCGCGTTTGGCCATCGTTGGCGGAGGTCCTCACCAGAAACACTTGGAACAACTCTTCCTGGGCACTCGAACGTTTTTCGCGGGCTATCTCAGTGGTCAGCGCCTGGCCGAAGCAATGGCTTCCGTGGACGCTCTCGTCCTTCCCTCGCAAAGCGAAACGCTAGGGCTAGTCCTGATTGAAGCCATGGCGGCGGGCACAATCGTAATTGGCGCCCGCGCCGGCGGAATTCCCGACATCATCATTGATGGCCAAACCGGTTTCTTATTCGATCCGGCCACAGACACCGCTCTAACTGATGTCGTGCGGCACTTGCTTGCTAACCCCGCGGAAGCGCAAGCCATGCGCCGGCTGGCTCGCGAACAGGCGGAACAATGGAGCTGGACGGCAGCGACTCAGCGATTGAAGGAGTTCTATCGCGAGGCCATCGACACGCCGCGAAAGCCCAAGAACGTCTCGAAACCGTTCTTCGAGCAAGCCATCAAGAAAACCGCCATAAGCGGTATCAAACTTTTCCTTCCCTAGCGTGAGCCACGCGCCTTTCGGGCTTCGGCAATGGCCCGACGCCCATCTTCCACCTGCAGGCCTTTCTCATAAGTCAGGTACAAGTCCCGAAAAACATCGCGCCAGCCTCTAGAACACGCAAACTGCCTGGCTGCCACGCCCAAGTTGCGGCGTAATGTGTCGTTCCGCATCAGGCGCAACACGCACTCCGTAAAATCTTCGGCCAGGTAGCCGCCTTCCCCATCCGCCATCCCAAGCCGCGTTCCGGCTACGGGGCTCAAAACAACGGGTACTCCCGAGGCCATTGCCTCCAAAAGCACCAATCCGAAAGTATCGGTTCGCGATGGAAACACAAACGCGTCCATGTTCGCAAAAGCCGCCGCTAGTTCCTCATCTCGAAGCACGCCCGGGAACTCGGCAAGCCGTAGGTTCTGCTTCAGCCACTTCTCTTCGCTGCCTTCTCCCACCAGTAGAAAACGAAAATTGGTCTCGCCTGCGGCAACTAAGTTGCGTTCTAATTCGGCAAAATAGCGGGCATTCTTCTCCGGAGTAAGTCTTCCCACATACCCGATGCAAAAAGGAACGTTGCGCGTGCCGGCTGGGCGCGGCGAATACCGTTGCAAATCTACCCCGTGCCCCATTAAGAAAGCCGGCCGGCCGGTTCGCTCCTGCAGCAGGTCAACCATGCTCCGGTTCGGAGCCAGAAGAAAGCTCGGCAGTCGATAAAAACGCATCAACCCGCGTAAACTCTGGCCTTCGACCGTCCCCGTTATCCGTTCACGGAAACGTGCCGGCGTGCGTCGAAGCGCATGGTCCAAACGGCGCGCCACATATTCGTGTAAATTCGTATGCCAAGAGGCAACCAACGGAATCCGCAGGATGTGCGCCGCCCAAAAACCCAGTATTCCGACATCGCCCGGTCCAGTAATATGAACGAGGTCTGCTTTGAAGGATTGAAGCTGTCCGACCGCCCAGTTCCGATGCCGGTTCAGCAACGGATCGAAATACAGGCCGCGGTCCAGCGGAAATGAGGCCAGGCTCCTCTTCAGCTCCACTGTGGTGGAGAATCGCTCCTGCCTCACTCGCGTCTGCTTGCTTCCATGAACACACAGAAACGGAATGTCTTCTTGGTGCGTGAAGTGAGCCAAGTTTCGACTGAACGTGGCAACCCCGTTTGCCTCCTGGAACGAATCGGTGAATAGGGCCACGCGCAACGAAGAATTCAAAGAACAGGCTCCAGTCGAACCTTAGGATCGTTTTCGCGGCCGCTGACGTAAGGGTGATTCGGAGATGGTGGATGCAAAGATTTATTTTGCCGTATCCAAAGAAGACACCCTTTAAGCCTTACTTCGGAAGATAACCCTGAGTCGAATAAGCTGCGAATCTGATCCGCAGATCCGCACGCTTTCTGTTGCAAGCCATTGGGTGGTCCCGGCCTGTGGCCAAAATGCCCGGCTGCAGCACGTCAAGAACCCGACAGCGGCGTCATACCACCTCCCTGCCCCAGACGTGCGATGGGGGTATTGGATCATCGAAGAAGCGGCTGGTGGTGCTAAGACACCAGCCAATCCAAAAGAAGGGGAAAGCAGGTAAAGCAAAATTCATGGAGCAATTTCTGTCTGGAAAACGAGCTTTGGTGACCGGTGGCTCCAAAGGCATCGGTCTGGAGGTTGCACGCGCCCTGGCCTCGGCCGGAGCCAATGTACTCATCTGCGGACGGGATCGGCGTCAGCTCGATGCCGCCGTGGCCGATCTCAAACAGGTCGCCACCGCTTCGAAGTTAGTCGCCCACACAGCCGACGTGAGCGACAGCCACCAGGTTGCCAAACTGTTCGAGTTCTCCGATGGGGAACTCGGCGGCTTGGACATTCTGGTCAATAACGCCGGCGTAGGCGTCTTCCGGGCGCTCGACGAACTCACAATTGAAGAATGGAACCGGGTTATCGGCACCAACCTCTCCGGCGCCTTTTACTGCAGCCATGAGGCGCTGTCCCGCTTCGGCCGTGCCCGGGGCGGCTCGATCATTAATATCAGCAGTCTGGCGGGCAAGAACCCCTTCGCTGGCGGCGCCGCCTACAATGCCTCCAAGTTCGGGCTCAACGGCCTCAGCGAAGCCGCCATGCTCGACCACCGCTACGATAACGTCCGCGTCAGCTACATTTTGCCGGGCAGCGTTGATACCCAATTCGCCGGCCTGGAAACTGATCGCAAGTCCGATTGGAAAATAGCCCCCGAAGACATCGCCGAGGTCGTCCTCGGCATTCTCCGCATGCCTGCCCGGACGCTGATAAGTCGCGTGGAGGTGAGACCTTCTCGCCCTCAAAAGAACTAATCAGAAAAGCCCGAGAGGTATAGGGTGCGATTCAAGCATGAACAAAAGCTGTGCCTCTGACGATGAATGCTGTAGAAGGCAGGGACACAACGCGTTTGGCACATAGCTTGCTCTATAGGGCTTGGTCCATCTTGGTTGAACCCGAAATCGTTACTAGGCTGTGGTCCACACCGGTTACCCAGTCGGAAGGGACCTCGCATGTCAAAAGGAAGGACTGACGTTATGAGCCGGCTAAGGAAGGTGCTCGATCCCACCAGGACGGGCAGAGACGCCGAATCTCTCGAGAGAACATTGCTGCGGCTGGTCGTCGGACAAGACGAAGCAGTCGAACAGATCGTGAACATTTACCAGATGCACGTCACTGGTCTGTCGGCGCCCGGACGGCCCATCGGCAACTTTCTGTTCTTAGGTCCCACGGGTTCGGGCAAGACTCGCACGGTAGAAGCTACCGCCGAGGCTCTGCTTCACAACCCGCGCGCAGTGGTCAAAATTGACTGTGCAGAATTTCAGCACAGTCACGAGATCGCCAAACTGATTGGTTCGCCTCCCGGTTATCTCGGGCATCGCGAGACGCACCCGCTGCTGAGCCAGGAAGTCATCAACCAGCACCATACGGATTCCGTCAAGCTGAGCTTCATTCTCTTTGACGAAATCGAAAAAGCGAGCGATGCGCTCTGGAACCTGCTCCTCGGTATCCTCGATAAAGCCACCCTTACGTTGGGCGATAACCGCAAAGTAGACTTCTCGCGCGCCATGATCTTCATGACCAGCAACCTGGGCGCAGGTGAGATGAGTGCGCTCGTCTCGCAGAAGCTTGGTTTTAAGGCGATCCCGGGCGATCAGCCGTGCAACGAAGAACTCGCCAAGAAAATGGCTCGTAGCGGTGTCGAGGCGGCACGGCGCAAATTCACCCCTGAATTCATGAACCGCATCGACAAGGTCGTCGTGTTCAAACCTCTCGGCGAACCCGAGCTGCGTCGCATCCTCGATCTGGAACTCGGTCAGGTGCAGCAGCGTGTCATGCTCTCGCCCGCCGAAAAATCCTTCGTCTTCACCGTCTCTGAAGCGGGCAAGAACTTCCTGCTGCAGGAAGGTACCGACGTCAAATACGGCGCCCGCCATCTGAAACGCGCCATCGAAAAACTGCTCGTCCACCCGCTCTCGAACCTGATGGCCACCAGCCAGGTCTCGTCCGGCGACTGGATTCAGGCAGACTTCGATCCCGAGCGCCGTTGTCTTCTCTTCATGAAGGAAGCCGAGGGCCTCGAAGTCCACGCCATGGCCGCCTTGATGGGAGAAAACTCACGACCCCCTATCGCGGTCGCCGCGGCTTCTGCTCAGCCAGACCTCATCAAGCACGTCACCGCCGGCAAGTCGTCCAAGAAATAAACGCCTCCTCTCAGGCCGGGCAATTGCCCGCAAGGCGAAAGTCCGGCCTTTTCCCTTACTCGCCTTCGAAGTCTCACGCGCGCACCTTCCGTGTTCGTCTCTCCACATCTGGCAGGAAAAACGCCAACAATCCAATCGTTGGCAAGTAAGCGCATAGCTGATATACAAAATCAATGCTGGTCTTATCCGCCAAACGGCCGAGCGCTGCCGCGCCGATGCCGCCCATCCCGAACACAAATCCAAAAAACAGCCCGGAGATCATCCCGACCTTTCCCGGAACGAGCTCTTGCGCATAAACCACAATGGCCGGGAAAGCGGACGCAATGATGACGCCGATAAACACGCTCAACACCGCCGTCCAAAACAGGTTGGCGTGCGGCAACAACAGCGTAAACGGAAGCACTCCCAAAATAGAGCACCAAATCACCAGCTTGCGGCCAAACCGGTCCCCAATCGGTCCACCGATGATAGTTCCCGCGGCAACTGCGCCCAGGAATACGAAAAGAAACAGTTGTGCTGCCCGGACCGAGACGTGAAACTTACTAATTAGATAAAACGTGTAGTAACTGCTCAGGCTCGCAAGATAGAAGTACTTCGAGAAAATAAGCGCCAGCAGAATCGTGACAGCAAACACGACAGTTCTGTTCGATAAAGCCGAGCCATGCACGGGATCTGCTAGTCTGCTTCCGGTTTCAAGCGGCAGATTCTGCGTGCGCCAGTTCCCGACGCGATACAGAATGACAATCCCCAGAAGCGCGGCTAGCGAAAACCAGGCAATGCTGCCTTGCCCATTCGGCAGAACAACAAACGCGGCCAGCAGTGGTCCTAGCGAAGTGCCCAGGTTCCCTCCCAGTTGAAAGAACGACTGCGCCAGCCCGTGTTTTCCGCCCGACGCCAGGCGCGCGATGCGCGAAGACTCCGGATGAAAGATGGAGGACCCCATGCCAACCATCGCGGCGCCGAAAAGCAGGATCGAGAAATTCGGCGCCATCGAAAGAACTAATAGCCCGGCCAAAGTACACGCCATGCCAACCGGCAGCGAATACGGTTGGGGCCGGCGGTCCGTATAAAGGCCCACGAAGGGCTGCAAAACGGACGCCACCAACTGGTATGTCAGCGTGATCAGACCGATTTGGCCGAAATCCAGGTGAAACGAAGTCTTCAGAATGGGATAGATCGACGGAATCAGCGATTGCACCATGTCGTTTAACCCATGGCAGAAGCTGATCGCCCCTAAGACCCCGAACCTCGCTTTCCCCGCCTGCTGCGGCGTAGCGTCGCGCTCGATTTCCGTCAAACTACCCATTCAGGCGGCGAGCTGGCTCTCACCCATCAGAAATTTGTCCATGTGGTGAGCCGCCTTGCGGCCTTCCGCGATGGCCCACACCACCAGCGATTGCCCGCGCCGCACATCGCCCGCGGAGAACACGCCCGGGACCGACGTCATGTACGAAGCGTCGGTTTGGACGCTGCCGCGCGCATCGACGTGGATCGGAAGCTGCTCGAAAAGTCCATTCCGCGCTGGCCCGGCGAAGCCGATGGCTAATAACACCAGGTCCGCATCCAGATAGAACTCGCTACCGGGCACGCGCTCAAGCGCCGGCTTAGGACCAACGCGCACGCAGTGCAGCTTCTTCACATTGCCTTCTTCATCGCCGCTGAAGTGAGTCGTGAGCACGCTCCACTCGCGCACTCCGCCTTCCTCATGCGCCGCTTCTACGCGCAGTTGCAGCGGCCAAAGCGGCCAGGGAGTCGCTTGATGTCGATCCTGCGGTGGCATGGCATGGATCTGCAACTGATGCACGGAAGCGGCCTTCTGCCGATGCGCTGTTCCCAGGCAGTCCGCGCCCGTATCTCCGCCGCCGATAATGATCACTTGCTTCCCTGACGCTAGGATCTCCTCGCCCTGCGGAATCTTGTCGCCCGCGCCGCGCTTGTTCTGCTGCGTCAAATAGTCCATGGCAAAGTGAATGCCATGGAGCTCGCGTCCCGGGATGGTGAGATCGCGCGGTTGTTCGGCGCCTGCCGCCAAAAGCACCACGTCATAGTCACGCACCAGCTCATCGCCTCCGACACTGACGCCCACATCAACACCGGTTTGGAATTCGATGCCCTCCGCGAGAAGCTGCTCCAAGCGGCGGTCCAGCACCGCCTTCTCCATCTTGAAATCGGGGATGCCGTAGCGGAGCAGGCCGCCGATGCGATCCTGTTTCTCAAGCACCATCACCGAATGCCCGGCCCGTGCGAGTTGCTGTGCGGCTGCGAGCCCGGCCGGCCCCGATCCGACGATCGCGACGCGTTTCCCGGTGCGGCGCCGAGGCAGTTCAGCTTGCACCCACCCTTCCTCAAAAGCGTGGTCGATGATGCTCTGCTCGACTAGCTTGATCGAAACCGGCGGCTCATTGATGCCGAGCACGCAAGCGGCTTCGCAAGGAGCTGGACACAGCCGTCCGGTAAACTCCGGGAAATTATTCGTAGCATGCAGGCTCCGCAGCGCTTCGCGCCAACGGTTATTCCAGACAAGATCGTTCCAATCCGGAATCAAATTGCCGAGCGGACAGCCCGTATGGCAAAACGGGACGCCGCAGTCCATGCAGCGCCCGG
>JAABUQ010006443.1_pt1 | contig 17802 bp, 13 predicted proteins | sample 5560001 | NCBI WGS metagenome assembly JAABUQ01 (sample SAMN10711888, study PRJNA513371) | rock metagenome | isolation source: Antarctica rocks | place: Antarctica: Victoria Land, Finger Mt nord | collected 2015-12-18
CGGACCCTGGTGCGGACCCGATCACCGGCCCGCAGAAGATCCTGATCCGCTCGCGGGCGAAGAAGGCAGGGCTGACCCCCTACGCCCTGGAGTCGCTGGCGTACCAGCAGTTCCGGGTGTGGAAGGTGGAGAAGCTGACCAAGGAGCAGGGTGCCTCGCTCCTGGACGCCCTGGATCGGGATCTGAGGGAGCGGGACCTGAAGGAAAAGGAGATGAAGGAGAACGGGAATGAAGGTGCGGCCCATGCCGACAGTACCCATGCCGACGACTGCGGCCACGCCGCCGCTGTCGGCACCGCCTAGCGCGGACGCTGGCGACCCGTTCGCCGAGAGCGACCCGCCTGCTGACAAGGACGCGCCAGGGCCGGACCCCCATTGGGTGTCTTTGGACGCCCGGACCGGGCGGCTGGTCTGCCCGAGCCTGGGCCTGGAGGTGGATGAGTTCACCGGCCGGATCACCCGGAGCCGCCTCGTGCGGGTCTTCGGGGGCGGCCAGGGCGAGCAAGACGAGAATGAGCAAGACGGGGAAGAAAGCGGAGGCGCCCTGTGCGCCTCCGAGAACCGCCGGGTCGCCGACCACGGTCGCCCCGGCCGCGAGTGCACGGGCTGCGAGGACCGGAGGGTCTGCACGCCTCGCTGGCAGATCGTCTGGGAAGCATATCATGAGGAGGAGCCGGAAAGCGGCCTGGCTTTCGCCCAGATTACCTTCGCCCACACGCTCTCGGCAGCGGGCACGGTCTCTTTCACCCGCTACGCCCTGGCGCTGCGGCGCGCGGGGCTTCGGCCCCAGGAGGTGCTGACGCGCCTGTCCGTGGAGGAGCTGCGCCGGCCGGGGGCCGGCGTCACGCACCGACGCCTCCGGTTCGAGAAAATCGGTCTCTCAATGAGGCCCCTAAGCTAATGAGTCCCCTAAGCTGACGATCCAAGGGGGGTTCTCAGTAATCCCCCAACGGACGCCAGAGAAGACCACGATATGCGGGGGGCCAGGCTTCCCGCAGAACGCACGGGCCGTAGCCCGCGCGGCAAGTCCCGCCGTTCGCAGGATAGCCAGCGACCCGGTGCCCGCCTCGAAAGACGGGTGCTGGGGATAAGTCTTGCGCGAGGCCTGCGGCGGTCGGGCAGTCCCACACCCCGAGGCAGGCAATCCCGCTTGCCTCACCCCGTCCATCTGCCGGATTCGGCAGATGGACATTTTTGTTTGGTTTCTGTTTGATCTTTGTACGGCCAGGGCGTTCTTGGGCGAAGGCTGACAGGTCTTTCGCGTCCGCAGGCAGTCCCGTCCTGCTCCACGAGAAGTAGGCAATGGAGTGAACATTGGTATGGACAATGGGCGGGTTCCCGATTGTCCGCCCGAATGTCCACTGCCGCCCGATGGGAAAGCCGCTTTTCCGGGCTTCCCATTTCGTGTGACTACTTCTTCCTTTTCCCTCGATCTTGCCGATCTCGCTCCAAGTCCTCGTACCGGGCAGGCCCAAATCCTTCCTCTGTTCCTTTTCCCGATCTGCGGTGCGGCGAAAGGACCCACAGGATTCGAAGTGAATCTCGTGTCGCCTTGGGCCACCATTTTTCTAATGGGACCTCCATTTTTCTGGGTTGTTGCGCTCAGGCTGAATATGCTCGCGGAATGACCTGAGACCGAACGGCCTTGGTAGTATTGCAGTTTTTCCGGGACTGGGATACACTGTTGGCAAACAAGACATGTCATGAAGTATATATCCTGGCCTAAGCACAACCCGCGAAGAGGAGCCTTCCTCGCTCTGGCGCTCGTCGCCTTGTTGGCGAGCGGCTTCTGGTGGACGGGCGGCCTGCCCATGGGCGAACTGCCGCGCGACCAGGTCGAGGCGTTCCTGGCTGACACCCTCGTCAAGCCCGCATTCGGTGGCAGGGTTTTCTGCGTGCCCGACGTGCTGGGGACACGGAAACAAGAAACAGCCTCCGGTGCCATCGTCAGGGAGTACGTCTATGCCTACTGCCAGGAATATTATCCGGGAGCGGGCCGGTTGGAGCTGGGAACGGGTGAAAGCGTACCGGTCGTCCTTACGGCTCGCCGGACCGGGGGCGGCTACTCCCTCGTTGGCTTTCAGGTCCCGCCCGACGGCGGGGGCGGTCTGGAAATCTTCCCGCCGCTCATCCGGTGGAGAATCGCCGCCGCCGAGCGGGCAGTCGACTTGATCGACCCTGCCGCTCAGGCCTCGGCTTACTTCCGGCTGTAGGACGGGAAGCGGGCCACTTCGCCGCCCATAAGGTGTCACCAGCGACTGAGGATTATGAGAAACGGCTCACGATAGGAAACGGCCCATCAGCCGGAGGATGATTTAGAGTTATGGACACGAACCCCCCGCTCCCCGCGCACGTCCGCTCCGTCCTGCGCGAGGCTGATGTCGCCCTGCTCAGGCTGGTGGGCGAGAGCCACCACCTGCTCTACCAGTTCCTCCACCGGACGTCCGCCCGGATCGCCCCCGTGGACTCCTTCTACATCGGCTTCTACTGCGAGGGGGAGATGATGGTTTTCCCTTATAGCTTCGACGGCGTGACCTACTACGATCCGAACAAGTTCGCGTACCGCCCTGACGGGCTGGCCGCGTGGATGCTCCACAACCAAAGGGCCTATGCGTTCAGCCAGGACGGGGGCGAACTGTTGCAGCGGGGAAGGAGCTACGGCCAGACGGACAAGTGCTCCCAGGACGTGGTCGCCGTCCCTATCCTCGAGGACGAGGGGCGGAAAAGGAAGCGCGTCCTGGGCATCTTGTCGATCCAATCCTACGAGCCGGCCGTGTACGGTGCCGAGGTCGTGACGGCCCTGGAGTGGCTGGCACATGGCGTGTCCATTGTCCTGGAGCGGGAGCGGGCGGACGCGGCGCGGCAGGAGGCGCTGCGGGGGCCGGAGGAGTTCGTGCCCGAGCCGATGCTGCGCCCCGACAATATCGTCAACCAGATGCTGGACAAGATGGCGATCATCCGGCGCCGCGGCGAGGCGATCCTCGCCCTTCTGGACGCCCCGCCGCCGGATCTGGTTCGGGCGGTCGAAGAACTGTGCGACGAGTGCCGGCGGCGGCAGACGGAGACGATCGAGCTGTTCCTCGACTCTGTCCTGACCGGGAACACCCCGCTGGCCCAGTTGTCCGACCAGGAGCGCAACGTGGTCGCCCTGCTGACCGAGGGCTTTGCCGCCTCGCCGCGTGGCTACACGAACAGCCAACTTGCCGACCGGCTCGGCCTGGCCGAAGATACCGTCAAGACGCACCTGCGGGCCGTGTTCCGCAAGCTGGGCGTGTCGGGGCGGACCGGGGTCGTGGCCCTGGCCAAGCCTTATCTGCACCGCCCAACCGCCCACTGAGTCCCAGCATCTCCCCCAGGATCTGAAGTTACCCGTCTGTCTAAAGTAGACATATATCTATCACCCGAAGTGGTAGTTTGGCGGCGGCAATATTCACCACGTCCCTCACCTTCCCAACAGTTTAATAACACGATATACTGAGTAGGATGCGCAGACAGTCCACTCACTCTTGACGGTGAGATCTGACTGCCGCGCCGAACGACGCCTGGCGGTACGCCGATGGTACGGCTACTCCCCAGGGCTGCTCTCGTGGGTGCTGATTGCCCCACTCCTCCTCGCCATCCGGCGCGGGCCGGAATGTGAGACCTGAAAGGGAAGGTGACTCGATGAACGCAACGCGCTTCCGCTGGCTGTGGGCCGCTCTCCTCCTCTGCGTCCCGCTTTTTTCCGTGCGGTCCCTTGCCGGCACCTATGACAAGGGACAGGCCGTGGCATATGCGCAGCATTATGCCGTGAAAGAAAACCCCGTCTTCCCGCTCTACGGCAACGACTGCACCAACTTCGTCAGTCAGGCCCTGCTGACGGGCGGCTGGGGCTTCCGCTACGCCCCCTACAACTCCTTCACCGGCTGGTACTTCGTGCCGTGGGCGAACTGGTTCAATCCCCAAGACGCCAGTTGGTACAACGCAAACTCCCTGTTCCACTTCCTCCTTTACTCGGGGCGGGGCGTGTACATCGGCTGGGGGAACAAGGACAATCCCGGCAACGTCAGCATGCTCCAGCCGGGCGACCTGATCTTCGCGGACTGGTACATAAACAACGACGAGAACCGGCACGGAAACGACGGCGTCATGGACCACGCGATGATCGTGACCAAGAAGGACCCGGACGGCACCATCTACGTGAGCTATCACTCCCACAATCACCCTGACCGTCCGATCCTTGAGGTCATGAACGATTCTGCAACGGGACAGTACGGCCGCTACTTCTACTTCCGGATGCACACGCAATTCGATGTCTCGCAAGCGACGACTGTAGTCTCCGAATCCACTGCGGCCCCGTTTGACGGCGCTGTCGGCTTCTTCCGGCACGGTACGCCCAGATATTGGCGCGACGCCTGGGGCGTGGGTGACGGCGGGCACATGCTGTGGACCTGGAACAACTCCAGCTCCACCGACAACGTGGGCGACTGGCGGCCCAACCTCGCCGTCGACGGCTTCTACGAGGTGTACGTGTTCATCCCGCGCTTCCACGGGACGACGACCCAGGCGCGCTACCAGGTCTACAGTGCCGATGGTCGGTCGGACGTGGTCGTGAACCAGAACAACGTCTACGACGCCTGGGTGAGCCTGGGGACGCACTGGTTCAACGCCGGGACAGGTGGACTGCTGCGCCTGGTCGACACGACCGGGGAGCGGGGCGTCACGAAACAGATCGCCTTCGATACGGCGGAATGGGTGCCTCGGGACTGAGGCGGTCGCCGCGCCTTCGGAAGTCAACTTCTGAAGCCACCATCCCATAAAGGGGCCACGTCCGGCCGGACATGGCCCCTGAGAAAACGGGCCGGAAAGGCATATTCTGTTCCAAGCAGCAAAGGCAAACCAGCAATGACAACCGAAAACGGAAATAGAGCGCTTCCTGCGGAGGCCGCCCCAGGCGGGGCGGATGGTATGGCACCCATGCATCGCCCCCCCCCTATGGCACCGGGACAAATGCTGGGCCAGCACAGTCTAGTGCGGCGGGACGAGCCGCACCGGCAGATCGAGCCGCGCATCGCCCGCATGGAAGCCGAAATGGACGCCGCCCGAAGCAAAGGCGTCCTCGGCCTGCTGCGCCTGCGCTACGAGGCGTGGCTGGAGGGCAAGATGCAGGGGCCGGCCATCGCCAAGATGCAGGCCCGGCAGGCGTTATTGGAAGAGCAGCGCAAGACCGCCGAGGCCGAGATCCGCCTCAAAGTCACCGTCCAGTCCGGGGAGGTCGGGGGCCTGCGCCACCGCATCGAGTGGAACGAGGTCAACCGCCAGCGACTGGCCGGCGAGCTTCAGTCTATGGGCATGATCACCCTCTCGCCGGGCCAGGTCCCTACCGCCCCAGCCGCGACTTCGTCCGCCCCGCCGCCGGTCACGGCGCACGTCACGGACGAGCAGGTGGAGGCAGTGGCCCTGCGGGGCTTCCTGCAAGGGGTGGAGACCGAGGAGGACTGGCTGGTCTTCAAGTCGGAGCTTGGGCAGCACCTCTCGCCGTATGCCGTCGAGGAAGTGGGCAGCCGCCTGCGCGATCTGTGGCGTCTCAACCGCAAGGGCCAGGTCGGGGTCTAACGGAGAGCCGAAGTGTAGAGGAGAAAGGGGATGCCATCAGGGATGCCATCCATGGGAGACTTCCGGCACGAAGATATGAACTACGAAGGGAGTATCTGCCTTGGCCGCTACGTCGACTCTCCCCAGGACGAGAGTACCGGCCTGCGGTTCCTCTGCGACGCCCCCGACCTGGAGCCGCACGTCGACCGCCCCTGGTTCCGCGCCTACGCCGCCGAACGGCTGGATCTTCCCCTGACGGGCGGCGAGGGCGCGGGAATGCCGTCCGGCGCGGCGGCAGTCGGCCACGACCTGCTGGCCCGGCATACGACCCTCTGCGGAGCCACCGGCAGCGGCAAGACGCGCCTGGCCCTGCACCTTTTGGCCGAGCAGATCCGGGCCGGCTGCTCGGTCGTCATGCTCGACCCCAAGATCGAGACGATCCGCCACCTGCTGGCACTGGCGTATTCCGCAGGCATGACCCCTGAGCAGGTCACCGTACTCTCGCCCTACCTTTCGGGAGCGGGTGCGCCGGGCTGGAACCCGCTGGACGCACACGCGTCGGGCGTCTCCCCGGCCCAGGCGGCGGCGGACGTGGTCTCGGTGCTGGCGAAAAGCACCAGCTCGTGGGGCCCGAGGATGGGCGACCTTTTGGCCAATGCCCTGATCGTGGTGGCGTCCCACGGTCTGTCCCTGTTCGAGCTGGCCCGCCTACTCCAGCGCGACGACTACCGCGAGGGGCTGCTGGGCCGGCCGCTCCCCCGTTCCCGAGGCGGCGAGTCTGCCTTTGACAGTGGCGCTTTAGACAACGTTGCCTTCGAGGAGGCGCGGGACTTTTTCCTCTCCGAGTTCGCCGCATGGAGCAAGTCCGAGCGCGCGGCGGCGGCCGCCCCCGTCCTCAACAAGTTCCGCGAGCTCCTGCGTACCCCGTTCCTCCGGTCGCTGCTCTGCGCCCGGCGCACCACCCTGCACCTGGGTGCGCTGTGGCACCGGCCCGGCCTCGTCCTGGTCCACCTCGACAGCGCGGCCTTGGGGGACGAGGGCGTGCGTCTGCTCGGCGGGTTGCTCGCCCATCAGCTCCTTCGTACCGCCATGCGCTCGGACGGACCCGTCCCGGTGGTGCTGGCCTTAGACGAGATGGGCGTCTCCGAGGAGTTCGTCGGCGGCGCGGCCGCCAAGATCCTGGCCATCGCCCGCTCGCGGGGACTCCGCCTTTTGGTCGCCTGCCAGCACCTCGACCAGCTCTCGGGCGAGCTGCGGTCGGCGCTGCTTGCGAACACGGCGGTGCAGGCCTTCTTCCGCCTGGGCTACGCGGACGCGAAGCTGGTGGCGGCGTCGCTCTCGGCGGGGACCGGGGAGCGGGTCTCCCGCATCGCGGCGGACGTCGGGAAGCGGGACGCGGACGGGGAGCCGGACGCCTGGGCGTCGGCGACCCACACGGTGCGGGACGGACGGGGCGAGCCGGTCACGCTCTCGCCTGCCGCCATCCAGGCGTTCTGGCACCTGGCGCGCAAAGCCGACGGAGCGGCCCAGGTAGAGGGACTGAAGCGGCTGTCCAAGGTCTCGGGAATCTGCCGGCTGTACGTGCATGCGGCGGACACGAAAGCTCCGGTCGAACTGACGCGCTACGTGAAGGGGCTGGCGCCGGACGAGTACCGGCTCCTCGGGACCGGGCCGATCCGGCTGGTCGTGGCGTTCCCGCGCCCCCGGCTGTCCGTGCTCTCGCGGGAGACGGAGACCGAGCGGAGCCAGCGCTGGGTGAAGTCGCTGACCGGGCTGCCCGTTCGGCGGGCGGTGCTCCGGCTGGCGTCGGGGCTTGCCGGAACGGTGCAGGTGACGGACGTGGCCGATCCCGGTGCCACTCCTGGCTTCAATATCTCTGGCTTCGAGCGGTTCCTGTCGGCGGCGATCGCGGGCAGCGGGCAGTCGGCGAAAGAAGTGGAACAGGCCCAGGCCTGGCGACGGGAGGAGGCGGAGCGGGTAGCGGGCGCGCCAGCGCCAAGGGACTTGCCGTTCACGGGCGTCCCTCCGGTACGCACAGCCGGCAGGAATGCCACCACGGACACGGGACAAAATCTGGGACAAGGACAAAAACAAAGACAAGGGCGCGGTTCCTCTGCCGACCGGAAGACACGCGAACAGCAAACGAACGCGTTCACAACCAATGGCAGAGAGAACAGCCATCCCGCCCCGCCGCTCGCCACAGGAACGGCTTCACTCAACACACCCCTAGCCCAAGCTCCCCCGATCGCGGAGGACGGCAGCCTTGCCTGACCATCATATGCCTGGAAAATATATGCCTGAACCAAACGTTCCAAGCTCCAAGGTGTCTAATCGGACCGGTAATCCTCGCAGGCGCCGCTACGCCCGTTCCGCCTCCCCAGCAAGCGGCGCGCCGCTCACGCCGGTCCGGCTGGAGATCCTGCGCTTTTTGGCCGAACTGCGCTTCCTCTCCTTGCCGCAGATCGCCAAGCTCTGCTGCCCCTCTGTTCGGCAGGACCTGTCTGAAAAGAGCGCCCGGCGGCACATGCGCCCCCTCTTCGATGCCGGGCTGGTGGACGTGCTGCCGGTCTCACGGGCAGCCCTGGCCCCGCCCGGCGCTCCCAACGACGCTTCCCTGCTGTACGGTTCGGCCCCCAACGTCTACGCGCCCACGGTACGCGGGCTGGAGGCGCTCTATCGGGCGGGTTTGGTTGACAAGCCGGATGCAGCAAGGAAGAAGCCAGCCTACGGCCCGAAGAACAGCCTGTTCCTGGCGCACGAGTTGGCGGTGCGGGACGTGCGGGTCTGGCTGGAACTTTCAGCGCGGAGCGGCAGGCATGAACTGGAATGCTGGCGGGACGGGGAGGCGGCGGCTATCGATCTTCACCGGGATCGGGCACCGCTCATGGTCCGGCCTGACGCCTGGTTCGTGCTGCGGCTGCCGCAGGCGGTCTTGGTCGGGCTGGTGGAGGTGGACCGGGGCACGGAGCGCGGGGACCGGCGCTGGCGGGAGAAGCTAGAAGCTTACGGGGAGCTATTCGCGGGCGGGCACCTACCCGCCGTGACAGGCTACGTCAATGCGCGGATTTTGGTCATTTCTCCTGACGCCCGGCGGCGCGATCAGCTCGCGGGATTCATAGAAGAAATCAGGAACGCATTGGCTTCAAAGTTCTGGATTTCAGAACAGACTATTCTCGAAAATACAAGCCTGCTTCTGCCCCAATGGCGGCAAGGAACTAGCCCGCAGCTGCGCCCGATCATATCTTACACAGGCTGATTTTCGTGAGTGCGAGACGGTTGATATCATCACCCAGGGTTATACACATTGACTTTTCATAAGAAATATGTTTTATTGTTTGGGTACTTACGGTTCACACAGGCTTAACAATCCGTTGATCACTTCTCTCCTTAATAGTTAATGCCGAAAGAGACGGAATAGCGATCTGAGAGTGAGTTTATGGCTCTCAGTTCGCTGCTCCGTTCCGGGGTAGACATTCCAAGGAGCGATGAAATGCACCCAAACCAATCACCGTCCCACGCAACGTCGATCGTACCTTCCGAAGCGATCAATGTCCGGATACCCAGCCCGAACACTTTGGATCCCGCTTCTCCCTGCATCCCAATCCAGACGCTCTTAAATTCCGTCTTCGAATTCGCCGGATTGACCCAAGAGGAGCGGCTCCACCTGGACGGCGGGTGCCGTTCCTGCAACCAGATTCTCTGCGAAATGCGTATCCACGAAGAACTTTATATGGATCCTGCCTGGGATAACGTGGACCACTTTTCACGCCGACAAGAGATCTTGAGAAGAATCGAGAGCTCGTGAACCCCACTGCCCCTACGCCGTTCGGCGCAGGGGCTTTTTCTTTACGATTGACTGTTTGGAGCGCTGCATTTTTTCGGCACGATTAACATGCCTTTTCAGTCAGTGTTCCGGCCTATTGACGGTCGGCCGGCCCCGATTGGAAACCGTCTCCTGTCAGAACAAAGGGTGCCCAGTAGTAAGGGTGGCTGTAAAGCGCCGTCTGCCGAAGCTTCAAGGCAGCATCCCTCAGTGCCCCTACGACTGAGGCGCCATCGGCCTCTGAAGCGGCTGAAGCGTGGAGGTTGCTGTGGAAGGCAACCATCAGCTTGGTGGTAGGGCCGGCGTCTATCTGCCACTGGCTTGCGACGACGCGTGGACAGCCGGCATGCAGGAAAGCCCAGCTCATGCCGATCAGTCCCTCACCGGGACTCACCTGACCGTGTGCCATGTCACAGGCGGCAAGGACGACGAGCCGCGCGTGCAGATGCATCTTCATGACGTCCGCTGCATACAGCATCCCGCCCCTCCCGCGCTCTTCATTGGCCTGGGATAGCAGTAGAAAGGAATAGAGCGGGTTTGCGGCATTGGCGACGCCATGGGTGGCGAATTGGAGAATCTGATAGTTCTCCATCTCCGATCTGACCCGTTCTTCGTTCGCGTCTTCGCCGAGCAAGACTCGGCACTGTGGTTTGCCATAGAGGGCCGCTATATCCCTGACCTGTCTTTCCGCCTGTGGAAGGGGCTGGAACAGGTCATTCATTACTTCTGCGGTCGCGGGAGCCGTTCGGTTCACTCCGGGAGCCGCCGTAATCCGTTTAGCCAAAGCAGGATTCCCTACTGCGAGCATCACGGGTTCGGTACGAGCTTGGCTGGTGTAACGTTTTCGCCGCATGTCGCGCAATGCCGTCAGGGAAGGCGTGAAGAAGACGGTTTGCGTCTCCAGAACGTAGTGTCCGTCACTAGGCTGGAGCGCCTGAAAGGGCAAGTCCCACAGGGGCCCGTCCGGCACGATGCAGAGGGTAGTAATACCCTTCAGTTGATTCTTGACCGGACCGCCTAGCAGTAACTCGAAGAGGTAACGAGCCTCGGCATAAAATTCCGGCTTATCATTGCGCCCTGCGACCCAGTCACGGAATTGCTTTACCCGAGCCGTAAGCTGATCGGCATTAATGTTGATACGGTAGACGTTGCACTGTGGGCGCCCGCCCTGCTTCGTCAGCAAGAATAGGTGAGTCGCGTTGCCAAGGACGGCATATTCCAGTAATGCGCTGTGCTCATTCGGCAGCAGTCGGTATGCATCGTCGCAGGTGACGACCGGATCGTTTTGGGGCGGCTCGGGCTGTACATGACGGCTATAGAGGATCGCCTGCCACAGGTCGGATACCAGGCGTGCCCGCAACTGGGCGTTCTCTACGGGGGCTAAAACTGGCGGGGCCACATTCTGCCGTTTTAGGGAGAGGACCTGCCTGTCCAGGGAAGTTAGGGTTGCCGCCAGGCTGCGACTCTGCGCCAGTTCATCGGGGGTAGAGGCCGTCATAACCGGCTGGATCCCGTACGATGCACGCACAACACGCGCCTTAGACTGCTCCAAGCACAAAAATGCGTCCTGGTCTCGGTGCTGTGCGAGAAAGATCCGCATCAGTATCTGGTAGGGGCTGAGGTTGTTCTGAAAAAACAGCTGCTGCTCGCGAGGCCCACCGGCAACTTGCGACCGCAGAGTCTCAATGCACTGGATTGCCTTGCGACAGGCTTTCTCTGCGTCATCATACCGGTTCAACTGGAAACAAGCGGATCCAATGTCCGCATAGCAGTTTGCTAGGTCCACGACGTTGGAGGGCTCGATGAGATGAAGCGACGCCTGGTAATGCTGTAGGGCCTCCGAATATTTTCCTTCGTGGTAATACACTTCTCCTATGGATTCCTGTGCACTAAGGGCGATAGGCCACGCGTTAGCTATCTGGGCGGTAGCAAGACCTTTGTTGAATGCTTCGAGAGCTTTGTTATACTCACCCTGATGGTCTAGAATGTCACCTTGAGCGCTATGAATGGCCGCAGCCTCCCATGAAGGCCCCTCGGACTGAGGCATTTCGAGGGCTTTTTGGATGTATCGCAAGGCTTGCGTGTCGTCACCTTTTTTATCCCAAATAGTAGCTAGGGTCCTAAAACTTGTGCGTAGTTCGTAGGGGTCAGATACTCTGACCATGACGGGCTCGCATTCAATCATCAATTCTAGTGCCTTGTCATAATCACCCTCGCTTGAAAACAAAGATGCCAAAGATCCAATTGCTGCGCTCTCAAAGACAGCGTCGCCAAGGATTGCTGCATCTTGCCTGCATGCCCCTAAAAAATTAGACGCCTGTTTGTAATCCCCCTGTGATTGGAACGTACTTCCGATACAATGATATAAACGGACCGTTTCAGTGAGGTTATCCTGCTGTTCCGCCAACTTAAGTCCATTGAAGGCATATTCCAGCGCTTCCGCGAAATGGCCCTGCTCATAATCCAAATGGCTCAAACACCGCCACACTTCAGCAAGGGCTAAATTGTTATGCCTGTGTGCATAAATCAGCTGCGCCTGTGTATAGCTATTTTTTGCTTGTACAAAGTCTACCTTATAGTCATAAACTCCGCCAATAGACATCAGGACGTCTGCAGTACCGTTGTCATCACCTAACTGAACTTCAAGTTCCTTGGCTTGCTCAAGACTGGACAATGCGTGCACATAATCACATTTTTTACGGTAAAGCCCGCCAACTCCTGCGAGTGCCGTCGCCAGAGCGGTTTTGTTGTTCGCCGCTTCCTGCTGCTGGCAGTAATCTTGATAACACTGCAGTTCCGCAGCCTTACCATTCTTTTTGGCTTGTAAACTTGCTGTTGCTGCCAGTGCATCACCAACTATTGCTTGATTGTTCTGAACTGTGCTCTCGCGGAGTGCTATCTGGCGGTATTCAAGCGCCGGATCGTCTTCGCCTAGATTCTGGTACATACACCCAAGCATATTATATGCGTTCATGATGGATACAGAATCTGAAAGGGCAGAATCCCGCTGAACAAGTGAGAAGTAATCCAGGTAGTGTTTTACCGCTCTTCCGCAAAAGACTTCGCTGTTTTGCGTGTCTCCAATCGTCGCTGCAATGTTTCCGACATTCGCCTCCGCGAAGGCCAGCCAGTTCAAAGCATATGCGAGCATCCGGCTAGCACCGGCGGTCTTACCCACGTTTTGCTCGGCAAAACCCTGGGCCCAGGCAAACGCATCAACCGCGTGAATATAGTCGTGTTTTTGCACATACTGCGCCTGGGCCTGGTTAATCAGCGAGGAAACAAGGGCGTCGCCCAGAAGTTTAGGCTCGATAGAAATGGAACGGCCGCTGACAAGCTGATTTGCAATCAGTTCCCGGGCAACGTCATCGCAATCGTTGGTCGCAGGCTGATCGTCATCAACAGCCCAGCGTTGCCCGTCCTTGATCACTCGCAATGTTCTGGCTGTATGGGTCGTCTCGCAAAGTCCCGTCTTTAAGTTCGTTTGTCTCCAGTCAAGGTCTTCATGTACAAGCACCATGTCGTCGGTGGAGGCTAGATACCGTTGCGCGATCTTCTCCAGCACGATTTTGCTGTACTGCTTGAGGTCATCGCTCAGGGATTGCTTGTGGTTGGCGTCAGCCGAGAACCTGTCCGAACAGAAGACCTGAACGAAGTCCACATCCCTGGTCTGGTAGCTGCTCGAGTACGCGCCGGCCAGAGCCATGGCCCGTCTAATAGACGTCTGGTCCGCGGATCTATCAGCGGCTGCCTTTGCGGGGGGCCGCCCGTTCGCTTCAGCCCGCATAGCCTTCGTCTGAGGGATGACTGCTTTGTCGCCGCGTCCGGAGCGGTTCGGGGCGGCCTCAGCACGAACGAGCAGCACAGCGCAGCAATATCCCACCAGTAAGAGTCTATTCATTCGGCTGCTTTCCCCCGTCTACGGCTGCCCCGCTTCGGTAGGCGCGCAGGCCAGAAAGCCACGCGCGTGCCACCCCAGACTCCGGATTCGTCATCTCCCATGCTTGTGCTTCACGCTCCGCGTCGTCAAGCAGGTTTTCTTTTGCATAAAGAACTGCCAGCGCTTTTGGTGAGTCCGCCACGGCGGCGGCTTGGCGCCGTATCGCTTCCGCTTTGGCCTCGCCTAAAATCGTAAACAGCGCAACCGGTTGAAACTTATCCGGTGCAACAAGGGAAGGCGCATCTGCACTTTTGGCAGTCACAGACCAGTGAAGCAGTTGATCGCGCGGCAGCATGACCGATGGCTGCCATTGCGCTGTCCCTGCTCCCGGCAGCAGATGACTATCTGCCAATACGCGCCCCTGCTGATCCTGTACGACAACCTCATAGCCTGTCGCGTGTTCCACGGGCGTCCACATAAACAGCGGGCGGGCGCTAAGCAGGTTTGTACCAACAGGACTGAGGACGTAAAAGGTGATCTTCGTTTCTCCCCCGCCCATTTCTAACCCGCCAGATCCGACCATATTGGCTTGGTACTCCTCAGAGAGAGGCAGGCGTTTCTCCGCAAGAGCGACCTGTACGGCCTGACCGAGTGCCGAAGCCCCTTGTGTAGATGTGCTTTTGGCGATTTGGTTAGGCCGAAAGCCAGGAATGGAGTGAGACTTCAAAGGCTGCTTGTCACTGCGCTGCGCGACAAGATCAAGATGCCGCTCTCCGGACTGCTCTTTGAGAGCGTTCAACTGCGCCTGAAGATGCTGAGTCTCTAAGCGGGCCTGGGCCACCTGCTTACTTTTCTGGTCAAGCTGGCGCTTCTGAGTTCCAACAAGAGTATCCGCCGCCGACTTCTGCGCGAGCTGGCGCTGCAGGCTGTCAATCGCCCGCTGCCGTGCCGATGTGGACTGGCTCAGGCTGCGATTGACCTGCATCAAGTGTCCGAAAGAAACCGCCAAAAGAGCCAGGCAAGCCATGGCGAGCGCTGCTCCCGCGAACCGCCACGCGGGCCGGACTCCGGAGTGGACCGCGACCTGCGGCCGCGACCGACTCCGTTCGCGCTCGGCGGCGGTGGCCTCGATCGAGGCCCTGATTTCTCTCGCATCTTGAAGGTTTTGGGCACAGGAGGGGCACGACTCGACATGGCGACGGACGCGCTCGGCTTCCTGGTCGCTAAGCCTGTCAAAGACATAGTCCGTCAACTCAAGTTCGTCAACGTGGGTGGGGACGTCTTCATGGGGCCGGGCGGCCTGAAAAACGGCTTCCAGGACGGCGTCAAACCTGGGATCGTACTCGTCAAACTTAGCAGTCGGTATCATAGTTTCACCTCCCGCCCTTTTCTGGCACTGGATTCGACGTCCGCCTGATGGGGGGATACTTGCCCCTTCTTGTCGGCTGCTCTTCGGATCGCGTCGATGGCACTTAGGCACCGTGAATTAGCGGTGTCCTCGCTTATACCAAGCCTGTCACCAATTTCTCGGAAGGACATTTTTTCTTTGTTGGGGTTTTCCCCGAACCGGAGCATCAGCACCTCTCTCTGCTTGTCCGTGAGTTGAGCGAATAGATAGTGTTTGATTGCCATTCCATCGCCAATGACATGACCTTCAACGTCCACCCGGGGATCGGTTTGCTCGATGGTATCATCCAGATATGTGAACTCCACTCTGCAGCAGTGTTTCACAAATCTCCGCAGATCCGCTTGGTCGATGGCCGTGCCGCAGTAGGTGAGCGCTTCAGCCATTAGCTCTTCCATGTCTTTCCGGGTTTTAATGTTCCAGACCTTAAAGTTCTCTTGGCTCCGCACCTCATCCGGCCGATCCAGCAGCTGTCGCACACGAGATTTTTTGGCGTGGTTCACTTGGTGATCCCAGATGGTCAGGCCGACGACATTCGTCTCTAGTTCTTTGCCAATAAGATTCACCGCAGGCCTTATGGTAAAGGGCGAACTGGCTTGTTTCTGGCCGTCAGAAATAATACGCTTAAAGCACCGACGGATCCGGGCTTCCTGTAGGTTCTCGTCCTTTAACTCATAAAAGCAACAGCTTCGGGTGACCTTAGCAATATAATCCGCTGGGTCATCCAGCGGCTCGAATCCCCCCGCAGGCGATGTGAGCGAGACCTGTATCTGCTTCGTTCTATGTTCTCGGTAGAATTTCTGGCAATTCCCGTAAGCGAGATCGCGGGCACTGTTGGCGCTCAATTTCGCCGGGTTTTTTGGCGTTGCGCTAGACCTGAGGAAGAAAGATGGGGTGAGCACATCCGGATACTCGTGCAGATTTTGCTTGACTACAGACGATATCACTTTGTCGACGTCTCCATTTGTCTCATAAATGCGCTTGATCATACTGTCCGCTTCGCGCTCGCTCGAAATCCTTAGGTAGCCTAGGTAGCCCCTCTTAATCCGCCCGTTACGTTCTGTCGCGGCATCTTTCATCAGTTCCTCCTCATCACCGGAGCGTGCTCCGCGGACAGCAAGAACAGCAAGATTTGCAATACCTTGCGAGTCCCACCATAGGTTAAAGAGAACCGTTTGCCAGAGAATCCGGGGTTCTCAGAAAATATTTCAGAATTTATTTTTTGACGTCTACTTATCGGACAAGCGATAAATGTTTTTTGTCGGAGGCCGGATTCTCTGGCTAGTGGATCTCTTTATAAGGCATGAAAAGCACATACAGCCGCAAGCCGACCACTTTCGCGGACTACCGCGAAACAGCGCATTTCCAGCAGCGCGTTGCGCAGAGGCATCTCTGCGACGACCAGATTGAGTTCGCCCTCTTGTACGGGAGCCGCATGTTCTGCGGCGGCGCGTGCGCCCATATTGTGCGCCATCAAGATATTCCCTCCTGGGTCGAGCCGAAACTGGCCCAGCGCTACCACGGCACCGTCGTCATCACGGCGCTGGACCAGCCGGCGCTCCTGACCGCCTATCAGGATGCACGCGCCTACTCACAGCTTAAAAAGAAGTTCCGTAACTGAACCAAATGGGCGGGCCGTTGATGCGGCCCGCCCTCACACCGGCAAACACCATGATACCAAAAATCAACACAAAACTGAATATCGGTTCCATGATCAAGGCCATATACAACTCCATCAAACTTGACGGACCACCGAACCCAGCGGTGTCTCAATCCCCCCTGCTGCACTGCGATATTCGCTATGGCCGCGAGTTCGCTGGTATGGCCGGACGGCTGAAGCCCCACCTTTCACGGGAATGGCTGGCCATGTCCATCATTGGGATGGGCATGAGCACATTCATGAATTTCCGCGGCTTCGCGGTGATCTTTCCAAGCCGCCCTATTCCCGCAGGACTGACCGCGCTGATGCTGGAAGGCTTCGTCGTCGGCACGGGCCTGATGATCGGGCGGGCCAGCCGCCGGGCATTGCCTGGATTGGTGACCATGGCTATCTTGTTCGGCGGCTCGTCCCTGGAGCTTTCTTTCATCGGATTGAACGCGGGCGTCCAGCAGACCCAGCAGCGCCTCAACCTGCCGAAATACGAGCGGGAGGACGCCGTCAAGGCAGAGGGCACCTTCGCCACCAGCGCGGCCCAGACGGAGGATGCCGCCATCCACCGCATCGGCAATGAGATCTCCTTCTTTACGAAGCACAGTGGCGCGGTGTCAGCAGCCGGCGGCCCGGAGAGCGGCTTTGCCCGTGACGAGGAACAGCGCCAGGCCGACCTGAACGACCTTACGGCGAAGTGGCGCGCGCTCGACTTCAGCGGCGACTTCGCCGCCGCCAAGACAACGGATGATATCTGGGCTAACCTGCGGCATGAGGATTCCGCGGTTCAGGCCCTGGTTTCTACGACAAATAGGCTGACGAGTGGCAAGCCGATCCCGATGCCGGCTTATCCCGTCCCTCCGGATCACGAGGCCGAGGCAGCCCATTCGGGAGACAATGACGCCACGGGTGCCCACAGTTTGACCCACCCGACGCTCATCTGGCTGGTGACGCTGCCGTTGGCCGTCGTCATGGACCTGGGCCCGATGGTCGTTGCCGCGACGCAGCGCGCGATCGAAGCCGGTGACAACATTGAAATCGGCGACGGCCTAGACAGCGACTCCGACAGCCCGGAGCCTGTCAGCCTGGAGGAGGACTGGGACGAACGCAAGCGCCGGATGCGCCGCGTCAATGACGATCTGCAGGCCGATCCCCTCGGCATGGCCTGCGACAGCGCCATCCAGGCCGAAGCCGAGGCGTTTCGGGCCGTGGAGCGGGGCGCCTTGAGTAATCTCCGCGTGATGCGTGCCTTTGAGCTGTTCGAGGAGGAATGTGCCATCGTGCGCGACGCGGCAGGGCGGATCGGCCTCAAGCCGGATGTGGTCCAGGAACACCTCGACGATTCTTTCCGCCGCCTTCAGGATCGCCTGCGCGGTGAGCGGCAGGTCCAGGATGACGAGAGTGCTCTCTGCGTCCAGAAGCGGCAGCTCGAGCAGAAGCTGCAGGGCGCCAACGACCGGCTGGCGATCGCCA
>JAABUQ010006444.1_pt1 | contig 17802 bp, 18 predicted proteins | sample 5560001 | NCBI WGS metagenome assembly JAABUQ01 (sample SAMN10711888, study PRJNA513371) | rock metagenome | isolation source: Antarctica rocks | place: Antarctica: Victoria Land, Finger Mt nord | collected 2015-12-18
TCAACGTGTTCGTGGCCGGCCTGGGAACGGGCGGCACCTTGACCGGTGTCGGCCGACGCTTGAAGCTGGAACGGCCGGGCATCAAGATCATCGCCGCCGAGCCTTTACCGGGCGATCTGGTACAGGGGCTGCGCAGTCTGGATGATGGCTTCGTGCCGCCCATCCTCGACGACTCTGTCCTGGACCGGAAATATCTGATCAACAGTAAGGATTCCATCGACATGATGCGCCGGCTGGCGTCCGAAGAGGGCATCTTCGCTGGGGTCTCTTCCGGCGCAATCCTGGTCGCTGCCATTCGCTACATCGATCAGATGCACGAGGGAACAGTGGTTGTACTGCTGCCGGACGGAGGCTGGAAGTACCTGAGCGGCGATTTGTGGACAGCCGACACCGCTTCACTCGACGAGGGGCTTGAGAGCGCCTTTCTGTGGTGATCCCGCAGCACTTTTACGACGCGATGGTGGCTGAAGCCCGCGCGACCTTTCCCAACGAAGCATGTGGGCTGCTGGCAGGTAAGTCAGGCGCCGTAGCCGAGTTTTACCGCATCGATAATGTTGATGCCAGTCCAGTACAGTACCGTCTGGCCCCCCAGCAACAACTGCGGGCCATGCTCGAGATCGATGATCGGGACTGGGAGCTGTGCGCTATCTTCCACTCGCACACCCGTACCCGAGCATATCCGTCTCAGACAGACATCGCGCTCGCCTTCTATCCAGACACCCTGTACGTGATCCTCTCCCTGGCGCACGACCAGCATCCCGATCTACGAGCGTACCGAATCGTCGGCGGTGCGGTGACTGAAGAGCCGATCGAGATCGTGGACTAGTCAGTCACCACCGTCTGGCTCTACTCATGCAGAATTTGCTGCACATAGTTGAATGCGCTGGTAGCATGTCCCATCGTGAGGTACGTTCTCGTGTACGACATGCAGTCAATCAACGGAGGTCTTCGATGCAGGGAATAATCGTGGCTGTCATCTTCTCTAGCCTTGCCCCCGGGGTCTTGCCTTCCGGCCACAGGCCAAGAGTAATGCTCACCATCATTGAGCCCGCCGGCCACAGGGCAAACTTCCGATCAGTCGCCGCGCGAGCGCCGTATGGTCTTAGAATTGCCTATCATTATGAGTGCAAGGGCCATGCAGAGAGCATGACGGTCGTCATCGCTCGGTCTACCGTCGACTACGGATTCATCGGCAAGCGGGAGGTTTTGGCAAGGTTCCAAACCGATAAAGCACCGCGCGGGGACGGTGTATACACATATGCAAGGCATAGCTGGTCCCGGCTCAATGTTACTGTACCAAGCGAATGCAGCTGGTCAATGCGCCTCTTCGCGTAATGCCGTTGCGATTCACACTACAGCGTAGTTCCGTTACTCCGCGTTCGCGCGGAACCGCTTGGAGGAAGCGGTCGTCCATCCTTGATGGCTGACGGGTCATGCTGCATCTGAATGGGGCTTCGCGAGAATGGCAGGCGAGCCCACCAGGAGGCGTTGGCCTGCCTGGTCCCGTCGCTCTTTGCGGCAGCACAACCCTCCGGTACTAGTCGGTCACCACCGTCTGGCTCTGTTCATGCAGAAATTGCTGCACATAGTAGGGCCCGAGGGCGGACTTGCCGGTTGAGCCACTGGCTTTCCAGCCGCCGAACGATTGGACGCCGGGCCAGGCGCCCGTGGTGGCCCCGCCCTTGCGATTGACATAGGCCACGCCAGCCTCGATGCGGTCGAGAAACTCCTGCTGTTCTCGCGGATCTTCTGTGAAGATTCCTGCTGTCAGGCCGTACTGAGAGTCGTTGGCCAGCTGGATAGCTTCATCCAGAGATGATACCGCGGCAACCGCGACCAACGGGACGAAGAGTTCTTCGTAGAAGAACTCGTGCTCCTTTGGCAGGACACAAATGGTCGGAGAGCAGTAGTAGCCAAACGCGAGGTCGCCGTCGGTGATGATCTCCCCGCCAGTCAGAACCGTGCCATCACAGCTGGCGCGTTCTACCGCCTTCTGGTAGCGCTCGTAGGCCCGGCGGTTTATGACCGGTCCCATGAACGCATCCGCTCGCGCCGCATCTGCCACGACAATTTTCTTGGTGCGCTGTACCAGGCGCCGATTGAACTCATCCGCCAGCGATTCATGGACGTACACGCGTGATGCTGCGCTGCATTTCTGACCGCTATAGCCGAAGGCAGCGCGTACTGTTCCCTCGACCGCCTTGTCCAGATCGGCGTGCTCGGTCACGATGACCGGATTCTTGCCGCCCATCTCGGCAATACAGGGGCGTGGCCGCTCCGAACTGAACTCTCGATACACATGGGTGCCCACTGCCCGCGAGCCGGTGAACACGATGCCATCCACATCGGGGTTGGAGGATAGAGCTTCGCCTATCTCGTTCCCCATACCAGTGACGAAGTTGAGCGCCCCGGCCGGCAGTCCGGCATCTGCCAGGCACTCATACACTTTGACGCCCGTGAGCGGCGTTTCTTCCGAGGGCTTGAATATGGCGGTATTACCGGCCGTCAGGGCGCCGGCCAGCATGCCGGTGGTCAAGGCCACCGGAAAGTTGAAGGGCGAAATAACGACCCAGACACCGTACGGTCGGAGGACACTGCGGTTGTGTTCCTCCGGCGACAACTGATTGAGCGTGATGACGTACCCGTCATGTGCTTCCATCTGGTCGCAATAGGTGGTGATGAGGTCGGCCGCCTCCTCTACCTCGCCCATCGCCTCCAGACGTGGCTTTCCCGCCTCAAGCGTCAGCCAGGCGGCAGTCTCGTACTTGCGCTGCCGGAAGTTGTCGGCGGCTCGCCGCATGACGGTGAGGCGGTCTTGCCAGGGCGTGTGCGACCAGGGGCCAAAGGCACGACGTGCCGCCGCGACGGCGTCCTCTGCCGCGGTAGCATCGCACTCTTGAAAAGTGCCCAATAGCATCCGGGTATCGTTTGGGCTACGGTCCTCGAAGGTCTCCGCGGCTGTGGTACGAGGCTCGTTGTCGATATAAAAGGGATACTCTCGGCGCGACTGCGCCCGGACAGTCTCCAGCGCGCGATCGTATGCTTCGTTGAATGCTTCCGCCTGCTCCACGTCCATCGTGGTGTAGGTGACCTTTTGATCGCGCTGGCCGGTGACCATACTTCCTCCTCGCTAGGCAGATAACGTGCTGGGGGCATCTCATGGTACCAAGGTGGCCGCGAGGAATCGCGCGACCCCGACGCCGAGAGCCATGAGATACCGTGGCGGAGCCGCCCAAGAGGGCAACGCTGGCCGGGACGCTTCACGCCGGAGGAAGAGCCGGCACCATGTGCGCTTTTTGGCTCTATGACCGTAAGCTGTGTCCGAGGCGTGAAGAGAAACAGAACTGGTGGAAGGAAGCAGCAATCGTGGACGAACAGACTCAACGGGATTTGGACGAGGCCATTCGGCACAGTAGAGCCGGGCTCAAAGCGTTGGAAGCGGCCCAGCAGCTTCTCTCCTCCAGCGGTAAACTCTATGCTACGCATCTTCATCTCAGTGCGGTGGAAATGGCTCACGCCATCGAGGTAGCGATGAAGGCCGCCCTACGTAACCAGTAATCGCTATCCTGATTCCCAAAACAGAAAAAGGGCCACATTCTGCTCGCTGAAATCACGGTTCGTGTACAAGTGATCGTTAAAACCTGCAATCTGGAAGCCGCATCGCCGGTAGAGCGATATGGCGGGAAAGTTGTTGATCTGGGTCTCTACCAGGATGCCTCGGGCGTCGCCCCACTGAGTGATGCCTTGCAGATGGTTGATAAGGGCGGTTCCCAGCCCCGCTCGTTGCGCCTCCTGCCGGACACGTATGTCCACCAGCCACACGCTGTTGTTCCACTCCTGGGAGCACCAGGTGAGCAGGCCATCGATCCGGCCAGCCCGCTCCACACCGACAAAGTGGAGATCGAGGAGCGGAACACTGCCGGTGTACGTTGGCAGCCACCGATCCGGCTCACCCGAGTCATACTCCTTGACGAAGGGGACGGGCAATACTTGCTCCTGAAGCCGCCACCCAACTCCATCCGTGCCGGCTTCCCGCTCCATCCGAAACACCCGATTGGTGGTGAAATGGCTGGGTATGACAGCACTCCGGCGCGCCTGCTGAACGGTGAGTTCTCGGCAACGGATCGAGTCTTTCACGGTACCCCAGGTCGCCGCTTACATCGTTGCTGCGAACCCCTAGAACACATGAAGCGCTTCAGTCTGGAAGTCCAGCAATTCAGCCTCGACCCGCCCACTATTCATGAAATTGACGGCTTTGGCGATTACCGCGTCCGCATGGGCGGCGCTGGTTGAGACGCACGCCACTCCGAGAACCCCGACCTGCCACTGATCGTGCTCCTCCACTTCGGCCACCGCTAGCTGAAACTGACGCTGCACCTGCGCAATGAGCGACTTCATCACCTGCCGCTTATCCTTGAGCGACCGACTGGCCGGGATGTGGAGCGCGACGCGCGCCACTCCAATCACCACGGCGCCACGCTGTCAAAGAGGGCCGAACGAAGCTTGGGATGCCCGTGCACCAGTTGGTCGACGTCGAGCACACGCCCTCCGGCGAATTGGACCTCTTCAATTGCCAACAACCCTCGCGCTGTGCCCACCAGTAGCCTGCCCTCCCTGAGATCGACCGCAGTTCCCGGCTCGGCCGCGCCGCTCTCAACACCGGCCCGAAGGACTCGCAGTTGGCGTCCCTCCAGGTAAGTATGCGCCGCCGGCCAGGGATTATAGGCGCGCACGCGCCGAGCCAATGTCTCGGCCGGCTCCCACCAATCCAGCAAGCCATCGTGCTTCGTCAACTTCGTGGTGTAGGTGGCGTCGCTTTCGTCTTGAGCGACTGGCTCCAGCTGCCCCCCCAGCCAGGCAGGAAGGTCGCGCAGCAAGAGGTCCGCGCTCTTCGTGGCCAGACGCGCCTCTAGCTCGCCCGCGGTCTCGGCGCCGTCTAGCCGGACGGCCTCCTGACTCACAATCGGGCCGGCATCCATTTTCATGCTGAGCTGCATCAGTGTGGCGCCGGTTAGATCGTCGCCAGCCAGAATGGGGGCCGTGATCGGCGAGGCGCCGCGGTACCGCGGCAGCAGCGACGGGTGAAGATTGAGACACTTGAAGCGCGGCGCCTCGTACAGAGCACGAGGGAGGATTTGCCCAAACGAAGCCACCACAATCAGGTCGGGGCGGAGAGCGAGCACCGACTGCACTGGGTCCTCGTTCCGTAGACGCTCCGGCTGCAACACCACCAGATTCTCGGCCACTGCGCGCTGCTTCACGGCATTGGGTGCTAGCTTTCTGCCCCGCCCCACGTTTCGATCGGGCTGGGTGACGACGCCCACCAATTCAACCGGCTGCGACAGACGGCGCCCGCCCGAGATCAGCGCCTCCAGGATGGGCAGTGAAAACGTATCGCTGCCCATGAAGACGGCTCGAAACATGAATGAGTATACCAATGGCTGTGCCGCCTGCAGCAGAATGCTGCGGGAATGGCGTCAACCCCAAAGCTCGCTTCTGCCTCGACCGCGCGGACTCAGCCAGCGCTCTCGTCCCCCGTGAATGGCCCGTGCCCATCCGTCGAGAGCGCTATCACGCTCTGTCCACGAAAGACGTCTAGAGTTCTCCGGGCACAGGGCTCTTCAAGCTTCTGGCCGTTTCCACACTTCGTATGTCCCCTCGTAGCTCAAGCCGCGTACAGCCGCCCAGAAGAGCATCGCCGGATGAGGGGAGTCAAAAGGGCCAGGGCTAGAGGATCTTCTGCTTCGGGAGCCGAGTCGTCCCCGCCAGCCCCATGCCCAGCATCTGGAGCATCGGATCGCAAATACCAATACTCGTCCGGTGCTGGGATTTGGCCTTCGGCTTGGGTAGCGGTCGCTCTCGGTGCTGCCGGTATTGGCGGCGCACACAACCGTCGCGCCTTGGTAGAGTTCCTACCTTGGAGTCCCTCATTCAAGCACCAGTGGCTTACTCTCTTGTACGAGGTCCATTGCGCGGACCCCAGGATGTGGGAGTAAGCTTAAGCTGCGCCAAAGCCACTACCTCCGCACAGCCCTCCGGAAGGGAACTGCGATGCGTCTCGACGAATACCTCAAACAAACAGTAGCTGAAGCGCCAGACGCTCTGGCTCTTGTTGTCGGCAGTACCAACTTGACTTACGCTGAGTTGTGGTCTCGGGTCATGCAATGGGCTGCAACCCTCAGCGAGGCTGGCGCTCACCCGGGAAGCGCAGTAGTCATTCGGACCGACCGGGTCCCCGATGTCGTCGCAGCAGAATTTGCTTGTTGGTCTATGGGCTTATCAGTCACGCCACTAGATTCTCGGCAACCCCCGGACGAAATCCTCCATGCAATCGACGAGAGTAGAGCGGATATCTTGCTCGCCCCGCAATCACTCTTGCGCTGGGTAGATCGGCACACGAAACGGCCGCTAACCTTGCTAGCCGACACAGCGGGCGCGACATCGAGGAACATTCAGCCATGCCTCGCGGACAGGGGCGCCTCCCCTGCTCTCCTCGCCTACACGTCTGGCTCGACCGGCCCCAGCAAGTGCGTCGCCATTTCCCACGATGCCGCCCGAAAAGTCGCGGAGTGCGTAATCGCCTCTGCCGGATATACCCCAGAAGACATCATGGCGACAACGATCTCCCTTGAACTCCCCATCATGACTACCACGCTCCTAATCCCCGCGATCATGCAAGGTGCTGTTGTTCACATGGTAAATACGACGAGCCCATCCGGCGTCATTCGATACCTGCAAGATCACAGCGTTTCTGTCTTGCTATCCGTGCCGTATATCTACGATAGACTGCTCGAATGCGCGCTTGCCAGCACGCTGCCGGAACTCGGAGCACTCCGCCAGTGTATTTCCGCGGGTGTATCTTTGCCTCCCGCACTCGTACTACGATTCCACGCTACTTCCGGTAAGTTGATCCGTTCCATCTACGGCAGTGCGGAGGTTTTGACTGCTGCGTTCAACGACTCCTTGAACGTCGAGACGTGCGCCCACTCAGTTGGAAGGGCGGTTGATGGAGTTGAAATCAAGATCAGGGACGAGAACGAGAGAGATCTGTCGTGGGGGCAGGAGGGCGAAGTTGTAGTTTTCGGAGATCACCTGGCTAGTGGCTACTTGCATCACCCAGACTTGAACGCGTCAGTTTTCCACCGAGATCACGTGCATACAGGCGACCTTGGGCTGCTCGACCAAGACGGTTTTCTGTACTTGCGAGGCAGAAGATCCGAGTCCATCAATCACGGGGGCTTCCTTGGCAACCCGATTGAAGTGGAGAACGTAATGCTTGAGTATCCTTCCGTACGTGAAGCGCTGGTTTGGGGCGAGCCCCATCCCTCCATGCACGAGGTGGTAATCGCGGCTGTGGTCCCGCGCGAAGACATCGAGCTCAGCGACCTGCTGCGGTACTGCAGAGAGCGTTTGGCAAGTTACAAGCTGCCGGAACGGATCGAGTTTGTCGACAGGTTCGAGAAGATTGGGCAGGGCAAGATACGTAGACCCGCGGCCGCCGGATCACGCCCCCAAACTCCGTAAGGCGTCATGAACGTGCTTGCAATAGCCTATGACGGAAGCGGCGGAGCGTGGCGCACGCTGGCACTCAGCGTGATTCCTGCGGCGAGCACTGACAGGTAGGCGAATGCGATCAGTACGGTGGCCGTCGCACCAACGGTCTGCAGGACGAAGCCAGTGAGTGCGAGGCCGAGGGGCGCGGCGGCCGAGGGGATGAGCTGGAAGACGCTTGCGATCCTTCCGCGCATTGTTTCGGGTGTCAGCGGGATGGAATAGCTGATGCCGACAACATTGCTTACGGGGTTGAGGAAGAAGATGCCGGCGGTGATCATGCCAAGTGCTAGTGGGTTAGGCGCTACAAGGTACAACGCCCAGAATCCGGCCATTACCCAGCGAGCGCCGACCATCGTTTGGCCAAAGCTAAGGTAGTTCGGGACTCGGCCCGCAATCGCTGCCCCCGCGATTCCACCAACGCCAGCGATCGAGAAGATGAGGCCGATTGCCGACGGAGAGGCATGCTTGTGCTGGGCCAAAACAATCAAGGTCAGCGGTAACCCTGGCGAGACCAGAGCGTCCCCCCCATAGAGCGCGGACATAGCCCGGATGACGGGCTGATGCCACATCCAGCGCAGACCGTCGCCGATCTCGACGACTAGATGGTGTCGCGTGTCCACTTCTACAGCTCGGCGGAGGCGGGTCCTAACGATGAACAGGGAGGCCACAGAAGCGCAATACGACAGAGCGTCCAGGACGAAAGGGAGCGCGCGACCGAGCTGATATAGTGCCCCTCCGAGCGTTGACCCCAGAAGGCCCGCGCTCGCGTAATATGAGGCTTCGTTCTGAGCGGTAGCGGCGGGAAGATATCGCTGGGGGACCAGATACGGCAATGCTGCGAAGCTCGCGATGTTGTAGAAGACGAAGAGGGTTCCCTCGACAGCGGTAGCGACGTAGAGATTGATGACAGACAGGTGCCCCGTCCAGATGGTGGCGGGCACGGACGCCAGGGCCGCCACACGGCCCGCATCGCAGCAGATCATGACAGCCTTGAGATTCATCCTATCCACCAGCGCACCGGCTGGGAGACTCAGGAAGACGTATGGCAAAGCGCGGAGGGCTCCGGCTATGCCGGCCTGAGCGGGGGAATGGGTCAGCCCCAGAATGAGCAGGGGGAAGGCCAGGCCCGACACGCTGGAACCGAGAGCCGAGACCGTCTGTCCGGCCCACACGAGCATATAGTCGCGGTGGCGCCACAGCCCGGGTAGCCGATTGCGTGCCGCCTTACTCCCGTTCACTGGGTCTTTCGGGATCGCCTTGCAGTACCCGCGAGTCCCAGAGCCTCCCGCACAAGCTCGCCAACGCGTAGACCTCCTCCTTCTGGGCCCAATCCAGATGGGCACAAACCGAGTGCAGCAGTTGGGGATCCCCAGTCACCCCATGCTTGATGAATAGCAGACGCGCCTGATCCAAACGCTGCACAAGCACCCTGTATCGTTCTAATAGCTCAGGGACCCGCGTGTCTCGAGACGAGCTGGCCGAGGCGTAGCGCAGCCTCTCCAGAAGGCCCCGGCTGTGTTCATACATCAGATGCACGTGACGATAATCCATCGCCCGTTCTCCCGACAGGATCCGCTGGATACACTCGAGCAGATGTGTGTACACCGCTGAACCGAACTTCACCTCTTCATTCATGGTTGGCACATCCCAGGAATCGAGCTCAACCCCCCAAGCATGGGCAAAATAGTTGTCGGCAGTGTCACCAATGCCATGGATATACGACTCTACTCCTCCTAAAAATCGGCGCATGCTAAAGGGGTACTCGCCGTGAAACTTGCGAAGACGAACTAATCTAACCAATCCCTGATCACCATACTCTCCGCCTTCTACAACACGGTTAGGTTCCGCGGAGAACATCTCGAGGCCTCGCTGAAAAGCTACTCTATAATCTGAGTAGCCGAACGTCATCGTGTTAAAGGTCCAACGAGAATCAAAGCCTATCGCCATGAGCAATCCATGCTCGTCATCAAAACCGTAGATGAGCGATTCATGGACTCCTCTGGCCCCGGATCTTTGCATCTTCTGGGCCAAGAACGATTCGTCAACCTTCACGATGCCATAATAGCCGAGTCTCAATCGATCCTTCAGGAAAGTAACGATGTCTCCTTCTGTCCTCATCCACTCTGGACCCAAGGGGATTTCGATCATGACATCCCGATACGCCGTCTCACGCTCCATGAAGTCAACCCATAGATTCTCGCTACCGTCCTTCGCGAGCTGTAACCGGGAACAGATTTGGAGATAATGCTCCATGTACCAGGGATGCAGGTTGCTTTGGGTAAGGATGACACACAGTGGAAGTGCATGATGCAGGTAGACGTTCAGTGAATGCTGCAAAGTGACTGGTAGGACGTATCGACCGCTTGTCATGCCATATCCGAAGGAAGGGGAGGAGTGATAATAAGAATGGACTTGGTGCGGTCTAACGTCATCGGGCGAAGTTATGGATCGATTGGTAGCTCAGCCGACTTCGGTAAGAGTTTAGAGTAGACCAGAGTCGCGAGCGAACGCACGGTGCTGACGTGCTCCAGGAAGAGTTGATCATCAAGGACAATATCGTACTCTCTTTCTAACATGACAACGAGCTCAATCAGCGAGAATGAGTTGAGATTGGCTCTTCCAGTGATGAGGTTGTCGTCCAAGTTTAGTTCAGTAATTCGGCAGTCGGGTTCGAGGTTGCTGACAATAAGAGTCGCAATCCTGTCGGAGATTTCTTCTAGTGTCAAAGCGGATTCCTCGCTGTATGCCGTTTTCTCGGCGGATGGGGCGAGCATAGCGCCGATTTAGCGCTCGTGGGCTTCCCGACACTCGGCAGCCGGGTAGCACGGCGGCGATCACATTGGCCGTGAGGCTGTCTCGCGGAGACTAGGTTGGAGTCAGGACGGCCTGCCTCTTCTATGTTATACGGCTGATGCAGGTCGGAGTGGCCGCCGGATACTCTTTTTGTGAGTACCTTTGTACTCAGTTCCTCGCTCGGATCATCCAGGGCGATGGGCGGCAGCAGGACGATGAGGTACCGAACGGGAGTTCGACGGAAATGCAGTCGATCTATACTGCGAAGTCGACGCATTGCCCGGTCATGGCCGACGCCGCACCTTCTACGGCACGATTCCGCTCGCTCTCGCAACCTACACGGTAGTCGATCGACTGGAGGTCTATGCGGTTGCCGGGAGGGGGTCAGCCGACGGCGGCGTAGGTGGAAAGTAGTTGGGGGTGGACGGACTCCTGGCCAGCTCTCGCACGTCCTTTCATTCCCGAGAGATAGTCAAAGAGTAGCCGGAGTGTAGCTGAGAGGTAGCTGGAGAGTAGCTGGCCATCCCGAGACTGAAGGCATCTCATCAGTCCGAGGTGGTCGATGCCGTCTGCCCAACCACGCCTGCAGTCCCAACAGTCCGCCTGTTTACGATCTCTCCTCCGGATCATTCCACTCGGGGCCTCCGTGGGCGCCATCGCCCTCGCCGTGAGTCTGTCCGTTCCGGCAGCTCACGCCGCCCCTCACGCATCTCCGAAGCCCACCGTCATTGCAACTCCGGTGCCGTCGCCGGGACCCAGCGGCACGTCCACGTCTCATTCCTCTGGCGGCCCGCTTAGCTTTCTCAACCCATCCTCCTGGATTCCCGATCCCAAGCAGTGGGCGGCGGATGTCTTCTCCCAGGTGCTCGTCACCTTCCTGCAGAGCATGGCCAGCGGCCTCCGGTCTTTGGTCAACGGGGTCATGGGTAGCAACCTCAACTTCATCACCCGTACGCCACCGGCCGGCACCTACGACAGCCCGACGGTTCACACCCTCTGGAACGTGGTTCGCGGCATCGCCGACGCTGCCCTTGTCGTGGTATCCATCATCGCCGGCTTCAACGTCATGGCGCGTCAGCACTTCGGCTCTCCCTACCACGAGGCCATGGAGGTCGTCCCGCGGCTCATCGTGGGGACGCTCCTCGTCAACGCGTCGATGTTCTGGGGGCAGCTCGCCATCGACCTGAACAACGCCTTCTGTAGCGCTCGGGCACACGGCCTTGCCAGCCTGGCAGCAGGCCGACTCTATCACGCAGGCGCTCGTCAACGTTATCGCCACCGACACCGATGCCACCTGGATCTTCATCGTTGATCAACGCAACACGCATCGATCCGAGAGTCTGGTTCGGCTGGTGGCACACACCTGTGGGAGTACCGACGACCTGGGGGTCAAGGGCAAGGCGGGCATCCTGGAATCGATGGCGACGCGGGCAGCCTTCCTGGCGGATACGGCCCATCGTATCCGGTTCGTGTACCCCTCGAACCATACTTCCTGGATGAACCACGTAGAATTCTGGTTCTCAATACTGGTGCGTCGCCTGCTCCACCGGGGCAGTTTCACCTCCGTGGAGGATCTCCGCGAGCGCATTCTGGCGTTCATCACCTACTTCAACCAGACCATGGCCAACCCCTTCAAGTGGATGTACACCGGTCGTCCGCTGACCGTCTAAACCAGAAGGTATTTCCGCCGAGATGTACTAGACCGAAGCCACCTCGCGCTCCAAACTCTTGCCAACCATGGCGACCTCCTCGACCAGGCGATTTGCGTAGCCCCACTCGTTGTCGTACCAGGCGAAAACCTTTAAAAAGTCTCCGTCGATAAGCTGCGTTAACTCCAGATCGACAATGCAGGAGGCGGGATTCCCGTTGAAGTCCGCGGACACCAGGGGCTCGTCGCTGGCCTGCAGAATCCCCCGGAAACGGTCGCTACCTGCCGCATCACGAAAGGCCTGATTGATTGCCTCCGTTGACGTTTTCGTCTTCAACAGCACGGTTAGATCGGAAAGGGAGACATCGACGGTGGGAACGCGCAGTGCCACACCGTCGAACAATCCTTTGAGCCGCGGCAGGGCTTCCGTGGCCGCCCGCGCTGCCCCCGTACTGGTCGGAACGATATTTTGAGCGGCGGCTCGACCGCGGCGCCAGTCGGAGTGCGGACTATCCACCAATCGTTGATCGGCGGTGTAGGAGTGGATGGTGGTCATCAGCGCCTTCTGCACGCCAAAGGTCTCGTCCAGAACAGCCATGACGGGCGTGACCGAATTTGTCGTGCAGGACGCGTTTGAAATGACGGTGTCCTGCTCGGCATCGTACTCTCGTTCATTCACCCCCAACACAAAGATAGGCGCGCCGGTCGCCGGGGCGGAGACCACGACGCGCTTGGCGCCGGCCTGGAGATGCGCCGTCGCTTGCTCACGGGTGGCAAAACGGCCGGTCGACTCGATCACCACGTCCACGCCCAGGTCCGCCCAGGGCAGTTCCAGCGGCTCCTTCACCGACAATATCGGGTACGTCCGCCCATCCACTACGAGCGAACTGCCCTCGGAGTGGATGTCCTGATCATCTCGTCGGTGAACGGAATCGTACTTGAGCAGGTATGCCATATTGTCGACGTCGCCAATGTCGTTGATTGCGACTACCTCTAGGTCTGGCCGCTGGGAGGCGACCTTAAACGCCTGCCGACCAATTCGCCCGAATCCGTTGATCGCTACCCGTGTCGACATTCCTCACTCCTCTCGCTACGCTCGGATCGTGGGAACGAGGCGCGTCCGCGCTCTCCACGATCCAGTCTCGTCCCGCTCAGTGCTGACCTGGTTTACCACGAGCCGCCCGGTTGGCACAAAGCACAAGCGCGCTTTCTCGCATTCCATGGGCTGCCGGTTTGTGACGTCTCAACCTGAATGCCCATAATCGGTCACCCTCGTCCAGCGGCGTCGCATGATCGAGTAGCAACTGGACGAGGCACTATTTTGCCGCCTGAAACGCTCGACGGGCTATGCACGAGTGCCTTCCACGGCTGGAGTTTGGATGAGGTTCTTTCGGTCTGGGAAGAAATCGAGGTTGTTCATTCTCGGGCTTGACGGCTCTCCTCTGCCCTTGTTGCGACGATTGATGCAGGCCGGTGATTTACCGAATCTGGCAAGAATCTTCGAGGGCGGCGCGGCCGTCGAGATGGACTCCTCCTATCCGGATGTTTCCGCTGTGGCCTGGACCTCGATTAACACCGGCAAGAACCCGGCGAAACACGGTATCTATGGGTTCGTCGATCGCAAACCCGGTACCGACAAGATCGAGATCATGACTGCCGCGCACGTGAGGGCCAAAACCATCTGGGAATTGGCGAGTGACCAGGGTCGCCGAGCCATGGCGATCAACGTTCCGCTTAGCTACCCTCCCCACCAGATTAATGGCGTGGTGGTCTCTGATTTTCTTGCTCCAACCCTAGCCAAAGCCGTGTATCCCAGTGCCTGGCTGCCTCGCCTTGAGGCTCTCGGTTACCGGATTGATACTGATCCATGGGCGGCACGCCAGTCGCTGGATGCATTTCTGGAGGATTTCAGAATCACCGCCGAAAAGCGGGCGGAGGCGGTTATCCAGTTGATGGACGCGGAAGCCTGGGACCTCTTTATGGTCGTGTTCATGGAGACTGACCGGCTTCATCACTTCATGTGGCAGTACATGGAGGAGAACGACCCGGCGTGGGGCCCCAAATTTCTCGACGCGTATCGACAAATCGACGCGCTGGCCGGACGAATCGTGGCCAAGCTCACCTCTGAGGACGACCTCATCGTGCTCTCCGACCATGGCTTTACCACACTCAAGCAGGAAGTGTATCTCAACGTCTGGCTGGAGCAGCAGGGGTACCTGTCGGTCGACCGGGCCAAGGTAGACGGATCCGACCCGCTGAGAGCGATTGAGGGTGGGTCACGTGTCTATAGCCTCGACCCAGGCAGGATCTACCTCAATCTTTCCGGCCGTGAGCCGCGCGGAACGGTGGCGGCAAGCGACGCTTGCCAGATACTGGACGAGGTCTCAGAGGCGTTACGTGAGCTACGAGATCCGTCGGACGGCTCGCCGGTGATTCAGGACGTCTTTCAAGCGGACGAAATTTACCACGGGCCGGAACGCCGTCGCGCCCCGGACCTGCTGGTGATGTCGCACGATGGATACGACCTGAAGGGCAGCTTTGACGCGACCGAGTTGATGACGCACGGCAAGCTGGTCGGGATGCACAAGTACGACAATGCGACATTGTTCGTGCGCGGACGGCAGATAACGGTCGACCACGCCTCGGTCCGTGACGTGCTTCCGACTGCTTGCCACCTGCTTGGAATCGACTGCCCAAATGACGTTGACGGTAGCGTGATCATCGCTGGGTAAGAGCTCGATATCCATTGCGACCAGGAAAGAGGAACAGTATGCAGAAGGTCTATGTAGTGGGCTTTGACGGCGCCAGTTGGCGCTTCGCCCGGCCCCTGGTGGAGCGCGGTGAGATGCCAAACTTTGCCCGCCTCATGAAGGAAGGGGTGTCCGGAGAGCTCACCTCTACCATCCCTTTTCAGAGCGCGGCCGCCTGGGTCAGCTTCATGACCGGCAAAAACTCCGGCAAGCACGGCGTCTACATGTTCCAGGATTACGACGCACTCAGTTACTCCTACGTCGGCCGCACCGCCAATTCTCGGTATTTTGCTGGCCAGACGATCTTCGATGTGGTGGGTGAAATGGGCGGGACCGTGGCAGCCGTTCGGGTTCCCATGACGTATCCAGCCTGGCCGGTCAAGGGGTTGATGGTCTCGGGATTCCCCACACCGGGTGACACGCCGGAATCTTTTTATCCGCCTGAGTTGCAGGCCGAAGTCGGCGGCGCGGGCCAGTCTGACGAAGCGGATTTTCGGATGCTGACCACCGAACAGCAGGTGGCGAGTCTCGATGGACAGATGGAGCGGATGTCTGGGCTGGTGCAGAAATTAATTCGGGGTTCGCACGATCTCTTCATGGTCGTCCATCGGGTGCCGGACCCGATCCATCACTTTTTTCTCAAGTTCGTGGACGATCGTACCCCGGCGTATGACCCACAAGAAGCAGCGCAATGGGGTGACCTGGTTGATCGGTTTTACCGAAAGATGGACCAAGCCCTGGGCGAGACCCTGGAGCACCTGACCGACCAGGACAGCATCTTTGTCATCTCCGATCATGGGGGAGCCATTACACCACCTCGTCAACTTAACCTCAATGTATGGCTGGCCGAGCAGGGCTTGCTGACCGTCAAGGAGGAGACCAAATCGCTAAAAGAGCGCGTCTATGCGCTGAACCAGCGATTCCTCCCCTCCAAGCTGCGCTCATTTCTACGCCGCAAGGCGCCGAAAGGCGTGCAGGGCGGTCTTCGCGATATGTGGCAGGGGCTGCAGCAGATCGACTTTTCGCAAACGAAGGCATATCACTTCCCGATGAAGTGTCCACCGCTAGCCGGGATTAATCTGAACGTCCGGGGACGGCAAACGCAGGGCATGGTCGCTGCTGAGGAGTGTGAAGCGCTTCGCGACGCCATCATTCGAGACATTCAAAATCTGCGTGACCCGAAGACCGGCGAAAGCGTGGTACACCACGTCTACAAGCGCGAGGATCTGTATCACGGCGACTTCGTGGAACGGGCGCCGGACATCATCGTGTGGTGCCACGATATGTACAAAGAGGGGCCACTGGCGCAGGGCCCCCTGATGGGCGAGGTGCCCTACGACGAACTGGTCCAGGTTCCAGGCTCCCACGACGAAAAGGGAATACTGATCGCCAGGGGGCCTGGGATTCGCACTGGAACCACGGTGAACGGAGCGCACTTGCTCGACATGCCGCCCACCATCCTCCACACCATGGGACTCGCCGTGCCGGCTGATCTGGATGGCCGTGTGCTCACCGAGATTTTTGTCGAAGGTGGGAGGCAGGTCGAATCAACGGATATGTCACTCGGCAAGCAGAGCGAGCAGGATTTCCTCTCCGAAGATGAAGAGCAACAAATCAAAGACAAACTCAAAGGCTGGGGGTACCTGTAAACGATGGTCACAGAAACAGCAACGCAGCAGAACTATGGTTCTCTTCCGCACGGCGGAACACTGGTCAATCGTTTCGCGTCGCCTCAGGAGGCGGAACGGCTGGTCGCTGAAGCCGTCTCGCTGCCGCACATCGACCTCTCGGCCCGCGAACTATCCGACGTGGAAATGCTGGCTATTGGAGGATACAGCCCGCTGACGGGCTTCATGGGAGAGGCGGATTACCGATCGGTGGTCGATTCCATGCGGCTCTCCTCCGGACTTCCCTGGACCATCCCCGTCACCTTGTCGCTGCACGCCGGGCGGGAAGGCAAAGTTTGCCTTGACCACCGTCTTGCCTTGCACTATGAAGGCGAACCGGTCGCCGTGCTGGATGTGCAAGAGGTGTATCGACACGATAAAGTTCACGAAGCTGAGATGGTGTACCGAACGGCCGAGGAGGCGCACCCCGGCGTTACCGCGCTGTATGCGGAGGGCGATTCTATGGTGGCAGGCCCGATATCGGTCATCGGCGAGCTACCCAATCGAGTCTTCCCGAAGCACCGTCTGTCGCCGGCGCAGACGCGTGCGGCCTTCGCCGAGCGTCAATGGCGGACGGTCGTGGGCTTCCAAACCAGAAACCCGGTGCATCGAGCCCACGAGTACTTACTGAAATGCGCGATGGAGATCGTGGACGGGCTGCTCTTACATCCGCTGGTGGGGGCAACAAAGTCAGACGACATACCGGCCGACATTCGCATGCGGTCGTACGAGGCGCTTTTGGCCAACTACTTTCCGGCGAACCGCGTACTACTGGCGGTAAATCCGGCGGCCATGCGCTACGGCGGTCCTCGTGAAGCAATTTTTCACGCGCTCATCCGCAAGAATTTCGGGTGTACCCACTTCATCGTGGGACGAGACCACGCCGGCGTTGGTAACTATTATGGGCCGTACGACGCCCAATACATTTTTGCGGAGTTCGCCCCGAGCGAGTTGGGCATCCAGCCGCTCTTCTTCGAGAACTCGTTCTTCTGCACGGTTTGCGGCAACATGGCAACCGAAAAAACGTGTCCACACGGCGCCGAGACTCGGGTAACGCTGTCGGGTACTCAGGTGCGGGCTATGCTCCGTGCCGGCGAACTCCCCCCGCCGCAATTCTCTCGCCCTGAGGTGGCCCGTATTCTCTCCGAAGCGATGCGGACGGCGGACTGAGTATCGTCACCTCTCTCCCGAACCCCTTCCGCGGCGCCGGTGCTGGGCCAACAAGCACCAGAAGAATTGTGGGTTACCGATCAGGTATCGCCGCCATAGCTTCCGCGGCTCGGTCGCCAGGCGGCAGAGCCACTCAAAACCGTGTTCGGTCATCCAGCGCGGGCCTCGAGGGATCCGGCCCGAGACAAAACCGAAGAGCGCGCCGACGGCCCAAACAACC
>JAABUQ010006445.1_pt1 | contig 17801 bp, 13 predicted proteins | sample 5560001 | NCBI WGS metagenome assembly JAABUQ01 (sample SAMN10711888, study PRJNA513371) | rock metagenome | isolation source: Antarctica rocks | place: Antarctica: Victoria Land, Finger Mt nord | collected 2015-12-18
GTGACTTCGACACACGCGTCCGGACGCTTCTAAAATCCGACAGCTATGAATATGTAGCGGAACTGAAGCTGGACGGCCTTTCGATGGCGGCTTACTACGACGGGAGGCGATTCGCGCAAGCCGTCACACGAGGCGACGGCCGCATCGGCGAAGAAGTCACCGAAAACGCCCGCACCATTCGTTCCCTGCCGCTGCGCCTGAAGGACCACGCCATGGGCGACACCTCCTTTGAGGTGCGCGGCGAAGTCGTGATGCAGCGCCGCTCGTTTGAGCGCCTGAACGAAGAGCGCGAGCGCGCTGAACTGCCTCGCTTCGCGAACCCTCGCAACGCAGCAGCCGGCGCATTGCGTGCCCTTGACCCATCCGTCACCGCATCGCGGCAGCTCGATTACTTCGTCTATTTCCTCCTGCGCGAAGGACGTCCCCTGCTTGACAGTCAATGGCAAACTCTGGAGACACTTCATCACTCCGGCTTCAAAGTGAACCGGTATCGCAAGCAGTGTGCTGATCTCGATGAACTGCTCGCATTCATACACGAGTGGGAAGAGAAGCGTGAGACGTTGCCTTACGAAATCGATGGCGTGGTGGCAAAGATCGATTCGGTAGAGCAACAGGAAGCGCTCGGCTGGACGGCTAAAGCGCCTCGCTGGGCCATCGCGTTTAAGTATCCGGCGCGGCAGGCGCAGACGGTGCTGGAGAACATCGAAGTGCAAGTGGGCCGCACGGGCACGCTCACGCCCGTGGCGCACCTCAAACCAGTCAGCCTCAGCGGCGTCACTGTCTCACGCGCCACGCTGCACAACGAGGACGAGATCGCGCGCTTGGGTGTCGAAATCGGCGACACAGTTTTGGTCGAGCGTAGCGGTGACGTCATCCCGAAAATCGTCCGCGTCGTAGAGCAAGGCCCTCATCGCCGCGCCTTTCACATGCCCACCACCTGCCCGGTCTGCGGCGGTCACGTCGTCCGGGAGGAAGGTGAGTCCGCCAGCAGATGCCTCAATACAAACTGCCCGGCGCGGCTTCGCGAGTCGCTGCTGCACTTCGCGTCTCGCGGCGTAATGGACATCGATGGCATGGGCGATGCTCTTGTCGACCAACTTCTAAAGCGCGGCGTGGTTCATAATGTCGCCGATCTGTATTCGCTCCAAGTCGAACAACTCCTGGAACTGGAGCGCATGGGAGAGAAGTCCGCCTCCAAGGTCATTCGCAACATCGACCAGTCCCGCTCCCAGCCGCTCTCGCGCGTGCTGAACGGATTAGGCATTCCGTTCGTCGGCGAGCGCACCGGACAAATTCTGGCCGGCCACTTCGGCAGCCTGGATGCCATCGCAGCCGCACCAGCAGAAGTGCTGCAGGAAGCAGATGAAATCGGCCCGAAAGTCGCCGATGCAATCCAGCAATTCTTTGCCGAGGAGCGGAATCGAGAGCTGATTGACCGATTGCGCGACGCCGGGCTGCGCTTCACCGCTCCAAAAGAAAAGAAAAAAGCCGGACCGCTGACTGGGCTCACCTTCGTGCTGACCGGCACTTTGCCCACTCTAGCGCGTGAAGAGGCCAAGCAACGCATTGAAACCGCCGGCGGCAAAGTGGCCGGTTCAGTCAGCAGCAAAACCAATTATGTGGTGGCGGGCGAAGACGCCGGCTCGAAGCTGGACAAAGCGCAAAAGTTGAAAATCGCCATTCTCGACGAAGCCGGCCTGCTCGCCCTGCTGAATTCCCAGGAGGAAGGCTGAATCATTCTTCCCACAGCGTGATCGCCGGTTGGCATCACCTCTTACAAGTCCTGCTGACATGGGGACCGCAAGGCCTTCTCTTGCTGGCAGTGCTTGATTCCGTAGGCATACCGGTTATCGGCGGCGTAGACGCTCTTCTGGTTGCGATCGCCGTGAGTAAACCATCGCAGGCCTACTGGGCTGCTTTGTGCGCGATCTTCGGCTCACTCGCCGGCAGTCTCCTTCTCTTCTCCATCGCGCGCAAAGGAGGCGAAGCACTGCTTTCAAAACAAATCGCCACCCGTCAAGGCAAGCAACTGCATTCCTGGTTTGAGCGCTATGGGCTGATAACGGTCTTCGTCCCAGCCCTCTCGCCGCTGCCATTGCCTATGAAGATTCCTGTCTTCTGCGCAGGCGCATTAGAAGTTCGCTGGACGTACTTTATCGCGGTGGTGCTAGCCGCCCGAACCATCCGTTACTTCGCGCTCGCCTATTTGGGCCTGCACTATGGTCAACAAACGTTCCAGTTTTTAAAGATGCACGCGATCGGCGTGGCGGGTTTCGCCGTGGCCTTGGCGATTCTGGCGATTGTCATTCTTCAACTAGCCGAGCGTCGCAAGACGGGTCGTTCAAAAGCTGCCATCATGAGCGAATAGCCTAGTCCTAGGTCTTCTGCTCCCAATCGGTAATGCAATGGTGATTGTGGATAGTATGTATTCATGTCAAGACTATCCCGGCGTACGTTCCTCGCTCGAACCGCAGCCTTAGCCTCGGTTGCAAAAGTCGGCTTCGCCAAGAATCCCCTCAAGCAACGCAATCTGGGCGTCCAACTCTACAGCGTTCGCAACATCATCTCCAAAGATCCTGCGGCGGTTCTGAAGTCCATTCAAGACATCGGTTATACCGAAGTCGAAGCCACCTACGCCAACCTTCTTGAGATCTGGCCTGCGCTGAAACAGACCAGCTTAAAGCCCATCAGCGTTCACATCGATTTCGCAATCTTCAAGCAAGGTGGCGACCATTTGGATAGCACGTTCGCGGATGTGAAGCAGCGTGGATTCGAATACGCCGTGTTTCCATACGTTCCTACTGAGGACCGGGGCGGCATGGACGTGTTCAAGCGTCAGGCCGCGATGCTCAACAATTCAGGCAAACGCGCCAAAGCACATGGTCTGAAGCTCTGCTATCACAACCACGCCTTCGAATATGCCGCGCTGAACGGGGGAACAACAGGTCTGGAAGTCTTGATGAACGAAACCAGCAAGGATCTAGTTTCGCTGGAGCTCGATATATTTTGGGCGAGCGTAGCCGGTCACGATCCGGTAGCTCTGCTGAAAACTTATGCCGGCCGCATCCCGCTACTGCACCTGAAAGACAAAGCGCGCGGCTTTGCCACCCAGTACAACGAGACCGTTCCGCCCGAAACCTTCAAGGAAATCGGCAACGGGTCAATTGATATCCCCGCCGTCTTGTCCGCCGCCGATGCCGCGGGAGTGCGGCACTATTTTGTGGAGCAGGATCAGACGCCGGGCGATCCGATTACGAGCTTGCGCCAGAGCTACACCTATCTCAGCTCCCACTTCAAGAGCTAATGGAACCGCTCTAAGCCCGTTCCAGGTACGCGCCTTCTGACGTATTGATGCGAATGCGTTCGCCTTCGCCGATGAATGCCGGCACTTGCACTACCAATCCCGTCTCCATCTTGGCGGGCTTCGTCACGTTCGAAACGGTTGAGCCTTTTAATCCCGGCTCTGTTTCCTTCACGGTCATTTCCACGCTGGGCGGCAGTTCCACGCTGATGGGCTTGCCTTCGTAAAACTCGACGTTTACTTTGAGCTGCGGAATCAAATAGAACACCCCATCACCCAGCAGATCCTTGGTGAGGTGAATCTGCTCATAATTTTCCGTGTTCATGAAGTAGTACGAGTCGCCATCGTCGTACAAATACTCCATCTCTTGCTCGTCAAGTGCAACCCGCTCCACCTTGTCTTCTGACGAGAAGCGATGCTCAATCATGGAACCCGACCGCAGGTTCCGCATCTTGGCCTGAACAAAGCCGCGCAGATTGCCCGGTGTCCGGTGTACCATGCTGAACACCGAGTGCAGCTCCTTATTGAACTTGACTATCATTCCGGGACGAAGTTGTGTCGCTGCAATCATGAATTAGGGCGCTTGTAAGCACTTCAGTTTATCAAGGCTGAACGCAAATCCGGCCCTCGACGTTTTCCGGCAAACGCCACATCCCTCCATCGTCGGCCGCAACAGTGAACTTCTTATCGACGAGATAAGTAATGGTTTGATGAGCGCGCATTTTCCACAGAATCACCACGTCGCTATTCTTGCGGTGCGCTACCTCTGTGCAACGTTCCACTGCGGGAAGCAGGGTCAAGTGTCCGAAGTGACTCGCTACGGTCTGCCATCCGGCCGAACAGTTTTCTTGCTCCACTCCGCGGCCCGAAACCGCTATCCAGCAAGCATCCGTGTTCCACGCATTCCGGGCAAACAAGCGCCCGTTCGAGTCGTACACCCACGGGTCGAGATTTTGGTAGCCAACACCGGGCAAATACGAATCGGCCCACAGCAACTCATACGCGACGCCCGGGCCTTCGCGCAGCATCTGCCGGTCTTCTATCGCCCAGCCTTGCAAAAACTGCGAGCCCTCCAGATTCGGATCTAACGCCACTAACGCCAGCGCAGCTACGTGCGTCATCCAGTCCGGATGCTGGATCGTTTCCGGCCTCAGGCTCAGAAGCAATTCAACGGGCAACCCTGAAAAGAATCGCGGGTCGTCCTGCCTCAAATCCACATGCTGGGCGGAATGTACGGCGCTTAGATACTCGCAGGCCGCGTAAAGAATTCGTGCGTCCACGAAGTGGCCGCGCTGCAACTCCGAAAGCAGTTGCTTCCATTCAGGCGGATGCGATTCGCTTCGGTCTTCCTCTCGTGCAATCGCGGTAAATAGCACGTCTCTGTCCCTCTCCACCAATGCAGCATGTTGACTCGACGCCGGCGGCGGGCAATCAGAAACTATCTTCGTCTTCTCGTCGGCGGTAATCAGCTCCGCGCACCAATCCAGGACAAGCGCTACTTGCCGCTGTTCGCACTTGTGCGCTAGCGCCCACGCCACCGCTTCCCTGCCCCGCTTCTCGTCATGCGTGATCGCGTAGTACAGCGCCAGTTCAAAGCCGCGCTCCGGCGAGTCGGGCACAGACTGGACGCGGTTCTCGAAGTTCGTCCAGCGTACGGTCTGCCGCTCTCGATCTCTCTCTAAACGCCTAAGCCGCTGTGCCGTGAGTAGCAATTTAGGGCTGTGAGGCTCACTGTCCTCGGGGAAAGCTAAACTGCTGAGCAAGAGACTGGCAGAAAGGGCAATCAGAATAGTGCGCAAACAAGATATTGTTCCACAGGAGCACTTGCGTCACTTTGCTACGCTGGTAATTCCACAGGCTGCCAACTTGAGTTCATGCCGGCTCGGGTAAGCGAAACTTACGTTCTGCGCACGTACCCATTCCGAGAGTCGGATCTGATCGTCAGCTTTTTCACTCGCGATCAAGGCAAGCTACGCGGCGTGGCAAGGCGAGCGCGTAAACCCAAGAGCAGCTATGGATCCGGACTGGAACGGCTGTCGTTAGTGAACCTATCTTATTCGCAAAGAGAGACCCGCGAGTTGGTGAACCTAAACTCATGCGACCTGCTGCAATCGCAATTCGATCTGATCACTGATTTCGAAGCGAGTGTGGCGCTCGATTTTGTCGCCGAGGTGAGCGACCACCTGCTACCGCCGCACGAGCCGAACGAGCGCTTTTTCCGCCTGCTTGCCGCCATTCTCGACTACATGCACGAGCGCGCGCCCGGCGCCATCTGGACCGCCATCACTTATTTTTCGCTTTGGGCCACGCGGCTCTCCGGCTTCCTGCCTGATCTCGCCAACCATCCCGATCGAAATCTCTCCGCCGCCTCGCACGACTTAGCAGCCGCCATGCTCCGCAGCCACATCGCCGAACTGCCCGCGCGCGCCTGGAACAAAGACACCGCGCTCGACCTGCGCCGCTTTCTGATTCGTCAAATGGAAGAACATGTGGAACGGCGCTTCCACACTCCGGCTCTACTCGAAGGCCTCTAGAGCCCACCATCGTGATGGATTCCTTTCAAGAAACAATCTTCAAGCTGAAGCGCTATTGGGCCGACCGCGGCGCCATCATTCAAGAGCCGTACGACCTGGAAGTCGGCGCCGGTACCATGGCGCCTGAGACATTTCTGCGTGTCCTTGGACCGAAGCCTTACAGAGTTGCGTATGTACAGCCCAGCCGTCGCCCCGCCGACGGCCGCTATGGTGAAAATCCGAATCGTCTTTATAAGCACCAGCAATTGCAGGTCATTCTGAAGCCCACCCCGGATGACGTTCTAGACCAATACCTCGGCAGCCTGGAGGCAATCGGCATCGATCTTCGCAAGCACGACATCAAGTTTGAAGAAGACAATTGGGAGGCGCCCACTCTAGGTGCCTGGGGCGTCGGTTGGCAAGTCATGCTCGACGGGCTGGAGATCACGCAATTTACTTACTTCCAGCAGTGCGGCGGCATGGATCTCGACCTTGTTCCAGCGGAGATCACTTACGGGCTGGAGCGCATCGTGGCGTTTCTGCAGAACGTCGATAGCGTGTACGACATTGAGTGGGCGCCGGGCTTCAAATACGCCGATGTGCGTCTCGCCGACGAGCAGCAGTTCTCGGTTTACAACTTCGAGATGGCGGATGTCGCCATGCTCTGGCAGGAGTTTGAATTGCACGAGCGCGAGTGCCAGCGGCTCTTGGACCTCTTCAAAGCCGCAAAAGACAAGCAGCGCTTCCCAGTACTGCCAGCCTACGATCAGGCGCTCAAGTGTTCGAACATTTTTAACTTGCTCGATGCGCGCGGGGCCATCAGCGTGACCGAGCGCGTCGGCATCATCGCACGCGTGCGCAAACTCGCGGTAGGCGTCGCTGGAGCTTGGGCGCAGCAGCAGTTCGCGCCGGAGGCGGTTGCCTGATGGCCGATTTCCTTCTTGAGATAGGGACCGAAGAGATTCCGGACTGGATGATTGAGCCCGCGCTCGAAGATCTTCGGACAAAATTTCAGGCCGCCTTCGACGCATTCGGCGGCTCAGCTCTGGCCGTGGATGCGACACCGCGCCGCCTTGTTTTGTGGGCGAACGATCTCTTGGAGCAGGCCCCGGACACGCAAGCCGTGGTGCCCGGCCCATACCTCTCAGCAGGTGAGAAAGCCGCCGAAGGCTTTGCACGCAAGCAAGGAACTGCCGTCGCTGAACTGGGCACAATCAAAGATGCCAAAGGCGAGCGCTACATCTTTCATCAACTCACCAAAGGTCAGCCGGCGATGGAGGAATTGAGCGAAAAGCTGCCCGAGATCATCCCGGCCATTCACTTCCCGAAGACCATGTACTGGACCGGTAAGAGCGGCGTGCGTTTCATCCGACCCATTCGTTGGATAGTGGCCGTTCTTGGTGATCGAGTGGTTCCCTTTGAAGTAGCCGGTGTGAAATCCGGCAACACAACGCGCGGCCACCGCATTCTTGGATCGAAAGATCCGCTTCTTGTGAAGACGGCTAATTATGAGCAGGTGCTACGCGACAACCGCGTGATCGTACGGGCGGAAGAACGCAAGCAACGCATCGAAGCAGAACTTGGATCAGATGTCCACCACGATCCGGACTTGCTCAAAACTCTCGTTTACCTGACCGAATTTCCTACCCCGATCCGCGGCAGCTTCGATGCGTCCTACTTGGAGTTGCCCAAAGAGATCCTTTCGACCGTCATGCGCCATCACCAGCGCTACTTTTCAGTCCTGAAATCCGACGGTTCGCTAGCCCCCGAGTTCGTCGCTGTCACCAACACTGACGGTGATCCCGACGGCCTCATTCATCAAGGGAATGAACGCGTTCTCCGAGCGCGCTTCAACGACGCGCGCTTCTTCTGGAATGTCGATCAGGGGAAGAAGCTTCCAGATCGTGTAGAAGATCTTGCCAAAGTCACGTTCCAAGCCAAGCTCGGGAGCTACAAGGACAAAACCAGACGGTTGGTGGAACTCGCTGGGAATTTAGCGGCACAGGCCGGTGCCGATCAAGACATTGTGAGGCGGGCGGCTCTGCTGTGTAAGTGCGACCTGACAACTGCCATGGTCAAAGAGTTCACTGACCTTCAAGGCGCCATCGGTGGACTTTACGCGAGAGCTCAAGGTGAAAGTGAAGCAGTCGCAACTGCCATTTACGACCATTACAAGCCGGTCAGCATGGAAGATTCCATTCCGCGCACGCTCGAAGGACACATCCTTTCTATTGCTGATAAGCTCGACACCTTACAGAAGTGTTTTGAAATTGGTCTTGCCCCGACCGGCTCCAAAGATCCTTTCGCACTCCGCCGCGCCGCCCAGGGCATAGTCAAAATCCTCTTCGAGGCCCGGCTGAATCTTCAATTGCAGACGTGGGGCACGTGGTCTGTCGGCGACTTCCTAAAGGAACGAGTGCAATTTTATTTGCAGGAAATACTCGGCTATCCGTACGACGAAGTGAACGCCGTTTGGGCAGCGCCCCGCACAACTCTCAGCGATCTTGGCGACCGCATCGAGGCACTCCATCACATCCGTTCGTCAGATGATTTTGAACCCTTAGCGGCGGGCTTCAAACGAATCAAGAACATTGTGAAGCAGTTCGACTACCCGAGCTCAAACCCAATCACGCCGGAGCTAATGTCGGCCGGACCCGAGCAAGATCTCTACGAAGCCTTCTTACGAGTTCGTGAAGCTGTCAAAGCGAGTTCGTCATACCGAGACAAGCTGGCCATTATAGCCTCACTTCGCCCTGAGGTGGATTCCTTCTTCGATAAAATCCTTGTAAACGATCAAACATTAGCGATCCGGCAGAACCGTCTGGCTTTACTACACAGCCTGCTCACGGAGTTCTCCACCATCGCTGACTTTTCCGAAATCGTCACGCAAGGCGCAAGCGGCGTCTGAAAGTTTTAACTACGTTGTTACCCGAAATCAGGAGACAAGACTGAAAATGAAGAAATACGTTTACTCGTTCGGCGGCGGCACCGCGGACGGCGACGGTAAGTTGCGCGACGTGCTCGGCGGTAAAGGCGCCGGACTCGCTGAAATGAGCAAGGCCGGTGTTCCCGTTCCCCCTGGCTTCACCATCTCGACAGAAGTTTGCAATCTGTTCTTTGAGAACGGCAACAAGGTTCCGCAAGAAGTCGACGACCAGATCCACAAGGCCTTGGGCAAGCTCGAAAAGGAGTTCGGCAAAAAACTGGGCGGCGTAGATGATCCGCTGCTGTTGAGCGTTCGCTCCGGCGCGAAGTTCTCCATGCCCGGCATGATGAACACCATCCTGAATCTCGGTCTTAACGATGAAACCACCGAAGCCTTGGCAAACAAGACCGGTAATCCTCGCTTCGCCTACGACTGCTATCGCCGCTTTATCCAGATGTTCGGCGAAGTGGCGCTGCACGTCGATATGGCGAAGTTCGATGGCATCTTCGACGCGCGCAAAGCCAAAATCAAAGCTAAGCTCGATACCGATCTCACAGCCGACGACCTGAAGTTCATCATTGGCGACTATAAAAAGCTCGTCAAGAAAGAAACCGGACGCGACTTCCCGCAAGACGCGCTGGAACAGCTCACGCTTTCCCGCGACGCCGTTTTCCACTCCTGGAACACGCCGAAAGCCATCTACTACCGCCGCATGGAAAAGATTCCGGACTCCATCGGCACCGCCGCCAACGTGCAAGCCATGGTCTTCGGCAACATGGGCGATAGCTCGGGTACCGGCGTCGGCTTCACGCGTAACCCCTCCACTGGCGAAAAGACGTTCTACGGCGAGTTTCTTGTGAATGCGCAGGGCGAAGACGTCGTCGCCGGCATCCGCACTCCGCAGCCTATCGAAGAACTGAAAGGAGTGATGCCCGAAGCATACAAGCAGCTTCGCGACATCACCAGCAATCTCGAGAAGCACTATCGCGACGTGCAGGATTTCGAGTTCACCATCGAAGAAGGCAAGCTCTTCATGCTGCAAACGCGCAACGGCAAGCGAACCGGCCCGGCCGCGGTGCGCGTTGCTGTCGACATGGTGGAAGAAGGCGTCATCTCAAAGCGAGAGGCCATCGCACGCGTCGCGCCGAGCCAACTCGATCAACTGCTGCACCCCGTGCTCGATCCCACCATGCGCAAAGGACTGCAAAAGATTGCCACCGGATTGCCCGCATCGCCCGGCGCCGCTGTCGGCCGAGCTGCCTTCTCTTCAGAAGATGCCGTGGAGCTATCCGCCAAAGGTCCCGTTATCCTGGTTCGCAAAGAAACCACGCCTGACGACATCCACGGTATGGATGTTTCCAAAGGCATTCTCACCGCGGTGGGCGGTCTCACCAGCCACGCTGCCGTGGTCGCTCGCGGAATGGGCCGCCCGTGCGTCGTCGGCGCCGCCTCTGTCGCCGTTGACGAAACGAAGAAGCAGGCCATCATCTCCGCCGAAGGCAAAAAGCTCGTACTGAACGAAGGCGATTGGATCTCGCTCGACGGCACTCTCGGCGAAGTCTATCTGGGCCAATGCAAGACCAGCGAGCCCGATCCCAAATCGCACTACTTCGCCACCTTCATGGAGTGGGCGGACGAATTCCGCGGCAACTTCGGCGTGCGCGCCAACGCCGACATCCCTCGCGATGCCAAAGCAGCCCGCCTGTTCGGAGCCGAGGGCATCGGTCTCTGCCGCACGGAGCACATGTTCTTCGCCGAAGACCGCATCCCTTTCATGCAGGCCATGATTCTCGCTCGCGACGAGAAGACCCGTAAGAACGCGCTCAAAAAACTCCTGCCTATGCAGCGCAAAGACTTCGCCGGCCTGTTCCAAGCTATGGACGGCTTCCCCGTCGTCATCCGCACCTTGGATCCTCCGCTTCATGAGTTCCTGCCCAAGCGCGAGAACATCATGGTCGATCTCGCCAAGCTGCCGCATGCTTCTTCGAAAGAGAAGAAGGATATGGCCGCAACTTACAAGGTCACCGTCGGCGAGCTGAAAAAGTTTCTCCCCGAACTGCTCGCTCGTGTAGAAGAACTGCATGAGTTCAACCCGATGCTAGGTCATCGCGGCTGCCGTCTCGGCATCACTTATCCCGAGATCACTGAGATGCAGGTGCGTGCCATTTTCGAAGCCGCCGTGCTGGTCGCCAAGAAGGGCGTCAAGGTGATTCCCGAAGTGATGATCCCGCTGATCGGCAACGTGAAAGAGCTTGAAAACCAGAAAGCCATCACCGTCAAGGTAGCCGAGGAAGTTCTCGGCGCGGCAGGCATGAAGGACCTTCATTACATGGTGGGAACCATGATCGAAATCCCGCGCGCCGCCATCACCGCGGACGAAGTCGCGAAAGCGGCCGAATTCTTCAGCTTCGGCACCAACGATCTCACCCAGACCACCATGGGCCTTTCGCGCGACGACTATACGAAGTTCTCCAAGCACTACGAAGATCTGAAAATCTTCAAGGCCGATCCCTTCGCGGTGCTTGATCAGGACGGCGTCGGCAAAGTGATCGAACTAGCGGTCAAGCTGGGCCGTAAGACTCGTCCGGACCTCGAAGTCGGCATCTGCGGCGAGCACGGCGGCGAACCCAGTTCCGTCGAGTTCTGCTATCGCGTCGGCATGAACTACGTCTCCTGCTCGCCCTATCGCGTGCCGATAGCTCGTCTCGCCGCCGCCCAGGCCGCGCTCGCCGGCGAAAGTAAGATCGAGGCCCAACGCACAGCCTAATAAGATGAAGCATGACGGGTGCGTCTCAGCCGGCCAAATCACTCGACGCGACACAAAAGCTGTTGCGGACAGCGATGCTGCAGAAGAAACCCATAGCAGCCTTCTACGGAGGGCATCGAAGGCTGCTCTGTCCATACGTATTGGGCCGCAATAAACGCAACCATCAGCATGTTCTCTGCTATCAATATGGCGGCGGAAGCGCAAGCGGGCTCAAGCCGCAAGGCTCGCCCGATAACTGGCGCTGCATCGCCGTTGCCAAGCTGAGCAGCGTCGAAATCATAGAGGGCCCATGGCTGAGCGCGGAGAGACACTCCCGTGTCCAAACTTGTATTGAGCACGTCGAGCTCGACGCCGAAAAGCCGCCCTTCTTGGTTGGCTGATCATGCCCTCCGCCGTTTCATCTCTCGGCCTCCTCGGGCTGCCCGCGCCGCTAGGCGAACTCGCTGCCGGCGCCGGGACGCTCTCATCGTCGGCGCCGGACACAACGGTCTCACCTGCGCCGCCTATCTAGCCCGGGCTGGCAAGCGCGTGCTGGTGCTCGAATCCCGTGAGCGCATCGGCGGCGCCTGCACCATCGAAGAACCTTGGCCCGGCGTGCGCCTGTCGCCGTGCGCCTATCTCGCCGGTCTGCTTCATCCTCTGGTCATCGAAGAGCTGAACCTTGGGGCGCTCGGCTACTCCTGGTCACCGGCCAGCAACGGCCTATTCGTTCCCTTCGAAGACGGTTCAAGCATTCAACTCTACGACGACGAAGCGCAATGCGAAGCCGAAGTCGTCCGCTTCTCCCCCCATCCCGAATAGCTCGGTAACTGGCAACAACGGGCTCGGGCTGAGTCCCGCTACACCCACATACAACGTTTACAACGGCAACAACCATAACGCATCTCAACACTCGTATGCGCTAGAGTCAGCCATCGAGCAAGGAACGCTATGCCGTAATGAAAAAACGAAGCCAATTTGGGTTCGTTCGGTAAAAAGCCCCATGGCTTCCCTGACCTGCGCCGCAACGGCGATGTTCTCCCGATACTGCAGGCACCGGAATACGAGCTGTACCCCGACGTCACAAAACGTCGGCGCGTGCCGGACAACCGTCGTCTCTCATCTGCCACAAAATATCCACAAGAAAGGGCTCCCAATTCGATTGCCACAATACACTCGGAGCTTCGGTCCGCGCTGGTCCAGTTCGTTCCGTAATTCGGCCAGCAGCGCGGCTTGGTCGTTGATCGGGCTCCTTGCCGCCGAAATGGTAATAATGCGCGGCCGCTTCCAGCAGGCGGTCGGGCGGGATGTTCCGACCGCGAGTCACAATTCTAAAAAAATGCAGAACGTCTTTTGTTTCTTCAGGTCCGCCGAAAGAAGCTCGCAAAACCGCATCGTACGTATTAAAACTGAATACCGGGAACGCGATGCAGCTTCAACATGATTTGTCGACCCGCGCTGCCCCACCGGCTGTCCTGCGTGCCCGTATTCATAAGCTTGACGTGAGCCCGGAAATCAGGCCGCACCTCCCGCTATACTGGCCCCTTACAACAATGAACCAATTGCTGAAGACGAAAGACATTGACGCGCTGTTGGAGGAAACGCACGTCGAAGGCAAGAGGCTTAAGCGATCATTAGGGCCTTGGAGTCTTGTCGCCTTCGGAATTGGTGCAGTGATTGGTGGCGGCATCTTTACGGTGACGGGCACCGCGGCGGCTGGGCAGCATCTGGACGTCCCCTCAGTGTTCAACGCTCCGCTACTCGATTTGATCCTCCATGGGTCAGCGGCCACATCCACCATTGGACGCCCCGGCGCTGGCCCTGGATTAACCTTATCTTTCCTGCTGGTGGCAATCACTTGTGGCTTCGCTGCGCTCTGTTACGCCGAATTGGCCTCCATGATCCCGATCGCCGGTAGCGCATACACCTATGCCTACACGACGCTCGGTGAAATCTTCGCCTGGATTATTGGTTGGGATCTGATTTTGGAATACGCGGTCTCTAATATGTCGGTGGCGGTTGGGTTTTCGGCTTACTTCAACGTTCTGTGCGACTACCTATTCGGCGTTCATTTGCCTAGGTATCTCTCCGAGCCCGCCGTTGTGGAGGGGCGGTTCACAGGCAGCCTGTTCAACGTACCCTCATTTTTAATCGTGATGCTGCTGAGTTGGATTCTCGTACGTGGCGTGAAAGAGAGCGCCGGAGCAAACAACATAATGGTGGCCATCAAATTAGCAGCGGTCTTGCTATTCATCTTTGGCGCGGCGCATGCAGTTCAGGCCTCGAATCTACATCCATTTTTACCGAATGGGTTTCCGGGCGTAATCAGCGGCGCTGCCATCGTGTTCTTTACGTTCATTGGATTTGATTCGGTGTCAACTGCGGCCGAGGAGTGTACAAACCCGCAGCGAAACATGCCCATCGGCATCATCGGCACTCTGATCGTCTGCGCCTTGCTCTATACATCGGTGGCCTTCGTACTAACAGGTATCGTAAATTGGAAAACGCTGAACAACGCCTCTCCTGTTGCAACAGCCTTACAAGCAATTGGGATGAATAGGTTGAGATTCACAGTGACAGTCGGCGCCCTGCTTGGGATGCTCTCGTCCCTGCTGGTGTACCAGTACGGACAAGCCCGCGTCTGGTTCGCCATGTCGCGTGATCGATTGCTGCCGGACGTCTTTTCCCGCGTTCATCGAAAATATCAAACCCCGCATATTAGCACGTGGCTGGCCGGCTTAGCCGTGGGAATTCCGGCAGGTATTTGGGACATTGGCACCTTTGCCGATCTGTCGAACATTGGGACTTTGTTCGCATTCGTCATTGTGTCGCTAGGGGTCGTGATTCTTCGGCGCAGTCAGCCGTCGCGGCCGCGATCCTTCAAGGTTCCTTTCAGTCCGGTCACGCCCGCTATCTCGATGATCTGTTGCGTAGGATTGATGCTCGGCCTGCCGCTCGAAACATGGATCCGGTTTGTGGTGTGGCTGGTGATCGGCCTAGTCATTTACGCGACGTATAGCCGCAAGCGAAGCCCTCTCCAAAACCTACGCCAGGAACATCGGTAATGAGATCTACCAATGTTTACCCGCAGGGCGGAGGCGGCCTCCGCCCTGACAAATCGAGTCTGAGCCTTTGAGCTATCTTTAGGCGGTAACCAAGCCTTCCTTCTGTGCCGCATCCTTGAACGTACGACCAGCCTCCCCCGCTACGCGCTGCACTTTATCCGCGGCGTCCTGCGCCACAGACTTAGCTTGACTTACTAACTTGTCACGCGCTTCGCCCATATACTCGCCTTCCATCCGCGTACTTGGCATAGTCAAACCGACTAACGCACCGGCAGCCAATGCGGCCATTCCAAGCGCCAATGGATTTTCCTGCAGTGTGTTTTTTAAACGGTCGTTTGCAAGGTTTGCACCCTGCCGCGCCTGACCACTCACATAGTCGAACTGCTGACGAGTAGTTTCCGCTGCGCTACTTGCGGCATCCCGAACACTATCTGTCACGCTCGTTGCAGCGCCGCGGGCCGTGCCGGCTACCCCACTTACTACACCCCGCGCGCGATCAGTCAGTGATGGTTCAGTCGTGCTAGAACCACTTGTAGCGGAACCTCTGTAAACGTTCGGCTCCATGTTGCTGTTGCTCGATAGGTATCCGGATTGCTCCGGCCGGCGCTTGTTGACCGCCAGGATGCCCAAGCCAATCCCAACCAGCGCAAATGGAATGGGATTCTCACGGATGTACTGCACAATCGATGAATCTCGAACCGCGGTTCCCGCGCGCCCTGTCATATCGGTTACTGTCTCACTTACACTTGCCACCATCTTTTCTGCCCTCCCTATGGTTGCTTCCTTAACTGCAATTTTGGCGGTGTCGAATGCCTCGGTTGCCTTTTCCCGGATCTGATCCTTCACCTGCTCCGCAATGCGAGAGGGATCGAGTTTGTCCTGAAGGGCATCGATTGTTTCTGTTAAGTTCGCCCGAGTTTGCTCAATCCCTATGCGGATTTGTGTCGCCTCCCGGCCGCCTTCTTCACCCAGCTCCTCATCCCCGCGAGGCGCGGACACACCTGACAACGGTTCAACTTTGGACCGGTTCAAATCGTTGATGGATCTTACTTCATTTGTTGCTTCGCCCATTGCGCGTCCTCCTTCAATGTCTCTACAGTTTGCCGCGGTGCGGCCTCTGTCTTTTTCAACGCAGTCACCGCCTTGGAGATAAGTAGCGCGGCGACAATGCCGACCACTGCGGCTACTATCAACGCTGCGATCCACCACGCCATTACAGTCGCGAGCAGAATGATGATCGCGGCCAACAAGGCCAGGAGCGCCGCGTAGGCTACTGCTCCTCCCAATACGAGATAGCCTATATTCAGCCCGACGGTAATTGCCTTTTGCGTGAACTCGACCTTTGCGAGCGCGATCTCCTGGCGAATCAGAGCCGTGGTTTCACTGGCTAACTCTGAGAACAACTCCCCGATAGAATGATCCTGCTTTTCAGCCATTTGTAATCTCCGCTAAGGGCCGCGTCATGGCTTGCTGACAGAGGCAGGCATTGCTACGCTAGCGCCGATGCCTTGAGGAGTTGTTTCAGGCTGCGTCGCCCAAAATGGCGGCTTGTTCATCGGGTCACTGTGTGGCTTGCTTGGGCCTAACTCCGCGGGCGGCGTAGACGCCGGCGGCAATGCGCGACTCGGGTCCGGTATATTTGCTACAAAATCCGGGGCTGCGGGCCGGGTACTTTTTAGGAAGCGGCTAGCTGCGATCCCAAGTACAAATGCGCTACCCAGGAAAACGGCCGGCGAACGTCGCGCAAAATCCTCGGTATCCGTGACAAGTTGGCGGACGTCACGCTCCCGCAAGTAATTCGCGAGCCGCTCTACCTGTCCCCCCATCGCCTGCCCAATCTCGGCTGCATATTGCGCGACAGGTCCGCCTTCCTTATTGCGGAGATCATCGCCCATGCTTTGGAACGCGTGTGCAACCGCTTGTAATCCTGAGGCAGCAGTCTGACGCTGCTCGTCGGCACGCGATGCCGCTTGGTCCTTTGCCTGGTGGTCAAGCAAGTGGCTGCCCGCTTCTTTCGCCTGACTTGCAGCTTGTTTAGCGGAGTCCGCCACCCCGCTAGATATAGATGAAAAATCTGACTTTGCTGCACCGGACTGAGTATCAGCCGGACTGTTGCCTGAGAAGCCTGTACCTGCCATGTTCGACTCCGGATCGTCTGCTTTCGTTTTTTTTGCCATAATCGTGCCTCCTTGTTGTTGCCGGGCTCGGCGCGCCGCCTAAAGAATCAAGGCCCAAGTACTTGGCGCTACAGCGAGCTTCTAACGCCTCACGCTCATCCCGACTCTAGGACGTTGATGCACACCAGAAGTTTCTTTCTTACCGAGGAGAGGTGATACGAGGCCGGCGAGGAATGTTAAAACCCTTCCCAGACAAGCGCCGGGAAGATAGATACGGAACGGAAACCACTCGATTCGTACAAGCGGATCGCATCCACGTTCGAGCAAGTCACCGTCAGGCTCATGGATGTGCAGCCTAGATCGGCTAAGCGAAGCAGCGATTGACGAAGGAGTTCGTATCCCAGTCTTGCTCCCCGGATCGCAGGCAACACACACAATTGCGTGATATGGCCGGAGTTAGCGGACACAACGCTGGCCAGGCAAGCTCCGCAAACCCGCCCCGTCCTCTCATCCAAGGCCACCAAGGAAGCCGGAGGCGAGAAGTTCCCACACCCCGGAAACTTGATGATGTTTGTGAGGAAGTGACGTGCTCCGGGGACGCTCCTGTACTGATCGTTGATCTCGCTGTCGACGTGTCCTTTGTACGCGGCCGCGACCAGATGCGCAATTTCCTCTTGATAGCGTTCCGCCCAAGGGAAGAATCGGGCGTGGAAGTTAGAGGCCGCAGGTTTCAGCTTCACGGCGGAGGCGCGATCAATTTCCATGAAGAAGCGGTCATGCCGCGTCAAGTATTGGCTGAAAGGCGCTAAGGGAAGTGGGGTGCGCAGCAGCATTAACTGCGACTCTATGCGCTGCAAACCCGGAGTGAGCATCAGGCCCTGAACCAAAGCGCCCAGAAGCGTTAGTTCGTCCGATGGCCCGGAGCGATCAGGCCGCACATAGAAATCGCCTATGAGTCCCTTACGGCCCTCAACAACGTAATAGGCATAACCGATGATCTCCCGGTCGGCACGCAACGCGTACCCATTCAGAGAATGGATCTGAAGGAAGCGGCGGAGAAGGTCCGCCGAAGAACGGAAATCCCAGGCGAAGCGCCGCTGCCATACGCCTATCTCTTCGTTCAGCAGCGGATC
>JAABUQ010006446.1_pt1 | contig 17800 bp, 10 predicted proteins | sample 5560001 | NCBI WGS metagenome assembly JAABUQ01 (sample SAMN10711888, study PRJNA513371) | rock metagenome | isolation source: Antarctica rocks | place: Antarctica: Victoria Land, Finger Mt nord | collected 2015-12-18
GGATTGGTTGCGGTGTGATTCGGGGGGGGGATGGAGTAGAGGACTAACACGAAGATTTCAAAGAAGGCGTCTAAGACGAAGACGCCGTCGTCTATGAGATCCACCTGCGAGAAGGCTAACATTTCCCGGATCTGCGCTAGTAGAGGTGCATTGGCGTCGTTGGAGGGTGCGCTGCCGCGCCGTCCCCATTGCATGAACCCCGAACTGCTTTTCGGGCGGGGGGTTTCGACGTCGATGCTGAAGAGCCTGTTGGCGTACTTCTCGCACGAGGGTTTGAGATGCCAGAAATGGGCGATTGCGTTTGGAGGACTCCGGGGTCTGGAATCGGAGAACGAGGACCAGAATTCGGCCGGCTCTTTGCCTTCCTCTATCTCTTCAATCTCGCCGGTGAGACCTAGATCCATGCCGATCAGTCTGGCGCAGCCTAGCTCGTCGGCGCCGGCTCCACTGCCTTTCCACAAGTAGAGTTTGCCGAAGCGGGCGGAGATGATGTAGGGGAAACCACTGCAGAGGCTGGATGGGTGGAATTCGACTTCGTCAAAGGCGATTTGGCCTACGTGTTGACGTCCACAGAGCATATAGGTTGCTGCGGAGCCTGAGGAAGGATCGGCCCGGGTACTTGATCCTCTTCGTATGATGACGATTCCTCCGAGTGCTTGGAAGAAGTTGGAGGTCTCTTTGCCTTGTTTGAGCAGGATGAGCTTGCCGTTGTGATCTTTCGCTACCTTTTTTGCGAAGAGTTGGGCGTCTTCTACAGCGGATGAAGAAGCACCGTCGCCGCACCAGAGGTAAACTTCTGTGGTTCGTTGGCCTGCCGGAGTACCGAAGACGTGGGTGCAGAGGTATAGAGAGTCCTCGAAGAGTACGTGTTCCTGGTGGGAAGGTACGGGCACGATCTTGCCGTTATCGATAATTTCAGAGATTTGTTTGCGAAGCGTTTTGATCTTTTGCGAACTGTCGTTGGTCGTACGGCTGTCCAGCGCTGCTTGAGCGTCGACGATAATGTTGGTTTTAGAGCTCGGGGATTCGTCGAAGATATCTGCAAACAGCTGAGTGGTAGCCGATGAGCTGGAAACAGGAGAAGTAGGTGGCTTAGGACTCGCTGGTGGTGGAAGAGTGGTGGACATGACTCTGTTGACAATCGATTCGGGCTTTTTCCAGGGTAATGGGGGACTCTTGGGCGTCCTCAGGGAGGGTAATGATGCAGCTGATTTCTGAACTTCGATGATGGAATTCTGTACCACTGGTGCAGGAACTTCCCTTGATCTCGCAGATGGAGATGATACAGCCGGCCTTTGGGGTTCGACCGATGAGCTCTGGACCAGTGGTCTGGGGACTTCTCTCGACCTCATAGACGGTGATGATACTGCCTGTCTCTGAGGATCCACAGCTGAACTCTGCATTACTTGTGCAGGGGGCTCTTTCGGTCTCAGGCCAGCGTTCTCCATAGCAGCTTCTTCATCCTTTCGCGTCGGCAGCTTGACTGGCGACCTAGCTCGGCTTGGTTCGCCATGAGTCAATGGCTGGCCCCAAGTAGCAGCAGCTCCCTTGACCGAAGGCAAGGGCGCTTCCTCTACCCGGGGAGCCAAGGCGCTTGCTTTCTGGACTGGGGCGTCCTGCGATGACAGTGGTCGCGCCTCTTTTTGAACCAGTGGTTTCGATAAGGACTTTGCAGGAGCTTGAGATGCAGGGGTAGATGTGCTTGGTGCGCTCTCGATATGCGGGCTCGAAGGCTTTTGCTTCACCGTGGGAGAAGGTTCTGCTTGGAATGGTTTGACTGGAGGCTGATTTGGAGACGCGACATCCTTGTCCAAGGTTATGGTGGTGGACGGCTTGCGTGGAGACAATGGTTGAGATGTTTTGCGGTTATTGTTGTTGCTATTGGTGATATTCGAAAGGGGTCGTGACTCGTTTTTGCTGGGAGTGAGTGGTGAAGCCGGAGATTGAGTGACGTCCTTTGCTAGCGAATGTTTGCTCTCCTTTGACGAAATCCTTGGGGACTGTTTTTGTACTGTAGGTAGCTGCTCTGGATCCGTATGTTTTTTGCTGGCTGTCGGTAATCGTCTCTTCGGTCCACGAGCCCGTGCTTTCGTAGCATGAGTCAATTGAGGCCCTAGATCAGGAATTACTTCCTGCTTTAAATGCCGGACAGGCGCCACTATCTCCTTGTCATCCTTCGTCTCAGCTGCACTAGGCTTGCTGCCACCAGACATAGGCGGAGGCCCTCTTTGGAGTACTCCCGCTAAAGAGGATGCAAAGTTAACTCCTAGTCTTGCATTCGCGTTCACAGTCATCGGTGCACTGGACTCTTTTTCGTGAGAAGGTGCCTTAGGTTTATCTCGGAGGTTTTGAAATTTAGCGAGTGCTTCAGGCTTTGTAGTTTCTTCCTTCTTTTCCCTCTTCTCATTATGGCCACTGCCATCGCTGAGAACGCTATTCGATCTTGCCAAACCTTGCCTCTTTTGGATGGCTTCTGGTGTCGACGTGTCTGCATGCTTTGACGAAGCGCTAGTGATCCGAGTGGAAGCCGAGGGTGCTACCATGCCCTTCTTCTTGTTGAGTATGCTCTCCTTGAATTCGTCCTTGCGTTCCGTCTTTTTCGGACCACCAGTAAAAGCGAGTCCAGCCTTGCCCCGAAGAATATTATCCTTAAGCTCATCGGGCGCTTTGTAGTTTTGTGTTTGGGTTCGCTTGAGTTTTCCAAAGACATTTTTGAATTCTGGCTCCTCCTGAGCTTTGGTCTCTCCTGATGCCTGCCTTGGCTTTAGCGAGGACGTAAAGTCTTTCTTGGGGGGTGCCTCTCGTTTTGGCTTGTTAGTGGGTAGGATCTCGGATTGAAAAATTTCCTTGCTGCCTTCGGGTAGTCTATTCATGCCTGCATCATCCGGAGCAGTTGTCTTGCTTTGATATTGAGGTATATTTGACGTGGACGCAATATTTAAAGGAGTTTCAGGTGGAGGACGCGTTTTCATATCATTTTTTTTGATAGGCTGATCCGAATTCGCGTCTTCACCGAAGTTTTCGGCAATGGAAGTCGTAGCTTTGCTGGCACCGAGGGCATTTGAAAGTCCAATGAGACCCGGAACCTTGTACCCTGAACCCGGCGGTGGAGACCGCATCAAACCACCCGTGGTCACCTCCTTGAAATTTGCACCTTTCAAATCCACACTCCCTCGCTGTTGCTTGGCCCGGTTGATATCCGTCATCCACGAAGGCTGCTGGGGCGCGGAGGATAAGACTTTTGGAGATTCGGGTTTATTGAGAGCGTTTTCTAGCCAGCTCGATTTGGAGGGGGACCATCTTTTACTAGGACTTGAAGGTGGGCTCATGATGGGTTGGGCATCGGCATCGGCTGTAGTCGGCAATTTCGTGTCCAACGGAGGGGTCCTTTGGCTGCCATTCTGGAACGACGAGGGCGATGCTTTGTTGATCGAAGACTTAGGCCTCTCGTCCCGATCCAGCCCATCATCTCTTCGCTTAATGGTAGCATTGCTATGGCTGGATTGAGGGCGTGAGATCGGTGTAGGCGATGCCTCGCGACTCAGCCTGTTCGGCCTCGACTCCGCCAGCGGAGTGATCCCACCCATGGAGTATCTTGGAGCTTCGTAGCCACTTGGATTGCTCGCAATGGAATTGCCCCTGCTCAACCCTGGACCTGCCTGTGCACTCCATCTCTTGTTGACACTATCAGATCGCTTGAGCATGGCGCTTTGTACAAAGCCTCCGAGACCCTTTGTAGGCGACATAGGTCGATCTATACGCTCTGGAGATAGCCGGCCTTGGGATGGAGACATGGCGATCGTGCGGCCTATCGAAGCTGTGTCTCCGCCCAGAGAGGAACTCGTATCGGAAGATGGAGGCTCAAATCTTTGCCTATTCATGGTCGGCAATGGTGACCGCGTACCAGTCGCCGATGGAACAGAAGCAGAGCTTGGAAGCCCATTGTCAAGGCCATTGCTACCCCGTACCGACCCATCCCTTGACGAGGCAATCGAGCGACTGAAATCTGGTGGTGGGGTTATTTCACTTTCTGGCTCCGCTGTGCACTCCCTCGACATGCCCGGCATCCGCATGCTTCCTGTTCTAGAACTTGTATCCGAGCCATCACCCTCTTCCAGGTTCCTCCGGTATGCTGCCGAACCGTGACCGCGATCCTGCGTTTGTTTGAACCATGTGGGATCCTTTGAGCCCAATGACTGGGCTATATCACTTCTTGACATGCTGTCTTTTTCTGTAATTTGTAAATCGCCATCTGCTCCTGAAAGGTTTCCAGCATTGTTCTCCGTAGCTAGCATAGATGTCGGTCGACTTCTTAGACCCGCAGAACCACGCGACGAGGGTCGTTGCTGCCAGGAAAGTGTACCGGAGCGCGAAGGAGCCATTGCAGCGCTGGGAGAGACTCGAGAGAGTGTTTGAGGTTTTGACGGGGGCTGCGGTGTTGCTCGAGGTGCTGCAGTGCTTTCCTGCGTATGTTGATATTGGGGGGGGTTTTGGGGAGCCTCATCCGTTACCGGATCGCGTGGTTTCTGCAGTTGTGGCAAGGAGTGGTGGTTTGAAGGCTCTTCCTGCATAGATAGGTCGTTTCTGGAACGTACAGATCCTGGAGTGCCTTCATTGAAAGAATCCTCTTTGGAGGGAGACAGGGACCGAGCGCGCTCTATGGGATCCCAATTAGTATAAACATTCTCTGCCACCATGGCGCGATGATGAAGGTTCAGCGCGTCCCAATCAATTGTACTGACCCGCCCTCCGAGCTTGTCTTTCCTTTCGCCCTTGTATGATCTCCTCTTCTAGCTTTCGTGTGCGCTCTTCATCCTCTTTGTCGCGCTGGTCTCGATCCTCCTTGATTCGCTTTAAGAAGTCATTAACATCCTCCGAACCGTCGTCGTCGTGCACCGGCATCCTGGCAGGTGTGCGCACAGCACCCTTTGGGAGAGCGTTCAGCTGATCATATGTGTACCAAGGGTAAAGGATTGTTGACAATGGACATGAGGGGATACAGGTCAGCCAGAGATCGTGGGTTTTGAGGCGGTAGGGACTGCAGTAACAAGGAGGCCTCGGAGGGCAAGAGCACTCTACAAATCATAAACGACAAATGCAATTGAAAAGAAGGGAAATGCTCTGGCTCTATCAAAGCTCCAAGAATCTAGCAGTACAGCGATTATTGTCTGTCTGGGCTATCATAAGGTACCTTAAGACCCGCGTTCCACCGTTCCCAGCTAGCGCATCAGGTCCTGTGTCCGTCTGCCCCTCACTGGCCGCCTACAAGGCCGCCCGTGCCCCTGGGAGGTGTGTTCTTAGGGGCCAGAGCTTCCCAATGGATCCCTCCCCATCCACTTAGTATGCTGTCCCCACTTCAATATAAGAACAGTCGATCTTTGGCATCTTGAACGACCCACTCAACCCCCATTTCCAGATTTTCCCCGGTCTTCGCGCTGCATTGGATGATTGTCCACTTGTGTGTCTTGATGGCATTGATTTGCAGCCCCTGTCGCACAGCATCAACCTGGGGACTTGAGGGAAAGACTTGTATTGAGGATGTTGCATACCGTACGGATCTCATCCTCAGACATACAATTAGGTACATCGTTCTTGTTCGCGAAGACAAGGAGGCTGGCTCCCATTAGACGCTGCACGATATCAGCAGAAGCTATTCAATGGCACCAGATTTGCTGGCCTCCTCGAGCAGTAATGATGACAACTCCGCCCGACAGTCTTCGATGCGCTCGCGATCAGTTGCGTCCACAACCCAGATCAAAGCGTCCGTCTTTTCAAAGTAGTTCCTCCAGTATGATCGCAAAGTCTTCTGCCCTCCAACATCCCCTGCCGTTTGCCGCTATTGTCAGTGGAGGGTTACGTTGACAGACGGACCTGCATCCATACAGATGTTGAGCCGGTACCTGCTCAAATGTTAACCCACATCCTTTGCGATCATTACTGCCTGCCTCCTTGCCCCTGAAACTCGATTGTCTTAATGATGAAGCCCAGCGTAGGACTGACGGAGTTGATATCCTCGTTCATAATCTTCTTCACTATTGTTGTTTTCCCTGCATTGTCCAAACCTCTCGCGATTGTGTTAGCTGGGCTTTTCCCCATATGAAGATAGGCCTACAGCATCAAAATTCTCATCTCCTTGTCCTTTAGTCTTGCCTTTCGAAGAATCGATAACATTTTGAAAATGCCAGGATTTCCGGTGTGAATGGGGAGTTGGAGGTTGCTCGCTCGGGAAGATGGAACGGTTTGGTTGCAGCTAGTAAGACCACCGCGATTGCGTCCTACAGAGGCGCCCCTCGGAGTCCGATACTGCAGAAAGCTCGCACAGCTTTGAATGCCTTCTGCAATCCTGCGCTTGAGAAGAGCGCGTCCTTTCAAGCTACAGAAAAGAAGCCAACGCGACTAGTAAAGGACATAAGAAAGCTCCGGCAGGCTCTGCAGAACGAAGTAGCGGCTCGAACAACTTTGATATCGGGATTCCCTGTCATAGGAACACAATGATTCAAGCGCAAGACTCTATACTGCTATACCCGCCATGGATTCGTCTCTTTCCACATTTGGCCGTGGGAAAAGTTGCTGGCAAATACTGGGACATTGATGGACTTTGATCCTTGTGAATTGGACTCATTCAAATGTCGTCTGAACGCTTTCCTCGACTGTAAAGTGTTACCTGGTTCCGTTGACTGAAATTAAAGACATGGCAAGATACGAGACCCAAGCAGTGTTCATTGTCGAACAAGAAGATTTCCCTGCACAAAACACGCACCAATGAGGTATTGGCTTTGCCATTCAGATTCGACAGGGAAGACAGGACTTGCAGAGACACTGACAGCGAGTGCCGTAGCTTTCATGACGATCTTCTTTTCTTCTTAACAGTCTCGAACGAGATGTGTACTGATATGTCACAATCTGCCTGTCGTCACTGCACCGAAGAAGCCAATAGCCGAATGTCGAAATTCTAAGCATCGGAGCAGGATAAACATTATGCAGAAGATTGGCGATTGAGCACCAGACAGGACTGAAGATTATGAATTTGGCTATAGTAGTAATAGCAGGCCTCCATGCTTCTTTTTTCAGTCCAAACGCGTTAGTGAAATACAACTGTCACAGCATTTCGTTTCCCACAATAACCTCTGATTGCAAGTGTACGGCACTAAAGCTAGACCTCTACTGACAGACAAAATGAATACCATCGGCTTGACGCCTGCGTCGCGCGGCAGCCGGGCTGCTTCAAGTAAGATTCCTCATGTTGCTCAAATATAGTGAGATCGTACTGAATCCTCTTATTTCACAGGTCGACACAGCAGCATTAAAGGTAGCCAAGCAGATTCATTCGACATTCTACGATCATATACCTATCAGGCACCTGTTGAAAAATCGACTCGCGGGCGTCATCGTGGTTTCCAGCCTTCCGAAGTCAACAAGCCAAAGTCACAAGTTCAGTCTGAGAACAGGAGTCCGGCCACCGAAGACTCCATAAATGGCATTTCATTCACTGAAGTTCGGCCATCTTCACAGCCTCGGCAGCCATCTCCTCCACAAAGCTCTCGTCACTCTCCCCACCCCACACAATCATCTACACAAGACCAAATCAAAAGTAACACACTGCAGAGCACTGCTCGCTCAACAGCCAAGACTGACAGTCAAGCTATTACGATGGAAGTATCTTATAGCGCTCCGAAACCATTGCAACTATCCGCAAAGCACAAGTCCGACGATAAAACGCCACAGAACACCGTTCAATCAACACTCCAAATGGGTGCTCAGACTACTAACATGGACGGATCGCGATCAGCACGTCACCGCGTTGACGCTACAACGCCGGCCAAGGCTAGTACAGCCGATAGTTCCAGTGTAGACATCATCGTGGACAAACAAGAGCCGTCATCCTGGTCTCGAGCAACTCTGCAACAAGCATTTGGTACACAGGGTGTACAGACATGGGACGGCAGTTTCCAGGATATCGACAGTCCTTTTCGGACTCGAGCTGAATCTTCACGACCTGACTGGAAGTTCCTGCCCCCTTACAAATTCCCTGGCTCCAAGACCAGCGGCCGCACGCAAGCCAACGATGCCCATGAGCATCAAGAAGACCAAGTCGGTGTGAAGAACTTAGTCTCCGGACCTAAGAGCACTCACCACGCACGGAGGGAATCTCAAGAGGTGAGTCCTACAACAACGTCTCCACATCTTGAGTAGAGACATCTGGTACGACAGGTACTGATGTGCAAGCTAAGCCATACGTTCCACCACATCTTCGTGCTCCTAAACCCAGAGCCAAGTCTCGTGTGCGACAGCAGGAAAGTCCTTTGCAACAACCGGAAGCAGATCACGTGGCTGCGAAAACAGCCAGGGATACCATCGCTGCAGTGAAAGCTTACATTGTTCCTGCCCAATTTCAGAACCCTCGTGCTCGAGAGCTTAGCTACAATTCGCCCAAGCACCAGATTTTACAGCCTTGGAAGCGAAGTGAGAATGCTCTGCAACCAGAAGAATGTTACGCTGCCAATTCTGAAGTGAGACTTCCCCAGCCATCTCCGAGCCTCAGTATGGAGGCTCAACCTGCTGAAGAGCCTTTGCAAGCGGTCGACGACCAGAACTACTCCAGTCCATCTCCAGCAACTCCACATCAAATCTCACGTTCTCCAGCTATAGCAGACAAGTGTAATAGTGAGTGGAAAGCCAAGGTCCCACCTCACCTCCAACGTCCAGCATCACAATCATCAGCAAACAATCCAAAACCTAGTATGGAAACAGCGAAGCAGGGAGTCGAAGTCTCAACTGTTGGTCAAACGATGGTTGCATTCAGGGACAAGACCACTAACTATCTCAAGTACAATAGGTCTCCGCCATCAAAAGACCAACATCACCGTAATGGTACTCCCAACAAATCTCCCACGCACAAGATCATGACCCCAGCTCACAAAGGCAATAAGCCAGAATCCGAGGGCACGCCTTATCAATCACCTTTGGTGGGATGGGATGGCAAGTTTGCCCCAGCTCCGATTGGATCGGATTGGACACGTCGTGACCGCACTGAGGACCCGAACGATAAAGATGCAGCTCTCCGAGCTTGGGCAGAAGACCTTGCAGCCGATGCCGCTGACCCAAGCGGTACCCAAATCGACGTCACGAGTGAAGAGTTCCAAAATGGCCAGGGAATCGCAGCTGGGTATGAAGGACTAGAAAAGCCTATCGATGAGATTGATCATATTGCGTATCCAGCCAACGAACCGTTCACAAGAGTCCGTGGACAGAAGACTACTGAAGATTCCATCAAAGAGAACGCCGCTCGCCTAGAAGCAATGAAGAAAGAATTCAATGAAGACGATGGAAATAAGCCAAGGAGACTGTCGAAAGAAGAGAGACGCCGCATTCTTCGTCAGATGGAAGAGGAAGAGAGATTCATGGTCTATCCTCCCAACCCTTACGCCCCCGAAGCCAATATCTTCCTTCGCCCCGTCGAGGATAAAGATCTACCTCAAATCTCCGAGATCTGGAACCACTACGTGAAAACGTCGGCGGCTGTTGCCCAGATGGAACCTGGCGACGTACGGAGCTGGCGTGACGAGATGCAAGAGTCTCTCAGCACAAGCAACCCGTTCATCGTTGCCGTGCTCATGGACAAAGACGCTAGCAGGCTTTATCGAGACATTCGCCGCCGCACGCATGAACATATCGTGGGCTTTGCCCGCTCCGCGGATTATGGAGCTCGCTCGAACGCATACCGCTACACAGTCGAGCTCGAGGTGGTGGTCAAGATGGGTCATCTTCGACAAGGCGTTGGAAAGACCATGCTAGATCGCTTATTGGCCGTCCTGGACATTGGGTATAGTCTTAAGGAAGGGGCACCCCTCATCATTCCTGCTGATGATAACCTCGCACATTGGATGGGAGGTGGAAGGCGGTCGATCAAGACAATCTTGTTCTCCATTCTTCATGAGAAAGACGACCAGGGATTGGAGTGGAAGAAGGAGTGGCTGAAGCGCAACGGCTTCGAGGCTACTGGCACAATCTCGAAGATCGGATATAAGTTCGACAAGCAGTATGTCATTCAAGAGCACGCCTTGACTGATATTTTTACTGACTAATGTGCCTTGCAGGGTGGATCTCTGCCAAATGTCCTACGAAACTATGTTAATTGTGGCACCGACCATGTAAGAGAGACCACCTTTTATGACCTGACGAGAAGGCTGATGTCCCAAGGATGCACTGAGCTACCAATACTAGGAAACAAGTTCCTCACCAATCTGTGCGATCCATTTGTGGCATTGAGGTCACATGAATACCCACAGCCTTGGTCCTCGACCAATCTCCAGCTCCAAAAAGCAGCATATCAAATTTCCTTTGTCAATCCAACATGGCCAGAAGAGATATTGGAAAGGATACACATTTCCTCTAATATCCTTTCTCAACCAACCTCATCTGACCAAAATCTACTCCTCACAAGAACAACAGGCTGGCAACACTTCCATGCCCGCCCCGGCATGCGAGTGTGCTAGCCGAGTCAGTTGTGTCATATAGACAGCCTTGGTATCTGCATGCAGATATTACTCTTGTATCATTAGCTTGCAACAGACAGAGGTTATGTTAGGTAGATGAATGCCATCCCTCTCGGTGATTCCGAGATCAATAGGACAGCGTGAAATGGATGCCGAAAACATTATTACACGGAGTAGAGAACTGCAGGCGTGCTCAATGTCTGCAAGTCTCGAGAGTCGACAATATATTATCCGAACCCACATAGAAACGGGACTAAGCCCCGCTACACCCTGGTACCAGCGACATTTGGAATCGAAAATCAGACCGGAATGTGATTGCTGCATGATGGCAAATCCGAGCGGCTCAGATTTGCACAAGGTCCCTATGCAGCGAAGATTTGATGGTGAAGGCACGACTATTTCGCATCCCTTTAGCCCAGTAGCATCATATGATTCTTGCGCGGTGCTTGCCTATCGCTACAGTTCCAAACTGGATGGAACTCGGGACAAAATGCGGAAATGCTTGGTTTGAAAGGTTTTGTAGCCGTAGAAAATCAGATTTTCAACAAATACAATACTATGAATAGCCAACCCCGACGATCTTACTCTTATGATGAAGACTTTGAATATATAACGTTAATGAATATATAATTTTTATATTACGAACTTTGTCCTGATATCAAAGATTATATATGCATTTTTGGAATATCGTTAATATTGAATTATAAGTAAATTATTTCTAATGCGAATGAAAAACCACTCGACTACACCTGTCGATATGACTTTTGGCCATCGCGGCTACGGCGGACGAAGCTGGGTACCTAAAGTAGCCTCCGAACGCCAATTTTAGGCCCGAGCTGACGGTTATATCATAAATGGTATTCTGCTAAGTCTACATTCTCTACCCATTGGGTGTGTTGGTGCCAGGATCCGTCTTCGTAGACTGCTGCCTGGAGCATTTGAGCACTAGAGCACTTGCCTAGTGTGAGTGATAGCGACTTTCCCAGGTCTTGGCGGTTCTTCAACACCGGCCTGGCTACCAGACATGGCAGGACACATTTGAGTGACCACATCCTACCTATTGATAAATGCAAGTGGAAAATGTCGGACACTATCACACCCTCTACAACTGCCTGGCCATACGCCGACCGGGCTGAAAATGAGTATCCAGGCGACGGGTACAGCTGGTTTATTGATATGCTTTGAGGGCGTGACCCATACGCAGCGATAGCTACAGGCCAAGTGCAAGTCAGCACTGTCCGCATAGTGAACAAATTGATCAATAGTTCTAGATCATACACTTTTGACGCGTTCAAAGGTACAGATGTCTCTCGCAGTTTTGTCGAGATCTTGTCTCAACAGTCGCCGGACACGCAGTTGCGCCAGGTAATAGTGCAATAACCGCGGGTCCAAGATCTCGATTTTACATACATCGAGGCCATTGGCTCTATATTCAACATCGATCCCTTGTTTTTCATTACACATTTCGAACGCTCGCGCGCCAAGGACGTACATGCTTTTACTGCTATTCTACATCGACCCCCATCTATGCTCCTTCCCGAGTCAAAGTATCTGCAGTTCTCATTTGACTCCCAAGGCCACATAACGCTCATGAGATTAGGACCCGAATCATCTTGGGGTAACATAGGTTCATTGCGTTTTTGATTATAGGATGGTAACAGCGTTGCTATTGTATCATATCCAGTTGTCATGTTACTCGAAAGCGGCACTGGAATGGGAATGCGTGCAAACAGTCCAGGCACGTTGCTCATGCGTGCGATTTCTGATGTCGAGAACGACAGGCGCCCGTTCGCCGTAGCTCTCACTCCTATTGAGTGTGTCGCTCCATTGCTCCAATCTGCGGCAATTGTGTCTGCAACGAGGTTGGAAGAAGAGTCCGAATCTTTGTTTGCTTATCATACCCAGAGCGCTGATTTACTCTACTTAACGTGGAAACCGAATCAAAAATTATGCCACATGCTCGAATGTATTGTCAAAACTTTGGCGAACAGTCTCGGGGCAGCAGGATGGTGCTAAGGCTTTGCAATTCAAACAAAGAGACTTCATCAAGAATACATTGCACTACTACAATCATCGATATCTCTCAGTCAGCAAATCCAAAGTTCTATATAGCTGCTAAGCAGCTCGCAATCGATTCGTGAAACCCAGAAAGGCCTTCAACAGGCGGACTCGGTAAAAAAGTAAATTAAAAGTATCGTCCTGGCAGCGAGTGCTTCTTGGCTAATCACCTTTCTAGGCTGACGCTCGTTGCATTCGTCTTCATTCCATTGAATTTTGCGACTTCCTTCTTTGGAATGAATGTTCAGCAACTTGGAACTGGCAGCATGCATATTGGCTTCTTCTTTCTGACTGCAGCTCTCGCCGGCGGCCTTGGTATCTTACTGTCGACAATTATAAAGCCGCTACAAGTCCGGATAAGCCGAGCACGACAGGACGTAGCCTCCAGCGAATACATGGAGCTTGAAGAGGTTAGCAAAAGAGATATTCTTCGGCGGTCGAAAGTCGGCCACAAATTGATTAACGCAATGACTCTTACGGATGATGACGGAAATACTCGATTCGAAGGTCCTCCTGAATTTCGAGCTGTCTTCACGAGTTGGTGCATCTTCAAATTACAGCACTTGTGGGGTATGATTAGGAGAATCAAAGTGACTCCTCAGGGCGATGATGACCACGTCCATTAGCTTAGCCCTAGAATCTCCATGACCGCAATGAACGCTTTTACGAGTGAACATGAAAATTCTAGAAAGACTGCATTGTTCGTTGGGCTCGCAGGAGTTCTCACCATAAGACCCCATTTGATGGCTTATTCAGAGACAAGGTTTTGCAAGCATTTTCAGCATAGCATTGGGGAGCGATACATGACTGTCAATATACAAAGGATATATGTAAGGTTTTCCCATCGAAGAAGAAGCCAATCAACCAGCTGTTCTGTATGCGAGGGACTGCGTTTATCAAGAATTCTTGATGCTTGGGCGCGAGTAGAATAATGTCAGACTTATGTTATATAATTGTATTTTGCACTGAAATCTTATTGCTTCGCTTTTAATATTAATTATTAATTACTTATTAATTATTTTGAATTTTAATATTAATTTCATATATAATATTTATTTGTTCTTTTTTAATTAAATATTTTAATTAATAGAATTATATTGTTATTTAATTTGAACTTTATATTATTAAATATTACATCAACAAATTAGTAAACTTGCTTAAGATATATTTTATATATTTTATATATTTAAAGTAATAATCAATAGGATTAATAAAGTTAGCAAAAATTAATAAAATTAATAAATTTTATTCCTTGGGCGTTTTGGGTAAATTTAAATATTTTGCCTACTTGGAGCTTATTTAGTAATTAATTTAAAAAAAAATGTTTTATTTTTAAATATATACATTAAACTTAATAAATAATAAAATAAAGTTTAAAGTATAGCAAAACCAAACATTTTTATAAAAAATTTTAAGCTGGATTGTTAATTCTTAAAGGTAAACAAAACCTTTTTATTACTTTCTCAATATATGTAAAGCTATACGCAGGTCTTGATATTATGTATGCGTTCTGTATATACTCCGGTATATAATTAGAAGTTATATTAATACTAAGCCTATTACTGGAAGCCTCGGGAAAAAAAGCAATTTTATATTTATTTTATTCGAAAACTTTACCTTATTACTTTAAAGATCCTTTATTCTTTTAATAATAATTATTAATTCTTTTATCCTCTTAAAGAATAAAGTTAATAGCAATTATTTATTCATTATATTCCGTTTGTATTTTACTATTATAATAGTTATATTTAATTATTATATTTTATATTACTATTTACTATATACTTTAACAATATACAATATTTTATAAATATAAATAAAGCGTTTCTAAAGTTAAGACTTTTATATAATAAAAACTTTTATAATATTTATTAATTAATATATATAATAAAATATTATATATATTATATTCCTTGTTTAAGATAAATATATACTTTTATTATATTTTTTAATTATATTAATATAAATTATTTTATTTCAAAATACAATACAATATTTTTTTAAGTCTTTTATAACTTCTCTGATTCTTGGAATTATTACTTTTTTATAAATTAATAATTAATTATATTTTTAAAGAATTTAAAAATAATATATATTTTAGAAATTTTATAAGAAAAAGTTTAAGTTTTTATATATATTTTATTATATATTAATTAGTAAATAAGTAAAAGGGTATTTATCGTATATATTATATCGTTTTTGTATATTTATAATTTTATAAAATTTTATATTGTACTTTATATGTATAATATATATTTTATATTTATATTATATTTTTATATATAATGATTTCGATAGTAATAAGGTTTTTTACTTTTTTATTTGAATATAAATAAAGGTTTATAATTAATATTATATATAAATAAACTTCGTTGCTAACTTAATTAAATAATTAATAAGTTAAAAAATCGATTTATATACGTATATATATTTTTATTAAATCGTTTAAATTTCTAAATCGATTTAAATTGACATTGATTTTTATCGTGTTATAACCTTAGTAAATTATTTGTTTTAATATAAAATTTATATATTTATAAAATTTCTTAATTAAATTTAATTAATTTTTAATTTTTAAAAAGATTTTAAATTTAATTTTTATTTATTTTAATCTTTTTGCTTATTAAGTTAATTTTTTTAATATTAAATATTAAAAAAACGATTTATTATTAATAAGTGGAAATATCGCAAAAATTGGTAAATTTATTAAATTTACTAAATACGCCTTGAGTAAACTTTATGCAATTTCTTTTACAAAATTATTATTATTGATAAACAAATAATAATAATTTTGTAAAGAAAATTGCGTAAAGTTTGCCTAAAGCGCTTGTTAAAGTATATAGTAAATGGCAATATAAAATATAATAATTAAACGTAATTGCTATAATAAAGGAACGCATACGGAATATAATAAATAAATAATAATTATTAATTTTATCTTTTAAAAAGACAGAAGAATTAATAACTATTATTAAAAAAATAAAAAACTTTTAAAATAATAATATTTTTTTAAATAAAGTAAATACAAAGTTGCTTTACTCCTTAAAACCCTTAAATAATAAATTTAATATTAACTTAATTTTCGATTATATACCGTAATACGTACGGAACGTATATATTATATTAAATTTTATATATAACTTTATGATTATTCCTTTTTTAAAATATTAGTTCTTAATAATTTAAATAATTAAATAATATTTTTATAAACTTATTAAAATTTTTTAATATAAATATTATAAAGGGGAAAGATTTTTAATATATTTTATACAATTTCCGTATATATAATATTTTAAAACCCTTTTAAATTTATAAGAAAAAAAAAGCGTATATAATATTAAAATACTTTAAATATTATTTAATAATTATAATAATTATATTATAAATATTAACTAATTAATTAATTATTATTATATATAACTTTTTTTCTAATATTATATTAATATATATTAATTATATATAATAATAATATTATTTTAATTATTATTATAAATAAATATTTATATATATTTGAAATATTATAATATATTTAAATAATATAAATATAATCAAATCGAATTATTAATATAATATATATATATATATATATATATTTAATATTATATTTATATTTATATTTAATATTATATTTAATATTATAATTTTAATAAATATATAATTTTTTTGTATACCCTTTATATTTGTATTTGTTATTTATTTATATATATTTAAATTAACAATTTCAATAATATTTAAAAGGTTATTAAAAAATTTTATAAATTTTAAAATTAAAAGATTTTATATATAAGTTTTCGATTATTAAAGTTACAATTTATATAAAAGAATTGTTAAAGTTTTTAAAAATAAGGATTTATAATAATTATTGCAAATTTATTATTTTTATAAAACTTTTTTAATTCTTTTGTTATTTGTTTAAAAAAGTATTAATTTCTTTAATTAAAAGTAGTAGTATAATAGCAACGTTGTTAGAAGCCAGATTAGTAACTGCGCAAAACGCGCTTATAATATATATAAATTTATAAGGTTATAAATTCGAATTTTATTATTTTTAATTTATATATTAAAAACAGAAGATTTACAATAAAAAAATATAGAAATATAAAACAGATTTTCAATAATATAAAAAATAATAATTAGTATACGGTAATTTTAGCAGATAAATAGCGGAAATATTGTTAAGGGCCCTTAAGGGAAGCAAATACGCAAATTTCGTATAAACCTTAACAAGTATTATATCGAATATAACCAAAAAAAAAAAAACCTTTAATCTAATTATTATATTTAATAATTTTATATAATTTTTGTTAATTTTTATAAAGGAAACTTGTTATTAAAAGAATAAAAAAAAATATTATTATTAAAAAAAATAAAATTATAAAGTTTAAAAATATATTTATAATATTCGAAAAAAAAAAAGAAATATATAAAATTTATTTTTATATTTAAATTCTATATAATTTGATTAACTTTATTATAAAGAAATATAGAAATAAAAAGTATTAAAAAGGTAAAAAAAGGTAACAAAAGTAAAAAGGATAAAGATTTTTTTTTTATAATTATTAAAACTACGAAAAATTATATAAATATAAGCGTTATTAATAATAATATATTGTTATTATTATTACTTTTGAATAAACTTAATATAAAAACAATTATTAAATTTGATTTTAAAAAAATAATATTTTTAAATTTGTTTAATATTAAAATCGAATAATAATTATATTTTTAATATATAAATTTAATTATTAAATAATAAATTTTTTTATTATTTTTAAACTTTTTAAAATATTTATAGTATTTATATTTATATTTAATAAAAATATTATTTTTTTGTTTATTTTTAAAGTTCCAAATACTTTTTATAATATTTTTTATATTCCGGATTTTAACCTTTTTTTTTAATAGTACTTTTATAATATTTTTAATATTTTTTATTTTTATCTTTATTAATTATTTATTAATTTAAGAAATAATATAAAATTTTAATTATTTTCTTATAAATTATAATAAAATTTTAATAATAAAATATTAAAAATTCAATAAATTCAATAATAAATAAATAATAATAAATAATAAATTTATATTTTAATTATATTAAATACTCGAAAAAAATTAATAAATTTATAAAATAACTTAATATTTTATTTTAAATTCTTAATAAATCATAATATTAAATTATTTAAAAAAAATATTTATAATTTATATTCTTTATTATAATATTTTTTATTATAATTTAATTATTTTTT
>JAABUQ010006447.1_pt1 | contig 17796 bp, 12 predicted proteins | sample 5560001 | NCBI WGS metagenome assembly JAABUQ01 (sample SAMN10711888, study PRJNA513371) | rock metagenome | isolation source: Antarctica rocks | place: Antarctica: Victoria Land, Finger Mt nord | collected 2015-12-18
GGTTAGGCCGCTACCGCCGGCAGAGCCGTGACTACGAGCGGTCGAGCGGGTCGAGCGAGGCGATGATCAAGATCAGCTCGATTCATCGCATGCTAAGGTTATTGAAAAAGGATGAGTCGATGAATCCGAATCCGTTCAAGTACCGAGAAACGCAGGAAAAAATTACCGGATAGCCTCTCAGTTCGTCGATGTTGCTCGTTCGATCCGGCGGCTTCACGAGATTGGGTGCCTACTGTTTGACTACCAACGGCTTGAAGGATTACCCGCCGGCCAGCAAAGCCTAGGGGGAGAGCTGGATGGGCACTGAAATCATCCCGGCACCTGGGGCAAACGTACCGGCTGTTATCGGCCAATAAGCGGCGTTGCGTGCGGCCCGTCGGCCGCTGACCCGGAGCAACGTCGTGTGAGGTCGGAAGAGGCGACGAAAGGCCCTGCGAGGCGTCCTCGGGGATTCGGGATCATTTCATCCTGGGAAGAGTCTCGCAGGGCCGCTCGAACGAAAGGCCCGGCGAGGGCCGGGGACGATGCCGAGCCCACCCAGGAGCCCCTCGGCTTGGGCCTCAGAGCCGGTCGGCGATCTTGTCCCGCGTCGAGGTCAGGCCGAGTTCCTTCTTGATCATCTCGACGAAGATCGGCTCGTCCTGGAGCGGGAGGATCAACACCCCCAGCAACGTCTCCGGCGAGAGGTCGAGGGACTCGACGCTCTCCCTGTGCTCACGCAGGCAGTCGATGAATTCCGTGACCCGGTAGTGCTCCTCCGGGTCGAGCAGGGTCAACTCGGCTTCTTGCCCCAATCCACCGAGGTGGCCGAGGCAGGTCTGGAGCCACAGCCGGTGACGCAACCCGGCGGGCACGACCTCGACCGGGTGCTCGACGCCCTCGGGCAGTGACAGCCCCTCGCCGTGCTGTTCCAGGGCGGCGACAAGCTCCTTCCAGCCGTCGGTGGTCACGGCGTGGTGCATCGCCTCGGTCCGGTAAAGGTCCACGGGCAGGTGCGAGGCGATCGTCCTGACGATCTCGTACCAGAGTTGACCGGGCCGAGGCATCCCGTCGATGTAGAGGATTCGGTCCTCATCCGGCCCGTCGTTGAAGTCCAGCAATTCGCCGACCGCCTGGCGTTGTCGTTCGGTGAGGGGCAGGCCCAACTCCTGGCAGACGACGGCCTCCCAGCGGAGGAAATCGCCCCGCTCCAGGGCGTGGATCAGGTCGTTGACCAGCCACTCCCGGTCGCTCTCATCCCGCACGTCCCGATGCTGGAAGAAGTCGGAAGTCGGCACGTCCGGCCCGAAGGTCCATTCGTTCTCCAGCGCGGCGCTCTTCTCGGTCATGATCCCGCCCTCTCACGATGGTTCTCCGGGACGATCGGGTCTCAGCCGCTCCTCCGGCACCCAGGATAGGTCCAGGGACATCTTGCCCTCGGTCGCCTTGAAGGAGTATTCGTAGACGTCCGGCTTGCGATCCTCGGCCCGCTTGAGGAAGTCGGGGATGACCCAGAGGCAGGCTTCCAGGAGTTCCAGTTCCCCGGCGTTAGGGCTGCGGAAATCGCTCCCCGGCTCCTTGCGGAGGACAGAGGGATAGGCCCCGGGACCGGCGATCTCGAAGCCGTGCCGCCGGACCTTCTCCGGGTCGTCCGGGCCGATCTCCGTGCGGCCCCCGAAGTAGAGGGCCGTGTACCTGAGGTGCTCGGCGATCGCCTCGTATCGGCCCCGCTCGACGAGGACGCAGGTCTTCCAGTCGTCGCAAAGCCAGAGCCCTTGCAACTGGCCCTTCTTCCCCAGGACGATGGCAAACCGGGAGCCGCCTTCGAATGAATCGGATTTGATCTTGATGGGTTCGTCGCCGCCCACGGAACGCCAGGGGGCCTGGCGGTAGAAGCTCGCCGCCGCCCGGCAGAAGTCACGGGCCTTGGTGGAGGTGACGCCGTTCATGGAGGACTCAAGGGCGAGGCCGGGCGTGCGGACGACCTCCCCGGTTCGGGACTGTCGTCGCCTTGATACTATGGCATCCTCGGCCGCTGGAAAACCATCACCACTTCCGGGATGATGGCCCGGACTTCGGATCGCACGCCACCGCCGTCTTCCGGTACGTCCCACATGGGCCAGATCAGCGACAAACTCATCAAGCGGCCGAGCAAGGGCCGAAAGCTGGCCGACGAGATCCGACGTGAGGCGGGCTCGATCCGGGACGCCCTGGATTCCCTCGATCGAGGGGCGACCGCCCGGCGATCTCGTTGGGGCGACCTCGACCCGCTTCACGCCGCCTACGTCGCGGTCCAGAACCTCACATCGATCTTGGCCGGGCGGGTCAGCCAGTTCTCCGAGTTCGAGCCCTACTATCAGGCCGCACTTTACGCCGATGACAGTGTCCGCCCGGGATGGGCGTTTGGGGGACCGTACGCTCATTGATACCTTTTCGTGGATGCGTTGCCCGTTGCAGGACGGTCCCGACGCGATTCCCACGCCGCTCGGGGACGTCGCGAGGAGGGCGCGGCCCGTGGTGACGGGCGCGGCCGGTGACAAGGCCGCTCATTCCCGCCTCGTCAGGAGCTGGCCCGGCAAGGCCATCAGGTCGACCGCGATCTCGGCGAGGATGGCTCGGCCCTTGGTCAGCCACGCGGCCGCGAACGCCCAGACGGCGACCCACTCCCCCCAGAACAGGAAGTGGTAGTCGTTCAGGCGGCGTTTCGCCCCGGCCGGGAGCAGGAAGAGGTGGGCGCCCATCGCGACCAGGCTGAGCAGGATGACGATGCCGCTGGTGCGGTAGACGAAATCCCGCTGGGCCTCGTGGGGCGCGATCTCCCGCTCCCCCTGCCTGGAGCTCGGGAAGTGATGGAGGGAGTAGAACGCCAGCGTCGAGAAGAAGATGCCGCCGCTGACCGTGTGCAGGTAGCCGAGGACGGACCGCTGGTGCAGCGGGTCGCTGTTCGCGTCGAGCGGGCAGAGGGCGACGCCCAGGGCCGAGAGGCAGCCGAAGTTGGCCGTCCAGTTCTCGATCCAGTCGTACCCGCGGTAGCAGAACAGGAAGATCCCGATCGCGCACATCGCGCCGACGAATTCGTCGCGGAGCGCGGTGTGGTAATAACTGCTCATGTTCTCCTGGATGGGGATGCCGAAGACGAAATATCCCACCGGACCGAGGAGGATCGGCAGCAGCAGGCCGGTGGCGCCGATGGCGCGTCGCACCCCCTGATAGGAGACCACCAGGGTGCGTGTGGTGTCCGGCAATCGCGGCATCATCGGGCGTGGCCTGGCCTCGGCGAAAAGGGGCAGATACCGGCAGGATTCTACTCGGGGCGGGATGATAGGGCAGGCCCCCGCCACCGCCCTCTCAGGAGATCGACCGATCGCCCGCGAGGACCGAGGTGCCGGATGCTGCCGCGCGGAGACGTGCTTCGATGGGCCCCGACGGCGTTTTTGATGCGGACCGCCCAGGCCGAGGAGAAAGAGGGCTTCGAGCGGATCGACACGCTCATCGCGGGGAAACGCCTGCCGATCTCCCGGGGGCATCCCTCCGAGGCCACCTCCTTCCTCATCGGTTCGGGCCGCCACCATCGACAGGGCCTAGGGCGAGGGGGACGACGGGCAACTCCACGAAGCTCGCCCGGTCAGGCTCGTGGAAGACCCGCTGGGTGGCCTTCGCGTAGTCCCGGGGACTCGCCCAGAAGATGTTGGGGACGAAGGTCTGGGGGTTGCGGTCGTACAGCGGGAACCAGCTCGACTGGACCTGGACCATGACCCGGTGCCCCGGCCGGAACACGTGGTGCGCGGTGGGGAGGGCGAACCGGTACGCGAGCGGCCGGTCGGGGGCGATGGCCTTCGCCGTCTCGAGGCCCTCGCGGTACCGACCTCGGAAGATATCCGCCGCGACCATGAGCTGGTAGCCGCCCATCTCCGCCTGGCCGGCGACCTCGTCGGGGTAGACGTCGATCAGCTTGACCACCCAGTCCGAGTCGCTGCCGCCGGTGGAGGCGACGAGGTTGGCGACCGGCTCGCCGGCGATCTTCAACGGCTCGGTGAGGACGTCGGAGACGAAGGCCAGGACGTCCGGCCGCCCGGAGGCCTCGCGTTGGTCGTCGACGAGCCACTGGGACCACGTCTGCCCCTGGGCGTAGCCCATCGGCTGGATCGGCCGGGCGCGGAACGGCACCGGCTTGGCGGGGTCGGACACGTACTCGTCGAACGCCGCGTCGCCGGTCACCGGAGCGTCGAAGCTCACCTTCAGGCCCGAGCGGAGGTACAGCGGCCTGGGCGTGCCGCCCTCCTTCCCGCCCTTCGGCGGCCACGCGGGCAGGCGCCTCCACTCGTTCGTCCCGGTCTCGAACGCCGTCACCGGGGCGACGTCGGCCTTCGGTGCCCCGTCCTTGAGGTGCTGGGCGAGGAAGGGCGCGAGCACGTCCCGGCGGAACTCGCGTGCCGTGTCGGCGTGGAACTTCAAGGCCCCGAGAGAGCTGCCGTCCTGGATCATCTGCCCGTGAAACCAGGGGCCCATCACCAGGTAGACCTTGTCGTTGCCCGCGTCCTTCGGCTCCAGCGCCTTGTAGACGGCCGGCGAGCCGTAGATGTCCTCCTGGTCCCAGAGGCTGTGGACCAGCATCACGGCCACCTTCAGCGGCCGCGCGGCCAGCAGCTTGTCCACCGCCTGCTCGCGCCAGAACGCGTCATAGGCGGGGTGCTCGGTGAGCTTCCTCCAGAACCCGACCTGGTCGAGGCCCCGCCGCCGACCCAGCTCGCCGGCCGATCCGGCCTGCATGAACATGTCGTAGCCGTCGTGGTGGCTCGTCCACCACTTCGCCTCCCCCTTCCGCGTCGCGACCTGGTCATAGATCCAGTTCACGTTGATCTGGCGGAAGGCGCCGTTGTGGAACCAGTCGTCGCCCATCCAGCCGTCGACCATCGGGTTCATCGGCACCGAGACCTTGAGCGCCGGGTGCGGGTCGACGAGCGCCATCAGCGGCAGGAACCCGTCGTACGAGATCCCGAGGATGCCGACCTTGCCGTTCGTCTCGGGGACGTTCTTCACCAGCCAGTCGATGGTGTCGTACGTGTCGGTCGGATGGTCCACGGGGGTCGGGTTGAGCGGCCCTCGGAGCGGCCGGTTCACGATGTAATCGCCCTCCGAGCCGTGCTTGCCGCGGATGTCCTGGACCGCCCGGATGTAGCCGCCCTCGACGATCACGTCGGTCGCGTTGTCGTAGCCGCTCAGGACCGGGCCGAGGTGCGCGCTCTCGGCGTGGCTCGTGAGCTTCGTGGCGTCGTAGGGCGTCCGGGTGAGCAGGATCGGCGCCCCCTTCGCCCCCTTCGGGACCAGGATCACGGTGTGGAGCCTGACCCCGTCGCGCATCGGGATCATCACGTCCCGCCTGGTGTGGTCGAAGCCGTCGTTCGTCGGCTCGAGCTTCTCGGGGATCTCGCTCGGCAGGTCCCTGTATGTCGCCGGCCGCTTCGCCTCACCCTGGGCCCAGGCCGTGCCGGCCAGCGCGGCCAGGGCGAGGACGGGCGCACAAGCCCGGGTACCGACGACGAACCAGCCCTTCGAATGTCTCATGGACGAGCCTCTCCGACTGATCATGAAGGAACGCTCCCGGAGGGTGAGTCGGGCCACACTCCGGGGCATCACGGAAACCTCGTGCCGCCGGACCGGACCGCGGCCCGGCGGGCCCCACCGACTACTTGCCGGTTTCTCCGGGTGCCGCGACCGGCCGGTGCCGGGGGATCTCGGCCTTGAAGTCGCCCAGGCTGGCCCACTTCAGGCGCCTCTCCAGGTCCACCTCCGCGACCGCGACGGTGCCCCAGTCCTTCGCCCGGGCGATCACCTCGCCGGCATGATCGAAGACGGCCGAGACCATCCAGTTGCTCGACACGTCCTCGTATGTGCTGCTGACCAGGTAGACGTGGTTCTCGCAGGCCCGGGCGCGGGCCAGCAGCGGGTTGCAGCCCCAGACCGGCCAGGCGATCACCTCGGCGCCTCGGTTGGTCAGCTCGCGGGCGACCTCGGGGAAGAATCCGTCGTAGCAGACCATCATCCCCACCCGGCCGAACCGCGTGTCGAAGACCGGGTAGTCCGAGCCCGGGGCGATGCCGCCCTCGACCTCGCCGCGCGGCAGGCAGGTCTTGCGGTACTTGCCGACGACCCGGCCATCGGGCCCGATCAGCACCGCGACGTTGTAGACGAGACCCCCGTCGCGCTCGAGCAGGCCGGCCACGACGTAGAGGCCGTGCCGCTTGGCGAGTTGCCCGAAGTACTCGGTGGAAGGCCCCGGGATCGGCTCGGCCAGCTCGTGGTACTTCCTGCCCAGCCCGGGGTAGGTCAGCGTCTCCCCGAGCACGACGAGGTCGGCCTTTCGCCGGGCGGCCTCGGCGATCAGCGGCTCGTACATCCGGCGGTTATCCTCCGGCGTCTTGCCCCCCGACGGCTTGAAGTGGACGGCGGCCAGCCGCACCGTGCGCGGCGGGGGCTCCGTCGTCTCGGTCAGGGAAGGGTCGCGCCAGCGCACCTCGCCGCCCCGGGCCCAGCGCAGGTGGAGCTCGACGACCGCCCGGGTCGCCCGCGAGGGGGCCCGGTAGGTGCCGGAAACCTCGGCCCAGCCCGAGCCGTCGTCCCCCCGCGTCGCGGGGAACTCCGTCTCGGCCATCGGGTTGGCGCCCTTGAGGTAGCCGCCGACCGCCGGCTCGTCGAGCGGGACGCGCCGGCCCTGTGCGTCCCGCCAGTGGACCTCGGCCACGACGCTGCGCCGGGGTACGTCCACGCCCTTCGCGCGGTAGCGGGCGTCGAACCGGTAGTGGCGGCCCCCGGTGACGGGGAACGCCTTCGACCAGTGGCCGTCCACGCCGTCGCGCTGCCCGGCCCTGATGACGAGCACCGCCTGACGGCCCGGCCCGTCGCCGGGCTCGCACGCGAACTCGGGGCGGATCTCGTCGCGCGGCGCGGTGGTCGACCAGCCACCGCTGTCAGGTACCTCGCCCGCCGCGCCCGGCCGGGTCGCCGCGGCAAGGCACGCGCCCACGAGGGCCGTCGCGAGCATGCGACCACGAACTCGGCCGCGCGTCATCGATCCCATCGCACGCCCCGCTCCTGGACAGGTCGTCGTCGTTCGGGCTCCGGCCCTCACGCCACTCCTACTCGACCAGCCGGAGCAGCCCGACGAAGCGTGTGACGGGCCGCGAGCCGGCCCATGACACGCTTCGGTCGGCGGGAAAATGCTCGGGTCCTCGGGGGCGAGAGCTCGGGCGACGCGATCCGAGCTCGATCGAACGACACATCGGCTCATCCTCCCAACTCGGAGGCCATCTCGGCAAGCCTGGTGATCGTGTTGATGTTGCGCGCCGTGCCGGCCTTGGCGGCGGGGACCTTCAGCCTGGATCGGGCCATCCCGTCGCCGTAATGCACGTAGATCTCCCGCTTCCCGAGGCGGATCTCCTCGCCGGCCCGGCCGGTCGCCCGTTCCGGGGCATCGCGGGGCGGCGGCCCGTCGAGGAAGATGGCGACCGTACTGCGAGGCGGGCTCATCTGCTCCAGGTGCCCGGCCGGGTGGGTGATCGGCGGGGCGCCGGTAACTGCGGCCGTTGCTCGGCAAACCGGTGGCCGCCGCCCATCGTATGAACAGCTCGCAGCGGGTTTGCCGCCGTCGAGCCGCTCCTCGACCTGCGCCACGGCGGGCGGACCCGCTGCCGCCTGAGCGTCAACGCCACGCCGATCTCCCGGCGTTACGAGCTGAACGTCTCGTCGATGGCCGATCGCCTGGCGGCCTTGAGGCGGCTGGCCCTGCCGCGAGAACAGGGGGGCGGCGGCCACCCGGTCGGGCTCGTCTCGGCAGGAACCCCGATCGCCCGAGGGCGTCGAACGTCGCGTCCATCCGGGCTCGGGCGGGACGATCGCGATCAGGCCGTCGCGGCCGCGCGAGAGCAGGACGACGCGATCCCCGCCGAGCGTCCGCGAGGACCGGCGGCTTCGACTCGCTCCGAATCCAGACGGCTCGCGGGTACGCCCGGTCGAGGGCTAGCGACCCTTCCCGGTCATCCCCTCGGAGATCGGTGCGAGGAATGGGCCGCTCTCGGCCTCGTCTCCGGGTCCGCCCTCGGCGAACCGTCCGGGCCGTTCCTCGGGCCCGCCGATCCACTGGACGCCCGCGACGGGGCGGCCGGACGTCCCCTTCCAGCGATCCATGGCGAGCAGGAGCTTCCGGAGGTCGGGCGGCGCGAAGCCTCCCGGCTCGTCCAGGTCCCTCCAGCCTCGCGGCGTGTGGCCGGAGTATCCGTTGACCGTCGGCTTGCCCCGCTCGACCCCGGCCCACATGGCGTCGAGGTTGGCGATGACGGGGGACCGGGCGTCGTCCGGCGTGTAGTAGAACGTCCCGGGCCGGCCGTCGATCCGCCGTGCCAGGGAGCCGATCACCTCGCGATTGGCGGCCTTGTCGAAGGCGGGGGTGGTCGTCCCCTGCTCGAGCAGGCAGATCAAGCCGAGGCCCAGGGCGAGCGCCGTCCTCCCCCTCGCCCGGAGCGCATCGATGGAGTAGCCGAGGCCGACCGCCGCGGGGATCAGCAGGATCAGGCCGACTCGGGAGACGAAGATCATGGAGCTGGCCCCGGGCACATGGATGTAGAAGAACATCCAGGCCGACCCGCTCTCGTACAGGATCTCGATCGCGAGGCCGGCCAGCGCGATGTGGGGCAGCGACCGAGTCGGCGGCCGGACCGGCGACCGCCAGGCCGCCAGCACGGCGAGCGGGGCGGCGAGGGCGACCAGCCACGCGACCGGCCGCTCTTCGAAGCCGACCGGGACGGCGAAGGCGAGGAATCCGCCCAGGCTCATCGCCTCGATCCAGGGGCGTGACCGGCGGCCCGCGACCGCCGCGAGGCCGGCCAGCGAGGCGCCGCAGGCGGCCCCGAGGCCCAGGAGGAACGGCGGCCGGAACAGGAGCCACGCCAATCCCAGGATCAACGCGCCCAGCACGAGCCCCTCGCGCCGATCGCCCGCCCGCCCGACGAAGGCCGCGGCGGCGATCAGCAGGGTGAAGAGCCCGTAACCGGGCACGAGGTCGCCGACGTATCCCTTCACGCTGATGAGCGCGAAGACCAGCCCGACCACGAGGAGGAACGTCCGGGGATGGTCCTTCCGACCGACGTATGCGAAGGCCACCGGCCCGAGGATCAGCAGGCTCTTCGCGGCGATCGCCAGGCTTTGGGGCACGAGGGTGAGGCAGAGGCCCAGCACGACGGCCGCCGCCGCCAGCAGCCGGGTCGACTCGCGGCGGCGGCCCAGGTAGAGGCCGACCAGGACGGCGACCGTCGTCGCCAGGCCGATGCCGAGGGGGATCTTGTGCTGGTCGGACTGGAACCCGCGGAGCCCGGCGACGCTCTCCGCCCAGCCGCCGAGCCAGTTCCGCGGCCCCGTGTCGAGCCAGCTCGTCGGCCTCGGCATCGCGGTCCAGACGAACTGCGACCATCGGGGGCCAAGCTCCCGGGCCGCGACCAGGTGGTGCTCGAGCCACGGGCGGATCGCCAGACCGCCGAGCGCCACCGCCAGCGCGATCCAGGGGGCATCCCGCAGGAGAATCGCCAGGAACGGCCGCCGGGTCGTCGGCCTCAGGATCGCCAGGAGCGCGACGATCCCGATCGAGAAGACCGTGAACCAGCCCGGATAGAAGCCCGAGCTGAGCTGCGCCAGCAGCCCGGCGACGACGACGAGCCAGGCCGACGCCCTCGCGGCCCGCGAGACGATCCCCCCGGCGAAGATCCCGAACAAGGCATCCACGCTGATGAGGCTCAAGAACTGGGTCATCTGGGTCTGCTGGCCCAGCATGTTCACCCTCGGCGATCCGAAGGCGAACAGGAACGCGCCGGCCGAGGCCGCGGCGATCGACAGGCCGAGCCGCCTGGTCAAGAAATGAAGCATCACGGAGTAATTCAGGACCGACAGCGCGAGCGTCCAGAGCTGGAACGCCGTGTCCGGGGCGAAGCCGACGGCCCGGAACGCCGCGTAGAGCGGGGCGATCCCGAGCATCGTGTCGGAATAGGCCGCGATGTTCCGGGCCGGGTAGAAGAAGGGCGGATCCCAGAACCTCTCGTGCCCCGGGGCCCCGAGGTACCAGAGATAATTATGTTCGAGGAAGTAATTGATGAGTCGGGTGTCGACCAGGTCCACCTGCACCAGGCGCAGGCCCGAGAGGATCATCGGGTGATGCATCATCAGGAGCCCGACGGCGCCGACCGCCGCCGCCAGGGCATATTGGGGCCAATCGCGGCGGCTCCCCCCGTTCGGGACGTCGAGTCTCGGCATCATCGCCCCTCGGGAGCGCGAGCACGTCACGGACGACGGCCCGCCGGATTCCGCCGGCACCCGGCCCGATTGCTCGGGCCGGCCCCGACTCCGACGGCGTCAACTCTATCGGAGCGGAGAGAAACCCGGCAATGCCCCACACCGGGGAGACCGCGGCGGTGATCGAGTGGACCGTCGACCGGCTGCTCATCAGGGTCGCGCAGGTCAAATGATCCGGGCCCTTGATGATTCTACCCGCCGAAGCCCGGCCGCTACTCGATGCATTCTCGCCTGCTGGTGGAGCTGTATCGCGGCAAAGAGGAGGGCCCGAAGCGTCGGCGTCCTCATCCACGACCGATCGATCGGGCCCGGCGGATCGACGTTGATCCGGGCGATGAGCCGTCGGCAAGCTCCCGCGCCGAAAGACCTCGGGAGCGATCCGGACGAGGGGCCGCCGTCGTCGAGGCGCAGGCCCCTCGCCCGTTCCCACCGGTCAGCTCGTCTTGATCCAGCACCGGAGCAGCTCGGCGACGCCCCAGGCCTGGGCGATGCAACCCCTCGGGGTGAAGGGGGCCTCGGCGTCGAACACCTCGCTGACCGAGCCGACGGCCGCGTCGTCGAGGTGCTCCACCAGGCCGCCGAGCAGGGCCCGGGCCCCCTCTCGGTCGTCGGGGTGGAGCTTCAGCCAGGCGTCGACGAACGGGCCGATCAGCCACGACCAGGCGGTGCCCTGGTGATAGGCGGCGTCTCGGGTCCGGAGGTCGCCGTGATAGTTCGGCTTGTAGTCCGGGTGGCCGGGGGCCAGCGACCGCAGGCCGACCGGGGTGAGCAGCCGGTCGCGGCAGGTGGCGACAACGGCCTCCCAGCGCGAGCGGTCGAGCACCGGGTAGTCGAGCGAGATCGCGAAAAGCTGGTTGGGACGGCAGGCATCGTCGTCGCCCCCGCCCTCGGCGTCGACCACGTCGTGAAGATATCCGCCGCCCTGGAACCAGAACCGCCGGTTGAACGAGGCCCGGGCCTTCTCGGCGTGCCCGGCGACGGCCCGGGCGTCGTCCACCCAACCGAGGCCTTCGAGCCAGCCCTTCAATGACATCAGGGCGTTGTACCAGAGGGCGTTGATCTCCACCGCCTTGCCCCGGCGAGGGGTGACGACCCAGCCGTCGACCTTGGCGTCCATCCAGGTGAGTTGGTACCCCTCCTGCCCCTGGCGGAGCAGGCCGTCGACGGGGTCGACTCCGATGCCGAAATGGGTGCCGCGGAGGTGGTGGTCGACGATCTCGAGCAGCTTGGGGACGAGGAACTCCAGGGTCGCGCGGTCGTCGGTGGCGGCGAGGTAGCGGCCGATGGCGTGGAAGAACCAGAGGGTAGCGTCGGCGGTGTGGTAGAGCCCCCCCCGGCCCCCTTCGGGGAAGAGGTTGGGGATCAGGCCGTCGCGGATCGAGTAGGCGAAGGTCCGGAGGATGAACCCGGCCTCGGCCACCCGGCCGGTCGCCAGGGTCAGCCCTTCGAGGCTGATCATGGTGTCGCGGCCCCAGTCGGTGAACCAGTGGTAGCCGGCGATGACGGTGCGGACCTCCTCGCCCGAGGCGTGGGCCCTCGCGGTGTCCTCGACCCGCCCGGCGGGGGTGATCAGGAACTGGTCGGCCGCCAGGGCGAGGCCGGCGGCGACCGGGTCGTAGGCGTGCGGCCCGAGCATCGCGACCAGGCGTGAGCGACGATTGGCCTCGCAGCGGGAGGCCTCGCCGGGCCCGAGGCCGTCGATCACCTCCCAGGGCTCGCTCGAGGCCACCAGGGTGACCGACCCTCCGGGAGCCAGCTCGACCCGGAAGTACCCCGCGCTCCAGCGGCTGCCGGTCGACTCGTAGCCCCGGCTCGCCTCGATCGGGAAGTGGATCTCCGGCGAGGCCACCGCGTCGAGCACGAACGTCGACGGGCCGCCGCGGAGCGCCAGGCGGAGCGGGGGCAGGTCACGCCCGCCGGACAGCTCGAACCGGTCGCCCCCGACGGTCAGGGCGTAGCGGTCGGGGTGGACCGCGTCGACCGGAGCGTCGTGCCCCCGGAAGTGGACGGCCGGGCGGAGCGTGAGCGTGACCGGCCCGGCCCCTTGGAGCACCCGGTAGGTCACTCGGGTCGTGTTCTGGAGGTGCGAGAGGACGACCCGCTTCTCCAGCGCCAGGCCGCGGACCTCGTACCGCCAGACGGGCAGGCCGGCCTCGAGCCGGAACTCGGCCAGGTGCCCGGCCCCCGCTTCGAGGGGCCCGTCGGGCTCGCGCTCGACGCCGAGCCTGGCCGACGAGCCGTCGGGCAGGCTCAGCCGCTCGACGCAGTCGTTGAGCATCATCGTCCGCCCGAGCGGGGATGGCAGGGCCGCGATCAGCAACCCGTGATAGCGGCGGGTCGGGAACCCGGCCACGGTCCCCGAGGCGTAGCCGCCCAGGCCGTTGGTGACGAGCCATTCGAGCGGGGGGTGCGACCAGGGCCTGGCCGGGGAGATGGATCGAGTGGGCGGTCTCATCGCGGTTCAAGGTCCCAGGTCGCGGGTCGTCAGCACCGTGGCGGAACAGGCGGGGATCGGCCAGGCCTCGTCCCCTTCGAACGGCATCGGCGGCACGCCCTGCCCGCCATAGCGTGGGTCCTCGCTCGACCAGAGCAGGGCCCAGCTTGTGCTTGCCGAGGGTGGCGCCAGCAGGGGCTCGGCGGGCGGGTCGAGGCGGAGGTCGGGGCCGAGGTTGACCAGGAGCAGCCGGACCACGCCGCCGGGGTCGGTGAAGCGGAGGGCGAAGGCCCAAGGGCCGAGGGTCGCCCCGTCGACCGCCGAGCGGAACAGCCCGTGCTCGCGGCGGAGCGTCAGCAGATCCGCATGCAAGGCGTATGCCTCGGCGTGCCGCCCCCGGTCGCGCCCGGAGTGGTCGAGCTTCGAGGCGGCGAAGCCGGCCGGGTCGTGCGGCCTGGGGACGCGCGCCTGCATCTCGGGCGTGGCCAGCGAGGCGAACTGCTTGAGGAACGCCCGCCGCCCCTCGTGCATCCCCTCGGCGACCTTCGGCTCCAGGTCGCCGAAGTAGAGGAACGGGCTCGACGCGGCGAACTCCTGGCCCTGGAACAGGTAGGGCGTGCCCGAGCCCAGCAGGAGGAGGGCCGACAGGGCGCGGTACCGGCCGGGGCCGGTCAGGCGGTCGATCCGCTCGCCACGGGCCGAGTTGGCGATCTGGTCGTGATTCTGGAGGTAGAAGACGAACCGGGTGCGGTCGACCCCGGCCGTCGACGACCCCCGCCGCTTCCCCTGGCGGGCGTCCCACTGGCCTTGCCAGAGGAACCCGCGCCGGCAGGCCGAGACGAACTCGCCGGGCGTGCCCCCGTAGTCGGCGTAATAACCCTCGCGCCGGCCCGTGGCGGCGACCATCGCGGCGTGGTGGAAGTCGTCGACCCAGACCGCGTCGAGCCCGAATCCCCCCTCGGCGACGGGCCGGACCATCCGCGAGTCCTGCGGCTCGTTCTCGCCGACGACCAGGGTCAGGCGCCCGCCGGCCGCCTGGCGGACGCGGCGGGCGATCGCGGCGACGATATGCTCGCCCGAGGTGTCGAAGAGGCTCTGCGTCGCGTCGATCCGCAGGCCGTCGAGGTGGAACTCCTCGACCCAGTAGGCCGCGTTGCCCAGGATGAACGAGCGGACCGGCCCTGAGCCCTCGCCGTCGAAGTTGACCGCCTTTCCCCAGTCGGTCTGGTAGCGATCCGAGAAGTAGGCCGGGGCGAACTGCGCGAGGAAGTTCCCGTCCGGGCCGAGGTGGTTGTAGTTCACGTCGAGGATCACGGCCAGGCCCTCGGCGTGGGCCCGGTCGACGAAGCGCCGGAAGGCACCGGGCTCGCCGTAGAGCCGGCAGGGTGCGTACAGGTTGACGCCGTCATACCCCCAGCCGAACCGGCCGGGGAAGTCGGCCACCGGCATGATCTCCAGCACCGACACCCCGAGCTTCGCCAGGTCGGGCAGCCGGTCGAGGGCCGATTCCCAGGTCCCCCCGGGCGTGAAGGTGCCGACGTGGATCTCGTACAGGACCGCCCCCTCCAGGCCCCGGCCCGACCAGGACGAGTCCGACCAGGCGAAGGCGGAGGGGTCGATCACCTCCGACGGCCCGTGCGGTCCCTCGGGCTGGTATCGGGAGGCGGGGTCGGCGTAAGGCCCCTTGTCGTCGAGCCGGTAGCGATAGCGGGTGCCGGCGCCGGCTCCGGCGACGAGGCCTTCGAAGTACCCGCCGGCGGAGGGGCTCAGCGGAGAAGAGGCCGCTGCGCCGGGGCCTCCTTCGAGGACGACGGCGACCGAACCCCGGCCGGGGGCCCAGACGCGGAAATGCACCCCCTCGCCCGGGATGACCTCGGCGCCGACTTCGAGCCGGCGTCGCCGGAGGATCGGACGCCCTTTGCCGGGCATGGGATGGCCTCGTGTCGCACGAAACCGACAAGGATTGCCGGGGTGATCCCCGCGATTCTTGCAGGATTCATGCCCAGGGCGAATCCACGATCGACGAAGCCGACGACCAGGCCGCCAGCCCCATCAGGCCCCAAAGGCCGACATGAGAAGCGTCGAGGGGATGGAGCCCCGCGACGTCGCCGCGAGCGAGCTCCTCCGCCACGGCACTATTTCGTGCCCTTGAAGTCACCGTAGGTCTGCCGCATGGCTTCGGGGGGAGAGTTTCCATGGACCCGGCCGCCCAGGCTGTTGATGACGTGGGTGATCTCGCTGCCGGCCTGGCCATTGAGCCACACCGTGGTGAGGTTGTGGAACTTGACGCCACTGGCCGTGGGAGCCTCGACGGCGCTGTTGGCCCTCACGGCCGCGTCGCGGAAGTAGGCGTAGACGCCCAGGCCCCAGGCCTCGTGGCTGGTCACCGTGTCGGCAACCTTGTACGAGGCGTAACCCTTCGTCGCACCGCTCATCCAGGACGACTGGTCGGGCACGTCGTAGGGCATCTCGGACTGGTAGAAATACACGCGGCCGCCGTTGCCATTCCAGAGCGTCTGGTATCCCTCGTGGTGCTCGTTGAACAGGCCGTAGATGGTCACGTCGTTGCCGTTGACGACCAGGCCGTTCTTCGTCGGATTGGCGGCCCAGGCGGCTCCAGCGCCGTGGTCCGCGCGCCAGAGCCAGATCTGATCGGCCACGACGTGGTTGCTGTTGATCGCGATGCCCACGTCGTTCTTGCCCGGCGTCGCTCCCCCGGTGCGGACCGTCAGGTCATAGAGGAAGGTGGGATTGGCCGAGTGATCGGCCGCGCTGCCCTCGGGCCCCACCTCCAGGAGACTCTCCGACTTGACCACGCCGGCATCGAGGATCAGGCCGGCAATCTTCACGCCATCGACGTCGGCGACGGAGATGGCGGGCAGGCCCTTCGCCGGGACCAGCGAGGGGACGCCGAGGCCGAGGATGATCGTGTCGGGCCGGGTGACCCGCAGCGTGTCGTCGAGCGAGTAGATGCCCGGTGTGAACAGGAGGTGCTTGCCGGCGGCCAGTGCGGCATTCATGCTGGCGGCGCCGGCCGTCGAAGGCTGGGCGATGGAGAACTGGTCGATGGGGATGGACGTGCCCGGCGGCCGGCCGTCGGACCAACTGACGCCCTGCGCGTTGGTCCGCAGCGCCGGGACGACGACGTGGTATCGACCGGAGGCGTCGACGGAGAGAAAGGGCTTCTCGCGGATGACGGGGGTCCGGTCCACCACGGTGTAAGGTGGCCTGGGGAACCGACCCGCCGGGGCGTTGACGCAGCCCACGAAGACCATGTTCCAGACGCCGTTGGTCCAGCCGGACCATTTGCTGTTGCGCGACAGCCACTGCTGCTGGGAGGCGGGGACGACCTTGCCGTCCACGACCGAGTCGGCGAGGAAACCGCCGCTGGCCCAGCCCGCGTTCCACTTCGCGTCGTAGTCGAACAGTTGCAACTCTCCCTTGACGTGCAACCGCCGCAGCGGGGCCGCCTGGGAGACTGCGATCCGCGTGATGCCCTTGGTGGACGACGGGGTGACGGCGAAGTTCTCCAGCGTCCGCCAGAAATTGCACGTCGCGTTGGCGTCGGGCATCCATCGGGCAATGACGTTGACGCCGCCGTCGATGTGGACGTCGTCGGGGTTCCGCCCCAGTCCGGCCACGTGGGTGTAGAAGCCCACATTGAAGGTGACCTTGTACGAGCCCGGCTTGAAGAGCAGCGCGTGGCGCTCGGGGCCGAATTCGTTGGACTCCATCTTCGAGAAGATGCCCGAGGCGATACCCTGGATTTCCGCGTCCGGAATGCTCGCGTCGAAGACGTAGACATTCGGGCCGAAGATGCTGGTGTTTGCCGTGGAGACCGACCCGCCTCGGGCGACTCCACCGAGGACTGTGTACAGGGCCGTCACGGCGGCCAGGGCGGAAACGACCGACTTTGTTCTCTTGATCATTTGTTGGGACTCCTGAGGTCGGAGAGGGGCACGGAATGGCGGCGACGGCCCACCGGACTCGGTCAGAAGTGACGTGCCGAATTCCCGGGATTCTTCATCCGAGGATGATAGCCCGTTCGCGGTGGGAAGTGGCTGGCGTCCCGGCTGCGAGTTGAGGTTATCCGGCGCAGGCCTGAGGAACGAGCGACGGATCGCTACAACACCCCGCGTGGCCCGGACCGCCGGCCACCACACCTTGGCACCGGTCGGTCCCGGCCACGCGGAGGAGCACGCATACGTCACACGTACAGGTTGAGGTCGGCGATGCTCCACCAGTTGTTGCCCGGGGCGGTCAGCACGATGCGGATGAAGCGGTGCCGCACCGGGCCGCCGAGGTCAACGGAGACCTGCGGCCCGGTCCCCGACCCGCTGGCGAGCGCCGGCAGGCTCGACCAGTCCGAACCGTCGTCGGAGACCAGGACCTGATAGCCGCGGGCGTAGTCACCGACCGAGCCGCCCGCGTCGATCGAGAGACGGTCGAAAGTCTGGGCGGCCCCCAGGTCGACCTGGAACCACTGCCCGGCCGCCTGCGCCGAGCCGCTGCTCCAACTGCTCGCCGCCGAGTCGTCGATGGCGTTGGCCGCCGACCCGCCGCTCACCGTGCTGCTGGCCGACGCCGACCACCCCGATCGGTCCAGGGGCGTCACGCCGGCGGTCATGCCGGTGCCGTAGACGTTGAAGTCGAACAGCGAGTAGCCGAACTGGGTGAGGCGGGCCGTCCCGAGCACCTGGACATAGCGACCCGTGCCCGACAGGCCCGAGTAATCGTGCCAGCCGGCGGTGGTGTTGCCGATGACGCTCTGGATGGTCGTCCAGTTCACGTTGTCGTCGGAGACCTGGATCTGGTAGTCCCGACCGGCGGCCGCCTCCCAGTTCAGCCGGACCTCGGTGATGTTGTACCGGCCGCCGAGGGGGACGTCGATCCACTGCGAGTCGCTGGCCTGGCTGCTCCACTCAGGGTCAGCGCAAACTAGCATGTTGATACGGTGACGACTTCCAGCAGGAACGCTTCGCTCCAGCCGCAGCCCCGGCGTTTCATGGCCAGGCTCTGCCGGCCAGGATGCTGCTTCAACAGCGATA
>JAABUQ010006448.1_pt1 | contig 17795 bp, 12 predicted proteins | sample 5560001 | NCBI WGS metagenome assembly JAABUQ01 (sample SAMN10711888, study PRJNA513371) | rock metagenome | isolation source: Antarctica rocks | place: Antarctica: Victoria Land, Finger Mt nord | collected 2015-12-18
TGATCCCGCCCCACCCGATCACCAGCGCTTCGGACGCCGTCCCCGCCTGCCGCCCTCGCTCGTCCACCGTCCCCGCCACGCGCCCGTACCGCTCCGCGATCCCCTCTTTTTTATCCATACGGTCTAGTCTAGGATACGCGGCCCTATTTGACTACCTTGTTCTCTTACGACTCCTTACGTCGCAAAGCCTGCCCACGAATGCTCTCATTCACCAGGGGATTAAGGTAATACTCCGCAATCCACGAGAGGACCGGCGCGCACACGGCGTCGCCGAAGCCAAAAAGGGCCTGATGCAGTGTGGCGCCCTCGATCACGTAGTCATCGGCTCCCATCAGGCGGGCGCACTCCCGGGGCGTCAAGAGTCGTGCGCGATACGTCCCGAAGCCGGCTTTGAAGAGAATTTGGCGGCCACTTCCACCGCGTGGAGTGCGCAGGCATCCTGCCAGGCCATCCGTTCTCAACTCGGCCATAGACGTATTGGCTCGTACTCGCCGGAATACTGTTCCGTACGACCAGTGCTGGCCGGCAATCATCTGCTCCGCCGTGACGCGATGCCGGGGACTCATCTGCTCGAACAAATACGTTGCCCTGGCAGCGCTCCACCACTGTGGCGAGTCGTCAGATAGGTTCTCCAGGATGTCTTCGAGCGTTTTACCATGTCTGGGCGGGGATGGCAGGTCACGAATGGCCCAATCAATGTCGGGATGGGCGAGGATAAAGTCGGCCAGCGCCCTGGGCCGCACGTCACTTTCATAGGAATAGAGCGGCTTGTGCGTCTGACGTTCGTGCACCGCGCCCTGGCTGTCCCGCAAGATACCGACGATGAAAAGGCGTAACCTACTTTGAGGCACAAAGCGAGCGGCATCGAGGATGAAGGTGTCGACACGATAACCGATGTGATTGAGGGCCAGCAGAGCTTGCTTCAAGTCTGCTCCACCATAAGACGTGAGGAAGCCGGTGACATTCTCGATCAAGACAAAGGGCGGTCTACGTTCCCCCAAATCGTTCAAAAGACGGGCAAATCCCCAAAACGCGGACGACTCCTTTCCCTCAAGCCCATGTCGCGAACCAGCCAGGGATAAGTCATTGCAGGGGAAGGATGCGGTCGCCAGCGTCACGGTTGGTACACGGGCCGCGGGGATGGTGTGGATGTCGCCCAGGAGGAAGTGCCCATCCGCATCGGTGTACTGCGTCTTGTACATCCGGTATTTCCGCGGATCGATATCGTTGGCGAACGTGACCGTCCAACCTTGCCGCTCTAACCCCATGCGGACAAGGCCGATTCCGGCAAAGAACTCCGCGACGGTCTTTGGGGGAACCAGGGAGCCCGACGAGGGCACAGGGTCACGAACATCTGCCGCCGCATCCACCGTCATCTGGACGCACCTGTCGACATCCTTGCGCACGTCACTCTCCCAAAAGCGCAGCACGGTCCACCCATCGGCGAGCAGAGCGGCCGTCGCATCGCTGTCCCGCTGCATGGTGCGGCGTATCTTGCGCAGCCAATACTCTCTTTGGTGGCGCTGTGAGTTGGCGAACTGGTCTTCCAGGGCCGTGAGGCGCCGACGCTGCCACTGATGTCCATGCCAGAAGTCGCCATCAATAAAGACGGCCACCTTCTTGGGAGAGATGACGACATCGGGCCGGCCGGGCAAGTGGGACGCATGGAGTCTGTAACGCAGACCCCGTGCCCACAGGGCTTTGCGGAATACGATCTCAGGAGCCGTATGGGTCGAGCGCACTTTCCGCATGATCGCGGAGATCGCTTGCTCATCGCGGATTGTTCTTTGTGAAACCATGATGTGGCGCCGGGCTATATTTAGCTGTCGATCAAGAGATGCACATTCGATGAAGCCGACAAGTCCGTCCGGATGTCGCTCTTGATGGAGCAGGACAAATCTACGACGTAATCGACGCCCACCCGCCTCTCCTCACAGCGCCTCCCACTCGTCGCGGCTAATGCCCGCTTGTCGCAGGACGCGGGCCAACAACTCGCCTCCGATGTCGCCACGATGGGGATTGGGTATCCACACCGTGACGTCGTCCCTGACCATGTATTGGTGGTTGCCGCCGGAGTACGGCCCGTCGAACCCGAGTTGTCTCAGGTAGCGGATAAGTCTCTGGCGGCTGATCGGACCGATGGAAGGCACTACGACACTTTCTTGATGGACAGTTCGATGTTGTCAACGACAGGCAACGGGAGGTTTCTAGAGACGCGAAACAAGATCCACCCTTCCAGAATCTCCTCAAGCTCGTCGCGGCACACTTCGAGTGTGTCGGCGTTCGCATAGACCCCCTGGAAGTCTGGTATCTCGCCGTAGAATGTGCCGTCATCGGGCAACATCTCGTATTTTGCACGGCGCATCGCCGTCCGGATGTATGTCGTCAACATGCTATTATCCTCATCCGCGCTACTGCAGGGCATGCCAGAGAGACGAACACGGGGATGCAACCACAGCCCGCAAGCTACCGCTACAGTTACCTTACCGCTTCCGCGGTCACGCGTGTAGCGCCGGTGCTGGACTGACGTCGCATGGCACAGAACGACGACCAAAGTTGTTGGAGCGACCGCGGGTTCGCTTCCACTGACGAGGGGGCGGCGCCTGCCGGCGCCGCCCCCTCTTGAGCGTCGAGCGTCACGCGAAGCGGTTTACCCTACTGGGCGAGGCCCTGAGTGCTCTGCAGAGTGGTACGGTTGGAGGCAAACTCAGTTTGCTCCGCGATGAACCCGTAGCCGTTCGACGACACGAGTGTCACCCCGTGCAGCCCACGCGCGCCCTGGAATGCGCGGCCCACGTCCACGGTTGCCCGCACGTTCGGCCCCAGCACCAGGTCCTCCTGGACCGTCCGCCCGTTCGTCCCGTACAGCGTGGCCCGCACGCGCACCGTGACCGCCGCCGGGTTGTACAGCAGCAGGAACTCGCTCTGCCCCGGCCGCGTGTCCCCGCCCGCGAAGCTCCAGCGCATGCCCGCGCCGTTGCGCCCGAACACGTCCGAGCCCGCGATGCGCGTCCCGTTCGGCGACCCAAAGTACTCTGGCCGCTCCACCACGACCGGCTGATCGCTGGTGACGACGCTCGCCACCCCGCTCGCCTGTAGCACGCTGTTGAGCTTGATATTCGCGCGGCTGATCCCGGCCACGCGGATGCTCGCGCCGCGCAACAGCCGCCCGGCGCGGTCATAGAACCGCGCCGTCACCCGGGCCGCCCGCGCGTTCGGGTTCAGGATGGTCAGGTAGGTCTCGAAGTGGTTGACCGTGGTCCCTTCCGCGAACAACCACACGCGCGAGGTCGTCGTCGTCCCCATCCGTGTGGTGAGCCCGTAGTCGTGCCCGTGCCCGTCACGGCTGAAGGTCAGCGTCCGCTCCACCACCACCAGGCGGTCCGCCTGGGCCAGCACGCTGACCGAGAGGTGCGGCAGGATGCGGTTGATGTCCACCACGGCGTTGGTGTGCGGCCGCACTGTCACCGTCACCGTGCGGCTCTGCCGGCCGCCGAAGGGCAGCACGCGCAGGCGCACCCGCGCCGCGTGCTGTCCGTCCGGGTTGAGGATCGAGACCGTCTCGTGGAAGGTGAGGCCGGTGTAGCCCTCGGCCAGGTTCCACGTCTGCGCGAGGCCCGGCGCGCCCAGCAGCACGTCGCCGTCGCGTCCGGTGCGGGTGATGTTTAATTGCGACGCCACCCGCTGGTCCGCCGTCAGCGCCAGCCCGAAGGTCCCGCGCAGTTGTGTCAGCCGCGCCACCGGCATGACCATCTGCGTGTGCGCCGGGACCGTGACCGTTCTGCTGTCCCGATCGCTCGTCTGCGAGTAGAAGGTCAGCCGCACGTGCGCCTGCTGGCCGCTCGGATTGAGCACGGCGAGGAAGCTGTGCTCGCTGCTGGTCTCCAGGCCGCCGGCGAAGTAGGCCTGCGCCGGGAACCCGCCCAGCCCCGTCAGCGTGGCCACGGCGGCCCGCTGGCTGGTGGTCCCAACGGCGCCGACCGTGTTGGCCCCTTGCAACAGACCGCTGGGGGCACGGAACGTCGCGGTGAAGGTCCCGCCGCGCGCCGTGGTGATGACGGCGGGCGCGGCGTCGAGGCCCTCGCCATTGAGGGCGAGCGTGACCTGCTCACCGTCGGCAAAGCCGGAGCCCAGGACGGTGATCAGATCGCCAGCGTGGGCCGAGGTCGGAGCCAGCGTGATGCGCGGATGGTACTGCGACGTCGGATTGGGGAGGCCGGGAGACCCCGACACGCCGCCGGCCTGAGCGGTCGCACTATCTTCCGCCGCCGCGGTGCGGATTGCCACGGCGGTCGCGGTATCTTCCGCCGCAGTGGTGCTGGTTGCAACGGGACCGGCGCCGCTGCCGTTCCCGCTGGACGGCGTGTTGGTCGCGCCCGAGGCCGGAGCCGTGGTCCCGGTCGGTGACGCCGCCGTGGCCGTTGTCCCAACGCCTGTCGTCGTAGCGGTTGGGCTCGGCGTGTTGGTCGGACTCGGCGTGTTGGTCGGACTCGGCGTGCTGGTCGCGATTGGCGCGGGCGGCGCCTGGGTGTTGGTAGCCGTGGCCGTTGTCGATGCGCCGGTGTTCGTGGCCGTCGGCGATCCCACCGTCATGCCTGTTGTGCCCGTCGCGCTTGGAGCCGCTGTTGTACCCGTTGCGCTTGGAGCCGCTGTTGTACCCGTTGCGCTTGGAACCGCCGTCGTGCCCGTCGTGCCCGTTGCGCTTGGAACCGCTGTCGTCCCTGTCGCGCTCGGAACCGCCGTCGTCCCTGTCGCGCTTGGAGTTGTGCCCGTCGCACTCGGAACCGCCGTCGTGCCCGTCGCGCTCGGGCCCGGCGTCGCGCCAGCGCCGGACGCCAGGATGGACGTGTAGGCGGGGCTCTTATCGTAGACATCGAAGAGCTGCCCGGCCGCCACGTTATTACCGTTGGGGTCGCGCGTCGTGCAACTGGCTGGACCCGCCGCGGCCGGCTGGCCAACGGTGTGCGCCGTCACACTGAACAGCGAGGCCCCGTTCGCCGGGTTGCCGACGTCGGCGCGCGGCACGTACAGGTCGATCGTCTTGGCGGCGGGGTCGATGCTGTACCCGATCCGATTCTGGCCGGGGTACACCAGGAATTTGTCCCGAGTGCCGGCGACGATGCCGCAGGTGTTCCCATCGTACGCGGTGACGGCGCCGGTGGTGCGGTTAACCTCCAGGTAGGCGTAGTAGATATTCCCAGTCGAGTCGAACTGGGCCTGCCCGTTGCCGGGGACGTGGTAGTTCCAACTGGTCAGGTAGTCGACGACGTTGTCGTTGGCGCCAAAGTCAGTAGCGTTGGCATCGGTCAGCGACGGCAGGCTGCTTAGGTCGGCGATGTTCATGCGCACATCAAGGCTCATCGCATCGGTCGGACTGATGTTGAGCGACGAGCCGGTGATGTCGAGCTTGGGCACGTTGGCGCCGATCAGACCGTTGGCCTCGTATGTCGCGTCGCCAGTTGTGTCCGTCTGGCATGGCGTGCCGGTCACGGCCGTGCAGGTCGTCGCGGTCCCGCTCAGCGTAGTACCGAAGAGGGTCGGGCCGCTGATCTGTTGGGCCTCGTCGATCAGCCCCGACTGATTGCCGCTGGCGCTGGTGTTGCTGTTATTGGACGTATCGGTCCAGATAACATCGGCGCCGCCGTCCTTATTGACATCGACCTGGAAGAAGTCGGCCAGACTGCGGTCGCCACCGGTCGTGCACCCGATACCCATGGTGCAGATGCCGCCATTGTGATTGGGGTGCTGCGACACCTTGACTGGTGTGCTAAAGGACACATTCGTTCCGTCAGGGCTGTTGGCGTTGAACGACTGCGTCAGGTACGGGTACCAATCGCTGATCTGGCTACCGGAGTCCAGGCTGGTGGTGATTGACGACGTGCCATACCAGACGATGTCGAGGGCACCGGCGTTACCGGCTGCAACCCACGGGAACATATCGATGGTCGGGTCGGAGTGGAAGCTATTGGCTGGCGCATTGGGATCGACCTGTCGCTCCGTCGTCCAATGGTCGCCCTCATCGCTGGAGTAGGAGTAATAGATGTGGGTCGGACCAATGACCGTACTGGTCATGTCGACGGCTACCTGCGCCCAGACGGCATACAGGCCTCCGGCTTTGTCGATGGCCAGCACGGCGAAGTCTTGACCCACTGAACAATCGGGCGTGCAGGAGTTGCCGAGGGCGGCGGTCGGCGTGAACGCAACGGTCTTCGTCCACGTCGCTCCGCTATCGGTCGATCTGTTCACGGTCACGACATCCGTCGCCGCGCGGCCGGGCAGGTTGCTCTGGGCGGTGTGGATGGCAAAGACGTGCCCATTCGTTTGCCTGACCTGCATGTTGCCGGCGATACCGTCGTTGCAGTCCGCGACGACCGGCGCGCCATAGGTCAACCCGCCGTCGGTGGATTTCTGGACCACGAACGTGTTGCCGCCCACGTTGTTGGGACAGGACGGAGCCGAGGTCGTGTTCGCCACGATGTCGTAGTCGAGGTACGCGGTGGGGCCCGTGCCCAACCCAGCCGGCGTCGATGCGGTGGACTGGTTCTGGTAGAAACCAAACCATTGCCGGTCGACCGGCGCGGCAAGCGAGGAGGCGCAATCGGCCGTGAAAGATTGACCGCCGTTCGCGGACTCTCCCGACGAGAAGTTGGTCAAGCCCTGGAGGTCGATGAACGAGAGGAAATCTTGCGTCTGCGTCATGCCCGGGGACACGCCCAGGTCGGTGTCGCCGCCGCCCGGACAGATATTGGGCTTGCCGGTGCTGTTGTTGCCCGGTACGAGCTTAAAGGTCTGACCTTGATCCTGCGACCGTGAGATGAAGCTGCTAGTGGTGCTGAACCCAAATGGCCAACTCGCATAGGGGTTGCCGAGGCCACAGTTGCCGTAGCTCCAGGTCGCGTCCGGGCCGCACACCTTGACATCCGGCTCACCGCCCTCGCGCTGGTCATCGACGATGCTCGTGTTGCCGAACCCGACCGTCCCGCCGGAGGCGGGTCCCGTCGTGCTCATCGTGGCCACCGCTGTTGGCGATCCTACCGTTGGTGATCCCGCCACTGGCGAGCCCGCCACTGTTGGCAATCCTACCGTTGTCGAGCCTGCCGTGGGCGAGCCCGCTACCGGTGAGCCCGCCACTGGCGAGCCCGTCGTGCCCGCCGGGCAGACCGCATAGCGCGCCCCGTACCCACTGTTCGGCGCTCGATCGTCCGGGTGAGTGAAGATAAGCCCCGTTCCCAGCGCACCCTCACCCGAGATGGTGAGCGCAAAGGGATTGACCACCGCGGGCGGCGTGGCATTGGGATCGGTCGTGGGGATGGTGGGGTTGCCGACACCGGTTAGCGGGACGGTGACGCTGATCACGCCGTTGGCTCCGGGCGTGAACGAGCCGCTGGCCGTCTGGACCGTGTTGCTGATGAGTTGGTTCGTGGCCGGGTCGAATTCGCCGTACGAGTAGGCAAACATCCCGCTGGGGTCCGGCTCGGAGGCGAGCGTCGCATAGGTCTTGCCGGTCCCCAGATAGGTCCAGACCGCGTAATAATAGGTGTCCGCAGTGCCCGCGATGGGAGTCTGAGACAGATTGCTGACCCGTATCCCGGTGGTCAGCGTTTTCTGTGCCGGATCATTGGAGAACGACAGGCTGGTGATGTCGACCTGATCGGCGGGTCCAGGCAGGCCAAGCGGATTGGTTGCATCGCCCGTTGGATCGGTCACCACGTTCTGCCCGCTACACGAGTCGCCAGGAGGAGGAGGAGGAGGAGGCAGGAGCGACCCGCAGGGGTAGTTAACCGCCCCACCGGTCGTCGCGCTGGGTCCCGTGCACTGGCGCGTGTAGTCGATGTCGGCGCTACCGGGGTGGGCGGCATCGCTGGCGTAGGCGATGTTGGCCGCGCCGGCGGGGTCCAGCACCACCTGGAAGTAGTCGAGTAGCGTGCGGTCGCCGCCGAAGAGGCTGCAGTTGAGACCCTGATCGCACAGCGAGCCGCGATGGATCACGTCGGAGGCGGGAGACTGGGTGAACGTCGGGGTGGCCAGATTGGCGTTCAGGCTCTGCGCGAACTGCGTCGTCCACACGTTGTGGCAGTTGTTGTTGACGCCGTTAGCATCGTCGGTTGGCTCGGTCGAGGCCACGCCGGCCGGGCACGGGTCGCCGCTGTTGCCGTTCGGTTGCGCGGAGTACCACACCACGTCGAGCGCGCCGGCGGCGCCTCCGACCAGCCAGGGGAACATATTACTATGGCTATGGCTGGGGCCCTGGTCCACCTGGACGGGCGCGGTCCAGGAATCGCCGGGCGTGGTGGTCGTGGAGTGGCTCATGAAGATGTGGTTGGCCGGGCGGATCGTCGGGGTCATCGTGGTCGTGGCGGCCATGTTCGGGTCATCGCTCCACGCCGTGTAGACCGTGCCGACGTTGTCGATCCCAATGACGGGGAAGATGTGCGCGAGGTCATCGCCGCTCGGCGCGGTGTAGACGACGTGGTCCGTCCAGGAGATGTTGAGGATGGGCTTGCCGGGAGCACAGTCCGCGACACCGGCGACGCCGCACGAGGGGACGCCGATCGCCACGTAGACGACGTGCTCGTTGGGCGGCGCGCCGTTCATCTGCGCGGCGCGGTTCTCGCTGGCGTTGGCCGGGGCCACGTAGATCGTGTAGAGCGTGTGTGTCTGCTGGTTGACCACGATGTTGCCGAAGTGATTGTCCATCGCGGCCACCGTGGCGCAACTGTCGGGCGCGGTCTGACCGCAACTGCCGGGCGTTAGATCGATGGCCGGCGCCTGCGACCTGTAGGTGAAGCCGCCGTCGATCGAGCTTGAGTCCTGAATGTTGTCGGTGGCGAGGTCATGCACGGTCAGGTAGACCTGCCCGATGCCGCTGTCGGCCGCGTTCCACTGACGGTCGTCGCCGAACACCTGTTGCCCGACTGTGTTGGCAGGGGTGTGGAACGTCGTGCCGCCGTCGGCGCTCTGATTCGTCGTCAGGTTGGCGAGGGAGAGGCTGGACACGGCCAGATTGTCAAACCCGGTCGGCGTTGTGGGCGTCAATCCGCCCGTGGCAATATCGCAATCGCCTCCGCCCGCGGCGCCGTGGTCAGTGTCGAACTTGCCGAGGTACTCGTAGGGCAACCCTTTGGCGTTCTGGAAGTCGGGATGGACGCGCCAGAAGGGACAACCGCCGGTGGGAACGCCGGCGGGGCCAGTCACGTAGATGTTGCCCTCCCGGTCGACGTGGATGCTTGGCTCGGCAGCGCCGGTGGAGCTGCCCGTATTGTCGAGCAGAGGCAGGCCGGGGACAAATTGAGCCCCTGCCGTCGCGGGTTGCACCGCCGGCGAGGTCGCGGGTTGCGCCGCTGGCGCGCGGTGAGGCGCCGGGTTGAGGGCGGCGGTTCGATTGGCGCTCCGAGAAGCGGCGGTGATGGTGGTAGAGGCTGCCGCCGGTAGGGCGACGATGAGTAGGCAAAGCGCGGCGAGCGGGGCGAAGACCTTCCAGCGATACTGTGTCATCAGATTCTCCGATATCTAGCGAGGCTCCGCCTCAGACCGACGAGACGTGACGCGAAAACTTGACTCAATCGCAACACGTTTGCCCGTATTAGGAGTCTAGCGATTCACCGCTACTGCGTGCAGCCTTGCCCATGTGGCATGGCAGGGACGTGTCCACCTTCGTCGCATGTCGTAGATACTGATCGTCAGGGAACACCATGGCCGTTCACCGTCGAACACGTCGCCGGGTCAGGCAATTCAGTGCCAGGACCCCACCGCCATCATGCTCGACCCACTGTAGCGCCGCAACACACCTCCTATTAGACCACAAACGCGCTACTCTCGCTGACAAGGCAGATAGTAAGATGCTGCATTAAGAGCGCCATAAGGCACTCCGAGGATGACCGTCAGGGATAATAATACCACCTATAGAGGCGAATAGCTATCCACGCTCTGCAAATGGCAGGGCCATTTCGCCGCCCCATGCTACGTTGCCTCGTCGTAGGCCCAGCGCGGTTCCGCTGGGGTGACGGCGACAGTGGGGGCGGTGCAGACGAAGCGGCTGCCGGCCAGGATGGCCACCAAGGACAACGTGCAAGAGTTGCCTCTCCCCATACATGCTACTTGACGTGTCATTCTACGCCGTTCATAATAACGTGGGATGACGTGTGACATACATTGCGCAATGCCGCCAAGGTCACACGTGTCACTATGATTAGCGTTATGAAGATGTCATCAAGATGCGAGGACGAGACGATGCCCGCGATCACGAAAACGAAGCGCACATACAACATTTCGACGACGGCTGTCGATCTCGTAAAGCATAGCGTTGAGGTCTTGCATGCTGCGCCGAGCCAGGATTCTTTTGTCGAGGATGCCATCATCTCTCACGCGCAGCGGTTACGTGATGCGGAAGAGGCGCGCCTCTGGCGTCAAGCCGCGAGCGACCCGGTGTACCAGGCGGAGGTACAGGCGCTAGATGCTCTCTTTGCTGACGATGACTTGCGCGCCTGGGAGGGTTAAGCATCATGCCTCCAGGCCGCCCCTTACGATGGGGCGTTTTTATCGTCGGCCTCGACCCCACGGTGGGACACGAACAGCAGGGCACGCGGCGCGCGCTCGTCGTGTCATACGAGCCCTATCATCAGTCCGAGAACGCGACGATCTGTCCGATCACCGCCGCGTATAGTGCTCCCCGCTATCCAACAGAAGTGGCCATACCCGAGGGTGAAGCAGGGCAAACCCTGCCTGGTATCATCTTATGCCAACAGGTGCGCACGGTGTCGATCTTACGCATACAATCGCTCAAGGGCTACCTCACAAACCCGTCTATCCGCGCGGCAGTCCGCGGAGCGGTTGCCCACCACCTCGGGCTTGATCTATTACCTGTGAATGATGGGGCTAACGGCAACGCCGTCTTTCGATAGGCATCCTACGCGCCGTGCACTCTTTGGTGGCGTTCATGGGGTCCGGGCAAAGGAAGATGAACGGACGACCCGCCTATGGTCAAACCGGTCGCGGGCGCGTCGTCACGGAAGCCGGCGCCGGTGTCGTGGGAGACGAGAGTTTGGCGTCTCAGGAAGCTGCATAACGCCGCTCCGTGCTACGTCGCCTCGTCGTAGGCCCGGCGCAGTTCCGGCGGGGTGATGGCGGCGGTGGGCGCGGTGTAGACGAAGCGGCCGCCGGCCAGGATGGCCACGTCGTCGGCCAGACCGACGGCAAGGTCGAGGTCGTGCGTGACCAGGATAATGGCGCGGCCGGTAGCCCCAGGCGTGGTGGTATCGCCGCGCAGCAGGCGCGGCAGGTCGCGCGTGGCCGCGGGGTCGAGCCCGGCGTCCGGCTCGTCGAGCAGCAGCACGTCGGGCCGGTGCAGCAGCGCGCGGGCAAGGGAAAGGCGTTGCGCCATGCCGCGCGAGTAGACGCCGACGCGCTCGTCCAGGCGGTTCCCCGGCAGCCCCACCAGCGCGGTCAGCTCCGCGATGCGCGTCGTTGCGTCGGACACGCCGTAGAGGCGCGCGTAGTGCCGCAGGTTCTCGCGCCCCGTCAGCTCGTCGTAGAGGAAGGTCGCGCCGAACACGACGCCCAGCCGCCGCCGCGCCGCCACGGGGTCCCGCACGGCGTCGCCGCCGCACAGGCGCACGATCCCCGACGACGGACGCGCCAGGGTAGCCAGGATGCGCAGCAAGGTCGTCTTGCCGGTCCCATTGGGACCGACGATGGCCAGGGTGCGGCCCGACAGGACGTAGAGGTCGACCCCGCGCAGGACGGCGCGGCGCCCGAAGCCCTTGTACACGTCCCAGGCCTCCACGGACGGGACAACGGGCACGGTCTCATTTTCGTCGGCACGCACACGGTCGGGATGGTCTGGAAGCGCGTGGCGCTCGCCGCGCTGCTCGCCCGTCCCCGTGGGCGCCGGGGACGGGCGAGACGGCCGCGCTCCCAGGGTCGCCGGCTCCAGCGCGCTCATCTGTCCAGCCGCCGCGATAGCACGAGCAGGCGGCTCTTCTCCCTGGACCGCCGCCGCTCGTACGTGGACGGCGCAACGCGCCCTCGCTCGCGCTGGAGGTCGAGCTCGGCGATGGCGACCAGCAGGCGGGCGTACTCGCGCTGCAGGGCCCGTCGGTCGCCCGTCCCCGTCCCGCCGGCCTCCAGAGTGGGGACACCGCGCGCGCGCGAGAACAGGCCCAGCGCGAGCAGCAGGCCAAAGCCGAGCACGGCCATGACGGTCGCCCCGGCGGCCGGAAACGAGGACGGCAGCACCGTGATAGGGACTGTCGCCGGCGCGGCCGGCGCGGACGCGGGGATGGCCGGTGGCCCATCGACCCCAACCCAGGCGGTGCTGTCGCCACTGAGATTCGACCGGACGTACGCCGTGATCCGCCGCGCGCCGAGATCGAGCGTGGTGGACGCGAAACCCGGCGCGACCAACCTTGCCCCGATGGTAAAGACGTACAGGTTGCCGATGGCATAGCGCGAGCTAATAGGCAGCGTCGGGTGGCCACGCGCGCTGCCAGGCAGGCTGTAGCTAAAGGTCAGTTGGTGGTAGCTCTGCGGATTATTCCCGGTTGCCGGGCGGATCACCTCGTCGAGCGCCACGCCGCCGCCCTGCACGCGCGCCATGGCGCCCACCTCGACGCTCTGTATCCGTACATCCGACGCGCCTCGCGGCAGCGGGATCGTCGCGGCGTCGCGGCCGGTTCGTACGTCCGACCCGACGACGGTGGTGTTACCGACGTTGACGATCGTCCATTCCTCGATCACGGCAAGTCCGCGCCCCACGCGTCGCATGCCGACCGTGACCTTGGGCGCGAGCAGGTTTGTGTCCCGCGCGATGGTGTCGTAGACGGCGAGTTGCACCGAGGCGTTCTGACCCGGCCGCGCCGGCGCGACATACTGCACGCCTCTGTATGCGGCGGTGAGACCGTAGCCAACGGCGCCCGAAGTCGGCGCGACCGAGAGGGCGAAGCGGCCACGTCCATCGGTCGTCCCGCGCGCCACGACACGGGGCTGCCCGCCCTGCCCCACTAACGCTTGCACGGTGACGGCCAGTCCCGCGACCGGCCGCCCCGTCGTCCCATCAACGACGGTCCCACGCAGGGGAGCAACCCTCACCCCCAACCCATGCGGATTGGTCTCTCGGCTCTGCGGAGCCGACAGCCCAACCGGCTCTCCCGACCGCGGGAGAGGGGAGACGGAGCCCGCACCCCCGGCTCTCCCGGTGTGTGGGAGAGGGGAGACGGCCGCGACGGCGACTATCGTAGAGAACAGCAGTGCCAACAGTAAGGCGGCTATGAGAGATCCGATGAGCCTGCGACTGCGGTCGCATGGCAGCGCACGGACACTGCGGTGTCGGGAGGCATCGCGCCTAGCAACTGGACCGTCAGTTTTTTCAACAGGCCAGTCCGCCGCTTGCGTTGCCTTACCGACGTAGACGTGCCACTTCACACACTGGAGCCGCCAAAATCGCCCGGCGTAAGCGTCAGGCCTCCACCGCGTTGATAGCGCCGCCTCCGTCCCCGGCAACCACTTGCCGACTGAAAGCCGGCGGTCCCAGCGGATACGACCCTCGTCCCGACACCGCAGTGTCCGTGTGCTGCCATGCGACCGCAGTCGCAGGCCCGCTGTCAGCCCCCCCATCCGATCGTCACTCATCGTCACTCGCTCTAAAAGGATGGCCGCAACTGGCGCAAAACTCGTCGTCGCGCCCGCGCGGCGCGCCGCAGTCCGGGCAGGTCAGCGGCGCATCGAAGGAGCGCCCGCACCTGGTGCAGTAGCGCGCCCCCACGGCATGCGCAGCGCCGCAGTCGGGGCAGCGCACGCCGGCGGATGCGGATGCGAACGATGGCTCGTTGGCAGCCATCTCACTATCGGGATGGGACAACCGGGCGCGTACCCGCGCAATCTCCGCTTCCAGACGGTCGTCGAGGGCCAACTGCTCGAGCGTCCCGTCTGGCGCCCGCTCGGGCGTGGCCGGCGCGAGGTCGTCGGCGTGGTCGAGCGCGCGCAGGATGGTCACGGCCTTGCGGCGGTGCGGCCCTTGCAGCGCATCGAACTCACGATCCGAGAGATTGCCGATCTCGTGGTCGAACTGCAGGTCTTTGAGTGTTGCCAGCACGCTCTGGCGCTCCGACAGCAGCCGCTCACGCTGCTCCGTCGCGGCCGCGGACGCCGCGGCATCGGTCTCGTCATGGGGGATCGTCTGGGACGCGGCCAGGAGGGGATAGCCGATAAAGGCGAGCGCCACGGCAAGCAGCAGGAACGTGAACAGCAGGATCATAGCGTCGCTAGTCCCACCCGGCGAGCTCGCGGTCCAACAGCGCTTCATAGCGGCGCATGTCCGGGTTAGCCGCCGCGCCGGACGCCGCGCCAGCCCCGTCGCTTGCCGCGGGCGGACCGGTCGCGGTAGCCGCGAAGAAATCGGGGCCACGCGAACCGCCGGCCCAGCGGCGCGCCGCGAGGAAGACCGCGGCGGCGCAGGCGACGATCGCAACCGGCGGGATCAACCAGATCAACAGGTCGAAGCCTTGCCGCGGCGGCGCCAACAAGATCGACGGGCCGTAGCGCGCCGCCAGCGATTGCCGCACCTGCTCCGCGGTCAGCCCCTGCTGAAGCAATTGACGGATGAGCCTACGCTCGTCTTGCGCAACACTATTCTGCTCGTCGTTGACCGAGATAGGCTCGGGGCAGGCGGCGCACCGCACCGTCTCGCCCACGGCGTTGGCGCGCGCGTCGAGTGAGCCGCCGTCACCCGGCACGCGCAGCAGCGCGACCAGCCAGAGCACGGTCGCCAGCGCGACCGCGCTTAGAGCGATGGCGAGGAAACGCTGCCCCCCCGTCAGACGTGACCCCAGCAGTGCCGTGACGCGGGCGGTCCCGCGATGCATACTCATGCGCGCGCCTCCCGGATGGCATTGGTGAGCGTGACGTCGTCCGGGAACGGCTGCTTGTAGTGGACGCGCTCGACGCCGTCGGGCGAGATAAAGACGGTCTCAGGCGTCCCCGTGAGGCCGTAGTCGATGTCCAGCGCACCGGGCTGGGGACCGTTGGGGTAGGTTACGTGGTGGTCCTTGAGGAACTGCAGCGCCGTGGGCGCGTCGTCCTGCGTGTCCACGCCGACGAAAACGACGCCCTTGTCTTTCCACGCGCGGTAGGCGCGCTCCAGGATGCCGGCCTCGTCGCGGCAGGGCGGGCAGCCCGCCCACCAGAAGTTGATCACGACGGTGTGGCCGCGCAGCGCCGCCAGGTGCAACGAGCCGCCGTGATAGAGCGACATGGTGAAGTCTTGCGCCGGCAGGTTCGGCCGCGCCGTGACATCGTCCTGCACCGGGCGCAACGCCGCGACCGCCAGGGCGGCGACCAGGGCGGCGACGGCCACCACGGCCAGCCAGAAGATTGGGCCGCCGTGTCCCGATCCCCGTGGACGAGTTGCGCCCCCGACAGGACGCGCACGACGGGACACCCCTACTCTCTCGTCAGTCTGTCCCATACCCTCAATTCTCCTGAGATCATGCGGCCTGCGACTAAAGTCGCATGGCAAACGACGGACACTGAAGTGTCAAGCCAGTCATCATAACAATGTGCTCAACGCGCCATGGCCGGACTTGTCGCCCGAGCCGGGGCCGTGACGGCGCTGCGTCGTTCGCGCGCGTCGGGGCTAAAGGCCACCAGGCCGCCCAGGATGACCACGTAGCCTCCGGCCCAGACCCACCACAGCAGCGGGTTGACCAAGACGTGCAGATTGACGCGCGTGCCGTCGGCGCTGGGCAAGGCGGCGAGCGTCATGTAGAAGTCTTCCAGCGGTGTGCTGCGCAGGGCAACCTCGGGGATAGCCTGATTGCCCGTCGTCCGCGCCTGGATACTGTTCTGCTGGAACAGCATGTAGCGCGGCCGCATCGTGGCGACGAACTGCCCGTCCCTGGATACCTGGACCGTGGCCTGCCACTCGGGTCCGACGTTGGGCACAACGCCGAACTGGACGCTGCGGGGCGTGACCTGGTATGAGCCAACGGTCAACGACTGTCCCATGCGCAGCGTCTCCAGCCTCTCGGCCTTGAGCACGATCGATCCGGTCACGCCGACCGCGACCAGGGCAATACCCACGTGTACCAGATAGCCGCCGAAGCGCCCGTGGTTGCCATCGATCAGGTGGGCCAGCGAGCGGACCCACGAGTAGCCGGTGGCGCGGCGCTTGGCGCGCGTCCCGCGGTAGAACTCGAGCCCGACCGTGAATAGCACCAGCGACGAGGCGGCGAACGAGAGCGCGGCCGCGACGTTGCCCACCAGGACCGCCGAGACGACACCGACGGCCATGGCGGCCAGCACGGGCCGCGCAAGGTTGCGGCGCAGGGTCTCACCGGAGGCGCGTCGCCACGGCAACAGCGGCCCCGCCGCCATGGCCAGCAGCAACAACAGGAAGAGCGGGCCGGTCACACGGTTGTAGAAGGGCGCGCCCACCGAGATGACCCCGGCCGCGCCGCGCACGGCCTGCGAGATCAGCGGGAAGATGGTGCCCCAGAACACGGCGAAGGCGATGCCGACCAGCAGCAGGTTGTTGAGTAAGAAGGCGCTCTCGCGCGCGAGCAGCCCGTCCAGGCGATTGGTCGCGCCCAATCCCGGCAGCCGCCAGTAGACCAGTGCGAAGGAGGCGGCCAACGTGGCGGCGATCAGGATGATAAAGGGAATAGCCAGCCCCTTCGTCTCGAAGGCATGCACGCTCGACTCGATGCCGCTACGGTTCATGAACGTCCCGAACAGAGTCAGGCCAAAGGAGATGATCACCAGCGACATATTCCAGATCTTGAGCATGCCGCGCCGCTGCTGGATCAGGATCGAGTGCAGGAATGCTGTCGCGGTCAGCCAGGGCAGCAGCGCCACGTTCTCGACGGGGTCCCAGGCCCAGTAGCCGCCCCAGCCAAGCTCGTTATAGGCCCAGTTGCCGCCCAGCAGCAGCCCGCAGCCCAGGAAAAACCACGAGAAGAGCGTCCAGCGCCGCGTGGCCCGGATCCACTCGTCGCCCACGCGGCCCGTGATCAGCGCGGCCATGGCAAAGGCGAAGGGCACGGACAGCGAGACGTAGCCGGTGTAGAGCGCGGGCGGATGCACCATCATGGTCGGGTTCTGCAGCAGCGGCATCAGGCCCACCCCGTCGGGCGGCGGGCCGCTAAAGCGCGACCACGGCGACTCCACCACGAAGTTGATCAGCCCCAGGAAGAAGACCTGGTAGGCCATCATGATGGCGATGACCCAGGGGACCAACTCGCGGTTGCGCCCGCCGCGGTTCTGCCACAGCACCACACCGGCGAAGAGGTTGAGCATCAGGCACCACAGCATCAGCGAACCGGCCTGGCCGGCCCACAGCGAGCTGACGTTGTAGATCTGGGCCGACTCGCGGTTGCTGTAGTCAAACACATAGGTCACGGCGAAGTCGTGCGTCCACAGCGCCCACAGCAGCGAACCCGCGGCCAGCAGAATCAGCAGGCCGGTGGCCACGACGCCGCGCACCGCGCTGCGTACCAGCTCGGGCCGGCGCAGTCGCGCGCCCAACCCGGCGGCAACCGCGCTATAGGCCGCGCTGGCCAGGGCCAGCAGCGCGGCCGCCTGTCCGATGTCGGTCTCTGTGAGCATGGCTACGGCGTTTCTTCCTCGATAGCCCGGCGCAGCAGCGCGACATCCTGCTGCACCCGCGACTGCCGCTGTGAGAGGCTAATGGTGTAGGCGAAGATGACGACGAAGAACAGCGCGTAGGCCACGGCCAGGTACGGCAGGGCCGCGTTATTGTCGACATGGACGTTGTTGCCCGCGTTGATGCCGCCGCCATTGCC
>JAABUQ010006452.1_pt1 | contig 17792 bp, 19 predicted proteins | sample 5560001 | NCBI WGS metagenome assembly JAABUQ01 (sample SAMN10711888, study PRJNA513371) | rock metagenome | isolation source: Antarctica rocks | place: Antarctica: Victoria Land, Finger Mt nord | collected 2015-12-18
TCGTCCCTACCGGCGGCGCTGAGACGCCCGCCGTGGCCGGTCGACAGATCGGTAGCAAGGCCCGAAGCCGGTACAAAATCGGGTCAGGCCCACCCGGCGAGCGTCTCTCCTCTATCTTCGCAGTACAAAATTCCCGAAAAGATGTCGTGACCCGACCTACACCCAGGGCTCCGTGGCCCAGCGCTTCCAGTACGCGGGTGAGGAGCGGGATGAGGACGGGATCATCTTCCTCCGAGCGCGGTACTACAACCCCTCAATCGGCCGCTTCATGAGCCGCGATCCTCTGCGGAAGAGTGGGCCGGGCATCACCGGCTGGAATCGTTACGCCTACGCTGGCGACAACCCAGTGACTCTCGTGGACCCAAGCGGTCTGTGCAGCAACCGGGTGTGTGGAAATACAATTGCGGCCGGCCAGCTAGGTGTGCTGCTCGGGCTAGATACTCCAGACCTCGAAAATCAGGCATCAATTTTTTATGATCTAAACGAAGACATCTCCAGCGGGTTCCAACAGGTCACAGACGTCATCACAGGATTTAGCGATCATGCAATTGACCAGATTAGAGATAGGAATATCTCTGAGGAGGACATCGAAGACGCAGTGACCCATCCGTTAAACTCAGTATACGATTTCGGTAGGGAATCGTATACGTACATTGGAAGCAAGTTACAGTCATTATCAATACTGCTGGAAAGGTCATCACCGTTTACCAGACGGCACGGAGAATCGTGAGAAGACTCACGTTGTAGCAGTAGGCTCCAACAAACAGAGACTTCTATCGGATGTCATATATATATCAATCAGTAGTCTAGGAAGAGTCGCTGTGTCAAACCCCGACTATTCGAGATGGGTTCGTGTGCTCACCGGATCAGATGAGACGCGAGATGTCGTGCAACCAAACCTCGGCACGACGAGCGATACAGCTCTCATCCTGAGGATCAACCCAAAACTCGACTCGCGTGAACTCGATATTCTGTCAAGACTTGCTAACATTCTTCGGCTGATGGATTCTCTCATCACTGGGAGTGAGCCAAGTTCAGAGTTTGTGAAGGAGTTCTCAAGACTATGGCTGCAACTTGATGGAGATTACGATACTTTCCCTGAGGGCCTCGACAGATCCCTGGACCAGTTAGAGGAGTTGTATGAGGATGCGCAACTCTTCTCCGAACGACCGGCAGCGCCTGACGAAACACCATACTTGCTCAACGCCGCGGAGCTCAGGGAAAGGACTGCTGCGGTGTACGCTGAGCTGCTTTCTGTGTGGGAGGAGGTTGTGTTGCGGAGAAGGGGAGGCTGAGGTTGCGTCACACGAGTGTAGTACCGAGTAGGTGTGTAACTCTCATTGGACGGACTTATGCAGCAGCTCGACCCGAGTTGGCAACTGTGCCCGCGCGAAGCGGGAATTCTATGTCGGAGGGAAACCTGTGAGCCTACCAAAGGTGGATTCGCAGTCTTTCCCCGATGTGCATTTGGTGGGCATGGTGTGGTGTCTATGGAAGTCGGGGTATGCCGAGACATCCCAGGTATTCACGTTGGCAAGCGGCGAGCACCACTGGCGCGGGAAAGGCCCAATCCTGGCGGTGGGACTTGCGGGTCTACAGGCCGTAGTAGAGGCAGCCGAGGAAACGATTGAACAGGTGGCGTTGCGCCGCGGCGTGCCGGTCGCCCACACCGCGGCGGCGGTCGTAGTGAGCTCTGGTGCCCGATGGCAGACGGAGGGCGGTGAAACTCAAAGGATCTGGCCTCCGCTCTGGCGCCACCGAGGCGAGCCGCACGGCAAGCGGCGCACCTGGCGCACCATGAACGGGATCAGCTTAGCCAGGGAAGTTCCACGATCAGGGACTCAGAAGCTGCCGATATAGCGACCCCCGAGACAGAGTTGCCCGCAGCAGTGCTGGCACGTCTGAACGCGCTGGGCGCTCAAGGTTGGCGGGTGTGCAAGTACATCGGTGAGTCGCCAGTCTGGCCACGAGGCGTCGTCTTGTTAGAACACGAAGGTCGAAGACCGTTACCCTCCCATCCGTTTACCGCAGCGGTGGGAGGGTCATGTGAGTTTCCGGCCGGACCACGAGGCAACGAGCGGTGACGAAGGAACCGGCCCTTACTGGGAGGGGACACCTTCCCGTCTGGTCAAGCGGTGCAACCTTTGTGGCTTGGTCGTTGACTGCCTGACCACTTAAGTCTCGGACAAGCTGTCCTCTCTCTCGTCGGCCCTCAGAGGTCGACGGGGACCTTGAGAGCCGGATTGGTGCGGGCCCGGTCGACGACGCGGGCGTACCGGGCTGTTGTCTTCGGGTCCTGGTGGCCGAGCATGTCCTGCACGGCGCGGAGATCGTGGGTGTACCGGTAGGCGAGCGTCGCGCCGGTGTGGCGCAGGGCGTGGTTGGAGAGCCGCGGGCGCTTCAGCTGGGCCTGCTGCAAGTAGGTGTCGACGATGTGCCGAACGCCGCGGCGGCTGAGCCGGTGGCCCCGGGCGAAGTTGCCGACGGCGGACAGCAGCGGTTCGCCGTCCGCATCGGCCGCCACGTGGCCGCGCTCGGCCAGGTAGTCACGGAGTGCCGCGGCGACGTCGGAGCGCAGGAAGACGAGCCGATCGTGCGCCTTGCCGTGCACCAGCAGGGCCCAGTCCTCGCCGCGGCGCTGGAGATCGTCCACGCCGGCGCGCATGATCTCGACAGTGCGCAGCGCCTGGAGGCTGAGCAGGCCGAGCAGCGCGCGATCACGCCGGTGCTTGAGCGTGCCATCGTGGGGCACGGCGCGGAAGAGCAGGGTGAGCTCGACCTCGGACAGGTAGCCGAAGTCCTCGACGGCCCGCTTGTCGTGGGGCGGGCGGATGCCGACGACGGGATTGTCGGCGCGCAGGCCGGCCGCCACCGCGGCGGCGTAAACGCGGCGCAGCACGTTGAGCTTGTGGGCGATGGTGTTCGGCTTGCGGCCCTGGCGGACCAGATCCTCGCGGTAGCGCTTGACGTCGTCCGGTGTGGCCGCGCCGACGACAACACTGGACGTACCGCACCAGCGGAGCCAGGCGGCCAACTGGCCCAGGTAGCCGCGGATGGTGTCGGCGGCCGCGTCGCCGTCGGCCACGTCGAGCCGGAGGAAGCGAGCGAAGGCGGCCTCGAGGTCCTCCGACCCCGACGCTAACGGCACAACAGCCGTCGGCAGCTGCGGCACGAGCCCTGGAGAAGGCGGCGCAGGCGGCGGGGAATCGTCCGTAGACGCAGGAAACGGGTCCAACAACAGCAGTCATTCTACTACCGACAAGTGCCCTTATGGGGAGTAGACAGTTTGGAGTCGTTGTGCCTGTGGTGGATTCTGTTTGTGTCGTGGGTTGGCGCAACGCTCAAATGTGCCGCGCGGTATCCTGGGGCCGTGGCGCGCATATCGGATCGTGACGGTGCTGTCGCGCTGGCCCCGAGCCGCGGCCGCGACGGGCGGTGAACATGCGGCCGCCTTCTCAGCACGCCATGGCACCTGGTCAGGCCGCCACCGCTGTGGCTCCCACGGGCGAGACGCTCTCGGTGCGCGAGGCGGCCACGCTGCTCGGGCGGGACCGCACGCGGGTGTATGCGCTCATCCGCTCGGGTGACTTGGCCGTCGTTCCTGATGGTGCAGCGGACAGCACCTCGCTGCGGATCGACCGCTCGAGCGTCGAGCGCTGGGCGGCCGCGGGCGGCAGCAGTGGCCGTCCGCTCACGGCTGGCCATGCCTGGGCGCTGATCGCCCTGGCCAGCGGCGACGCCGCGCTGCGCGACCGCTGTCTCGGGCTGCTCGAGCTGGCGCCCCGCCTGCGCCGGCGCGCGTCGGTCACCGTCCTGCACCTGCCGCCGCCGCTGCTCACCGCGCTGGACCGCGACGCCAGCCTGGTGCGGACGGGTGTCAGTGCAGCTGGACCATACGGGTGGCAGGAGCTCGGCGCTGCCCAGGTGTGGGCGGTGGATGCGTACCTGCCGCTGGCGGCCGTGCACCTTCTGCTGGAGCAGGTGGGTGGCGCCGGCGGCGAGAGCGGCGCGGTTGACGCGTCTGCGTGGCCTGTTCTGCTGCGCGCGGTCGATGGCCCGTGGCCATTTCCCGCGCATTCGCAGCTGGTGCCCCAGCCGCTCGCCGCCCTGGATCTGCTGGAGTACCCAGATGCTGCGGCCCGCCGCATCGGCCGCGAGGTGCTGCGCGCGCTCGCCGACACCACCTCGACGACGGTGGCCCGCCGTACCGCCAGGGCGCGCACGCTCCACGGCCCCCTAGTCGGCAAGCTCCTGGGCGCCGCTGCGGGTCGGGGCCCGCGCCCGAGCGTCGCCGGCGACCCCCGCACCGACACACCCGCCGCCGCGGCGCACATCGTTGGCGTCCTGTGGGCCGGCGCCAGCCAGGGCGCGACCGTCAAGGAACTGCGCGCGGCTATCGGCCTCACGCGCGAGCGGCTGGAGGCCGCCTACGCGTACCTGCTCGACCATCCTCCCGTGGGGTTGGCTATCCAGCGGCACCGTGATGAGCTGTTTCTGGTGGCCGCACCCGAGGTCGCGGTGTCGATCGAGCGGCATCTGGGCAATCCGCGGCCCGTGCCGCTCTCACGCGCCGCCACAGAAGTGCTGGCGATCATCGCCTACAAGCAACCGATCACCCGGACGGGTATCGAGACGATCCGCGGGACCGCCAGCGACAGCGCGCTGGATACGCTGCTCGCGCGTGGGCTGGTGCAGTTCGACGAGGCCCATCTGTTCACCACCACCCGCGCCTTCCTCGATGTCGCCGGCCTGCGTGACCTGGCCGACCTTCCACCGCTTGTTGCCGACGACGACACCCAGGACGAAGGATTGGTAGCCGCTGGCTAGGAGAGGCCACCTCTCGTCTGTTGCCTTGTCGGATCGACGGCGTACCGGTTGCCGGCCGGTAACCGGTCGCCGGCCAGCGAGATGGAGGCGGTGCGTGTCACCTTGCGCCAGACCGCCAACGAAAGGCCTCGCGCGGCAGCACCGGCTCGGCCGCATGGAGGGCACCCCTGGCTGGTGACGCGGGCGATCGGCGTCTGGCCGGTCTCGACGTGCCGACGGGTCTTCCAGACCTGCTCGGCCCAGGCGGTGAAGCAGTCGTTGAGCTCGGTGAAGCTGGCGATGCCGTGGGCTTCGTTCTTGGTCAGGAAGCGCTCGCGGATGAAGCGCTTGAGCCGAGCTGAACGTGGCCACGCCGACGGCGGCGCACCTGGTGTTCTACGCCCACATCGTCGCCGACCACGCGTTGCGGCGGCGGGTGATCGGCGCGGCTCAGCATGTGGCCGAGTTGGCCTGGGACGTGCGTCAGGACGTGGAGACGGTGCGCCAGCGCTCTGAGAGGCGCTGATCCTGGGGGCGGCCACCGACACGCTCACGGGTCAGGTGGTCCTGTCCCCGCCTGAGTGGACAGGGCACCTGATGGCGTACCTGGAGCGGAGCCGCACCGGGGGGCTGGCGGGTGTGTCGACCGGCCTGCGCGATGTGGACAGCATGACGCTGGGGCTGTCCCCCGGGCTCTACCTGGTAGCCGCCTCCACCGGCACGGGCAAGACCGCCCTGGCCGGCCAGATCGCGCTGCACGTGGCCGAGCAGCATGGGCCGGTGGTGTTCGTGAGCATGGAGCTGAGCGCGGTCGACCTGGGCGTACGGCTGGTGTCGGTGCTGACCAACATCACGAAGGACCATCTCGTGGTGGGGCGCCTGACGGACGAGCAGCAGGAACAGGTGCATGCGGCCGTCGAGCGGCTGGAGAGGTCGCAGCTGTACATCGTGGCCGGCTCGGGGTACACCACGGGCGACGTGCGAGCGCATCTGCTGCGCGCGCAGGCAGCCACGGGCAGCAAGCCGGCCCTGCTGGTGGTCGACTACGTGCAGCTGCTGGCCGACGAGGAGGGTGATGGACGCAGCCGGGAGAGGAACGTCAGTGCCGCGGCCAAGGCACTGAAGACGCTGGCGGGAGAGTTGGGGGTGCCGGTGCTGGCGCTGGTGCAGCTCAATCGCAATCGGGCCGGGCGGGCGGATAAGCGGCCGACGCTGACCGACCTGCGGGAGAGTGGCGACCTGGAGAACACGGCCGACTCGGTGCTCGGGCTGTACCGGGACGAGATGGACCACCCGGAGAGCACCGAGCGCGGGCTCGCCGAGCTGATCGTGCTCAAGAAGCGGCAACTGGGCGACGATGTGGGAACGATCCGGCGCCTGGTGTGGGTGGGTGAGAGCTACCGTGACTTCGTGCACAGCTAAAGGCACAGAGATGGTGGCTCGGTCTAGCCCTACTTGTGGTTGAGACGTTTTGGGCCAAACGCTTCTACCCCGTTCTTTACCGCCTCATCAAATTGCCGCAAATTGTCCGAATTTGAATCAATTCGACTTATCGTAAAAATCTGATCGAGATCTTTGACAGAACCACCAAGCGCGAACAATCGATCATCACAGCGAAGCCATCGGTCATGAAAAGAGGCATTCTCGATGAGGCGGTACCCGGACTCACCGCGTTCCTTGGCAAAAATACGGGAGATGTCCAAGAATTCCGTGAATCGTCGCTGGTCCGTTCGACTGCTAAGGTTAGTATCAGGAAGAGTGACCAGAGTAATTAGTGCTGTTTTTGGGGTATCTACGAAGAATCTATGGAAAACTGTTTGGTCGAAATACCTGTCTAACCATACTATTTCTCTCGTTACCGTTGAGCATAAGTCGAGTAAGAAGCAGTAAGTTGAGAATGGGGTTTGGGCATCATGGATGCTTGAATCAATCGGAATAGGAATCTCTAATATCGCACTCAAAGCCGTATCGTAGGAGGCCTTTACTTGGCTCAACCAATGGCCCTCAGGAGCCGAGGTAATTGCGGCGCCCAAGGTAAAGAGAGCGTTCCGCACACGGTACGACTGCGCAAAATAGGAGTGACCGGGTTCGTCTGTGGAAAATCGTTGAACTTCTTGGATTAGAGCATCTCGTTCGGCAAAGAAACGCGCAGCGATGCGCCGCTGCTCATCTAAATCATAATTAGACGGATTCTCTGCCAGACTAAGAAGAGGACCGAAGAATCGACCAATTTTAAATATTATCTCAGCTTGCTGGTGTTTCCTATTGCCCATCACACTGATACCTTGTCATGGTACTGCTAGGTAGCGCGCCGAACTGTCGGTCGGCCGCGCGTGCAGGTAGCGTCCTCTCGTCGCCACCGAGGCGTGGCCGAGCGTGGCCTGCACCCAGGTGGATCGGTGCGCCGTGCTTGCGAGCATTGGTGGTGCAGCTGGGCGCGGCCTGTGGAAAAAAGGGACGACATCAGGATCTCGTCGGGGGCTCCTCGGCCCCCGGTGTGGTCGGCGGGCGTGCGCCATGCGCCATCGGCAGCAGAGCCGCCGCGATGGCGATAAGGGAAACCGCGTCCACGCGACCGTACTCGATCTCGGCGGTCACCTCGTCCCGATGTTTGGCCGGGTGGGTCACCAGTTTCGCGGCCTGCCGCAGAACACGCAGTCGCGCCGCCTTGTCCATCGACCTGCTGCCCGTGAAGAGAGCGTCGATCTGTGGTGAGTGCTCGTCACTATCCTTCAGAGCGAGTCCGAGTGATTCCAATACATCCCGACACTGGCCAACTGCTTCTCGGTAGTGACCCTGAATCAGCGCTTGCTGAGCGCCCGCGAGATCACTGACGGCCTGGGCGAGCTCCGGACGCTCCTGTGAGTCAGGGATCGGCACCTCCAGCAGCATGATCCGCGAATAGCCCAGCTCGTTAAGCGTCTTCACCCAAGTGCCCTGGTTGATCGTCAGGGACAGCGTGTCGTCTACCTCTTGAAACTCGGTGCCCGTGAAGATGCGGGCGCGCAGGGCGACCGAGAGCATCACGTCACCGCCGAGTCGGATGCGCTCGATTGCTTCGAGGCGCTCCCAATCAAGCTCAACCTCCATCGGGGCCTGCCGCTCCGACACATACGTGCTCGCCTCGTACAACACGGCGCCCTGCTGCGGTGTCAGCCGCCCGATGCGCTTTAGGCCAGCTGGGGTATGAATGTCCAGGGATCCACGGATGTCCACAATCTGTGCGGGGCCGCGCTCTCGGGGCCTTGGGTAGAGCGTCAGCATGACCATTAGGCCGAGGCGGTAGTAGCCAAGTGCCGGGAGCGCGCTGATTCTGGTGGCATCCACACGCGTCGTGGCCACTAGCCAGCCGTCATTCAGGTGCAGAGGCATGTGCAGCCGTCGTCCTGTTACAGCCCTACCAGCGCCGCAGCGTTGTCCCGAAACAACGAGCCCTCGCGGATATAGCGACGCACCATCTCCGTACTGCGGTGACCCGTCTGGCTCATGATGGTGCGCTCGGAGGCGCCGGCGGCCGCGGCGCTGGTGGCCAGGCCGGCGCGCAGGCTGTGGCCCGCGTAGAGCGTAGGATCCAGGCCGACCGCGCGGGCGCGCCGCTTGACGACCAGGGCGACGGCCTTGTCCGACAGGCGCCCTGGCTGCAGGCGCCCGAAGCGGTCCACCGCACGGAACACGGGCCCCTCGGCGATCGTGGCCGTGGCGAGCCACGTCTGGACCGCGCGGACGGGGCAGGTCAGCGGCGTCGAGCCGTACGGGATGCCGATGCGTCTGCCCGCTCCCTCCTGGTCGGTCTGCGAGCGGCGCAGCGTGACCACCAGGCCACTGCTGCCGAACTCCAGGTCGCGGACGTCCAGGCCGACCAGCTCGGCACGGCGGAAGGCGCCGGCGAAGCCGAGCAGCAGCAGCGCGCGATCGCGCAGGCCGAGCCGCGAGGAGGGCAGCTGCTCGACCATCGTCCTGATCTGCCCCACCAGGGCCGGCGCCTTGGTCTTCTGGGCGGCGCCGTGCGTGCGGCGGATGCCCGCGTGCACGCGGCGGACGGCGCTGCTGGCCGTTGGCGAGGTCAGATCGGTGGCCTTGTGCGCCTGCGAGATGACCACCAATCGGCGTGCGATGGTGGCCGGCTTGGCGCCGCGGGCGGCCATGGCGGCCAGGTACAGGGCAACCGTCTCGGGCGTGGCCGGTAGGGCCGCGCGGGCGTGCGCGTCGGCCCAGGCGGTGAAGTCGCGCCAGCTGGCGCTGTAGGCCTTCACGGTGCTCGGCGCCTTGGCGCGGCCGGCGTAGTCCTGGGCGCGACGGACCGTCTCGGCGAGCTGCTCGAGCGAGCGGTCCGGGGGGATGGGGACGAGCGTCTCCTCGGGTGGCGGCAGCATCAGCGGGCTCCCTCTACGGCTCGGGCCTGTCCAACTCGTGCCAGTGCACCTCCCGGAGGGCCAGGGCGATCTCGGCGGCGGGAGTGCCGGTGGTGAAACGCCCGTGCTTGTCGCGGACGCGCACGTGGTAGCGGTGGGAAGACGATGCACCCGCATCCCAGATCTCGACGGTGATCTCACGGAGGGGCCCGTAGTCCGAGCGATACCCCTTGATCGTCGTCACCACGTAGGCCTGGTCGAGGTTGGCCGCGGTCTTGACACGTTCCAGGTCGTCCTCGTGCATGGCACGTTCCCTTCGGTGCGGGTCTCCGGGTGCGCGGCGCCGGGTGGCGGGACGCGGGTGGACGGAGACGCGGGTCTCCATTGTAGAGGTTCCGAGAAGGCAGACTTCTCGGAACCTTGCCGGGGTCGCCGACGCTCCGGAGTACTCCCGCTAGGTCCAGGTCGCCACCAACACGGGATCGCTGACGTCGGCGTCGCTGTGCAGCGCGACAGGTCGTTTCACACACTGACCTGTGGCAGCACTACGAGATGGCGCCCAAGAGGTCCAATAGGACGTCTACGTTGCCGATGGCATTGCTCAGGGCCTCGCGGGCAGCGCGCAGCTCGTCCGTGACCGGGCCCGCCAGGCGGTCGACGTCGTCTGAGGTCGGGTTCTGGCCAGCAGCGATGACGCCGAGGAGCTGTTGCAAGCCGTCGGCGGCATGGGCGGCGGCGAGCGGGATCGGTCCGGCGGCGACATTCTGGGCGATCTCGCGGAGCGGACCGCTGACCCGCAGCGTCTGCCAGCGCAAGAAGGCGATCCTCTTCACCGGGTCGTCCGCGGCCCCCGCGGTGCTGAGCTGTTGCTCGTAGGCGGTCGTGCGCGCTTCGGGACTGAGGGGGATAGCGTCAGCGAGCAGCGCCTCGGCCTGGGCTGCGCCAAGGAGAGCGTTGGCCAGCCGCACCCGGTAGGCGTCCTCCCCACCCAGCCGCCTGGCCTCCGCGGCGTGCTCAGCCGGCGTGTTGGCGCCGTGGTAGAGGCCCAGAGCACGCATCGCCGCAGCGAGCTGCGTCACGCTCGACGGCTCTTGTTTGGCGTCGGTATCGAAAAGCATGGCCCAGCCACTCTACGCGGTCTGGCCATGACCCCATGGACGTGCTCGGCCGCTGGGAAATGGTTCTCTCCCGCCTGTCTGTACACAAAGGACCAGTTCGTGGACAACGCGATCGACGCGCTGCTACGCCGCGGTCGGAGTGCATCGGGGCGTACTCCGACCGCGTAGCACTCCGTAGCGTGCTGAGTGTGATAGCTTCCGCAACCCCATGGACCCGGACGTTGCCGTGCGTCGCCGAGCACAGGGTCGTCTCTCTGAGCGCGACATGCGCCTCATACGGGAGATCGCCCGCTGGGGGGCCCTCACCGTTGAACAGATCTGCGGATTGCGCGACCCGGAGTTGCTGTTTCACAGCCGGGCTACGGCGTACGGTCGACTGAAGGCCCTGGCAAGGGCGGGCTACTTGGAGTTCCAGCGACCCTTTTTCAGGAGCCCAAGACAGCCGTTTATCCCCTCCCGTGAGTTCTGGACAGGTTGGGTTCCCTTCCCCGGACCGGGTGTCTACGTCGTCACCTGGACAGGTATGCGCCAGATCGGGCAGCGTCCGCTCCCGCCGACGAAGATCACGACCTTGCGTCGCCTGCGCGCACTTCGGACGCACCTGTTTGTAGTGGACCTGGCGACCTGGCTGATGCAGCAGCATCCCGGAACAGTCTGGCTCACCCATCGGGAGATGCTCCGGGAAGCCATGGCGCAGGTGCGCCAGCGGAGTGGATGCCTACTGGATGGTGCGGGCCATGTCCCTGAAGGCCTGCTGAGCTTTCCCTCGACTAAGCGTGTCGCCGTAGAGCTCGATTTGTCCCCTCGGCCGCGGCGCGTCTACGAGCGTATCGTGGCTGTGCACATCAACGAGCCTCGTGCCGATCAGGTTCACTGGTACGCCTCGGACACGGATGAGACGCTTGACATTGTTGAACGGGTCGTCAGAGATCGAAACGCAGGTGACCGCATCCGAGTGATCCCACCACCCCAAGACCTGGGAGAGCACTCACCGTGGTGGAGCAGCTGGTTCAGGAATCGGGCCGCCAGCCGTTAGGCCGGTTTCACGCTGCTCGTGCCAGATGTCATCAGGCGAGTGATCTCATGCACCGAATCGCCGTTAACATCTGTCATCAGGCGAGCACTGTTGTGGACGCATTCTGACTTTTTTGAGAAGAAAATACTGGTACACAAACTCGCCTGATGACAGATGCGCTGGTGCAACACGTTTGATCTGAATTCGGGAAGAACGGCAAAGTCCCATGTGTGACTAGCTCTGATTCTCGTTTCACTTATGGACGCCACGCCACACCGAGTCGTACAATGAAAGGAGCAGGTGTAATTCGCCTCGGCCCTTTGGGGTCGGGGCTTTTTTGTGCCCAGTTTCGGAGGCTCAATGCCCGGCAAGCGCATCCAGATTAGACCCATCGCGGAGTTTGGGCTACTGACCCACGATGCTTCTTGGACACTTTCGCTCGCGCGTCACGCAACGCGGAGATCTAGCGCCGTCTGCTGCCTTGCTGTCACGCTGCGCACTGAGGGCACTTCTCACCTACCCCGCCAAGCCGCGCGGACTGGTGGCTTCATACGCGGCATAGAGCGAGAGAGACCCTCATGAGCCCAAGACTGCCACGCGTCACGGCCCCACAGGCGCTGCGGGCGCTCAAGCGGAGTGGTTGGTACGAGCACCGCCAGACCCTAGGTGGCCACGTCCAGTTGAAGCATCCAGACCGACCAGAGCGGCGTGTCACCATCCCGATGCACTCGGGCGTCACGCTGAGCGTGAAGACACTGGCCACCATCCGTGATCAAGCAGGCCTCACCGCCGACGAGTTCCGCCAGCTTCTCTGAGCGCTGGAGTAGGACCTCTCCCACAGGGGCCTTGCTGCTGGGGCTATCCTATGCGTGTGACCGCGCGTCAGTACATCTACACGATCCTGCTCGATCCGGACCCCGACGACGGTACCTACACTGTGACGGTGCCAGCGCTGCCGGGCGTCGTGACTCAAGGCGCCACGGTCGAGGACGCGATCGCCATGGCGAAGGACGCGATCCAGTGCCACATAGAAGGCCTAGCCGCCGATGGCAAGCCCATCCCCGAAGAGCACCAGCACCCGGAGATGTTGACGGTGAGCGTCGCCGCCTAGACCACGGTGCTCTTACTCATCAAGAGCGGCCCGAGGTGGGGAATAGAGGGGAGGGGGATATGCGCCGTCTACTCGCCTCGTCAGTATCGCGCGGGTCTTGCTCGTAGGATTAGCGCCTATTGCCTGGGCGGCTGCTAGTACGGCAGCTGCACCGTTAGCCCAACGCTACACGGCCAGGTAGCGCGCGGAGCTATCGGTCGGTCGCGCATGCAGGTAACGACCCGTGGTCGCCACGGACGCGTGGCCGAGTGTGGCCTGCACCAGGTGGATCGGGCACTGGCGCTCCAGAGCATGGGTCGCGTGCGCATGCCGGAGCCAGTGCGGCGAGACCTTCCCGACGATCCCCGCGCGCGTCGCGGCCTTCTGGACGATGCGCTCCACGGCGGAAGGATCAAGATGACCGCCGCGGCGGGAGCGGAACACGGGCGCCTCGGCTGGGCCACGGCCGAGGCCGTCGAGCTCCTGCCACACCGAGGCGGGCAGGAGCACTACGCGGGTCTTGCCGCCCTTGCCGAAGATGGTCACCTGGCCGGCATCATCCCGTGGCTGGAGGTCACGCCATCGGAGCGCTGCGAGCTCGGAAACCCGCAAGCCACCGGCGTACAGCAGCCGCAGGAGCGCCTGGTTGCGCTTACTCGGCTCCAGGGCGAGGAGGCGGTGGACCTGGGTCTCGGACAGGATGCGCTCGGCGAGCTTGTCCTTCTTGGGCGGCAGCTTGAGGGCGGCGCCGACGTTGAGCGGCAGGTAGCCGGTGCGCTGGCCGAAGGCGAGCAGGGACTTGATTGCCGCCAGTGTCCGCACGCGCGAGCTGGGTGCCAGCTCTTGCTGTGCGAGCGCGTCGGCGAAGGCCTGGAGATCGCCGAGGGTGACGGTCGGTAGCGGTGTGGCGACGAAGACTAGGAAGCGGTCGACGTCGGCGCGGTAGGCGCGCTGAGTGTGCGGGCTGCGGCCGTGCAGCCAGAGCTCGACGAGGTGCTGGTCCGTGGCAGTCTGGGGCGCCAGGCGGGCCTGCCCGTCGGTGGGGAGCAGGGCCAGCGGTGGACTCATCGGTTCGCGTGCCGCTGTGCGTACGCCGCCACGGCTGCCTGCTGCGCGGCAGTCTCGATCGAGCCCGGCCGAGCAGCGCGCACCTGGGCGATGGCCGCGTCGGCTGCCAGGCCCTGGCGCACGAGGTAGCACGCGAGCAGCGTCCCGGTCCGGCCCAGCCCGGCGGCGCAATGCACCGCCACCCGTTGGTCGGCGGCCAGGGCCTGCTCGATGGCCGCCACGCCCCGGTTCAGCTGCTCCGGAGTGGGTGGCGTGAAGTCGGGCACGGGCAGGTGGAGCTCGGCCAGGCCGTAGCGGGCGAGCACGCCGGGATCGTGCGCCCGCTCGTGCAGGTTGATCACCACGGCCACCTGCTGTCGCGCCAGATGGTCCAGGGCCTCGGTGGCCTGCGGGTAGGTGCAGCCGGCCACACGGTTGTCGTGCAACCAGGTGAAGGCCTCCGGGCTGCCAGGCGTCAGCCGGGCAGGCTGCGCGTCGGGTGTGAGCACCGTGTCGCCGTCCGGGGCGTGGTCCGTCATCAGCCGTCCTCCCTGGACGCAGGATAATTAGTATTATCAGGCGTTCGCCAGGGCGGGCAAACTGTACACGAATACTGTACAATGTCAGGCTGGAAGGGAGCTGCTCTGTGACCGTCGAGACCAGCTACACCGACGGCCGCGCCCACCTCGCCGAACTGCTCGACCGCGCTGCCCACGACCGCGAGACGATCATCATTACCCGACGCGGCGCCCCGGACGTGGCCCTGATCGCCGCCGACGAGCTGGCCAGCCTGCAGGAGACCGCCCGCCTGCTGCGCTCACCGGCCAATGCGCGCCGGCTGCTGGCTGCGCTCCAACGCTCGCTGGCCGGCGACGTCGAGCCACGAAGCGTCGCCGAGCTGCGGACCGAGCTCGGTCTTGACGCCACCCGGTAAGTCAGCCGGCCAGGCCGGCAGCCACGGGCGCAGCACCACCTTCGACCCGAACTTCCGCGATGACCTGCGCCACTGGATCGGCACCGACCGCAAGACCGCCCTGCGCATCCTGGACCTGGTGGAGGCCACGGTCCGCGACCCATTCGCCGGCATCGGCAAGCCCGAGCCGTTGAAGCACCTGGGCGCCGGCGTCTGGTCGCGCCGCATCACCCAGGAGCACCGGCTTGGCTACCGCGTGACGACTGAGCGCATCGACTTCCTCCAGGCCCACTATCACTACTGACACGATCGGCAGCTGGTCCAGCTGGGGGCTTCGTGGCCGATGGCTAAGCCGCGGCTCCCTGTGCCAGGATGTGCTGGGACGGCGCATGGTGGCCCGCTGCGACACGTTCACTGAGCTCGCCCGGACACGGGCGATGGGCATACAGCCGGACGGAGCCTGACAAGGACTCGTAGATGCTCGTTCAACGTATCGACGAGGTCCCAGCGACGGATGTCGGCGGAGCGGGAGGCAAGGGCGCGAACCTCGGCGAGCTGGCCCGCGCGCACTTCCCTGTGCCCGATGGGTTCATCGTGACGACGGCGGCGTACGCGCTTGCCGCGCGCGTAGCGGGGGTCGATCCGCAGGATCCGCCTGTGGCCGCCAGACGTCTGCGCGGGACGGCCATGCCAGACGCAATCGCGGCTGCGGCGCGCGAGGCATACGCCGCACTCGGTGGCGGACTCGTCGCAGTGCGCTCCTCAGCGACAGCCGAGGACCTGCCGGGCGCGTCCTTCGCTGGCCAGCAGGACACCTACCTGAACGTCGTAGGCGATGATGCCCTCCTCGACGCCATCCGCCGCTGCTGGGCCTCGTTGTGGAACGAGCGAGCGGTCGCCTACCGGCGCGCACATGGCGTCGACGACGGCAGCGTGAGCCTGGCCGTCGTCGTGCAGCGCATGGTTGATGCCGCCGCGGCGGGCGTCCTGTTCACCGCGGACCCTGTCACGGGCCGCCGCCGCCGCGCGGCCATCGATGCCATTGCCGATCTTGGTGACAAGCTCGTCTCCGGTGCTGTCAACCCAGACCATTACCTGCTCGACACGGCGACGCGCGCGGTCGTCGAGCGGCGGCCGGCCGGCAAGCAGGCGGTGCTGTCCGACGACGAGCTGCTCGTGCTTGCCTCGCTCGGCGACCGCGTCGAGCGTCACTTCGGCGCGCCGCAGGACATTGAGTTCGCGCTCGACCGCGCGCGGCGCCTCTGGCTCGTGCAGTCGCGGCCGATCACCACGCTCTATCCGCTCCCCGCGGCCGCACCCGATCCGGCGCGCGAGCTGCGCGTCTACTTCTCGGGCAACGTCTTTCAGGGCTACTTCGAGCCCCTCACGCCGATGGGGATCCAGTTCTTCCGCCTCTTGGGCACGTCCCTCTGGCGTACGTTCGGTGCTGCCCTCGGCGAAGCCACCGCGGGGCCGGCGGCGCTGGTGGACGCCGGTATGCGGATCTACATCGACGTCACGCCTGTCGTCCGCGATCCGGTCGGCCGCGGAATGTTGGAGTCGATGACGGCCCTGGGCGAGGCACGCAGCTCGGTGGTCTTCTCACGTCTCGCGGCCGACCCGCGCCTGGCGCTCGTGAGCCGCTCGCACCTAGCCACCCTCCGGCGGATCGTCGCGGGCTTGATGCGAGTCGGTATCTCACTGGCGGCCCTACGGGTGCTGTGGTCGCCAAACGCCACGCGCGCACGGTATGTGCGCGAGATGGACGACGTCGCCCGAATCAACCTGCCGCCGGCCGCAGACGCGGCGGCGCGACTCGACGCCTTCGAACGGCTGATGCTGACGGCGCCGCCGCGGCTACTCCCGCGCCTGCTCGGGACAATGGCGCCGGCCCTGCTCTCGCTCGCCTTAGCCGGGCGGCTGCTACGCGGCCGGGCGCGGGACGACGAGCTGCAGACGATCACCCGCAGCGCCCCGCACAACCCGACGGCTGAGATGGACCTGGCGCTCTGGTCGCTCAGCGTTGACCTACGCGCCGACCAGGACTCGCGCGCCGCGCTCCTCGAGTGCTCCCCCGCGGAGCTCGCCGCCGCGTACCGGACGGCGACGCTGCCGGCACGCGTGCAGGACGGGCTCGCCGCGTTCCTTGCGCGCTATGGCTTCCGTTCGATCGGCAAGATCGACATTGGCGTGTGCCGCTGGTCCGAGGATCCGACGCACATCCTCGGCGCCCTCGCGAACTACGTCCGGGTCGGCGATGGTGCGCCCGCACCCGACGAACAGTTCGCCAGGGGTGAGCGCGAGGCCGAGGCGATGGTTGCCTCGCTGCTCGCGCGCGTGCACGGACCAAAGCGGCCTGTCCTCCGGTTTGTGCTGCGGCGCGTGCGGAGCCTCATCGGCTCGCGCGAAGCGCCGAAGTTCCACATCATCCGGCTGCTGGCGACGCCGGCACGGGAGCTGCTGAAACCGGTTGGCGCCGACCTCGCCGCCCACGGGCGCATCGGCAAGACGGACGACATCTTCTTCCTGACGCTGCCCGAGGCGCGGCGAGCTGTGGCGGGCGAGGACATGCGCGCGCTTGTGGCGCCGCGGCGCCGGACGTTTGAGCGCGAGCACGCGCGCCGGCACATCCCGCGCGTGCTCCTCTCCGATGGAACTGACGCGGAGGCGGCGCTCGTGTCCGTGACCGGTGGCCTGCGCGGCTCGCCGGCGTCACCCGGAGTGGTCACGGGGATCGCGCGTGTCATCCGCTCGCCGCAGGGTGCGCGCCTGGAGCCGGGCGAGATTCTCGTCGCACCGTCGACCGATCCGGGCTGGACGCCGCTCTTCCTCACCGCTGGCGCGCTGGTGATGGAAATGGGCGGGATGATGTCACACGGCGCGGTCGTGGCACGCGAGTACGGCATCCCCGCTGTCGTCGGTGTCGCTGGCGCGACCGAGCAGATCGCCACGGGCCAACGGGTTACCGTCGATGGCTCTGCCGGGACCGTCGCGCTCGACGTCGAAACTGAACGGGCGTCGGCCAGCTCAGTCCGGCCTGGGTAGCCACAGACACTACAAGATAAGGGGGCAGCTGCCATCTGAGTAGCCTACTTATCAGGCGTTCGCGCGGGGCTAGGAAATGAGGGGCAAGGCCGCCCTGCTGGCCACGGAGAGATCCTGCCGGAGCGTGTAGAAGCTCCAGACGCCCTGCTTGAAGCTGGCGACCAGGTCGGCGTCCTTGAGCTTGGCGAGGTGGTGGCTGATGGTCGGCTGGCCCAGGTCGAAGGCCGCGGTGAAGTCGCACACGCAGATTGGCTCGGTGGCCGCCTTGAGCATGTGGAGCATCTGCACCCGCGTCGGGTCAGCCAGCGCCTTGAAGAGCGCCGCCAGCTCCTCGGCCTGGTTCTCGGGAAGCGGGGGAGCGACGGCGACACAGCACCCCTTGACGCGGGCGGGAGCGACCTCGTCG